>Ga0302326_10022302_pt1 | contig 12950 bp, 5 predicted proteins | sample Palsa_T0_3_FD_202264 | JGI IMG/M metagenome (GOLD analysis project Ga0302326, IMG submission 202264) | Peat permafrost microbial communities from Stordalen Mire near Abisko, Sweden - Palsa_T0_3 | ecosystem: Environmental > Terrestrial > Soil > Palsa > Peat permafrost | place: Sweden: Abisko... | reverse complement strand
CGGCTGGTCTACAACTACACCGGAGCGTCGGTCGGCGGACCGATCCTCAAGGACAAGCTCTTCTTCTTCGGTGACTTCCTGCGTGTTTCCGACCACGAAGAGACCTCGTTCACCACAAACATCCCGTACTACAACGTGGCCGGCGGCAGTCTGAATCTCTCCGAGTACAGCGGGCAGGTCTACGACCCGAATACCGGCGACGTGGTCGACTGCCAGGGAGGTCCGACGCCGGCGAACTGCGGCGTGGGCCGCACGGCCTTTGCCGGCAACATCATTCCGCTTTCCAATGCGGGCATCAGCCCTGTGGCCACCAAGGTGTTCCAGAGCCTGGACGGACTCGCCCGCAACCCGGCGACGAATCTGGCCTATGCCAAGTACCTCGCAGGCACCATCACCAACAACTTCGAAGCCAATCTTCCCTTCCACAAGGACTTCTACACCTACGACATCACGTCCGATTACGTCCTTACGCAGAAGGACCACTTGAGGGGCCGCTTCAGCCACCAGCAGATCTCCACCTTCCAGGCGCCGGTCTTCGGTTCGTTTCTCGGAGGCCCTGCCGGAAGCGGCGGCTTTGAGGCCAACGGCAAGGCCGCGGCCTATAGCACCGGCTTCAACTACGATCACGTCTTCACTCCCACTCTGTTCACTGAGGCGCGCGTCGGTCTCGCCCATCTGCGCAACTCAGCCCAGCAGACCGACTACGGCAGCAATGATGCCCGCACCCTGGGCATTCCCGGCAACGGCCCCAACGGCACCAATAACACACTCACAAGCAGCGGTCAGGTCGCCTTCCAGGTGAGCAACTTCGCCGGCAACGGCGAGAACGGCACGGGAGACCCACTGATCGGCTATTCGCAGTCGCTGCCCTGGCTGCGCGCCGAGTCCAACATCGACTTCGCCAACAACTGGACCAAGATTCTCGGCAACCATGCCCTCAAGGCCGGCGCAGATATTCGCCGGGTGCGCGACGATCTTTTGCAGGGCAACAACAACGCTGCCGCAGGAACGTTCTACTTCAGCGAGAATCAGACCTCCGCGCCCGGCGCCACCACCTTCAACGGGACAACCACCGGTCAGGCCAACGATATCGCCAGCGTCCTCTTTGATGTCCCGTACCAGGTAGGTCAGGACACCAACAGCACCTTCCCGTGCTATAGGCAGACGTGGCTCTTCTTCTTCGTCGCCGACAAATGGCAGGCCACGCCCAAACTGACCGTCGATTTGGGTCTCCGGTGGGAGTTGTATCCGCCGGCCGCGCCGCGCAAACCGGGCGGCTTCGTCAACTACAATCCGGCCAACAACCAACTCGTCCTTGCGGGGCTGAACGGCAATCCCTCCAATCTCGGGATGCAAACCGACTATAAAAACTTCGCTCCGCGACTGGGTGCGTCCTACCGTGCGACGGAGAGCACCGTCGTGCGTGCCGGCTTCGGCATAAGCTACGTTCCCTTCGTCGACAACAGCTACGCCTACAACTATCCGATCAAGACCAGCACTTTCTACACCATCACGCCGACCTACGGCTTCGCGCTCAACCCGGCCGGTGGCGTAGTGAACTTCGTTACCGGCGTTCCGGCCACGCCAACGGTTGCGTTCGGCTCCAACGGGACCCTAACCGAGAGCGCGGCCAACGGCACCATCGGCCTGGCGAACCTCTACATCCCCCTCAACTTCAAGAACGCCTACGTCTCGTCCTGGAACGCCGTCGTCCAGCAGGCGCTGCCCTTCGACAGCTCCCTGCAGATCGCGTACGTCGCCAATCACGGTACGCGGATTGACGTTGCGCAGAACATCAATCTGCCGAGCATCTACGGTCAGAGCGCAGCGTACGATCCGTTCAAGGTAGCCTTCGGCAAGACGGCCGCTGTTACGCAGTTTTTTTTAGGAAAGTCGAACAACTACCAGTCGCTTCAAGTGCAGCTCACACGCCGCTTCTCCAAGGGTCTAGCCTCGACGTCGGCTTTCACCTGGGGTAAGGCAGAGGGTTATGTCACCACCGGGCAGGACGGCGCTCTGCTCTTCTACGCCGGCCCCGCGCACCGCAACTACTCCGTGCTGGACTTCGACCGCAAGCTGAACTTCGAGCAGACCGTCACTTATGAGCTGCCCGCCGGCCGTAACCACAACCTCTTCAACCAAGGGCCGCTCGCGTACGCGCTCGGTGGATGGAGGGTTTCGGCGATCATCTCCGCAGTCTCTGGCCTGCCCTTTACGGTTACCGGCACCAGCGCGACACCGGGCACGACGCAAACGGCCGACCTGGTGGCTCCCTTCCAGGTAACGCACAGCGTGAGCAGTGCGGCAAACACCAGATGGTTCAATCCGGCCAGCTTTGCCGCGCCTGCGACCTGTAAGGCTTACTCCACCTCCAACCCTGTGGCTTGCACACTTGGGGACTCGGGCCGGAATCAGTTCCGCGGGCCGGCTTACGTCTCCGACAACCTCTCCCTCTTCAAGAGCTTCCCCATCTTCCGCGAGTCGTCGCTCGAGGCTCGCTTCGATGCCTTCAACATGACCAACACGCCGGCCTTCGGGCTCCCCAACTCGTCTCTGGGATCGAACCTGGGCAAGATCACCGGGACCCTCGGCAGCGGCGTCGGCAACGTCAATGGCGTGGGTGGTCCCCGTGTTCTGCAGGCTGGAGTCAAGATCGCCTTCTAGCGCTTGGGGAATCGATCGGGCCGTAAAGGATCGAAGGAGAATTGGGCTTTAACAGGCTGCGGAACAACCGCGGTTTAGGGTAGGCCGGGTATGCCTCGCCGCAGCGAGCATTATCCCCGGCATTGAGAGATGAATAGTCCCTCCGGGACTGGAAATCTCTTCCTGAACATAACCCAGGACAGAAAACCCGAGTGTCCGCAGATTTGGAGCTGCCGCTACCAGACCCAGCACACCCCCCCAATTATCGAGAAGAATCGCCCACCGCGATGCGGCGGGGAACGGCGCGCGAAGAGGCAGGACTGAAGTGATGTTGCAACACCAGGGCCAGCGCGCCGCGCAAACGAGCCATGCCGCAATCCGCTGCGGTAATGATGCGAGGCATCTTCGCGTTGAGGGTTTTCGGTATTTCTTCGGCCAGAACGCCTGAGAAGTAAGGCCACACGGCTACGATGTCCCCGGCAAACAGCACTACCTCCGGGGATAACCCAACCAGGATTGTCTGCAGGCCGCGCGCAATTTGCACGAACTGGTAGCGCAGCGCAGCCGTGGCCTCGGCTTTTTTATCCTCGGCATCAATCAGCAGATGGCGATAGGTAAAGGATGCAGATACCTTCCCCTTCAACTTGCGGTAATAGCGGAGCGCAGCCTGGTTGGAAGCGACCGTTTCCCAACAGCCGCGGTTGCCACATCCGCACAGCAGCCCCCCAGCTTCCACCGGCATGTGGCCAAACTCGCCCGCCATACCGTTCCAACCGGAGATAAGATGTCCGCCGGCGAGAATGCCGGTTCCGATTCCCTCCGAGACATTGATGGCTACCGCGTCCTGAATGCCGGATAGGCTTCCGAACCAACGCTCCGCGAGGATAATCAAATTGGCTGCATTTTCGATCTCCACCGGCAGCCCGGTTCCATCTGCGATCGCTTTTCGAATATCGAACGGTCCCCAGCGCAGGTTTGGCGCGAAGGCCAATCGTCCGGTCAAACGGTCCACCCGGCCCGGAACGCTGATGCCCACACCCTGAATCGCTTTCTTGGGCTCGACCTGGCAGATGCGCTTGATGGCGGCCAATAGTTGGGTGATGGACCGCTGCGGCTGTGATGAAATGGGGACATTTTCCTGTACTAGAAATCTGCCGCTGAAGTCAGAGATGGCTACGATGGCATTGTCCGGGTGCAGGTCTAAGATCACCACCCCCAGCTCATTGTTGACTCCCAGCATCAGCGGCCTGCGGCCGTGTTTGCTGAACCCGGTCTCTCCTTCGCAAATCCAGCGTGTCAGTAGCAGTTCCTCTACGATGGCGGAGACAGTGCTCTTCTGCAGACCCGAGAGGCGAGCCAGATCGGCACGTGAAACCGAACCAGCCAGGCGAATCAGTTCAAGGATGATGGTTCGGTTTGTGTCACGCGCGGTCTCGCTGCTTGAGGCTTGAATCGCCAATCGCGGAACATGCGCTAACTGGCGAAGTGCGCGTTCGTTCATGAAGCCCGGACCATGATTTTTGCCAGAGCTATTCTATCGCCTTGGCGGCCTCGGAGGCTCCCCGGCGACCCTCAACCATGCCGCCGTGCTATTGCGGGTTAAGTTTGAGGGTATCTCAGTAATAAGCGATCCCAGGCAAAAGCTTTGCTCCGGGTCTCTATAATGCGAACATGCTTTCGCCCCCGTGGACAGCCGATCTGGCGCATTCCGATTCAACCAGGGCGGATCAAGTGGGGAAAGCGTCCCCGTTGAATTATTCGGTGGAGGTATTACGGGGTGCGACGGCTATTCGGGCGGCGGGGCCCGAAATCGCAGAATTGCTCGGGCGCACAGATCAGGACGAGAATCCTCTCCTATGCCTGGAGTTTTTCCTCGGGCGAGTACGCCTCTTCCCGGGTAATGAGCCGGTAGTTCTCCTTGCCCGCGCCGCAGGGCGCCTGGAGGGCGCGGTCTATCTCTACGAGAAGCTGTTTGCGGGTATGCGGACCGGCTACCTTCGTGGCTTCGATCATTTGACCGGTGAAAGCACCGTGATTGCGGATGAGCGGGCCCGCGTATCGCTTCTCCAGGTTGCCATGCAACAGCTCCTGCTTAAGACATCTGCGCGCGTTGCCTGGGCGACCGTACGCCAGGGCCAGGGCGAAGGCGATGCCGTGCCGATCAGGCAGTGGGGGCTTATTATCCGTGGCGAAGTCAGCAGCCTGCGCCGCGAACATCGGCTTAAATTGAGCGACACCTTCGATGCAACCCTGGCGCGCTTTGGCCCGCACACCAGGAGAAATCTTCGCTATTACCGCCGCCGTGCAGAAAAGGAGTTGGAGGCGCAATTCAACCGGGAGCTCACCTTTGGCGAGAGCGACCAGGCCCTGCGGGAGCTGAGTGAACGTTCCTTCCAGCCATTCGAAGAGTCTCTGGCTGAGTGGCGAAAAATGGACGGGTTGCTGCGTACCCGGCCGGGATATTTTGCCATGGCTTTGCGGGCAAGGGGAAAATGGATCAGCTACCTGGTTGGCATGCGCGCCGGCACGACCACCTATGTGCTCTTGCAGATGAATCACAGTGAATATGCCCGCTACTCTCTCTCCACTGTGCTGCGTTCCTATTTCTTTGAACACGAGATCGCGCTTGGACAGAAAGAGATCAAATTCGTGAACGGAACCTGCGCTGCCTTCCAACGCTGTTGTGAATCGGATCGATGTGTCACGGTTACGGCGCGCCGGGGACTGGCGGCGTTTGTGCTCTTCCATTGGATCGCCCCGTGGCACAGCGCTCCTGACCACGCGTTGAATATGAAGCGCTGGACCGCTTAGCCGGCTCACTTAAATCAACCAAAAGGTTGAGGCTGAGGTCAACCCTTTGGTCCATGACGGTCTGCTCGATGGTCAGGTAGGCTCGCCCTGCAACAGATGGCTCCGGTTGCCGGTGAGCCGGTGACGTAAGCTAGCGGGGGGAGATCTGCTGGCGGGTACAGCATTTTCACTTCTGGTGTATACAAGCAACCGCTCCCGACGCGGCTTTTCCTCAAGAAAAGACGCACTTCGTCGAGACCGGCTGTGCAGAGTAGAAGTGAAAATGCTCTAAAAGGGCCATATGGGGAGTGACAACTGTCGATGTCGGGGGCGCGAAGGCGCCTGGTATGGGGTTGCGGCTGCCCTCGCGTTGCTGCTGAGTGGATGCCATTCTTCGGGGCTGCCCAAGCCCGCGACCCAGGGATATCTGGACGAAATCACTGCCTTTTATGTTGGCTTGGCGGCGCTGCAGGTGGGGGACGATGTGCGCGCCGATAGCACTCTCCAGCGGGCCACGCAGTTGGCGGAAGGGGAGCCGGCAGGGTGGGCCAACTGGGGCGTTCTTGCGCTGCGCCAGGGCAACTTCGATGTGGCGGCGCAGCGGCTGGGTCGCGCCCAGAAGCTGGCGCCCCAGAACGATCAGATCCACTACCTGTTGGGTGTGCTGGAGAGCAAACGAGGGAATCCGTCGCAGGCTATCGTCGAGCTCCGCAAAACGGTGGAGATCAACCCCCACAACCTGCGCGCTCTCTACCTGTTGGCGCAAGAGGTTGAGCGGCAGCGCGATCCCAATGGCGAAGTCGAATTTCAGCAGTTGCTGGAGAAAATCCTGGCGGAGCAGCCGGGCAATCCGGCGGTTTTGCTCGAGCTCGGGCGCGTGGCGGCGAAGCGCGGCGAGGCTCAGATGCTGCACTCCGTGGTGACCCAGCTTGGCGTTCGCGCCCAGGCCTGGCCACCGGAGGTGCAAACCCAATGGACCGCTCTGCAGACCGCCGCTGCTGCGCCCGATCCACGGGGGGCCGCCCTTCGCATTGCGTTCTTGCGCAACTCATTGATGCGCGTGCCCGAGTTTCGCCGGAGCCTCGCCGTGATACAACCCGCTGCGGGCAGCGAGGCTTTGCCCTTCAGCCACTTTCTGCTATTGCCCACGCCCACCTTTGCCCCTCCGCCTGCTGATCTGTCGATCAATTTTCAGACCAAGCCCTGGGCAGTTGACGGGAATTCATGGAGCTGGATCGGAGCCATGCCGCTCGGCGGGGCCGGCGCCCCGGTAGTCACCGTGGCCAACAGCCGCACCGTAAAACTGGCGACTGGGGCGGAGTTTCCTTTTCCCGGTGGGGCGGGGCCTCTGCAGCCCGAGTCGATCTTGCCCGTTGATTTTAATTACGACTTCAAAATGGACCTGGTATTGGCCGGCGAGAGGGGCGTTCGTTTCCTGCGCCAGGAGAGCCCAACCTCTTTCACCGATGTGACCGCACAGACCAAGCTTCCCCCGGCTTTGCTGAATGCCGGCTACACCGGTGCGTGGGCCATCGATGTCGAGGCCGATGGCGATATGGATATCTTGCTTGCTACGCCACAAGGCGCTCCGGTCGTGTTACGAAACAACGGGGACGGAACGTTTGCCGAAATGCATCCCTTTCCCGCGATCTCTGGCCTGCGGGGCTTTGCCTGGGTCGATCTTGATGCAGACGGCAATCCTGATGCGGCCATGATCGACGAATCGGGCAGCCTGCACTTCTTTCATAACCAGAGAGGCGGCGTCTTCCGCGAGCTTGCGCTCCCTGCCAATCTGCCCCATGTAAAAGCAGTGACGGTTGCCGATGTGATGACCGGCGGAACGCTCGCCCTGGTGGCCGTGGAAGACACAGGCGCGCTGGTGGCCATAACCCGTACCGAGGCTGGCGAGTGGAATATTGCCGCTCTGGGAAACGCGCCCCATCTTGCTCGGGAAGTGCGCCTGCACGCCGCAGATCTCGACAACAACGGAGTCATGGATTTGTTGATTACTCCGGTCGCGCTTGATGCTGGGGACTCTCCGGGCGCTTGGCTGTGGATGGGCAACGGCCAGCAGAAATTCACTTCGTTGCCTCAGCCCGTCGGTCCCCCGCGGGTATTTGACATAGCTGACGTCGATGGCGACGGAAGGCTCGATCTGCTGGGGCTCTCTGCAGCCGGGCAGCCGCGGCAGTCCCTGAATCTGGGAAGCAAAAAGTATCAGTGGCAGATTCTGCGGCCGCGTGCACGGCAGGCTACCGGCGACCAGCGGATTAACTCCTTCGGCATCGGCGGCGAGATGGAGCTTCGCGCTGGATTACTGGTGCAGAAGCAGCCCATTACCGCGCCCCAATTGCACTTCGGCCTCGGCGAGCAGAGTAGCACCGACGTGGTAAGAATCCTGTGGCCCAATGGCATGGAGAACGCAGAGTTTGCCTTGAAGGCAGATCAGGAAGTGCTGACCGAGCAGCGTCTCAAGGGCTCATGTCCCTTCTTGTTTGCCTGGAACGGCACGCAGATCAGCTTCGTGAAAGATGCGGTGCCCTGGGGCTCCGCCATTGGCCTGCAAATCGATTCCGTTGGTTCGCCCAGAATCGCAGCCACCGAGGAGTGGTACAAGATTGGCCGCGATCAGCTTGTGCCGCACGAAGGCTACTACGATTTGAGACTCACCGGTGAGCTGTGGGAGACCTACTACTACGACTACCTCAAATTGATGGTGGTCGACCATCCGGCCGGCACCGAGATTTTCACCGACGAGCGGTTTGTGGTTCCACCCGTCAAGCTGGCAATCACCGCCGTTGCGCCTCCGCATCCTATCGCCAGGGCGGTCGATGATCAGGGCGCTGACGTAACCGAGACAGTCAGCAAGCTCGACGGCCGGTACCTCGATACCTTCGGCCGGGGACAATATCAGGGGCTTACCCGCGATCACTTTGTCGAAGTGGATCTGGGCAGCGATGTACCGCGGAGCGGCCCTCTATGGCTGATCGCGAAGGGATGGGTGCATCCAACGGACTCCTCGGTGAACGTCGCCATCAGCCAGGGACATCACCAGAAGGCGCGCGCTCTAAGCCTTGAAGTCCCCGACGGGCGCGGCGGATGGCGTACCGCCCAGGCAAACTTGGGCTTCCCGGCAGGACGGAAGAAGACCTGCCTCATCAACCTGGAAAATGCCTTTCTGCCCGGCGCCCCGCGCAAGCTGCGCTTGCGAACCAATCTGGAAGTTTACTGGGATTCCATCGAGTGGGCGCAGGGCCTGCCCGACGCCACGCTCAAGGTCACGCGCCTGGAACCGTCGTTGGCAGATCTTCATTACCGCGGATATTCGGTGGTCCACCAGGCGAATGCTGGCTCTCCTGAGCTGCCCGACTACAACCAGATCGCCGCCAGCAAGCAGATCTGGCGCGATCTCGAGGGCTACTACACCCGCTATGGCGATGTCCGCGAGCTGCTGGCAGGCACTGATGACCGCTACGTAATCATGAATGCCGGCGACGAGATCACATTGCACTTTGCCGAGCAGCCTCCGCCGCCTGCCGGGTGGGTGCGCGATTATGTAATTGCCGGCGACGGATGGATTAAGGACGGTGACTACAACTCAACTTTCTCCCGCACCGTGCAACCGTTGCCCTACCACGCAAAGGATGAATACAACCAGGCTCCGGGTAATCTGGAAGATGAGTGGGTGTACCGCCATCATCCCGAAGATTGGCAGAACTACCACACACGTTATGTAACCGCTGAGCCGGTAGATCGGGCGCTCAGAATCGGGGCCGCGCAATGAAGGCGAGCATCGGCGTAAGAGTCATCGTGGCCATTTTGTTTGTGGCCATGTTAGCCGCCCCGGCCGTCATCAAGCAGGTATCGGCACGGCAGGAAGAAGCCCAGGCGAAGCTGGACGAAAGCCAGGCCCTGGCGCGATACGGTTTCCATCTGCAGGAAGTCTCGCAGCAGGCCGGAGTGCACTTCGTCCACCAGGCGCCGACGCTGGACGCCAAGCTCGAGGGCATTATGCCCGAGGTCGCGTCGATGGGCGCCTCCGTCTCCATCGTCGACTTCGATCGGGATGGCTGGCCCGATCTTTACGTTACCAACAGCAAAACCGGCAGCTTGAATTCCCTGTACCGCAATATGCACGATGGCACCTTCCAGGATGTTGCCGGGCAGATGGGCATCGCCGACGTAAATCGGGAAGCAACCGGCGTCTCCATGGGAGCGGTCTGGGGCGACTATGACAATGACGGTTACGAAGACCTATTCCTGATCAAGTGGGGCAAGCCGGAGCTCTTTCACAATGATCGGGGCCGCAGCTTTACCCGGGTAACGGACGCAGCCGGTTTGCCCCCCTACGGTTTGCCTCCTTGGATCAACGCAAATACAGCCGTCTGGTTCGACTATGACGGGGATGGACTGCTCGACCTGTTTGTGGGCGGGTACTACTCCGAGAAGCTGGACCTATGGCATTTGGCCAACACGCGCATGATGCCGGAAAGTTTTGAGTATGCCAAAAACGGCGGCCGAAAGTTCTTGTTTCACAATCTCGGCAATGGCAAGTTTGAAGAGGTCAGCGAAAAGGTTGGGATCCAGAGCAACCGCTGGGCCCTGGCCGCTTCGGCCGCGGACTTGCGCGGCACCGGCCATCCCGATCTGTTTATCGCCAACGATTATGGTGTCTCGGAGTTGTTTCTCAATGAGGGAGGACATTTCCACGAGGCAGGGCAGGCGACTGGCGTAGGCTTTGCGCCCAAGAGCGGCATGAATGTTGCTTACGGAGATATCCTCAATCAGGGTAAGTATGCCATCTATGTCTCGAATATCTCCGAAGAGGGGGTTCTTATTCAGGGCAATAATCTCTGGGTACCCCGGGAGGGTGAGCCCAGCCTGAAGTATGAAAACCTGGCGCGCGATATGGGTGTCGAATTGGGTGGCTGGAGTTTCGGTGCGCAGTTTGGCGACCTGAACAACGACGGCTATCTGGACCTCTACCTCACCAACGGGTATATCTCCCTGAGCAGGACGAAGAGTTATTGGTACGACTTCTCCAGGGTGGCGGGCGGCAACAGCACGATCATCGGCGATGCAGCAGATTGGCCAGCTTTCAATGGGCGCAGTTTATCGGGGTATCAGCAGAAAAAAGTCTGGATCAACGATGGCGCGGCCAAATTTGTGGATGTAGCCCAGGCTGTGGGAGCGACTGATACCTATGACGGGCGCTCGGTTGCGCTGGCGGATCTGTGGAATCGCGGCGTACTCGATGTGGTGGTGGCTAACCAACGCGGTCCCTTGTTGATCTACAAGAACACGGTAAAGCCAGGAAACGAGTGGGTTGAGTTTGCACTTGAGGGTACAAAGAGCAATCGAAGTGCGGTCGGCGCCCAGGTCACTCTTTACTGGAACGGCCAGCAGCAGCTGCAGCAGGTTTCTGGCGGAAGTGGCTTTGCGGCGCAGAACGACCGCAGGCTGCACTTCGGGCTCGGTGCGAATCCGCAAATCGAAAAGGCAGTCATTCGTTGGCCATCGGGCAAAGTCCAGACAATCGAGAATCTGTCCCCCGGAAAGCTCTACAATATAAAGGAGGCGGAATGAGTCACCAGGTTCTCACCAGCACACCGCAACCGGTGAAGTTCGCGGCGCTCAAGCGGTTCTTCAGCCCCGCGAACCGCTATCTCTCTCCTCTGCTGATCTCCTGCATTTTGCTGGTGGGCCAGCTCTCGTACGGCATCCTGGAGAGCTACACGCGGACCCTGTTGGCGATCCTCACCAGCCTTGTGGCCGAGATCGTCCTGTCGCGTATTTACTTTGGCAAGTGGCCCAACCTGGTTAGCGCTTACATTAGCGGCATCAGCGTGGGCATTCTGCTGCGCTCCCCTGCCTTCTGGCCCTATGCCCTGTGCGCGTTGATTTCGATTACCTCGAAGTACGTGCTGCGTGTCCACGACCGGCACATCTGGAACCCATCGAACTTCGGTATCTCCGCCATGTTTGTGCTCGCTTCAGGCACGGTAGCGGGGTTGAGCATCCAGTGGGGGAATTTTGTCTGGCCCATGATTGTGATCTGGACGTTGGGTTCGGCAATTATCTGGCGCCTGCGCCGCTTTCACATCAGCGCGACCTATATCGTCTCATTCTTGGTATTTGCCTTGCTTCGTAGCTGGATCACCGGCGATCCGTGGCGGTCGGAAATCTCTCCTATCACTGGGCCGATGTATCAGCTATTCATCTTTTTCATGATTACTGATCCCAGGACGACGGTGCGTTCGAAGACCGGCCAGTGCCTGGTGGTTGTTGCCGTGGCCGCGGTTGAGATGGGGTTGCGCCTTCACCAGGTGGTGTATGCCCCGTTCTACGCCCTCTTCCTGGTTGGGCCAACAGCCATGCTCCTGGAAATGTGGATGGACTCGCGCCGTGCTCGCCTCATGGTCGCGCATGCTTGAAATTTTGCCGCGCTGCGCTGCCCTTTGCCTGCTCACCCCATTGCTCATGGCGCAGACGCAGCGGCCCTCGGGTCCCATTCAGTTCGTCGATGCAACCGCTGCATCCGGCATTTCCTTTCGCCACCACAGCGGCGCTTTTGGAAAGAAATACCTTCCCGAGACGATGGGGAGTGGTGTATGTGTGTTGGATTACGACAACGACGGGTGGCAAGACATCCTGTTCGTGAACTCGATGGATTGGCCAGGCCACGGCTCGTCCAAGTCTTACCCGGCTCTCTATCACAACAACGGCAACGGAACCTTTACCGACCGCACCCGGGAGGCGGGGCTGGCAGTTGAAATGTATGGCATGGGGTGCGCCGTCGGAGACTACGACAACGACGGTAAAGATGACATCTTCATCACCGGGGTAGGTTCCAGCCACCTGTTTCGAAATCTGGGCAACGGAAAATTTGCGGATGTTACGGCGCGGGCCGGGGTAGGTGGCAGCGGCTTTGCCAGCGGCGCTGTCTGGTTCGACTACGACAACGACGGCAAGCTGGACTTGTTTGTGGCGCATTACGTGGAGTGGTCGCCGGAGAAAGATCAGTTCTGTTCGCTGGACACCAAGAATAAGTCGTATTGCACGCCCCAGGTTTACAAGGGAGAGAGCGCGAGGCTCTACCACAATCGCGGCAACGGTACATTTGAAGATGTGACCCGGCATGCCGGTCTATACGATCCAGGCAGCAAGTCTCTCGGCATTGCTCTGCTCGATTATGACGATGACGGCTGGCTTGATTTGCTGGTAACTAACGACACGCAGCCGAACAAGCTCTATCGCAACAATCATAACGGCACCTTCACCGATGTTGCTGTGCAAGCCGGAGTAGCTTACAGTGACGCGGGCGCTACCCGGGCAGGCATGGGCGTTGACAACGGCGACTATGAGAACTCCGGCCATCCCGGCCTGGTGATCGGTAATTTCACCAATGAGGGCATGGCCCTTTACCACAGCGACGGCTCGGGCTTGTATACCTCCGCTTCCGAGGCAACGGGGATCGACCGCTGGTCATTGCAGTCGCTTACCTTCAGCACCTTCTT
>Ga0302326_10022300_pt1 | contig 12951 bp, 15 predicted proteins | sample Palsa_T0_3_FD_202264 | JGI IMG/M metagenome (GOLD analysis project Ga0302326, IMG submission 202264) | Peat permafrost microbial communities from Stordalen Mire near Abisko, Sweden - Palsa_T0_3 | ecosystem: Environmental > Terrestrial > Soil > Palsa > Peat permafrost | place: Sweden: Abisko... | reverse complement strand
GTCCGTGCAGTGGAGCCAACCGGGATCGAACCGGTGACCTCCTGCTTGCAAAGCAGGCGCTCTCCCAACTGAGCTATGGCCCCTCGCGGTGGTCGAGTCTAGCGGCGGCCGGCGGAGGCTAGGAGGCGGCAGGCTAGAGCGTGAGCGTGCCGTCGATGATGATCACGACGTTGCCGCTGACGCGAACCCGATCGTCGACGATCTGGCCGAGAAGGCGGCTCGGCCGGCCCATCTCGACGCCTTGGGTGATCTCCACCGCGGACAGGCCCGCGTGGCGGTGCAGGTACGCGCACAGGGGGCCGGCGGCTGAGCCGGTGGCGGGATCCTCGCCGATGGCGGGATCGCGGGCGAAGTAGCGTGTGCGGGCGGTGGCGGTCGCTGGGTCGCAGTGGGCGGCGTAGATGCCGAAGGCGCCGAGCGGCTCGACGAAGGCGGCGATCGCCGGGTAGGAAGGGGCGATCTGGGCGAGATCCTCGAGCGAGGCTACGGGGACCATGAGCTGACCGAGGCCGGTTGAGACGACCTGGGGAGGAAGCTTCGGGTCGGCGGCGGTGGCTGGGAGGCCGAGGGGGGCGAGGGCTTCGGCGGCGTCGAGCTCGTCGCCGAAGGTGGGCGGCTCCTGGAGCATCGAGGCGGTCGCTGCGGTGCCGTCGAGGTTGACCTCGATCGGTTGCAGACCGGCCCCGGTCTGCTGGACGTAGCGAACCTCGCCCGTGTGGCTGCTCGCGTGGGCTACGGCGACGGCGGTGCCAAGCGACGGGTGGCCGGCGAAGGGCAGCTCTTCTCCAACGGTCCAGATGCGATTGCGGTAGTCGGCACCGGGCGCAGTGGCCGCCTGCACGAAGGTGGTCTCCGAGAGGCGCGTCTCGCGGGCGAAGGCGAGCATCGTCGCATCATCGACGCCGTCGGCGTCGTGGACTACGGCGAGCGCGTTGCCCGTCAAGGCAACGTCGGTGAAGACGTCAAGCAGGGTGTAGCGCAGCGTGCTCAGCCGTCGAAGTCGAAGTCGCGTGGTGGCCGCTGCTCGAACCAGAGCCGGTCGTGGTCGGGCGTGTCCTGGAGGAAGTCGGGCGTTTCCTCGAGGACGTCCTCTTCCTCGGCGCCGGCTGGGTGGGGGCGATCCTCTTCCGCGATGGCGTCCTCGACGCTGTACTCAACCGTGCTCCCACCGGCGGGCGGGTCGTGCGCGGCCTCGTCGCGGTAGAAACGCGGCTCGGGCTCGGGCTCGGGCTCGGCCTCGGGCTCAGGTTCGGGAGCGAAGGGCGCCGGCTCGTAGACCTCGGGCGGCCGCGCCACGGGCTCCTCGTGATCGAAGGCCGGTACCGGTGCCGGTGGCAGCGGCGCGGCCTCGACCTCGACCGGCTCGTTGTCCCAGACCCCGGCGTCCTGCGGGAGCGGCTCGTGCTCGAGGTCTTCCTCGTAGGCGAGCTGTGGCTCAGGCTCCTCCTCGCCCCGCCGTCGCACGGGGCCGAGAACCTCGCGCTCCTCGCGCTCGACCTCGGTGGGGTCGGCGCCGCGGCGGCGCTTCAGGTCAAGGTGCTCGCGGATCGCATCGTCCAGCAGACCCATAGCCCGTAAGCCTACTCGGCCCCCACGACATCCGCCGCGGAGGCGGTGCCGGAGATGGTGCGGTTCTTGCCCTGGCGCTTGGCGGTGTAGAGGGCGGCGTCGGCGGAGGCGATGAGCGCGTCCTTGTTGCCGTCGGTCGAGGCGGCGACTCCGAGGCTCGCGGTCACGCGCAGAGACCCCGGCCGTTCCATCAACGGGATCTCCAGGGCCTCGATCGCCGTACGCACGCGCTCGGCGATGGCGAAGGCGCCCTCGAGCTCTGTGTGGGGGAGGATCACGGCCATCTCCTCGCCGCCGTAGCGGGCGGGCGCGTCGGTCTCGCGCGAGCACTCACGGACGACGCGCGCGACCTCGGCGAGCACGACATCGCCCTGCGGATGCCCGTAGGTGTCGTTGACGCGCTTGAAGTCGTCCACGTCGATCATGATCAGACCAACCGGGTAGTGGTAGCGGCGGACCTGGTCCATCTCGGTGGCCAGGAGTTCCTGGAACCGGCGGTGGTTGGCCAGGGCGGTGAGCTCGTCGGTGACCGCTTGCCGCTGGACCTGGTAGTGGAGGTCGACGTTCTCGAGTGCCAGCGTTGCCTGCGCGGCCAGCGAGCGCAGAACCTCGCGGTCGTCCTCGTCGATCGCGCGTCCCCTCCGCGCCACTGTGATGATGCCCCTCGGAACCGTCTCGCCCTCGGCCGGGCCGAGCGGCACCGCGGCTACGAACTGGTCGTCGGCGCTGGATTCGCCGAGCCTGGCGTTGGCCAGCGCCGAACGCTCGGCCTCCTCGATCCGCCCCTCGAACCCAGCTATGTGCCCGACCCGGGCCGATTCCTCGAGCGCCTGACCGGGACCCGGGCGGATGCTCGCGCGACCGCAGCTCGCTTGGACGGCGTCGACGGCGGTCTTCAAAGCAAGCTCGAGGAGCGCCGGTCGATCCAGGTTCGAGGCGAAGGTCTGCCCGATCCGCCGAATCGACTCTCGCAGCCGCGCGCGCTCGCGGCTCAGGTCGTCGAGCCGGTGCTCGAGCTGGTTGGACATGCTGTTGAACTCCTGGCCGAGGGCGGCGAACTCATCGCGGCCCTCGGTGGGCACGGGGGCGGAGAAGTCCCCGCTGCCGAGCCGGCGCGCCGCCTCGAGGAACCTCCCCAGCTGGCTCTGGAGCGCCCGCGAGGAGAGCACGGAGAAGGCGAAGGCGAGGAGGACGAAGAGGGCGATGAAGATGGCCGCGAGTACCTCGTCGCCCTGCACCGAGGATTCGAACTTGGCGAGGTTCACGAGCACGGTGACGTGAACCGGCTTTCCGCCAAGGCCCCGATGCAGGGTGGTGACGGCACGGTAAGCGGTTCCGTCGATGTGGACCGTGCCCGGACCGGGGAGCCTGTGTCCGGATGACCCGGGCAGAGTGGAGGCCAGCGTCAGGGGTCCCTGACGCACCACCACCCCGACGCCTGAGTCTCCGGCAGACAGCTCGGTCGCATATTGGCTCGCGGTGAGCACGGAGACCTCGACCGTTGCGGCCGGATGCCCGTGCGCGGCCAGGACGGTCGCGGCCCCGGGCGCGATTGCCCCGGCCCCCGTACCGACGTCGACGAGTGGCCGCGTCCCGGTCCCGATTTCGAGGAGTACTCGGTCGAGGCCCTCCTGCGCGGCGAGCTGGGTGAGCTGGGCCTGCGCCGCTGGGTCACGGCCGGTCGCGGCCGCTCTGGAAAGCGTCACGTCCTTAATCAGCGTGGTGGCGATGCTCTGGGCACGAGCCTGAGCGGCGGTGTACACGCTGGTGACAGCGGAGCTCAGACCGGCGGCGCGCGCATCCGCCTTGCCCGTCTCGCTGTCGCCGATCAGGCGGAAGACCAGCACCCCGATCGCGAGCATGGGGGCGACGACGATGACGACGAAGAAGCTGGTGAGGCGGGTACGAAAGCTCATCGGGTCAGAGGCCTGCGGTTCAGCGTAGCGGTCACCCTCGCTCATGACCCATGTAGACAGCTCCATTGCACGGGCTTCGGAGGCAGCCCCGGCACGGCTAAACTGTCCTACTCCGCGCGGCCGAATGCCGCCGCACGGGGCTATAGCTCAGTTGGGAGAGCGCCTGGATCGCACCCAGGAGGTCGCGAGTTCGAGTCTCGCTAGCTCCATTTTTGCAGGATGTTCTGTTGTTCTGGGGTTCGAGCTCTTCTTGGTCGGTGGGAAGGGGCTTGGTGGTCGGGCCAAGCGAAGGCGCGGACACCGCACGGGTACATCAGGGTCCGATCGCCTGGCGAATTCAGGATGGGTCGATCGCCGAGCCGAGGACCTATGGGTTCATCGGCCGGTAGCGGAAGACTCTTGAGAGCTCGCTGCGATGACGTTCGTCGCAACGGTGTAGTTGTCGCGAATGGACGTGGTCGGGGAGAATCACGCCATGACCACCTTCCCCGACTCCCACCGCGACCTGCTCGACGCGCAGGTCGCCTCGCTCGCAACGATCGGCGCCGACGGGTTCCCGCAGCTGACTGAGATCTGGTTTCTCTACGACGAGGCCGAGGACAGGCTGAAGCTGTCGATGAACAGCTCGCGGCTGAAGACGAAGAACCTTCGCCGCCGGCCGCAATGCAGCCTCCTGATCCTGGACCTCCAGAACCCCTACCGCTACCTCGAGGTACGGGGCACCACCCAGTTCCAGCCCGACGACGACTACGCCTTCGCCGCGAAGGTCGGCGCCAAGTACAACGCCGATCTCAAGGTGCACGACGGGCCCGGGGACACGCGCGTGGCGATCACGATCGAGCCGGTGAACGTCTACGCGGTCGACATGAGCGGCTAGCGGCGCGCTCGATGCTGGCTGCTGGGTCTGCGCTCGCGGTTTGCGCGGGCGGGGTCGTGGCCGGCACGGTTAGCGCGGCACAGAGCAAGGCGAATCAAATCGTCGCGCGCGGCATGCCCGGGGAACGCATCGTCGCGGCGCGAGCTGCCCGGTGATGCTGGGTTCGCGGTCTCGGTTTCGCGGAGACATCTCGTTTACCGCCGAGATTCCGCGACGCTGTCGATTCGGATGCGTAGCGGCGCGTCGGCTGAGAGCGTCGCGATCGAAGTCGACGCGCAAAGCTGGCCAGACCCAAACGTGCAAGGTTCTCCACTGACGCTGGGGCAAGAGCGGATCTCCGGCGCCGGCAGGACCACCGCGCGCATATCGTCTCATCCGCAGGGGGTCGAGCGCAGTACGCAAGCGTCTGCGACCGCGGGTCGGCCGGAGGGGCTGCCGTGGCCGTGTCGCACCGTCCGGCCATCGGCGCGGCACGGGCCGCGGCTCGATGCAATCATCCGGCCTATGAGGCATGCGGCCCTGTTCGATGCACTCGAGTGCGACTCCTCCGATCCGGAGGGGTACCGCTCAGCCGCCTCGCATCTGACCAAGCTCCTAGGCGGTCGGGAGCTCGCCGTCAAGGCGTTCGAGGTGCCTCCCGGGCAGAGCCTCTGCCCGTACCACTACGAGTACGTCGAGGAATGGCTGATCGTGCTCGAGGGGTCGGTGGTCGTCCGCACGCCGGAAGGCGAGGAGGAGGCGGGCGCTGGGAGCGCGCTCTGCTTCCCAGCAGGACCCGGCGGTGCCCACAAGCTGACCAACCGGGGGGCCGGCCCCGCGCGGCTCGTGATGTTCTCGAGCGCGCATGAACCCTCCGTCGCCGTCTACCCAGACAGCGACAAGATCGGCGTCTGGCCCGGCAGGGAAGAGGACGTAGTGATGCTGCGCCGCGCAGACGGCCACGTCGACTATTACGACGGCGAGTGAGAGCGGCATGGACCTTGCTGCCCCAACCGTGGCTCTTTTCGTGCAGCGGCGCGGCGGTGTCCCCCGGGGATACCGCCCCCTCAGTACAGCGCGCCGGTGACGCTCTCTTTGGCGAGCTCCAGCATATGGCCGACGCTCAGTGGGCTGCCATCCTGCGCGCCGGCTGACAGGTAGACCATGCGCCCGAGCCCGCCGCTCATGGGGATCCAGGCGAGCACCGCGACCTCGCGCAGGGCCGGCTGCCCCATGCAGTCCGGCGGCCCCACCCAGTTGTTGTAGAGGATCATGGAACCGCACGGCGGCATCTTGTTCCCGGTGACCTCGCCGGAAGAGAAAAACTCCTGGCTGCCGATCCGCCACCGGTCTCGGGGGCTCGTCGAGTCGATGGGGAACCCCGACTTGCCGAGAAGGTTCTTCTGGAAGTCGAAGAGCGTCAACGTCGTCGTCTGGATGTCGATCATCAGGGTCGGGTAGTACTTGATCTGCTGATAGGGCACGTTCTTGTTGGCAAGGAGAGCCGACTGCTTAGCGGTCAGGCCCTCGTAGGTGCACTCGGTGCCGTGGACCAGCGTGTGGTCGAGGTACATGCGGGACCCGACGGCGAGCACGTTGCCGACCTTGCGTTGGGAGAACCTGCCGCACGTCGGGGCGGTCGGGAGGAGTTTGCCCGAGGCGCCGGTCACCGAACCGCCCAGCACGACGGCGACGAGCAGTGCCGCCGGTAGCCATCCGGCCCTTCTATGACGTGGGCGAGACCCCGGTCGTCCCATGGCTGTGAAGCTTATCGCCGGCGACCGCGCCCATACATCATGCACCCTTCACCCGATAGTCGATGAAGGTGGCAAAGCGCGACTGTCGCACGCCGAGCTGCTCGAGATCGAGTGACTCCGAGAACCCATCGAAGAGCCGCTTCCCGCCGCCCATCAGAACCGGGGCGATGATGAGCGTCAGCTCGTCGACGATTCCGGCCGCGAGCGCCTGGCGGATGACCTCGCCTCCGCCCATCAGGTGCACGTCCTTGCCGCCCGCCGCCACCGAGGCGTGCTCGACTGCCGCCTCGACGCCGGAGACGAAGGTGAAGGCCCCGCCCGGTGGCTCCTCCTCGGGGCGGTGGGTGACGATGAAGAAGGGCAGCCCCCACGGGCTCTTCTCGCCCCAATGCCCGGCCGCCTCGTACGTCCCGCGTCCACCCACGACGGCGCCGATCCTGCCCCTCACATCAGCTAGCCATCCGGCGTCGTCGCCGGTCGGCTCCCGCGGTCGATCGTCGGCGTAGGACCAGGGGCCGCCGAAGACCCAATAGTGCAGGCGTTCGCCGGCGTCGCCCAGGCCGTTGCCCGGGCCGTCGTTTGGTCCCGCGATGTACCCGTCAAGCGACATCGTGATCCCGGCAAGAACACTGGCCATCAGTCACCACCTCTCGGTTGCGCAGAGCGATTCATGCCCTTAGTGACCGTCGCGGACTCGGGAACTTATCGGAAGTGCCCGGGCCTTGTCCTTAACCGCTCAGGGGGCCGGCGATGGATGGCGGCCGAACTCCACGGCGACGACGTGCCCATCGACGAAGGTCACGGTTCCCGCCGGGTGCCGGCCGTGGAACCGGCGGATGATGCCCTTGTAGTTGAAGACGAAGGTCCCCGGTCCGTAGCTCCACGCCTCTCGGCCCCCAGCCTCATGGCGCACCGAGGCCGGCGCGCCGTAGGCGGCGCAGATGTCGTAGCGGCCAGGCGGCTCAAAGCGGCCCACGCGCGTGATGGCACCGCTGAGCGTCAGCTCGGGCTCGATCTGGGAGCCAACGCGAACACCCCGACACACGCCCGAGCTGCTGGCGCACCCCGCCGACACCCCGGCGGCGATGCTCACCGTCACCCACATGGCCGCCGTGCGCGAGGTCATCGCAGGGCCACTGTATGCCCTGCGCGCGCGTAGTGTTCACGCGATGGCGGCCATCATCACCCTTCACCTCGGCGACATCACCAATGACGCCGACGCCGACGCGATCGTCAACGCCGCCAACTCGAGCCTGCTCGGCGGCGGCGGGGTGGACGGAGCGATCCACCGCGCCGCCGGGCCCAGCCTGCTCGAAGAGTGCCGCCTGCTGGCAGGGTGCGACACGGGAGACGCCAAGATCACGGGCGCCGGGCGTCTGACGGCAAAGCACGTCATCCATGCCGTCGGTCCGGTGTGGCGGGGCGGCAACAAGAACGAAGCTGAGCTCCTCGCCTCGTGCTACCAGCGCGCGATCGAGCTCGCCTCCGGTCATGGTTGCGCCCGGGTTGCCCTTCCCGCCATCTCCACCGGCGCCTTCGGCTATCCGCTCGCCGGCGCCACGCGGGTCGCCCTCACGGCGACCCGCGCGGCACTCGACTCCCAGTCGACGGTCACCGAGGCCCGGTTCTGGCTCTTTGACCAATCCGCCTACGACACCTTCGCGGATGCGCTCGAGCGCCTCGGTCTCGCCGGCCCAAGATAGGTAGCGCGCGGCTCCAACATAGGGAGCCCTCCCGATGTAAAGCGCGGCGAGCGCGCATACCTTCCGTGGCGTCGAATCGTTCAACGCCAAGGAGCAGCCTGATGCCGCGATACATCGTCCAGCGCACCTTCCCGGAGGGACTGCGCATCCCCCTCGACAACGCTGGCGCCGCCGTGTGCGCCGCCGTGGTCGAGAACAACACCGAGGAGGGCGTCACCTGGGTCCACTCATATGTGAGCGAGGACAAGTGCACCACGTTCTGCGTCTACGACGGGCCCTCCCCCGAGGCCATCCGCAAGACGGCCTCGCGTAACGAGCTCCCGGTCGATCAGATCACGCAGGTCCGGGTCCTCGATCCCTACTTCTACGCCTGACACACACACAAATCGAACCAAGGAGACAACCATGTTCACCGCCAGTAAACGCACTCTCATCACCGCGCTCGCGGTCACCGCCGCGGCGGCACCCTCGACGGCGTCGGCCAGGTTCCTCGAGGCCGATCCGGTATCGGGTCCAGCCCCGGCGGCGGCTGCGGTCAGTCACCCGGCTCCGTCGAGCCAACCCTCCTCGAGCGCCTTCGAGTGGGGGGACGCCGGGATCGGCGCCGCTGCCGCGGTGGCCCTGCTGGGCGCGGGCACGGCGGCGCTCGGCGGTCGCCGGCGCCGGGGCCAGCCGGCCCGCATGGGCTGACGAGCGCCGCCAGCGCGCGCGGGTCGCGGATAATGACTCCATGGGAATGGACCTGGCGACCGCGCCGATCTCCGCCGTCGGACTGATCGCCGGCTTTGGCGTCGCGGTGGCGAGCGGTTCACGCGCGCTCGGCGGTGTCGTGCTCGCGGGCTTCGGGCTCTGGTGCATCGCCATCTGGCTGCGCCGAGACGGCCGCGGCATCGCGGCGCGCCTGACCGTGATCGGACTGCTCGCCTTCGCGCTTTCGCACGTACTCGGACTCCTGATCGGCGCCTGGCCCGCGGTGCTCGTGGCGGCGGCCCTCACCGCCACCGCGTGCTGGCGCCTCTCGGATGTCCACCGTCCCGGCGTGCGGGTCCGGGCGCGCGCTTAGCGCTTAGTCGCGACGCCCCACCGCCTGGTTCGCGCACACCGGCACCCCTACAGCCCGCCAGGCTACGCGGTCGCGGGCGTTGATGGCGGCGAGCTCGACGTCGAGCTGCTTGATGACGATCACGGGATCGCCGCCGCTATGGAGATCGTGAACGGTGGCGATGAGCGCGTCGAGCTGCTGCCTCGAGTCGCCCAGGGCGGCGCGGTAGGGATTGGCGAGGAGCGGCGGTGGGGCGAGCTTCTTGAGCGCGTCGAGCTCGCGCGCGAAGACGGTGATGCCCCGCTCGAGAAAGGAGGCGCCGCCGGTGTTCGAGCCCGGGAGCGGGATGCGGTTGCTGCGCCGGACCGCGGCCGCGCACACCACGCTCGCCCGGCTCCGCAGCGCCCGGGCCGAGAGGGTGCTGGTCCCGCAGCCGGCGAGAGCGAGAGCGAGAGCAACGATAGCCGCCGCCAGAAGGGTCGTGAGGCGGCCGGCGGTCATTGCAGACGGACGCTGAGCAGGCGCTCGAGCTCGGCGACCGTCTCGCGGGCGTCGTGGTGGTGCACGGTGGCCATCCCCAGCTCGGCCGCGGGCGCGAGGTTGTGGAGGAGGTCGTCGACGAACACGCATGCGCCGGGAGTGAGCCCGATGGACTCGGCTCCGAGGGAGTAGATCTCCGGCGCGGGCTTGCGGATGCCGACCTCGCCCGAGATCACCACCCCGTCGAAGAGCTCGGAGAGGAGGGCGCGGTCGTAGCGGCGGGTGCCCCACGAGTTGGAGACCATTCCGGTACGCACGCCCGCGGCGCGGGCGGCGCGGACGGCGTCGAGCATCTCGAGATCGGGCTTCGAGTCCGCGAACAGGCGGTCGATGAGGTGCGCCTCCTCGACGCCGAGCGCGGCCGCGAATCCTCGCTCGAACTCGGCCTCCTCGAGACTTCCGGTCTCGAGCGCGATCAGCAGCCGCCGGCAGCTCGGGTCCTCGCTGAAGCGCTGCCCGATGGTCTCGGGGTCGAGTCCTTCGAGCGCGCAGAAGGCATGGAAGGAGGCGAACATATCGGTGGTGAGGACGCCGCCGTAGTCGACGAGCAGGCCCTCACGCCGCGCCACGGGAGACCTCCAGCGCCCGCTCGGCGAGCTGGACCACGCCCTCTCCGAACGTCTTCAGGTAGGGATCGTCGGTCGTTCCGGTGATCGCCCGCTTGTAGTTGCCCTCCATGAACACGACCGCCTTCCACAGTGCGAGGGTCAGGTACCAGCCCAGCGCGCGCATCGAGCGGCCCGAGCCCTCCTCGTAGCGGGCGATCATCTCCGCCCGGGTGGGGAAGCCGGGCAGGCGAGTGACACTCTGGAGCTCGAAGCGCCCGGCCGGAGGATCGCCGGGCTCGGCCCAGAACATCAGCATGTATCCGATATCGGCGAGCGGATCGCCGATCGTCGCCATCTCCCAGTCGAGGATCGCGACCAGGTGCGCCGGCGCCTGGGTGGCGAACAGCGTGTTGCCCAGTCGGTAGTCGCCGTGGACGATGGTGGCGGGAGGAGACGAAGGCAGGTTGGCGGCGAGCCACGTGCCGACCTGCTCGACGGCCGGGAGAGCGCGGGTCCGGTTGTGCTCCCACAGGCCGGTGAAGCGCCGCAGCTGACGCTCGAGGTAGCCGGTGGGCTTGCCGAAGCCCTCGAGGCCGGCAGCCGTCCAGTCGACGCGGTGGAGCTCGACGAGCGCGTCGATGAGCTCGTAGGCAACCCCCCGGCGCTCCTCGAAACCATCCAGCTTCGCGGGCATGGCATCGGTGATGACCGCGCCCTCCACGCGCTCCAGGACCTCGAAGGGAGCGCCAATGACCGACGGGTCCTCGCACGTCAGAAGGACCCTCGGCGCCCTCACCGGGGTGGCTTCGAGCGCCCGCAACAGCCGCGCCTCGCGGGCGACGTCGTGCGCGCTCGGGGGGAGCGGTCCGCGGGGCGGGCGGCGCACGATCACCTCGCGCCCCGCGCTGCGCACCGCGAGGGTGACGTTGGAATGGCCGTCGCCGATGGGGAACACCTCGATTTCGGCGGGGTCGCCGTCGCCGAGCCCGTTCGCCGCGAGGAGCTCGACGAGGGGCTCGATCACGAGCAGGGGCTCGCGCGCGCCCTCGGCGACGTCGCCGCGGCGGCGGATGATGTCGTCAGGAGCCAGAGCCTGGGTCATAGGCTCTGGCAGCGTACGCGTCCGGCTCGCCGAGGCTCTCCACGGCAAGCCTGAACAGGGCGTGAACACCAGCCCGATCCCCTGGTGCTGGGGGGATTTCCTGCCAGACTCGGCTCATGGATGGTCACTCCCGAGGATCGGTGCTCGTCGTCGACGACGAACCGACGATCGCTGAGGTCGTGGCGCGTTACCTCGAGCGCGCCGGCTATCGCACGCGCGTGGCCGCCGACGGCGCGGCGGCGATCGAGGCGGCCGCACGCCAGCGCCCCGACCTCGTCGTGCTCGACCTCATGCTCCCGCGCATCGATGGTCTCGAGGTCATGCGCCGTCTGCGCGAGCAGGATCGCGAGCGGATCGCGGTCATCCTCCTCACCGCCAAGAGCGAGGAGGCCGACCGCGTGATCGGCCTGCGCCTCGGCGCCGACGACTACGTGGTCAAGCCCTTCTCGCCCGCTGAGCTCGTCGCGCGCGTCGACGCCGTGCTCCGGCGGATCGACACCTCTCCCGAGCAGGAGGCGCCGATCGAGCTCGGCGACCTGACCATCGACCCGGCCGCTCGCCGCGTGTTCGTGCGCGGCGAGGAGGCCCTGCTCACCCAGCGCGAGTTCGACCTGCTCCTGTTCGTGGCCCGCCACCCCGGTCAGGTCTTCTCACGCAATCAGCTCATGGACGCGGTCTGGCAGTACGCGTTCTACACCGACACCTCGACCGTCACCGTGCACATCCGCCGCCTGCGGGCCAAGATCGAGGTCGACCCGGCCGAGCCGCGCCACATCCAGACGGTGTGGGGCGTCGGCTACCGCTTCCAGCTCTAGTGCCCGTGCGCCGCCTGTACGGCATCTCCGCTCTCATCCTCGCCGCCGCGGCGGCGATCGCGGCGGCAACCATCGGCGGTCATGGCACGCTGGTCACCGTCGCCGTCCTCGGCGCCATCGGCATCGCCTCGGTGCTTGCGGCCCAGGCTGTCGTTCTCGCCCGCTCGCATGGCCGCGCCGGTCCGCTCTCGCGCCAGTTCGCCTTCGCCGCAGCCATCGTCATCGCTCCGCTCCTCCTCGCCCTGATGGTCATCGGAGTGCTCATGTTCGTCTCCGGTCACGACGCCGAGCTCGTCGCCCTGATCGTGGTCTTCGTGGGCGTAATCGCGGTCGTCGCCGGCCAGCGCCTCGCGGCGGCCATCATGCGCGACGTCGAGGCGGTCAGGGACGGCTTGGTTGCCGTCGGACGGGGCGAGCGCGAGCTCCGGATCTCCACCACGGGCCGCGACGAACTCGGCGAGCTCGCGGCTGCGGCCAACGCCATGATCGAGCAGCTCCAGTCCGAGGAGGCCGCTCGCGACCAGTCCGATGCCGCCCGGCGCGGGCTCGTGGCCGCCGTCTCCCACGACCTGCGCACCCCGATCACCTCGCTGCGGCTGCTCGCCGACGCGGTCGGGGACGACATCGTCGACGGGGACACGAGGCGGTCCTACCTCGACCGCATGCGCACCCACATCGACGCCCTGGGGGCGCTCATCGACGACCTCTTCGAGCTTTCGCGGCTCGAGGCGGGAGACATCCGTTGGTCGCTCGAGCGTGTTCCCTTGCGTGAGCTGGTGGGGGAGACGGTGGCGGCCATGCGCGTGCAAGCCGACCTCAAGGGGGTTGCCGTGCACGCCGAGGTGCCGCTCGAGCTCGGTCCCGCACGTGCGAACCCGGAGAAGCTCCAGCGCGTCCTCTTCAACCTGATCCAGAACGCGATCCGCCACACTCCGGCCGACGGCAGCGTCGTCGTCCGCGCCGAGCCGGTGGACGACCGGATCGAGATCGAGGTCTCGGACACCGGCGACGGCATCGCTGAGCCCGACCGCGAGCAGGTCTTCGAGGCCTTCTACCGCGGCGGCGCCGACGCGGCGGGCACGAGCGCGGGCGCCGGACTCGGG
>Ga0302326_10022299_pt1 | contig 12951 bp, 14 predicted proteins | sample Palsa_T0_3_FD_202264 | JGI IMG/M metagenome (GOLD analysis project Ga0302326, IMG submission 202264) | Peat permafrost microbial communities from Stordalen Mire near Abisko, Sweden - Palsa_T0_3 | ecosystem: Environmental > Terrestrial > Soil > Palsa > Peat permafrost | place: Sweden: Abisko... | reverse complement strand
GAAACGGAACTATGCGCATCTGCAGCGCCTGTTGCGCGGCAAAATCATCTCCTCGGACCGAGCCGTTCGCCTGCTCGTCGTCGGTGGGGCCACCGTTGGCACGGGCGCGGCCGAGATCCTTAACACCGCGGGACTCGAGGTGATCGAGACGGATATCGTGCTGTCGGAGCGAACGGTCGTCATATGCGACGGTCATGATCTTCCGTTCGCCGACGGCAGTTTCGACGCCGTAATCTGCCAGGCGGTGCTGGAACACGTGCTTGATCCGCAGCGCGTCGCAGACGAGATTTGGCGTGTGCTACGACCTGAGGGATTCATTTACTCGGAGATTCCGTTCATGCAGCAGGTACACATGGGGGCGTTCGACTTCACGCGGTTCACGCAACTCGGTCACCGAAGGCTTTGGCGGCGCTTCGACGAGCTCCGGTCCGGGGCACAGGGTGGACCGGGGATGGCGCTTATTTGGAGCGTCGCGTACTTCGTCAGGGCATTTGTGCCATCGGTCATGTGGCCTGTGGTGGATCGGTGCGTGTCCCTCGGCTTCTTCTGGCTGAAATACTTCGACGACTATCTCGTGACTAAACCAGGGGGAATCGACGCAGCATCAGGCACGTTCTTTCTGGGAGCGCGACGTGATACGCCGATCGACGATCGGGCAATCGTACGTGGCTACCTCGGCGGGGGAAGGATGCGGCTGACGTCTTGAATCCCGCATCCACGGACCCGGCTGCAAGCTGGGCCACAAAGCCCGCTGCTTTTCGCGTCCTCGTCTGGCTCGTGTGCTCGCCGGCGCGACAAATCGGCTGCTGGTAGATTAAGTCCGGTTGCGCGGCGGGGCTTTGACTCGCCGTCAAGACGCGCATCTCATGCCAACGATTGTCACACCAATCGAGCGAGCCCTCTGGTGGTCGAAGCAGCCCGTATTCTATGGGGAGTTTGTGCGGCGCATGAGTGCGCGGCTGGCTCGCCGCCGACCAGTTCTGTGGGATGAGCTCGGTCAGCGGACGGCTCGTGAGTGGTGCAGTTGCCGCGCGATCTCAAGCAACGAAGCCCTCGCAGCATTGGGACGCGCCGAGGCGGCGACGATAGAGGACGCCCATGCCACGGCGTTGATTGAGGCTCAACAACGAGCGAAGCGGTGCTCCATTCCGATGGGTGGGCCCGCTGACCTCAATCTCCTCTTTCAGGCTGCGGAGTCGCTCGCCGCAACCAATGTCGTCGAGACTGGCGTAGCGCTTGGATGGAGTTCACTCGCGTTGCTTTTGTCGGTAAACCACCGTGGAGGGCGAGTGGCCAGCGTCGACTTTCCGTATGTGATCAGGGGAAGTTCTTCTTGCGTCGGCGTTTGCGTCCCGCCAGCGCTCAAAGCGAACTGGGATCTTGTACGGCTCCCAGACCGTGACGGTCTGCCGAAAGTACTGGGACGTGTCGGGACTGTCGATATGTGCCATTACGACAGCGCGAAATCAAGCGTCGCGCGCCGATGGGCGTTCCCGCTTCTCTGGCAATCATTGCGGCCCGGCGGGCTGTTCATTTCGGATGACATCGGAGACAACATGGTGTTCGCCGAATTCGCAACGCTTGTCTGCTGTGACCCGATGGTGGTGTTGACTCCCCAAGGGGATGGGTCGGCGAAGTACGCCGGGGTACTTCGGGTACCCGGTACGCCGTTATAAGGCATCGGCCAACTCCTAAAGCGCCGGCTGGCCGCCGCCCTAAGACACACGGCGGCGAAACCAAGTAAGATCGTCTCCGTTCATGCGGCGTTTTCGACGCTTCGCAGCGTCATCAGCGAGGAGTCCGCCCTCGACCTTAGGGAGGAACACGGTAGCGCAGAGCGCGCCCTCCATCCTCGGCTACGCCTTCAGTTTCTTCTTGGCACCCTTGATGCTGTCGAAACTTGGACTACGCGACTTTGGCATATGGGCGCTAACGGGCGGCATCGCACAGTATGGCGCTTTACTGAATCTTGGGGCAGGTCAGGCTGCGAGTCGGTTCGTCGCATTGTACGAGGATGACTCGACCGCCGTGGGCGAGTATTTGGGCGTAGCATATGCGGCCACGCTTAGCGTCGCCATCGCGCTAATCGCGGGAGCACTGCTCGGAGCCAATCTCGTTGCCCAGGCGGTCGGCGGAGTAACGGAATCGCAAATGCGTCTGTTGCTGCTGTGCAGCGTGGTGATTATGGTGTCGACGATGCTGGCTCAGATTGTGGTCGCGTACCCCGTAGGGTTACGGCGGATGGTCCCGCCGAATATCGCGTTAGTCGTTGGCGCGTGTATTAACTTTGTTGCTAGCGGCGTCGCGTTGCTTGTGCACCCCACGTTGTCTACATACGCTATGGCCAACGCCGCGGCGAGCGTGGCCGGAGTTGTGGTTACGATAGTCGTCGTACTCAGCGTCGAGGGTCGCATACCGCTAAGGCTCCCAACGCGGTCTCGGGCAAAGGAGCTACTTGGCTTCTCTGTCTGGTCCCAGGTAAGCGTCGTCGCTTACCTCGTCAATTATCAAACGGACAAAATCGTGATTGCCTTTGCCGTCGGCCCGGCGGCGGCGGGGGCGTACGAACTCGCTAACCGTGTCGCTGCCGCGGCGCGGCAGGTCGGTGTTTACACGCAGTCAGCGCTGATGCCAACTATGACTGCAGATATTGTGCGCGGCACCGGCCACAAGGTCACTGAATCCTATGCGCGGTTAACGGAACGCACAATCGGACTTGCCTTTCCGGTTCTGTGTTTTGTAGCCGCAATGTCGGCACCCATTCTGAGGGTCTGGCTGGGCCATGTGCCTCAATTCTCCGCGGTGGTGTTGACAGCGCTATGTGCTGCCTATGTGGCGAACGTCGCGACGGGGGTCGGCTACTGCCTGGCTTTTGCGTTTGGTGACCTCAAGAATATAGCTCGGGTCTCGGCCGCAACCGCCACCGGGAACATCGCGTTGACCGTGCTCCTCGCTCCGCTTTGGGGAGTATGGGGCGTCTTGGCAGGGACGGTCGTCGCCCTGACCGTTGGCAACCTTGTCCAGGTAGCGGTGGTGCAGAAAAGATTCGCCATTCCGGCGAGTGCTTTTGTAGACGCGGTTGGTCCTACGCTTGTCGCTTGCGTCGGGCTAGCAGCTCCCCTGGCGATCTTGGCGCTCACTGGTGCGCTGACATCGCGGTGGAGCGCCGCACTGGCCGTAGTCGCAGGCGGCGGGGCTTACTTTGCAGTCTACTTGCTATGGGCGGCAAGAAATGAGGTCCTTCCCGGCTCGATCGCGCGTAGGCTTGGCGTGCTTGGACGGCGGCCCGCAGAGCTCCCGTCACGCTGATGTGTGCCCACGTCGAGGCCGGGCTCGATTAGTTAGCCAGATTCAGGCCGCAAGGTTGTGATCCGTGAGCTGGTTCCGCATGTGTCGCTCCTGACCGCGACTTCAGATGGCGAATCACCGGTCAAACTGGCGTCAGCGTTTGATAACGATCGCCTGGCCGGTTGGGAGCGCGATCGCCTTCTCGGGCACCTCGGCGAAAAACTTGTCGACCTGCCTTCGCTGTGGAGCAAAAGTATGGTCGCCGTAATCGTCGAAGAGCAAAAGGCCACCGGGTACCACCCGTGGATATGTGTAATCAAGGGCCCGCAATGTGGGCGCGGTGGCGTTAAGATCGAGGTGAACCCAAGCTAGGGGCCCTGTCTCGGTGTCCTCGAGCGTCTGGAAGACGTCGCCGGCGCAGATCTCGACTCGGTGTCGCCATGGCTCTAGGACCCGCTCAACGTATTCCACGGACGTATCCCGATAACGAGTAACAAATTGCTTGCTGCGCTCGGTCGAAATGAGCTGCTCATCCTGTGGAATGCCTGTGAAAGTATCAAACAGGAAAAACCGCTGCTCATCAGCAAAGTGCACGGTTGACAAAACTAACTCGGCACAACCGGCCCTGTAAGTCCCAAACTCGGCGAAGTTCGCCGGAGCCTCAGACGGAAAACCTTCGAACTGGCGGGCAAAACGCGTGAGAAGCCAGGCACGCCAGCGAATGTCAACCGACTTATCGGGGAACCACCGCCGAATCGCCCTCTCGTACGCGGCGTCGAACTCAAGATCGCGGTCGTCCAGGAAGGGCGAATAATGCTTCGTTGCAAATCCGTCAGCCTCGTAGCGATATGGGCTGCGACGGCGCGCGATAGCGTCTGCTGCGTTGCGAGCCACAAGCATGGGAGGGCGCAGTGGCTTCGGAAAACGATCTATCTTGGAGTTCGGATGAACGGTCCAGTCCACGGCGAAAAGATTGTTATTGGACGCGACGGCAAACGTTCGAAGAGGTCCGCCCTCGGAGTGTAGCGAGAGTTGGTGTTGGAACTCTATCCGGGGACGCGCGGTGGCTGAGACGCCCGACGGTCAATTTGGGGATGCGTGAGCACGTTTTGGGCCCCAAAGTACCGGGGTGCTACGTGGTTTTGTGGCGGGGAGGCGGGCTAGGACGGCGCGCTGAGGTCTAGCTAGCTGTCCTGCCCATGGAGTTTGTGAACCTGTGTGGGCCACCGGCGGCGCCCCTAATGGGGTGGAGGTCTTGTGCAGGTTCTGATGCTCGAGTCAGTGTGCACTGATGGTGGAAAGACGGGTTGGCGAGCTCTTGAGTCAGCTCGTCGGCTTATCGCCTGGTGGAACGGCTGGCGTGGCCCCTTTTTGCGAGCGGAAATGCTGAGTGAATACGTTCCTGATGCGCCGGCAAGTGATTAGGGCGCGCAGCGAGCGGTTATGCTGTCGCACAACGCGTTGTCGGTCATGCGTCGTCGTGGCTTGACGCAGCGATCCCCGAACGGCGCTAATCGTCACTTGACGAGTGCGCTCGCGGTCTACGCCCGCCCGCCCCGACCCAGGTGGACATAGGCCAGGCGCTGAGTGCCCTTGACGATCGCCGGGGTGGAGTCCGAGCCGAAACGCGTCTCAAGTGGCATTCAGCTGCGGCGTCGCCGGGGGTGCCCGTGACGGCGTGCCCCGAGCGGCGAAGGCGCGTATCGGACAATATCCATATGAAGGAGGTCGCCAGGGCATGTCCGGTTGCAGCGGTTGGCGTCCTCGCGCGCCTGCCTGGGTCGGACCAGAGGCGCGCCGCGTGTGCGACAAGGCCGAGCATCGAGGGACGAGGCAGCTGAGGCGGGTCGCGCCGCCGAGCGTTGAGTTACCGTGCCCATGAGCGTCGAGGTGTGGGACGCACACGCCGAAGCTGCCGCGTCTGCCTGGCCCCGCTCGCTCGTTCTGAGTCAGTGCAAGCCGCCTCTTGAGTCCAAGCTTCGCGCGAGGGTACGTATCCACCGGGGCCCTTTCGGCGGTAGGCCGTTCCAGACCCACCGCCTCGAAGAGGCCCGGACATCTTTGCAGACCCTCGCCACGGAAGTCTCGTAGGAAGGCGGGGCAGGAGCGGCGAGCCACCATGCGACGCAGTCTTTGATTACGCATCCGCCGATGCACGTAGCGGCGCACAACAGCGTACGCCGTTGTCATTCACGTAAGCATATGTGTTGTGTCTTGCAGTATCGCCGGCGGGACCCACCACCTACTGCTTCCGAAACACAACCGACCCAAATCGGTCGCAGACATCAGTCAGCTGCTCTGGCTTATCGGAAATGAATCCATCCATCGCTCTCATACAGGCCCACGCGCTCTCTGGGCTATTGTAATCATGTAGAAAGAGAAAGGCCCCGCTGACTAGGCGCGGATAGAAGAAATTGAGCGCGCCGATCGTCGGGGCGTGAAGGTCGAGGTCGATTAGCACAAAAGCGAACTTTTCATCCGAGACCGCACTAAGCGTGGCGGGGACACGTCCTGGATGTAACCTTACCCGCGCATCAGCCGGTAAGCGCTCCCGTACAGACTCCGAACTAGTGTCAGAAAAGCGCTCGGCATCCTCCGCGCTCGCCCCAATGAGGTCTTCCGAGGGAAAGCCGTTGAAAGTGTCAAACAGATGTAGAGTACGATCCGGTGCGAGACGATTGAGGAGCACGCTCGTGTCACCCCGAAATACACCTACTTCGGCGAGTGATCCGTCGATGCTCTCCTGACGTAACCGATGCAGAGCAGTCGCGAACATCGCGAGTCGGGTGTAGTCCCGGTGTTCTCGAATCAGCTCATTGATCTCGGCGTCAAAAGGGGGGAACTGCATCGAGCGAGCGCGAAGGAGTGGTCGCGCAACGGTATGCTCCACGCGAGCCCGAGCACGCCTTAAGCGGTAGACGATGGACGGACGCTTCACGTGGCATAGATTATCTCACGAGTCGAGTCGCGGCCCATCTGACATTGGCCGCCGCCATCGGCCGCATCGACCAGTGCATTGCGTCCTTTGGCGTGCTCTCCAGCGTCTTGATCACCCCTGTACCCTCAGCATCGTGCTCGCACTCAGGAAGTCCGCGGGTGATCGTTGCGTTGAGCCCGGCAAGGCGCTCAGGAGAGCTCGAGATGTGAAATGGGTAGGGAGCTCGGAGCAGTGTATGCAGCGGTTGGGGCGTCTTGGGCGATCTCGGGTGGCGGGTGGCGGCTGGCGATCCCGGGAGAAGACGCGGAGGTCCGGCCGCTGCTTGTCTTCAACCCGCCGTTTTTCGTCATGACATGCGATCGCGGGGACAATACTTCTGTGCCAAAGAGAGGATTTGTCGACATCCGAGCCCACCCGCTGCCGGGCGTCGACGATGGGCCCGCGAATGGGTTCGTCGATATCCACGCCCACGCGCTCTCGGGGATTGACGACGGACCGGCGACCATGATCGACGCGCTGGCGTTGCTCAGAGCGGCTGGCAACTCTGGCACCACGACTCTAGTCGCCACTCCTCACGTCCGCCCTGACTTTCCTGGCGTCCTCGTCACTGAGTTGGCCGCTCGTGTCGAAGCGCTCCGAGAGGAGGCCGAACGCGAATCGATCGGAATGCGGCTTGTCATTGGCGCCGAGGTGTCGCTGGGCTGGGCGGTCGAGGCGAGCGATGATGAGCTCGCGCTGGCGAGCTACGGCCAGCGAGGCAAGGACCTACTAATCGAGACCCCACGGGTGGTGGTAGCTGGCCTCGGACAATTGCTGTATCGCCCCAGATCCCGAGGATTCCGTGTCACGCTCGCTCATCCCGAGCGCAGCCCGATGTTCCAACGCGACCCGTCACAGGTGGAAGATCTCGTGAGTCAGGGCATCCTGCTACAGGTCGACGCGGCCGCCCTCCTTGGTCCGGGGCGATCACCTATCGGACGCCTGGCTGCAAAGCTCTGTCGAGATGGGCTCGCTCACGTAATCGCCTCGGACGGGCATCGGGCAGCTAGCTGGCGGCCTGTCACGGCGCTCGCGGACGCAGTCGAAGCCGTGTGTGCAATCGTCGGGCCCGCGCGAGCTCAATGGATGGTTTGCGGCGCTCCGGCGGCGATCGTTGCTGGCCTTCCGCTGCCGGAGCCGCCTCCCGTGAGTGGAGGAGGAGGCGGGGCGCTGTCTGGTCGACGCTACAGGCGCCGGCCTTGAGGTTCAGTCGACTGCTATAGCGCGCCCATCGCCTGCAGCGCCCCTAGGGCGATAAACAGGGCCCCGGTGCCGAGGTAGGCAGAGACCATGATGGAAAAGCGGTCTGGGCGTGGACCGTAGCCCGGGTCGATCGCCGCTAAATGCCGGCCGAGGGTGCCGCGGAAGCCAGGCGTCGGGAAGGGTCGTTGGCTGGCTAGGTGCTCGGCGAGCCGATCCTCCTCAGGTGGCAATACGAGCTCGAGGTCGCTGTCGTCGGTCATTGGTTGAAGAGCGGAGAGCGTGGGTTGAGCGATCGGGCTCGGAGGTATGCGGCTAGAGACGTGTCGGGATGGCCGGCTTCGGCCTCCAGCCGCGAGTACACCAGCCAAGTTTGCCAGTTCGCCGGCTCATCGAGGGTCGCCTGCCGGGCTGCGGCTGCGGCGGCGGGGATGTCGTGTCGAGACTCGAGTACGAGCGCGGTTTGGATCTCGGGCGTGGCGGCTCCGGGCTCGAGTCGGGTTGCTTCACGCGCGTCTGCGAGCGCTGCGGATGTGTTTCCGGCGACGGCCTCGGCCTGGCTCTTGCGCACTGCGTTGACGTCGGCGAGCGGCACGCCGATCACAATAAGACAGGCTGCCGCCACGACGACGATGCCCACCCTCACCGCAAGCGCGAAGACGCGGCGTGGGGGGGAGGACAACCCGGGCTTGATCGGCGTCAGCACACTCGCGGCGAGGAGCAGAAACGCGACCGGCAGCACCGGGACCTGCCAGATCCAGTCAAAGGCGGCCGAGATCGCGAAGGCGACGCAGGCGGCCGCCACCGCTGCCGCGCGAACCCTGGCTTCGTACCTGGTGCGGGTCGCGAGTCGAAATGCCGACCCGATCACGAGCACGAAGAACCCGAGCAGAAAGGCAAGCCCGACCACGCCGACCGTAGCCAGGGTCTCGACATACAACGAATGAGCGTTTACAACGTATCCTGCGACGGTCTCTCGCGGTAACCACAAGAGCTGGAACGTGCCGGGGCCGGAGCCGCCGAGGACGTGTCCTCGTGTCGCGTGGATGGCTGCAACCCAGTACTGATATCGGCCCTCGCCGCTCGCGGCGCCGAACCGCGCGAGATCGTTGTGATGGACAGCGGCCACGTTCGGGCGCTTGAAGGCCTGCCACTCGTGCGAGAGGTGAGCGGGCGCGCCTAGGGCCAGTGCTGCGATGACGACCAGGACGGCACTCGCGATCGAGATCCATCGGGCGTGTTCACGTGAGACCTGGAGGAGCCGTCGTGGTATGCCGTGGCGCGTCGCGAGCCCGATCCCGGCCTGAGCGAGGGCCACTCCGCTGCAGACGAGGATCGTCGCGATGAGCAGGCTCGCGCCTTGGTGGTGTGCGGCCGCGTTGGTCAGACCGCGCTCGACTGCGCCCCGGTGGACCGCTCCGGCGATCAGAGCGGTGCTTCCAAGGGCGGCGACCAGCAACGTTGCAAGCTTCGGAATCCGGTCGGGCGTCAGCGCCATGAAGACGAGCAGAGCCGCGGTCGCCTCAATCGCGCCACCACGCGAGAAGGTGAGGTAGCCGCACAGCGCCATCATCGGGAGTGCGGCCGCGGCGGCTGCTTGTGCACGCAGCGTTCGCGCTGACGTCGCTACCGCGAGGATGAGCGGAAGGCCAAGCGCGATCAGCGCGGCGAGCGCGTTCCAGTAGTTCAGCGGCCAGCTGAGACGCCCTTGATCACCCGGAAGGAACTGTCCCGTCTGTTGCGCGGCCGGAATGAGCCCTGGTCGCAGGCGCGACAACAATGCGAGCGCGGCAATCAGGACGACCGCGCCCGCGATGGCCTGGAGCGTGTTGCGTACGGCCGTCTCTCGGTCGCGATGGACCGCGAGCGCGACGAGGAGCACGGCGAGGTAGGTCGCGACGCGCGACAGCTCCTGGAGGCTGGCTTCAGAGCTCAGGGACCAGGTCGAGGCGATTGCCGTCCAGGCGACGAAGCCACCGAATAGCGCCAGGGCGGTCCACGCTGTCCGAGAGAACCGGTCAGCGGGCAGGATCCCCCAGGCCGCCCCTACGAGCACCATCCACCAGACGACGACGCCGACCTGGCTGCTCACGACGAGGTCGTAGCCACCTCCGTCGAGCGCCAGGTAGAGGACCAGGCCAGCCGCCAAGGCCTTGGTCGCGAGCGCGCGACCGCCGAAGGTCCCACGAAAAGAGGACCACGGGACCGCAATACGGATGGCTACGGATTCCATCGCCTCCGACTACGCTCGGGGGGCGTCTAGGCTGACATTGCGCCGTACACGGGTGTGCTTCCCGGGTCAGGCTCGTTACGGTAGACCTGCGACCCGCGCCCTCGCGCGACGCGAGGTGCTAATCGCTGCCGTCCGGCCGCGCCCCGCGACGACGTCGCAGCGCAAGCGCTCCACCGCCGAGGGCGATCACGGTCAGGAGGACTGGCAGCAGCGCGCCCAGACCACCGTGAGCGGAAGACCCTGTCACGGCCTTGAGCACGGCGGCGGGGGGAGCGACGGTAGCGGCCGACGCGCCTGAGGGGACAGCAGCCCGTTTCGCGCCGTGAGAGTTGGACGTGCGAGGCGCGACGGATGGTGCGGTCGCATCCGCCAGCGCGGCGGCCTGACGGCCGGCGCTGCCGTGCTGGTCGAGCGCCCGCTGGGTCGATGAGCTGAGCGCTGAAGACCCGCCCGAGGAGCCGGGTCCTTGTCCTCCCCCGGGGACGACGCTCACGCTGGGTCGGTTGCCCTTCGCGGTCGGAATGGTCTCCAGGTACTGGCTTACGCCGGAGTTCCCGGGTGGGGCGACCGTGCGGACGGGTTGGCGAGCGAGAGCACTCGCGGGGACCGCTAACGCCAGGAGCAATCCAATCAAGAGCCTCCTCATCAGGAACAGACTACGATCCAACCGCGCGCAGGCTGACATCCGTGGATACCTCGGTCGTCAAACGGGCATACGCCCTTAGTTTTTTGCCGGCGATGGCTCGCCGGGGGAGGCAAGAGATTCGTCAGGTTCGCGCGCGATGCTTTGGTGTTTCGATTCGCAGGAATAGGTGTTTCGTGGCGTCGCTGGGCCGGCTTGCTGTCGGATCGGTGAACGCTGTCGTGATCTCGAATCGGCCTGTCTGCCGCGGCTTTCCGCTGATGTTTCCCGAGCTGGTGGCCTTCAGTCCTGCTGGGAGGCCATGCACGGTCCAGCTGTATGGACTGATCGCGCCCGTGGCGGTGAGCGTGGCGTGGTAACGCGCGTGGAGCTTTCCAGCGGCCAGGTGGGTCGTGGTGACGAGGGCTGGGCATCCTCGAGTGGTGAGCGTGCTGGCCTCGTCGAGGTATGCGGTTCCTAGTGGCGTCAGCGTAAGCTCGCTGCTCACAAGCGGATACCACGAGTTGGTGTCTGCTCCTGGGAGGCCACCCCACCAGAAGGGCTGGACGTTCTCTACATGGAGCGCGGGAGTGCAAAGCGCCCAAGCGGTGTAATCGGCGACCTGCGTACCCCAACCGGTGAGCTGGCTGCTGGCCCCGAACTCGTTGATATCCAGCGGAACGCCGCCGTGGCCGTTGACGTTCAGCCACTGGCGCAAGGCCAGCGTGTCCTGCTTCATCGCGGTGATGTTGTACAGATATGGGTGGAATCCGACGGCGTCCATGGGTCCGATCGCGCTTAGGTATCGCTCGGCGTCCGTGAGCGTGACCATGCCGGAATCGAGCATTCCACCGACTACAGCTTGTCCGGCGGGATCGACGCGATGCAGCGCGGTTCGCGCGGCTTCGTAGACCATGGCGTAGGACGCCGGGTTCGCGTAGTGCAGCGACGTTTCGTCTTCGGGGGCGCTTGGCGAGATATCGGGCTCGTTGCCGATCTCGAAGCTCTGGACCGGCAGGTACGGCAACTGCGGGTTCTCAGCCCAAAACGATCCGCCCGGCCCGTAGCGCTCGGCGAAGAAGGACACGTACGTCGCCATCGCGGCAGCGTCAGCCGCAGGGCCGCTGCTCTCGGGCAGACCGAGCTCTGGGTAGAGGCGCAGGTGCGCGGCCGCGGTGAGCGCGACAACTGCGTCGGTATCGCTCCCGGAGTTTACCTCCGCGCGAGCGAGACCGACACCGGACGCCGAAGCTGTCGCCAGATCGGGCGGCAGATGCTGGAAGTTCACGCCCAGACTGTCGGGCGACACAGCCGTCGCCGCGACGGCCGGTTTTGGCCCCAGCCCCGCAAAGCCGGCCAGCGCCGCCACCGCGACCAGCGCGCCGACGCACGCGCGCCGCAGCGCATACGGGCGACGGACAGCGACCAGCGACGGGCGCAGCAACAGATGCACGACTCGACCTCCATGCCGAATCGGGAGTGGACGTTCGGCCCGCTACCCGTGGCAACGTGCGTGCACGGCGGGCTATTGCATCTGTCGGTTCTGTCGCTGCCAACTTGATGTGCCGGACGGAAACAGGGTCATCCGTCTAGCCGCCCGGCACGGCTGAGCACATCCGCCCTGATACGCCGGGCCACAGGCCTACGAAGGGACGCGCGCGAGCGACCTGAGAAACGATGTCGGAGCGCTGCTTCGCTGGCGGCATCCCGCTCCGCGCTCCACCACCGCGCGCTTACCGCTGCCCTTTTATGGCCATTCGCCTCTAAACCCCCATAACCACATCCCGTCCCATCGGCCCCGCGCGGTGTTCTATCCTCGAACCCCGCTTATGGACGATCGCCCATAAAGACCCATAATGGATCGGCGCAAGAACCCGTACACGCCGGGAGCTGGCCGGAAGCCAGACAAGCTCTCTGGTCGCGACGAGGATTTGCGCGACTTCCAGGTGCTGGTCGAGCGCCTGGGCGACGGCACGTACGAGCGCAGCGTTGTGTTCTCGGGGCTACGCGGCGTCGGGAAAACTGTCTTGCTGCTCGAGTTCGATGTGATCGCCCGTGAGGCCGGGTGGGTGTCGACCGATGTGCGCGAGGTGGAGCCGGGGTCGGACTTCCGCCTGACGTTCGCGCGGATGTCGACGAAGGTATTGCGTTCGATGAGCCTCAAGCGGCGCGCCGAGGCACGCATCAAGCGGGCGCTCGGCGTCGTGCGGAGCTTCAGCGCGACCGGTCCGGGCGGGATCGGGATCAAGATCGATGTCGAGCCCGTGACGGGCGTCGCCGACAGCGGCGAGCTCGGCGAGGACCTCACCGAGCTGCTCGTCGAGATCGGTCAGGCGGCGCGCGCGAACGGCACCGGCGTGCTGTTCCTCGTCGATGAGATGCAGAATCTCGGCGCGCCAGCGTTGGCGGTTGGCGAAACCGTATGCGCCGCGGCTGTTCGAGTACCGAGATATCGCGCGCCTGTCAGACGCTGCCGCACGGACGGCACTCGTCGGACCGGCAAGCAGACGTAGGTCCAGTTCGAGGCGGCGGCTGTGAGCGCCGTGATCGAGCGCAGTGGCGGCTATCCATACTTCATCCAGGAGTACGGGCGCGTGCTCTGGAACGAGGTCGACGAGAGCCCGATCACAG
>Ga0302326_10022295_pt1 | contig 12951 bp, 9 predicted proteins | sample Palsa_T0_3_FD_202264 | JGI IMG/M metagenome (GOLD analysis project Ga0302326, IMG submission 202264) | Peat permafrost microbial communities from Stordalen Mire near Abisko, Sweden - Palsa_T0_3 | ecosystem: Environmental > Terrestrial > Soil > Palsa > Peat permafrost | place: Sweden: Abisko... | reverse complement strand
GACACGATCGACCGCATGTTCAAAATCGTAGATGGGCTGTCCAGCGTTCCTTGTGGAGTCTTCGATCGATCCGCCCACCACGCCCGAGGCAGCTGCCAGGCGAATGGTCTCCGCAACGAATTCAGGATCATCGCCAAATCCATTTTCAAGATCGGCGCTTACGGGCAGCAGAGTAGCAGCCGAAATAGTGGCTATGTGCGCGATCACTTCATCGCGATTGACGTTGTAGTCGCGGCGCCCCAGCGAAGCGGCAAAGCCGGCGCTGGTGGTGGCAAGCGCTTCGAAGCCCAGGTGCGCCAGCAGCCGGGCCGTGCCGGCGTCCCAAGGATTGGGAATGATAAAAGCGCCGGCCCGCTGATGTAGCGCGCGAAACGACAAGGCCTTTTCCGTTTGCGTCATGAATTGGTCCTCGTATTCAATGTAGCGGATGTGGAAGGATGAGTGGGATCGTCTAAGAATCCTCTGAGGAAATATCTCGACGGAGAGGACATTCCCTCAGGGGCTGAAGCCCAACTCATTTTTTGGCCTTATCGGCACGACTGAAGTCGTGTCCTGACACTTCTTGCCTCTTCCGGTGAGTTTTTCCGCAGCCTGTAAAGCCGACATTCATCTTGTTGCCTTTGCGGCACGACTGAAGTCATGCCCTTTCAAAACGACGACTTAATCGGGGGTTCCCGAAAGCGTTACCATGGATGCCATGCACGTACTCACGGCTGCCGAGATGCAGGCTTGCGATGGCGCGACGACGGAGCGGTTCGGTGTTGCATCCATCGACCTGATGCGGGCAGCGGCCCGTGCTGTGGCGGCCTTCGCGCGCGAACAGTTTCCGCGCGCTCGGCGGATCACTGTCATTTGCGGGCGCGGCAACAACGGCGGCGACGGCATGATGACGGCGCGGCTGCTTGGCGCCGCGGGCCTTGAGGTCACGACCCTGCTGCTGGGCGCGCCGGAGAAGTTTGGTCCCGACGTCGTGACTGCATGGGGCGAACTGCTGGCCAACGCGGCACCGGGAACCGTGCACGTGATCGAGACGGCGGAGGACTTTGCTCGTAACAACGACGCTTTGAATGCCGACCTGCTGATCGACGCCGTGGTGGGCACAGGATTCAAGCCGCCGCTCAAGGGGCTGGCCAAAGCCGCGCTCGATTGGGTCCATGGGAGCTGCGCGCCCATCCTTTCCATCGACCTGCCTTCAGGATGGCCGGCGGACGCGACATCGGCCTCCGCGCCGGCGGCTGTGTTCCCCTCCGATGCGGTAATTACTTTCACTTCGCCAAAGCCGGCGCATGTGTTTGGACAATTGACCAGGTTGTGGGACCAGCCGGTTGTCGTGGCGCCGATAGGTTCGCCCGAGCAGGCCATCGTCTCCACATTTGGCGTGGAGTGGGCTGGCTCGGCCATGGAGTTAGCCAGGACGCCGCGAGCGGCAGCGGCAAACAAGGGCAACTTCGGGCATGTGCTGGTGGTCGGCGGGTCGATTGGCCGGTCGGGCGCGCCATCCATGACCGCGCTCGCCGCATTGCGCAGCGGGGCGGGGCTGGTGACGGCAGCGATTCCGGTTCCGGTGCTCGCACAGGTATCAGCGATTGCGCCAGAACTGATGACGTGGCCGCTTGCTTCCACTTCGGCAGGCGGCGTCTCCGCTGAAAGCATCGCCCCGGAATCCCTGAAGAGCCTGATGGAAGGCAAAACCGTGCTGGCGATCGGCCCTGGCCTGGGCCAGGCGGCAGAAACGGTGAAGTTTGTAACCGGCCTGCTGGCGGCAACCAAGATTCCCGCGGTCATTGATGCGGATGCTTTGAACATTCTTGCGGCCAAGCCGGTGCTGCTGGCCAAGCTGGCCAAGGGTCGCACCGTGGTGCTAACGCCGCATCCAGGCGAGATGGCGCGCCTGGCGGGCATCACTATCCCCGAGGTGCAGGCAAACCGGCTTGATGTGGCGCGCGGCTTTGCCCAGCGCTTTGGGGTAACGCTGGTGCTCAAGGGCGCGCGCACGCTTATCGCCCATCCCGATGGCCGCGTCGCCGTGAATACCACAGGAAATCCCGGCATGGCCAAGGGCGGCAGCGGCGACCTGCTCACGGGGCTGGTTGCGGGCCTGGTGGCGCAGCATCCCGCTGACGCAGGCCGGGCCGTCGAAGCGGCCGTGTATCTTCACGGGCTGGCCGCGGACCTGGCAGTGCGATGCCCGGCCGGTTCCCAAGATGAGCACACTTTGCTGGCTACCGACAGTCTGCAAAAACTTTCTCGGGCTTTTCGCTTGGACTCGCGCGGGGAGAACGGGTATGTTTGGTTGCAGGGGCTGCCGGTGGACTCAAAGCCGTGCGTGTGCTCGAACGAGGCTGACCCCCGCGAGGTATCCAAGTGACGAACGCTGCTCCTCCCGCTCCCACGCTTCCGCCGCAGGCTGTCCGCACCTATGAGTTCACCACCGAGAGCGGCGCAGACACCATTGAAGTGGGCCGCAAGCTGGCCAAGCTGCTCAAGCCTCCGCAACTGCTGATTTTGCGCGGCGACCTGGGCACCGGCAAGACCACGCTGGTGAAGGGCATCGCGCAGGCTCTCGACGCAGCCGAGGCCGACGAGGTTACCAGCCCCACCTTCACGCTGATTCACGAGTACGACGGCACGCAGAACGGCAAGCCGGTGAAGCTGTTTCATCTGGACGTGTATCGCCTGGAAGGCGAACGCCAGCTTGAGACGCTCGGCCTGGATGAGCTGTTGACCGACGAAGCGCTGGTGCTTGTCGAATGGGGCGAGAAGTTCAAGACCATCAAGAAAAAGTCCACCGGCGAAATCGCCATCACCTCCACCGGCGGCGACGCGCGGAAAATTACGGTGACGCTGAAGGAATAGCTACCCGCGCTGCCGGCTGTTGCTAAAACCGACAAATTCAATGCAGAAAAGCTTGGATTTTGGGGGATAAATTGCCGAAAGCGTCCCTCCGTGGCTAAAGCTGCCGGCGTTTCTATTGGCTTTTTGCGGGGGTTGAAAGCCCTGGCCTCCCTCCGGCGTTTGAAGGCTCCGCCTGCCTCCATTTTTTAGTTTTTCCGCAGTCCGTAATGTCCGCGATCATTTTGCGACTTTTGTGGCATGACTAAAGTTATGCGCTGAGACAGCCTGGGTGCTGGATGCAGGCTCTGCGAAGAAGGTGGTGTTGTTAGGATGAGGTGATCAGCTACTACCAACGGAGAATGCATGAACTCGGCTGGCTCATTTTGCAGAACCGGACCGAGCTTTAATAGGCTGCAAGATTCAGGTTTGAGTCTTCGCGCGATGGCGGTGATTCTATTTGCCTGTGCTGGGTTAGCGGGTTGTAACTCGGTGATGGTGTCGAACTCTGGGCCGGGCTCAGCGCCGACGATTACTTCCTTTACGGCGGCTGCAACAAGCATCAACTCCGGCGCCAGCAGCACGCTGAGCTGGGCGACGACTGGAGCGACCAGTATCGCCATCACGCCGGGAACGTTTACGTCCGCATTGGCGAGTAGTTCAACGAGTGTGAGCCCAACGGCGACGACTACTTACACGTTGACTGCTACCAATGCGGCCGGCTCAACCACGTCTAAGCTAACCGTTACGGTAACGGCGGCAGCCAAACCAACCATCAGCTCGTTCACAGCGAGTCCCACAAGCATCAACTCCGGCGCCAGCAGCACGCTGAGCTGGGCGACGACTGGAGCAACCAGTATCGCCATCACGCCGGGAACGTTTACATCCGCATTGGCGAGTGGTTCAACGAGCGTGAGTCCGACAGCGACGATCACCTACACGTTGACTGCTACCAATGCGGCCGGCTCAACCACGTCTAAGCTAACCGTTACGGTAACGGCGGCGGCCAAACCAACCATCAGTTCGTTCACAGCGAGTCCCACAAGCATCAACTCCGGCGCCAGCAGCACGCTGAGCTGGGCGACGACTGGGGCGACCAGTATCGCCATCACGCCGGGAACGTTTACGTCCGCATTGGCGAGTGGTTCAACGAGCGTGAGTCCAACAGCGACGACTACCTACACGTTGACTGCTACCAATGCGGCCGGCTCTACCAAGGCGACGGCAAAGGTCACCGTGACGGCCTCGGGCGGTCCATTGGCGATAACCACTACATCGTGCCCAGGCGGAAAACAAGGCGCGGCGTATGCCGGCTGCACGATAGCCGCCAGCGGCGGCACTCCGCCGTACACGTATTCGCTGAGCACGGATGTCACCGACTTTCCGCCGCTGCCCGAGGGGATGTCTCTCAATGCAAATACGGGGGACATCAGCAGCTCACTGATCGGCGGTCAAGGTACATACATTCCAGAATTTGTCGTTAAGGACTCGGCAGGCGCACAGGCGACTCAGGACATCAGCTTTGCCATTGACGGCAGCAACGCGTTCCTCGCCAGCATCTTCCCATCGACTTCTATCTTCCATCATCGAGTGGACGCGGCCACGACCGGCTTGCCTGTGGATACTTCTCCCGCGGCGCCTATGTACAGCGGCTACCTGTCAGAGACGGTCAAGCCGTTCTTCGGGGATGAGTATGCTAACTTTCCCAATGGAATACCTGCCATCGAAGTTCCTTCGAACCAGCCGGACGTATCGGTCACAACCACCGTGTATCAATCGTATTTCAGCTCCGGGCCGATTCCACCGTATGCTCCAGTTGAAGGCACCGCGAATGCGGTCAACACGGGTGGAGATATGCACGTTCTGGTCTACCTGGAGGCCGGCGGTGGAAAGACCCCTGCTCTCTACGAAATGTGGCAGGGAATATACAAGGGCGGTCCCTGGTCCGACTCCTCGAACGCACTTTGGCCCAACGTAAGTTCGAATAACCTGACAGAGCAAGGCATGGGAACATCCGATGCCGCCGGACTTCCGGTAGGTCCCCTGCTTGCTAACGCAGATGAGGTAATCGGGACGGGCACGCCCAGTGCGCCTAACGGCGCGATTCAGCATCCTATCCGATTCACCCTGAATCATACGTTGAATTACTGGGTCTGGCCGGCTACGCAAACAGCGGGTGTGGGGTCGTGCACGGCTGCGGGCGGGGCTGACATTCCCACGGAATCGGAGATTTCGCAGTCTTCTCCTCCCATAAGCTGCAGCATGTCCGGAGCGGCTGGAGAGATCTACCGGCTGAAGGCTTCCGTGGCCACTCCCTCTTGTGCCGACACAAGTCCACAAGCGTCCATTATCATCACCGCGTTCCGAAACTTTGGAATTATTCTGGCCGACAACGGAGACAGCGGGGGTCTGATCGGCACCCCCGACGCTCGCTGGAATAATGACGACCTTGCGTGCATAAGAAGCCTTACGCTTTCGGACTTCGAGCCAGTGAACGTCTCGAGCCTGATGGTCAGTAATGACAGCGGGGCCACCAGCCATTAGCCAAGAATTCGGATTTATGCTGGGGTTGAACAGATTGCGGAAAAAGGCCCAAGTCGGATCAGATGGGCAAAGAGCGTCCTTCAAGGGCTAAGGCCCGCATTGATATTGCGCGCTTGCGGCGCGGCTGAAGTCGTGCCCTGACACTTCTTGCCGCTTCCGATGAGATTCTCACTACGCCTTGAAGCCGCCCCTTTCTACAAATCGCTCATGGAGGCTCGACATCGCACTGCCAACAATCTTGCTTTGTGCACGGCTTCCGGATTGTATTCGAGCATCCCCGTCGCCGATACTGAGGTCATGAACCCTTCAGAGCGTTGGATCGGGGCGATCGAGAACGCGTGTGCCGAGCCGGACCCGGCGCGTTCCAACCGATTGATTACCAGGCTGCACTACTTGCTTTCCGAGGCGCTGGCCGACGGGCTGGGGCGCGAGGGCGGGCCGAACTTTCATTCATGGGCGGTGTGGGGCTCGCGGAAGGCCGGCGTAACGATCCGTCAGGAAGACCTGGACAGCGCGATCCGCAACGCGACTGTGACGGCAGGCGTGGTGGGCGGCGTGATTGGCGCGGCCGCGGGAGTTTTTGCTGTCCGCTGGCTCGGCTGGACGGGTGACTCTTTCACACCGGCGGTCGGAGTGAGCATTGGGGCGGGCATCGGGGCTCTGACGGGTGGGTGGGCTGGAAGGCAGATCGCGATCTGGAGCCGTGGGAAGGCCGCAAAGCTGATGTTGCGGGGCAATCAAATCGTGGTTCAAGACATTGGGAAGCAGTCGGCGCGGTTTCTGGAACTGCTGGAAAATGGCGCCACGAGCGAGGGTCGAATGGAATTCTTTGCGGGCTTGCGCGCCGGCCCGACTGAGCGGCGCGGCCAGGATCGGCTGGCGACGGCATTTCGTTCGTACCTCGCGGCGTTCGACGCGAACGATCTTCAAGCGAAGCGCGCGGCAATGATCGCGGGCAATTGCGAGATCGTCTACCACGAGCACATTCGGCTTGAGCCATACATCCGCGGTGCGATGCCGTTCATCCTGCGGCGTTGCGCAACGCGAAGATGGATGACTTACAAGGTCGGCGAGACGGTTCTAACAGTCGCCGAAGACCTGCCCGGCATGCCAACGCCGACGGCGGCGAAAAATTGGGCGAAGATCGAGCAACGCATGCGTTATGTCTTCGCTCTCTTTCGAAAGTTCCACAACGCTCCGGAAGTGTTCTCAAGGCCTAACCTCGAGATGGAGATGGGGCAGGTTAGAAAGTCTGGGCATTTGACGGGCGGAGAGCCTGGTCAATGTTCGGGCATATTGCAGGAAGCACGCAGGGCAACGAAATGGGCCGGCCGTTGAAGGCGGCGGAGCGTGTAAGATTTCTCCATCTTCCCTGGAGAGGTTCCGATGCCTGCGTTTCTAAAAGCGAAAATTAATGTTGCTGCGGTTTTCAGACTTGTGCTGGCTTGTGTTGCCGGGTTCTGGCCGGGTGCGGCCATGGCTGCGAGTGGGCCGCATATCTATCAGCGTCCCGCGCTGAGCAAGGACCTGATTGCGTTTGGATATGCGGGCGATTTGTGGACGGTGCCGCGCTCGGGCGGACGGGCTACGCGGCTCACCGTGGGCGTGGGCATTGAGACCAGCCCGGTGTTCTCGCCGGATGGGCAGACAATCGCATTCACCGGCGAGTACGACGGCAATACCGACGTGTTCACGATTCCAGTGACCGGGGGCGTGCCGTTCCGCGTGACCTATCATCCGTCCGCCGACGTCGCCGTGGGCTGGAGCGCGGATGGCAAGGAGATTCTGTTTCGCTCTGACCGGCAGTCGGTAAGCCGGTTTGCGCAGTTATACACGGTGCCGGCGCATGGAGGCATTGCCAAGGTGCTGCCATTGCCCATGGCCTACCAGGGGCAGTATTCGCCTGACGGAAAAGAGATTGCCTACTCTCCGCTGGCGCCGGCATTCGGGTTCAACTACACCAACTATGTTTCGTGGGGGAACTATCACGGCGGGCGGGCCAGCACGATATGGATTACGACGTTGCCGGGGTTGGATTCGGTGGAGATTCCGCATGAGATTGCGTCGGATATGAACCCGGTGTATGCAGGCGGGGCAATTTATTTTCTTTCCGGGCGCGCGGGGCCGATCACGATTTTCAAGTACGATCCGGCGACGAAGAAGGTTACCAAGGCCCTCGACAACAGCGGGCCGGATATCCGCACGCTGGCAGGCGCGGGCGACACGCTGGTGTACGACCAACTGGGCGAGATCCACCTGTATGACACGGCCAGCGGCAAGAGCCAGGCGGTGCCGATTGAGATTGACGCGGATTTGCCGGAGGTGCGTCCGCGCATTGAGAGCGTGGCAGACGAGATTGAGACCGTCACCATTTCGTCAACCGGGTTGCGGGTTGCAGTGGAGTCGCACGGAGATATTTTTACGGTGGCGGCGAAGCACGGGCCGACGCGCAACATTACTGATACGCCGGGCGTGATGGAACGTGAGCCGGCGTGGTCGCCTGATGGTCAATCGATTGCTTATTTCTCCGATGAGTCCGGCCTGTATGCGCTGCATGTGGCTCCGCAAACGGGCACGGAACTTGCGGCGAGCGCGGCGGTGAAGAAGTTTCCTCTGGCGCAGGAGCCGGCCTATTATTTTAGCCCGTTATGGTCGCCGGATTCCAAGCGCATTGTATTTCGCGACAACCATCAGAGAATCTGGCTGCTGGACACGACGAACGGCAAGCTGGTGACGGTGAGCGACCAGAATGTTTTTGGCGGTTTCTCGAGTCAGCAATTTGATTTTGCCTGGTCACCGGATTCGAAGTGGATCGCTTACGAGCGCTCGATGGCGAACCATTTGCACGCAATTTTTCTTTACTCCGTGGATTCGGGGCAGTCAACGCAGGTGACGAGCTCAATGGCCGATGCGGGTAGCCCGGCCTTCGATCGCGAGGGCAAGTATCTTTACTTCACGGCCAGCACCAACGAGGGGCCAACATCAGACGGGCTGGATATGACCAGCGACCTCTACCAGGTGACATCGAATATTTATGCAGCAGTCTTGTCGGCGAAAGAAGCTTCGCCGATTGCGCCGGAGCTTGACGACGAGAAGACGGCCAGCGAGAAGAAGGCGGATGAGAAGAAAGACGCGGCCGGCAAAGACGATGCAAAGTCGAGTGGCAAGGACAGCGACGAAAAGGCCGCGGCGGACAAGACCGGCGAGAGCAAGGCTGGGGCGGACAAGCCTGCCACGCCTCCTAAGCCGGTTAAGGTCGATCTGGAGGGCATCGGCAGTCGCATTGTGGCGCTGCCCATGCCCGCCTCGGTTTACGTGGGTCTCGATACGGGATTGAAGGGAAGTGTTTATTTTCTCGAACGCGCGCTGTCAGGCCGCTTTGCCGATCGCGAGTCTACGCTGAACCGCTGGACGCAGGAGGACCGCAAGACCGAAAAGCTGGCCGAAGGCGTGGTGGACTTCGAGCTTTCCGCGGACGGCAAAAAGATGCTGCTGGCCATCAGGCACAAGAAGCCGGATGACGCAGATGGAGGGGGCGGGCCGCCGCAGTGGGTGATTGTGCCGGCGGATGCGCCGGTGAAGCCGGGTGAGGGGGTGCTGTCGTTTGGCGAAATGAAGGTGCGCGCGGAGCCCAAGGCGGAGTGGGCGCAGATGTACCACGAGGTATGGCGCATTGAGCGGGCGTACTTCTACGATCCGCACTTCCACGGCACGGATACAGTGGCCGAGGAAAAGAAGTTTGAGCCGTATGTGGCGGAGATCGCTTCGCGCGCCGATTTGAATTACATCTTTCAGGAAATGCTTGGCGCTTTCTCCGTGGGGCACCTGCGCGGCACTGGAGGCAAGATTCCCGAGGCGCATCACGTTCCCGGCGGATTGCTGGGCGCCGATTACGAAATCAAGAACAACCGCTATTGCGTGGCGAAGATTTATACCGGCGGGCTCTTCAATCCGCAGATCAAGGCGCCGCTGGCGCAGCCGGGGCTGAACATCGCAGTCGGCGATTGCATTCTGGCCATCAACGGGCAGGACCTGACCGCGGCGGTTGATATTCAGCAGCCTCTCGAAGGGACGTCCGGCCAGGTGACCAGCCTGCGCGTGGGCTCGGCGGATGGAAAAAATCCGCGCGACGTGCAGGTGACACCTGTTGCAAGCGAGGCCAGTCTGCGCAACATTGACTGGATCGAAGGCAACCAGAAGAAGGTAGATCAGCTTTCCGGCGGCAAGCTCGGATACGTCTATCTGCCCGACACGGGCAACGGCGGCTTTACCAACTTCAACCGCTACTACTTTGCGCAGACTGAGAAGCAGGGCGCGATCATTGACGAGCGGTTCAACGGCGGCGGCCAGGTGGCGGACTATTTTGTCGAGGTGCTGGGGCGGCATATTGAGTCCTACTGGGCGCCACGCTACGGCATGATCGAGCACACGCCGAACGCCGGTATTTACGGGCCCAAGGTGATGATCGCGAATGAATTCTCGGGCTCCGGTGGCGATGCGCTGCCGTGGCTGTTCAAGCAGGCCAAGCTGGGCCCGCTGGTGGGCAAGCGAACCTGGGGCGGCCTCGTTGGTATTTCGGGCATTCCGCTGCTGATGGATGGCGGAACGGTCACGTCGCCGAGCGTCGCGTTCTTTTCGCCGAAAGGCGATTGGGACGTGGAGAATCATGGCGTCGATCCCGACTACGTGGTCGATCAGGATCCCAAGGCGGTGAGCGAAGGGCACGATCCGCAACTGGAAAAGGCTGTGGCACTGGCGATGGAGGAACTGGAGAAAAACCCGCCAAAGAAAGTGGAGCGGCCGGCTTATCCGAATTACCACAAGTAACCGTGGCAGCGCCGAATTGTCCTGAGTCGAGTGTTTACCGCATATATCCCGAATTGAAACCGCAGGTCCTTCGACTCCGCTGAAGTACGCTTCGCTCAGGATGACAGCTTTCGTGGTGGGTAGAGAGCGAAAAACAAATGCAAGAACTTTGCCTATTTGCGAACTCCGTTCTGAACCTGCTCAATGGCGGTAACGAGGCTGGACAAGCGAGCCGGGTCTACGTCGCTGACCGCGAATACATCGAGGTCAGCGGTGCTGAAGGCAAGCACATGGAATCCGGCGTGATCTGCCTGGACTGCGCTCGATGGATCGGAGCCCGTTCTTTGCATTACAAAGACGGAGACGCGGTGCTTGCCGATGCTGTAGAGCAGCAGCGCCGCAGGCTGGTTGTGAAGGTAAGTAAGATTGGCTCCTTCAAGCCTGGTGTCGGCGGGCAGGTTTTCAGGGAGATTGAAACTGAAAGGAATCTTGCCTTGAAACCATGGCTTCACGGTGTGCCGGTCGGTCGAAATCACTTGCGGCGGCGCGTTGGCGGCAAGCGCGGCGATGTGCTGGTCGCACGCCTCGGTTACGAGCGCAGCGGATTCGGACGAGAAAGATGCTTCTTGATGCGCATTGCGCTCGAAGATAAGAATGCTGCCACAAGCCAGCAGCAATGTTGCTGCGATGGCCCATCCGGCAATCGCCAATGCGCCCGCCGAGTGCCGCGGTCCGCGCACGGTGGATAGTTCTTGAAGGGTGGTCTGCTGCTTCGCCAGCCGAGCCAACCGATCATGAAGGTGCGGCGGCGGTGCATAGCGCTGTCCCGCCTTTGCCGTGGCCGACTTGAGCAGACTCTGGAACAGCGCGTTGGAAGTGCAGGATGCGCATTGCGCCAGGTGCTCGTTTACCGGGGCAAGTTGTTCCGCTGAAAGCTCGCCATCGGCAAGCGCGTTGAGCTGGTTGGGATTAAGATGATCGCTCATGCACGCACCTCCATTGACGGAGTTGTCGGCGCCTGCAGTGCCGCGCGCAATGCAGCCCGTGCCCGCGCGATGCGCGACATCACCGTTCCGATAGGAACATCGAGAACCGCCGCAATCTCTCTGTACTTCAGCTCTTCGACGTCGGCGAGCAGAACCACCTCCAGGAGCGGCGGCGCCAGTGTTTCCATTGCCGCTTGCAGGGCCGCTCGGTCGGAAAGCAGCAGCAGGTTCATCTCCGGCGTCTGACGATCGATGGCTGCCTCCGGATGGGGCGCCTGCGCGTATTCGCGACCGCGCAGCTCATCTTCGAGGGCCACTGTGCGCTGCGCCGCGAGGCCAGTACGCGAAGTGAGAAAAGTGTTTCTGAGAATGCGAAAGATCCACGCTTTGAAGTTCGAGCCCTGTTCGAATGAAGAGAATCCGCGAAGGGCTTTAAGAAATGTCTCCTGCACCAGGTCCTCCGCATCCGTTGCGTTTCGGGAGAGCCAGAAGGCGACGTTGTAAAGCGAGGGCAGCAGCGGCATCGCAAGGTCCTCAAACGCAGAGGTCTGAGGGCCGCTCGAGCGAACCGCGCGCTTCCAGGGCAGCAGCGTCATCTTGATGGAACTATACCTTTTCTCCCCCCATTTTCACCTACATGGATAACAACTGGCTTGCGGCAAATTTATTCCCAATATCGACGGAATAAATTCCGCGGCGCTCAGTTTGCGTGGGTGGAGGATCTTCCCATGAACGATAAGCATCAGGATTTGACCGCGCCGGAGCAGGTTGAAGCCGGCGCAAACGACGGCCCCGCAAATGACGGAATCGACCGCCGCAATTTTCTCAGCTGCATGGCCTGGGCCGGAACCGGTCTCTTGTGGACCATGGCGGGCGGCGTCCCAACCTCAAAACTGTTCGCAGCGACGGCCGGTGCTGCGGGCGACCGCGCCGTGCATGCGGATTCGGGCTTCAGTTTCGTGCAAGTCAGCGATAGCCATATCGGTTTCAACAAGGCCGCCAACCAGGATGTAACCGGCACCTTGAAGTTAGCGCTCGACAAGATCAACGGTCTCCCCGCCGCGCCCGATCTGCTATTGCACACCGGCGACATTACCCATTCCGCCAAACCCGCCGAGTTCGACACCGCGCAGCAACTCATCCGCGGCGTCAAAGCCGGCGAGATTTTCTACGTCCCCGGCGAGCATGACATCGCCACGGATGAGGGAGCCATGTATCTCGACCGTTTCGGCAAGGGCACTCAAGGCCGCGGCTGGTACAGCTTCGCGCATAAAGGCGTGCACTTCATCGGCCTCAACAATTGCCAGCAGGTCGATGCCATGGGCAAGCTTGGCGACGAACAGTTGAAGTGGCTCAAGGCAGACCTGGCTTCGCTCGCGGCTTCAACGCCCATCGTGATCTTCGCGCACATTCCGCTGTGGATGGTCTATCCGGAATGGGGTTGGGGTACTCCCGACGCAGGCGAAGCCCTCACGTATCTCAAGCGTTTTGGTTCAGTCACCGTGTTGAACGGCCACATCCACCAGGTGGTGCAAAAGGTGGAGGGCAATGTCGCCTTTCACACTGCGACCTCGACCGCATTTCCCCAGCCCGCGCCCGGCGCCGCTCCCCATGCCGGCCCCATGGTGGTGCCTGCCGGAAAATTGAAGAGCGTCTTGGGCATCACGCAAGTGAATTACGTTGCACGTCACAGCCATCTCGCCATCGTCGATTCTTCGCTGGAGCAATCGGCATGAAAAGGGCTCGCGCCGCGCTGCTGTGCTCCGTCCCCGCAATCGCAGCC
>Ga0302326_10022294_pt1 | contig 12952 bp, 8 predicted proteins | sample Palsa_T0_3_FD_202264 | JGI IMG/M metagenome (GOLD analysis project Ga0302326, IMG submission 202264) | Peat permafrost microbial communities from Stordalen Mire near Abisko, Sweden - Palsa_T0_3 | ecosystem: Environmental > Terrestrial > Soil > Palsa > Peat permafrost | place: Sweden: Abisko... | reverse complement strand
ACGGCCATCCAGGCGCAGGACTTCTTCTTCCGCAAGATCGTCCGGGACAAGGGTGTGGCGCTGGCCCACGTGTCGGGGCAGATCGAGGAGTTCGTCAAGAACGAGACCGGCAATGGTCGGCTGAAGGCCGAGCGTGTGCTGCTCGCCACCGCGCTAGCCGATGTCCAGGCGATGGCGGCGACGCTGACCGGCTACCTGATGGCCGCCCAGGAAGACATCTCCAGCATCTACAAGGTCGGCTTGGGTTCGGTGCGCTTCCTGATGAGCGTCGGCGACCTGGTGATCGGCTGGCTGCTGCAGCGACAGGCTGCGGTGGCTCTGGAGGCGCTCGACGACGGAGTGAGCGACGCCGACCGGTCGTTCTACGAAGGCAAGATCGCCGTCGCGTCGTTCTTCGCGAAGAACTTCCTGCCGTTGTTGACCAGCACCCGCCAGGTGTTGGAGGCGATCGACAACGACATCATGGAGCTCGACGAAGCCGCGTTCTGACCCAACCTCTGCAACAGCGAATCCCTCGTTCCCTTCGGAGACGGGGGATTTTGCTGTGGACCACCCGGCAGCCGTAAACAGGTTGACGATCGATTCGAGGAAGCCCCGCGTTGCCATCGGGTCGGGGGTCGGATGACAACGCGGAGCTATCCGCTGCGGTGGCTACCCGGGCGGTCGGGCGGCTAAACACCCGCCGAAAAACGTTGACGCGCGGCGAATATCAGGCCTCGAGAATAGCGGCGACGCCCTGGCCGCCCGCGGCGCAAATCGAGATCAGCCCGCGCACCGGTTTGCCCGCCGCGCCTTGCTTGGCCCTGTCTTTTGCGGCCTCGGACAACTGCTTGGCAAGCTGCGCGAGGATCCGCCCGCCGGTGGCCGCGAACGGGTGACCGGCAGCAAGCGAAGAACCGTTGACGTTGAGCTTGGACCGGTCGATGGACCCCAGCGCGGCGTCCAGCCCCAATCGCTCCTTGCAGTATTCCTCGGACTCCCAGGCCTGCAGGTGCGCCAGCACCACCGACGCGAATGCCTCATGGATCTCGTAGAAGTCGAAGTCCTGCAGGCTGAGCCCGTTTCGGGCCAGCAGCCGCGGTACCGCATACGTCGGCGCCATCAGCAGACCATCGGTGCCGTTGACATAATCGACGGCCGCCGTCTCGGCGTCGACGAAGTACGCCAGCGGCGTCAGCGAATGCTCGGCGGCCCACTCCTCGGTGGACAGCAGCGCCACCGAGGCGCCGTCGGTCAACGGAGTCGAGTTGCCCGCGGTCATGGTGGCGTCCCCGGCCTTCACGCCGAACACCGGCTTGAGCGTGGCCAACTTCGCCGCCGACGAGTCCGGGCGCAGGTTGTCGTCGCGGTAGAGACCCAGAAACGGGGTCACCAGGTCGTCGAAGAAGCCGCGGTCGTACGCCGCCGCCATATTGCGGTGGCTGGCGGCGGCAAGCTCATCCTGGTCAACTCGCTTGATGCCCAATTGCTTGGAGGTAATGGCCTGATGCTCACCCATCGACAGCCCGGTGCGCGGCTCACTGTTCACCGGTATCTCCACCCCGAGGCTGGCGGGAAGTTTGCCGACCAGCTTCAGCCGAGCGACGTTGGACTTCGCCCGGCGCAGCCCCAGCAGCGTGTGACGCAGGTTGTTGCCCAGCGCGATCGGCGCATCGGAGGTGGTGTCCACCCCGCCCGCCGCAGCGACCTCGTAGCGGCCCGCGGCGATGCCGTCGGCGGCGGCGATCGCTGCCTGCAGGCCCGTGCCGCAGGCTTGCTGCAGATCGAAGGCCGGCGTGTAGGACGACAGCGCGGATCCCAGCACGCTTTCGCGCATCAGGTTGAAGTCGCGGCTGTGCTTGAGGACCGCGCCGCCGACGACCGCACCTAAGCGCTCGCCAGCCAGGCCGAACCGGTCGACCAGCCCGCCCAGAGCGGCGGTGAACATGTCCTGGTTGGACGCCTCGGCGTACGCGCGATCCGAGCGCGCGAACGGGATGCGATTGCCGCCCAGCACGGCGACGCGGCGATTCTCTTTCGGGGAACGTGCAGAGTTCGGGGAACTTGCAGATGACGAGTCGGAAGTCACGCTTATCTCCGTCAGTTGTGGGTTATCAGCGGCTGGGAGCCATACTACTCAGCGTTCTTACTCTGGAGTAAGTTAGCTCCCGATACGGTACTGGTACCCCTCAGCATGGAAGGCAACTCAGTGGCACCCGATCTATTCTCCCAAGTGGTCAACTCCGGGCCCGGCTCGTTTCTCGCCAAGCAGCTCGGCGTTCCGCAGCCCGAGACGCTGCGGCGCTACCGCGCCGGCGACCCGCCGCTGGCCGGCTCGTTGCTGATCGGCGGCGAGGGCCGGGTGGTCGAGCCCCTGCGGGCGGCGCTGGCCTCGGATTACGACCTGGTCGGCGCCAATCTCGGCGGTCGGTGGGCCGATTCGTTCGGCGGGCTGGTTTTCGACGCCACCGGCATCAGCACGCCCGCCGGCCTGACGGCCCTGCACGAGTTCTTCACGCCGCTGCTGCGCAACGTCGGCCGCTCGGGTCGTGTGGTCGTCGTCGGCACCACTCCGGAGCAGGCCAAGACCACCGACGAGCGGATCGCGCAGCGCGCGCTCGAGGGCTTCACCCGCTCGCTGGGCAAAGAGCTACAGCGCGGTGCCACTGTCGCGCTGGTCTACCTGTCCGCCGACGCCAAACCGGCCGCCACCGGTGCAGAGTCGACCCTACGGTTCCTGCTGTCGGCCAAGTCTGCGTATGTCGACGGGCAGGTCTTCTACGTCGGCGCCGCCGACTCCACGCCGCCCGCCGACTGGGACCGTCCGCTGGACGGCAAGGTGGCCGTCGTGACCGGTGCCGCACGGGGTATCGGCGCGACAATCGCCGAGGTGTTCGCCCGGGACGGAGCCCGCGTCGTTGGTATCGACGTGGAGTCCGCAGCCGAGGCGCTGGCCGAGACGGCCACCCGCGTCGGCGGCACCGCCCTGGCCCTCGACGTCACCGCCGCCGACGCCGTGGATCGGATCACCGAGCATCTGCGCGACCACTACAACGGCCGGGCCGACATTCTGGTCAACAACGCCGGGATCACCCGCGACAAGCTGCTGGCAAACATGGACGATGCGCGGTGGAACTCGGTTCTTGCCGTCAACCTGCTTGCACCGCAACGCCTTACCGAGGAACTGGTCGAAAACGGCAGTATCGGCGACGGCGGTCGGGTGATCGGCTTGTCGTCCATGGCCGGCATCGCGGGCAACCGCGGACAGACCAACTACGCCGCCACCAAGGCAGGAATGATCGGGCTCACCCAGGCGCTTGCGCCGCAGCTCGCCGAGAAGGGCGTCACGATCAACGCCGTCGCGCCGGGGTTCATCGAAACCCAGATGACGGCGGCCATCCCGCTGGCCACCCGCGAGGCGGGCCGTCGGCTCAACTCTCTGTACCAGGGTGGACAACCGGTCGACGTGGCCGAGACGATCGCCTATTTCGCAAGCCCTGCGTCGAACGCGGTGACGGGTAACGTCATCCGCGTCTGCGGCCAGGCCTTGCTCGGCGCTTAGGAGAACCAGTGACGCAACCAAGCGGTCTGAAGAACATGCTGCGCGCGGCGGCTGGGGCGTTGCCGTTCGTGCCACGCGGTGACAGTCTGCCCACCCGGACGTTGAACATCGACGAGTTACCGATCGACCGGGCCAATGTCGCCGACTACGCCGCGGTCACCGGGCTGCGGTACGGCGACGCGGTGCCGCTGACCTATCCGTTCGCGTTGACCTTCCCGACGGTGATGTCGTTGGTAACTAGATTCGACTTTCCTTTCGCCGCAATGGGATCGGTGCATATCGAAAACCACATCACCCAATACCGGCCGATCAAGGTGACCGACGCGGTCAATATCGCGGTGCACGCGGAAAACCTGCGTGAGCACCGCAAAGGCCTGCTGGTTGACCTGGTGACCGATGTCAGCGTCGGCAACGAGGTGGCGTGGCATCAGGTCACGACCTTCTTGCATCAGCAACGCACCAGTCTGTCCGACGAGCCCAAGCCGCCGCCGGAGAAACAGCCCAAGCTGCCTGCACCCAACGCCGTCCTGCGGATCACCCCGGGCCAGATTCGTCGTTACGCCGCCATCGGCGGCGACCACAATCCGATCCACACCAACCCCGTCGGTGCCAAACTGTTCGGGTTCCCCACCGTCATTGCGCACGGAATGTTCAGCGCGGCAGCGGTATTAGCAAACCTGGAAGCCAGTCTGCCCGACACAGTGACATATTCGGTGCGGTTCGGCAAGCCTGTGCTGCTGCCCGCCAGTGCCGGGCTGTATGTCAATCAGGTGCAGGACGGCTGGGACATCAGCCTCCGCAATATCGCCAAGGGGTACCCGCACCTGACCGGCACGCTACGAGCGCACTAGCCTCGGCCACGCTCGACCAGACGCAGCAACCCGTAGGCGCTCAAGGCAGCGACCAGGAAAACCAGCAGCAGCCACAGCGGCGGCCGAGCGAGTTCCCACACGAAGATTGCGGCCCAATACGGCGCGCGTTGCGTGACAGCCAACACGCCCGCTGCGCCGGCCATTGAGACCGCCGGAACGTGATATTGAGTTCCTGCCAGCGCGTTGATGGTCAGCACCAACAGCGTGCCAGCCGCGGCGCCGGTGGCCAGCGCGGGGGTGAGCATCCCGCCCCTCGCGCCGGCGCGCAAGAACACCGCCGTCAAAAGGGGTTTCAGAACCAGAACTACCGCCGCCGTTTCCAGGGTCATCCCGCCGGCGAGGGTGGCGGTCAGGATCGATTTGCCGTTGCCGGGCAGCTCGGGCCACCAGCGTGAGCAGACACCGATCAGCAACCCCGCTCCCGCGATTGCCGGGATCAGCAGCCACGATCGACTCAGCGCTGCCTGACGTGCCGATGCCATGAGTCGGTTGAAGGCAAGTCCCAAGCCAAGGGTAAGCGGGGCTAACACCAGTGCATAACCGACGAGCCGATACGACACGTGGAGGCTGGGCCAGTTCAGGATCGGCTGATCATGGGTGGCGAACGAGGCAACTGCGACCGCCAGGCTGGAGGTAATCAACGCGGCACCCAGCGCTCGGGGATGCCAGGTTTTCAACATGATCCGCACCGCGAACAGCGCACCACCGAGCGGCACCGAATACACCGCCCCGAGTCCAGCGCCTGCAGCACAGGCCAGCAGAATCTCGCGGTCCTGCGCCGACAGCCGCTTCAGCCATCCCGTAGCAAAATCGCCGAGGGCCGCGGCGAGTTGGCGAGGGGCCACTTCGCGGCCCAACGATGCACCGGAGCCGACCACCAATAACTGCAGCGCCGCGTCAACACCGAAGGGCAACAAGGGAATACGGTCACGGCTGGCGATGGCCGCAGATAGTGACGGAACATCGGTTCTCGAGCGCAACACCCACCAGCCCAGCCCCGCAACCGCGCCGCCGACCATCGGCCCCATGGCGCGACGGAGGGGGCTGCTACCCGTCACGCCCTCCAAGAGTGATCCGAAGGTGTAGTGGTAGGTGAGGTGCTCAACCAATCGCAACAGAGATGTCGTCGCCAACCCGGCGAGTCCGGCGAGCAGCCCGACAATGATTACCGCACAAAAGAAATCAGTGTTCCGGCGGCCCATCACCGATCAACCGGATTCGGTGGCGGGCTCTACCGCGCCTCGCTCGGTCGGCTTGCCCTTGAGTCCGCGCCAGAACAGGTTGATCATCACTTCCGCCGCGCCGTCGACATCGGTGTCTCCGGTGCTGAGCCGGGTCGCGACCGCCTCACCCGCCCCCACCAGTGCAACCGCCATCATCTCGAAGTCGGCGTCGGGCTCGGGATTCCGGGTGCCCGCCTGCAGAACTCGCACGACCAAGGCGATGATTCGCTCACGTCCCTCCCGCACGGTGTGGGCGAATGCTTGCGAGTTGGTGGCTTGGGCGTACATCACGATCCAGGACGCGCGGTTGGCATCGATGTAGCGCATGAACGCCACGATGGTGTTATGCAGCAAGTCTCTCGGGCTCTGCTGGAGATCGATCTCATCACGCACACCGTCGATGAATCGGGCCAGCTCGCGGTCCAGGCACGCGCCGAACAGTTCCTCTTTGGAGCCGTAATACAGATACAGCATCGGCTTGGAGATCTCGGCCTTGGCGGCGATCGCGTCCATCGACGTGTCGTGATAGCCGTTGATAGAGAACATCTCGACAGCGGCATCCAGCATCTGCTGCTCACGGACAGCGCGCGGTAACCGCTTGGTACCACCTGCCATCCTGTCTCCCTCTAGCGGACGCAAGCGCGCCTATCGGCAAGGCTGTGTGATTTCAGGGTAAGCAATACGCGGCCACGCCGCCGCGTTACCGACCGCAGTCCGGCTTGGGGCCCTTGAACGTCGCGATCCGCCGGACCGAGGCATCGACGTCGGACATCGTCAACTCCTTTGCGTCCAAAGCCTTCCGTAACCGGTCAAGGACCGCGGGCACCTCGTCAGTCGTCACCCACAGCGCGACGTCGGTACCCGCCTGCAGGGTGTGCAACACCGCGTCGGGCACGGTGTAATGCTCGTTGATCGCGGCCATGCTGGACAGGTCGTCGCTGAATATCGGGCCGTCGAAGGCCGGGCCGTTGTATCCGACGCCGGTGCGCAGCATCTGGATAGCTCGCTTATTGAGGCTGGCCGGTTCGTTGTCGGAGAGACCGGGAACCTGCAGATGCCCGACCATCACGCCCTGCGGCGCGATAGCGTTCACCAACGCCCGGTACGGCACCAAATCATCGTTTTGCAACTCGGCCAGCGGCGGCGTGACAACCCCACCGGTGTGTGAGTCACCGGAGCCGTGCCCGTGGCCGGGAAAGTGTTTGAGCACCGGCAGCACTTTGGCATCGTGCAGGCCTCGGGCATATGCGCGGGCGAACTCCGTGACCATCGCTGGATCTGAACCGAACGACCGGTCACCGATCACGGTGTCATCGGCGGCGTCGGTGACGTCCACCACCGGGGCGAAGTCGACCGTGATGCCGAGGTCGCGCATCTTGCCGCCCCGCTCCCGCGCCATGCTGTAAACCTCGTCGGGCGTCAGCGTCTTCGCCAGCATCTTCGCCGACGGCGCCACTCCGATCTGCTTGGACAGTCGCGATACCCGGCCGCCCTCCTCGTCGACGCTGACCGCCACCGGCAACGCCGTGTCAACGGACAAGTCCTTGACCAGATTGGGCCCCAACATGGACAGGTCGGTCCAGCTGCCGATGAAGATGCCCCCGACGTGATAGTCGCGCACCGCGGCTTTGGCCTCGTCGCCGTTGCGCACTCCAACCATCAACAGCTGAGCCAACTTGTCGACGGAGGGCATCGCCGCCGGATCCCCGCACGCCGGTCGGGCCGGCGGGATCGTCCGGGCCGCCGACGGGGTGGCGGGTGCGGACTGGGGTCGCTGCGGGGTGTGGCCACACCCCGACATCAGCGCCGTCACGACGGCAAGCACGGTCAGGACGCGTGGGAAATCCATCAGGCCATGCTGTCACGGGATCGCTTCGCCGCCGGTGCCGACCGCCGGACCGGCCGCGACCTAATCCTCTGCATCCTCTGCTACCTCTGCTACCTCTGCTGTCTCTGCTAGTTTGCAGCTATGAATCGCTTTGTTGCGCCTGCCGCCGCCAGCGTCGTGGTCGGCCTGTTGCTGGGTGCAGCTGCGATTTTCGGGGTCACCCTGATGGTGCAGCAGGACACCAAGCCGCCCCTGCCCGGTGGCGATCCGCAGTCGTCGGTGCTCAACCGGGTCGAGTACGGCAACCGCAGCTAGCCTTGAGGATGCGGGCCGATCCGGGGCCCGATGAGGTCATACCGCTGTCACGACGCTGGTTGTGGCTGGTTTCGGCGGTTGCGCTGGCGTTGAGCGTCGCGTCGTCACCCGGTCAGATCTCCCCGGACACCAAACTCGACCTCACCGCCAACCCGATGCGCTTCCTGTCCCGCGCAACCAATCTGTGGAACAGCGAACTTCCGTTCGGGCAAGCGCAGAACCAGGCCTACGGCTACCTGTTTCCACACGGAACGTTCTTCCTGGCCGGTCATCTACTGGGGCTGCCCGGCTGGCTCACGCAACGCCTGTGGTGGGCACTGTTGCTGACCGTCGGTTTTTGGGGGCTGTTGCGGGTCGCCGAGGCACTGGGCATCGGCAGCCCGACATCGCGCGCGATCGCCGCGGCCGCCTTCGCGCTTTCGCCGCGGGTGTTGACGACGTTGGGGTCGATCTCGTCGGAGACCTTGCCGATCATGCTGGCCCCGTGGGTGCTGCTGCCGACAATCCTGGCTTTGCGCGGCGGCGACAGATCGATCCGCCGACTGGCCGGGCAGGCCGGGGTGGCCGTCGCGCTGATGGGAGCTGTCAACGCGATCGCGACGCTGGCCGGGTGTCTGCCCGCGGTGATCTGGTGGGCCTGCCACCGACCCAATCGCCGATGGTGGCGCTACACGGCTTGGTGCTTGCCGGCGTTGGCGCTGGCGACGACGTGGTGGCTGGTTGCGTTGATTTTGATGGCCCGGATCAGCCCGCCGTTTCTGGACTTCATCGAATCGTCGGGGGTGACGACGCAGTGGTCGTCGCTGGTCGAGGTGCTGCGCGGTACCGACAGCTGGACACCGTTCGTGGCGCCCAACGCCACCGCGGGCGCGTCGCTGGTCACTGGGTCGGTCGCCATCCTGGCCACTTCTCTGGTGGCGGCTGCCGGGTTGGCCGGGCTCGCCGGGATGTCTGTGCTCTCGGGGCGTTGCACGCCCGTAAGCGGGCGGTTGGTGACGATGCTGCTGGTCGGGGTGGTGCTGTTGGGCGCCGGGTACAGCGGTGGGCTGGGCTCGCCGCTGGCGCAGCACCTGCAGGCTTTTCTGGACGCCCGCGGCGCGCCGCTGCGCAATGTGCACAAGCTCGAGTCGCTGATCCGCATTCCCATCGTCCTGGGTCTGGCCCAGCTACTGGGCCGAATTCCGCTGCCGGGTAGCGCGCCGAGAGCAGTGTGGCGCGACGCATTTGCCCATCTCGAGCGCGACAAGCGGGTCGCCGCCGGCGTCGTGGTGCTGACGGCGTTGACGGCCGGCACGTCGCTGGCGTGGACCGGCCGGATCACCCCGCCTGGCACGTTCAGCGCGATACCGCAGTACTGGCATGACGCCGCCGATTGGCTGTCGGCGCACAACACCGGCGTGCCGACTCCCGGCCGCGTGCTGGTGGTTCCCGGCGCGCCGTTCGCCACTCAACTGTGGGGCACCAGCCACGACGAACCGTTGCAAGTACTCGGCGACAGCCCGTGGGGAGTTCGCGACTCCATCCCGCTGACCCCACCTCAGACCATCCGCGCGCTGGACTCGGTTCAACGCCTGTTCGCCGCCGGACGACCCTCCGTAGGTCTAGCCGATACGCTTGCACGCCAGGGCATTTCGTATGTCGTGGTGCGTAACGACCTGGACCCGGACGGCTCGCGATCGGCGCGGCCGATCCTGGTGCACCGGGCCGTCGAGGGATCGCCAGGATTGCAGAAGGTCGCACAGTTCGGCGCGCCCGCCGGGCCGGGCCCGGTGTCAGGGTTCGTCTCCGACAGCGGATTGCGCCCCCGATATCCCGCCGTCGAGATCTTCCGGGTCAGCACAGACGGCACGGCCGCTGCCGGCGACCCCGGGGCTCCCTACCTGGCCGACCTCGACCGGCTGTCCCGCGTCGACGGTGGGCCCGAGGCGCTGTTGCGCCTCGACGAGCGTCGCCGGTTGACCGGCCAGCCGCCACTGGGTCCGGTGCTGATGACCGCGGATGCGGTCGGCGCAAGGCTGCCGATAGCCGCGGGGGACCCAGTTACGGTCACCGATACGCCGCTGGCACGGGAGACCGACTACGGCCGCGTCGATGACCACTCGTCGTCGATCCGCGCTGCCGGCGACGCCAGGCGCACCTTCAACCGGGTGCCCGACTATCCCGCCCCGGGCGCCGAGACCGTCTACGGCGGGTGGACCGGCGGCCGGCTGACGGCATCCAGCTCGTCGTCGGACGCCACGGCGCTACCGGACGTTGCCCCTGCCGCGTCGCCCGCGGCCGCGATCGACAGCGATTCGGCGACTACGTGGGTATCGAATGGATTGCAGTCCGCCGTCGGCCAATGGCTTCAGGTGGACTTCGATCACCCGGTGGCCAACAGCGTCATCACCATCACCCCCAGCGCGACCACCGTCGGCGCCCAGGTCCGCCGCGTCGAAGTCGCAACTATCACCGGGACCACGACTTTACGGTTCGACGAGGCCGGCAAGCCGCTCACCGCGGCACTGCCCTACGGCGAAACCCCATGGGTGCGAATCACCGCGATCGGCACCGATGACGGCTCTCCCGGAGTGCAATTCGCCATCACCGACCTGGCGATCACCCAGTACGACGCGCACGGCTTCGCACATCCGGTCGACTTGCGCCACACCGCGCTGGTTCCTGCTCCTCCGCCGAATATGACTGTCGCACAATGGGATTTGGGATCCGAGCCGCTGGGCCGGCCAGGGTGCGCTAAGGGGCCAGGGGACCCGGGGAGCATGCACTGCGCACCCTCCATGGCGTTGGCTCCGGAAACTCCGGCGACGTTCAGTCGCACGCTGAGCGTGCCGCAGCCGATGTCGGTGCGGCCGACGGTCTGGGTGCGCGCGCGTCCGGGGCCGAAACTGGCCGATCTGGTCGCCGAGCCGGACACCACCCAGGCACACGGCGACTCTGATCTGGTCGACGTGCTCGGTGCCGCGTACGCCGCCACCGACGGTGACCCGGCCACCGCGTGGACGGCGCCGCAGCGGGTGGTGCAGTACAAGACTCCCCCGACGCTTACCCTCACCCTGCCTCGGCCCACCGAGGTCAGCGGGCTGCGGCTGATGCCAAGCACGTCATCGGTGCCCGCCCATCCGACGATGGTGGCAGTCGACCTTGGCGACGGTCCGCAAGTCCATGGACTGAATATGGCGGGGGCGCAAAATCTTTCGCTGAGTCCCCGGGTCACCGACACCGTGACGGTCAGCCTGCTCGACTGGAAAGACGTCATCGACCGCACCGCGCTGGGCTTCGACCAACTGAAACCACCGGGGCTTGCCGAGATCGCTGCGCTGGGCGCCGACGGCAAGCCGATCGCCGCAGCAGACGCCGCCCGCAACCGAGCTCGCGAGATCACCGTCGACTGCGCCGACGGACCTGTGATCGCGATCGCCGGCCGATTTGTGCACACCTCGATCAACACGACGGTGGGCGCGCTGCTGGACGGCGCCCCAGTGGCCGCCCAAGCCTGCGATCCGCGGCCGATCGCGTTACCGGCCGGTCAGCAGGAGCTACTGGTAAGTCCCGGATCGCAATTCGTTGTCGACGGCGCGGAACTGTCCGCTCCGCTCACGGCCCAGCCAGTCAGCGCCACGCCAACATCGGTGACACCGGCGCCTACCGGCGCATGGGGTCCGGCCCGCCGCGAGGTACGCATCGCGGCGGCGAAGACGTCGTCCCGGGTGTTGGTGGTGCCTGAAAGTATCAATACCGGTTGGGTGGCACACACCAGCGCCGGGACTCGGTTGACGCCGGTGGCCGTCAACGGATGGCAGCAAGGATGGGTGGTGCCGGCGGGGGCGTCGGGCACCATCACGTTGACGTTCGCACCCAACTCGCTCTACCGCGCCGGGCTGGTCGGCGGACTGGCGCTGCTACCACTGCTGGCCCTGATGGCGTGGTGGCCGCAGCGGCGCCGGTCCGGCGATCCCGGTGCGCGCCCGTGGGCGTCCGGACCCTGGGCCGGTGTGGCGATCCTGACGGCCGGCGCGGTGATCGCCGGCGTGGTGGGTATCGCAGTGTTCGGTGCCGCGCTCGGCCTGCGGTGGGTGCTGCGCGATCGTCCGGAGCGCCGTGACGCCGTCACCGTGGGGTTGAGCGCCGGTGGATTGATCCTGGCCGGCGCGGCGCTGTCCCGCCATCCGTGGCGGTCGGTCGACGGTTACGCCGGCCATTCGGCCGTCGTGCAGTTTCTTGCGCTGATCTCACTTGCCGCGCTCGGAGCCGCCGTGGTGACGCGGCCCGACCCGTCGATCGGTGAGCGTTAAACCGCGACTGTGCACACGGATTCCATTCCAGCAGGTATGCGTCCCCAGGTGACTTGCCGGGGCGCTTAGCTGTTGTTACGCCGAGAACATGTTGACGGTGGCCGACATTGATCGGTGGAGCGCAGAGGCGGTCCGCGAGGTGTTTCACGCGGCCGTCGCGCGTGGGCAGGCGACCTTGGAGGCCGCCCGTCAACTCGACTCGTTGTCGATGTTCGACACTTGGGAGGGCGCCGCCGCGCAAGCGTGCCGGCACGCCAATGCCTCGATCCGCCAAGACCTGGATGCGCACGGCAACGAGTCGCTGGCGGTGGCGAGCGCGGCGGCCAGAGCGGCCGACGGCATCGAGCAGGTGCGGTCCGGACTTGGCGCTCTGCGCCGCGACGCAGGCGAATTGCACATGACGATCGACTCCGTCGCCAACAAGGTGATACCGAGTTCACCCTTCAACGGTCCGCCGATGGAAGCGTTGATTGCCGAAATGCAGCTGCAGCCCCGGCTGGACGCGATTGTGGCGGAGGCTGATTCGGTCGACCGAGAACTGGCCAGCGCGATCAACATGGCCGACGGGGACCAGTCGATTCCGCCGGGACCACACGACAATCGACCGCGGATTCAGGTCGCCTTGGGTACGGCGTTGCCTGACGATCCGAGGCAGTTCAACGAGTTGTGGAGTCAGCTCACTGCCGAGGAAAAGGATTGGCTCTACCAGCAAGATCACAGCATCGGCAACCGCGCCGGGATGCCGTGGGATCCTCCGGACCACTTGGGCAAGGACCATTACAACCGGCTGCACCTGGCCGAGCTCGAGCAGCAATCCCAGTCCACCGTGGACCGGATACAGAACGGCCTCAGCGAATTGGAGGCCGAACCCCGCGTAGACG
>Ga0302326_10022291_pt1 | contig 12952 bp, 8 predicted proteins | sample Palsa_T0_3_FD_202264 | JGI IMG/M metagenome (GOLD analysis project Ga0302326, IMG submission 202264) | Peat permafrost microbial communities from Stordalen Mire near Abisko, Sweden - Palsa_T0_3 | ecosystem: Environmental > Terrestrial > Soil > Palsa > Peat permafrost | place: Sweden: Abisko... | reverse complement strand
CACTCGGAAAGTGGACCGAAAAAAGGCGTTTCTGAAAAGCGCGCACCCAGCCTCCAATCAAATCACGAGGCACTTGGCAAACGGCCGCTCAGAGAAACAACTGTTCTACAGTACCGCTCCTACCGCACCGAATCCTCCACCTCCCGCAGCCAATCCGGCCGCTTCAAAACCTCCCGCGGCTTACTCCCATCCGGCGGCCCAATGATCCCGTCGCGCTGCATCATATCCAAGATCCGCACGGCGCGCCCATAACCCAGCCGCAGCCGCCGCTGCAACGTCGATGTCGACGCCTTGCCCATCTCCAGCACGATGCGCACCGCATCTTCGTACATCGGATCCTGCCCGCCCGACGCAGCCTCCTCGCCCTCCGGCTCCGCATCGTCCGCCGGCGGCGCCACCAGGAACGACTGATCGTACTCCGGCGTGGCCTGCTTCTTCCAGAAATCCACGACGCGGTTGATCTCAGTCTCGGTCACAAACGCGCCATGCACGCGAATCAGCCGCGAAGACCCCGGCGGCAGGAAGAGCATATCGCCCTTGCCCAGCAGGTGTTCCGCGCCCATCACGTCCAGCACCGTCCGCGAGTCCACCCGCGTCGCCACGCGGAAACTGATGCGCGACGGGAAGTTCGCCTTAATCAATCCCGTAATCACGTCCACGCTGGGCCGCTGTGTGGCCAGCACCAGGTGCATGCCCACCGCGCGCGCCATCTGCGCCAGGCGCGTCACCGACTCTTCCACGTTGCGGCCCTCCAGCATCATCAGGTCCGCCAACTCGTCGATCAGAATCAAAATATACGGCAGCGGCCGCAAGTCTTCCGCGGTCGCCTCGTCCTCCTCGAAAAGGCTGCGTGGCTCCGCCTGCTTCTGCCGGACCTTCTTGTTGAACTGGTCGATGTTGCGCACGCCGAATTCGGCCAGCAAGCGCAGCCGCCGGTCCATCTCCAGTACCGCATTGCGCAACGCGTTGGTGGCCTTCTTGGGATCGGTGATCGCCGCAGGGCTATGATGCGGTTCCCCTCAGGCTCCGCCTTCTGCCTTTTTGGAGTGCGCGAACGAATCTCGCTATACGGTTTATACTAATGGATGGCAGAAGCGTAGCATGACTACCATCGTCGACATCGGAACCCTCATCGAGAGATCGCCGGAGATCCGCAAGGGCCGGCCGTGCATCGCCGGTACCGGTGTCTCGATTCGGCGGATTGCCGGATGGTACAACCTAGGTCTGACTCCGGAAGAGATCGCTGCCAAAATTGAGCACCTTTCACTGGCACAGATTCACGCGGCCTTGACCTATTACCACGCCAACCGGGACAAGATTGACAGCGACATCGCAGCCGAGGACGCTGCAATCGAGGAAATTTTCCCCGTGCCCGTGACAAGGTAGTGAGCCGCCTCCGTCTGTACCTTGACGAGGATGCCATGGACCGGGATTTGGTGCGCGGTAGCAGGTTTGGACGCGAAGCATGTACACCGCAAGAGGTAATGCAGTGCTTGCCGTTCTCGCGGCTCCTTGCCTTACTACTACGGGCGCTCGGAAACTGCTGGCTGGCGCAGGAACGCCGGCCCGCCAACCCTACCGCACCGAATCCTCCACCTCCCTTAACCAATCCGGCCGCTTCAAAACCTCCCGCGGCTTGCTCCCGTCCGGCGGCCCGATAATCCCGTCGCGCTGCATCATATCCAGTATCCGCGCCGCCCGCCCATACCCCAGCCGCAGCCTGCGCTGCAATGTGGAGGTCGACGCCTTGCCCATCTCCAGCACGATGCGCACCGCATCTTCGTACATCGGATCCTGCCCGCCCGGCGCAACTTCCTCGCCCTCCGGCTCCGCATCGTCCGTCGGCGGCGCCACCAGGAACGACTGATCGTACTCCGGCGTGGCCTGCTCCTTCCAGAAATCCACCACGCGGTTGATCTCCGTCTCCGTCACGAACGCACCATGCACGCGAATCAGCCGCGAAGATCCCGGCGGCAGGAAGAGCATATCGCCCTTGCCCAGCAGGTGCTCCGCGCCCATCACGTCCAGCACCGTCCGCGAATCCACCCGCGTCGCCACCCGGAAACTGATCCGTGACGGAAAATTCGCCTTGATCAGCCCCGTAATCACGTCCACGCTGGGCCGCTGTGTAGCCAACACCAGGTGCATGCCTACCGCGCGGGCCATCTGCGCGAGACGCGTGACCGACTCTTCCACATTTCGGCCTTCCAGCATCATCAGGTCCGCCAACTCGTCGATCAGAATCAAAATATAGGGCAGCGGCCGCAAGTCTTCCGCGGTGGCCTCGTCCTCCTCGAAAAGGCTGCGTGGCTCCGCCTGCCTCTGCCGGATCTTCTTGTTGAACTGGTCGATGTTGCGCACGCCGAATTCGGCCAGCAAGCGCAGCCGGCGGTCCATCTCCAGTACCGCGTTGCGCAGCGCGTTGGTGGCCTTCTTGGGATCGGTGATTACCGGCGTCAAAAGGTGTGGAATCCCTTCGTACATGCCCAACTCCACGCGCTTGGGGTCCACCATGATCATGCGCACTTCATCCGGCGTGGATTTGTACAGAATCGACATCACCATGGAGTTGATCATCACGCTCTTGCCGGAACCCGTCGAGCCGGCGATCAGCAGATGCGGCATGGACTCCAGCGCCGCCACCTTAATACGCCCGTTGATGTCCTTGCCCATCGAAATGGTCAGCCGCGACTGTGCCTGGGCGAATTCGTCCGACTCCAGGATCTGCCGCAGCGCGATCACTTCGCGCTTGTTGTTGGGCACCTCGATGCCCACCGTGGGCTTGCCCGGAATGCGCTCGATCAGGATGGATTCCGCCTGCAACCCCAAGCACAGGTCCTCGGTAAGCGTAGTGATGCGGCTGTATTTGATACCGGCCTCGGGTTTGAATTCAAAGGTTGTCACTACCGGGCCGGGGTTGATCTGCACCACGTTGCCCAGCACGTTGAACTCCTCGAACTTCGACTTGATGCGTACCGCGATGTCTTTCAATTCCTGCTCGTCGTAGGGGCTGCGGCCCTGCCCTTCGTGCAGCAGATCGGTCGCGGGCAGGCGGTAAGCCAAAGGACCCGCCGGCCGTGCGCTAGCCACGGGGACCGGCGTCTCCCACGGCGGGGAATCCGACTGGACCGCAGCCGGTTCCTCCAGCGCGCAAATCGGAATTTCGGCGGCCACCTCAGGCGCTTCAGCCTCTTCTCCCGCCGGCGCGGCTGCCCGGACCGGCGGACCGGGAGATTCGGTGTGCGCCGTTTCCACCAGTTGAGACGGCCTGGTCCGGCCGCGCTTCTCGGCTTTCTGAGCGGCCCGCAACCGCGCTTTCTCTTCTCTGCGCTGCTGCCGCTCCGCGCGCCACAGCCGCCCTGCATCGGCGAACATTCTTAGAATACGCAGCGGTCCCGCGAACCACAGTGCCAGTTTGGACATCGTAAAGGTGGAGACCAAATAGACCGAAACGATCAGTGTGGTGACGGTCAGCAAAATCGCGCCGGTGGGATTCAGCGCGTGCATCAGATAATGCGCCAGCAGCATGCCTGCCAGGCCCCCGATCGGAATTGCGGCGCTGAACAGCGTCAGCCGCGATGTGAAGGAAACCGCCGCTGTCAGGCTCAGCAGCAGCAGCAGCGTCCCGCAAAGTTTGATGGCGCCGGCCTCCAATTCATCCGACCGTACCCATTTCCAGGCCAAGCCAAACAGCAGCATGGGGAATACAAATGCGCCGATGCCGAAGCCCTGCAGCAACAGGTCGGCGAACCATGCGCCCGGATAGCCGATCTGGTTGTGCGGCCGCGCGGCCGCCGCCGTATTCAAAGACGGATCCTGGACGTGGTACGACGCCAGGCTGAGCAGCACAATCAGGCCCAGCGATAGGAGCAGCAGCCCTATCAGTTCGTTGATGCGCTTCTGCGGAGTTGGAGATAACAGCTTCATCCCGCTGGCCGGCGGAAGAAAGCCAGAGCAAGCACTATTATGCCAAAAATAATGCGGTAATACACAAAAAACCACAAGCTGCGGTGGCGCAGGAAGCGCAGGAATAGGGCGATCACGATCATCCCCGTAACGGCGCTCACCGCGATGCCCACCACCAAAGCCGTCACCATGTTGGGATCAAAGGCTTTGTGCTTGATCATGTCGTAAACCGCCTTGGCCGCGGCCGCTCCGATGGCGGGTGTCGAGAGCAAAAAGGAATAGCGCGCCGCAGCTTCCCGATTTATATTGCGGAACAAACCGGCCGTGATGGTGATGCCGCTACGCGAAACTCCGGGCACCACCGCCAGCGCTTGCGCCAGTCCGATCGTTCCGGCATCCACAAAGTTGACTCCGGAAATGTCGCGCGTCTTGCGCCCCGTCCACTCCGCAATCCCCATTACGATCCCGATTCCCACCATCATCGTGCCAATCACCATCGGGTTACGCCACGCGCCTTCCGCCTGCTTGTTGAACATCAGCCCGGCGATTCCCACCGGAATCGTTCCGATTGCCAGCAGCCACAGCAGCCCGCCGTTACGCTCCAGTTCCTCGTCGCGCCCCCAGCGAATCCCGAATCCGTGCGCGATAATCTGCACCCAATCGCGCGCAAAGTAAACCACAACGGCCAGCAGCGTGCCGATATGCAGCGCGATATCGAACGTCAAACCCTCCGTCTGCCAGCCCAGCAGCCACGACGTCAGATAGAGGTGCGCCGTGCTGCTGATCGGTAGGAACTCCGTCAGGCCTTGCACAATCGCCAGCACAATCACTTGATAGACAGGCATGTTAGGGCAAAAGAGAATGGTACCCGATCTTGAGCCCAATACCAAAATCGCCGGCTAAAACGTAAGCCGCACCCTCCGGTGGTGGCAGCAAGGCCTTGCAGAGCTTCTGCGATTGCTTAAACGTTAACCCATTATTTTTAACAAAATTTTCCTTGTAAGCGGTTACAGAATGAGATAGACTACTTTCGATCCGCCCCTTTCAGGGGCCCCGTCAAAGGAGGCTACATGCGTAAGCTCCGTCTGCTTTTGCCCTTGTTCGTCATGGCTAGCGCTGCCGCGTTCGCCCAAACCGCAACCGTTTTAGGAACCGTCACCGATCCCACCGGCTCCGTAGTGCCGGGCGCCACCATCACCATCACCAACACAAGTACGAACGCCAAACGCGTTCTCCAAACCGGCGCCACCGGGAGCTACATCGCGCCCGAACTGCAGATTGGGTCTTACTCCGTGAAGGCCGAGGCCGCCGGTTTCAAGTCCTACGAGCGCACCGGCATCACGCTCGACTCGAACGACACTGTACGCGTGGATGCAGTCCTGTCAGTCGGCCAGGTTTCCGAGAGCGTCACGGTGGCCGCCGACGCCGTCAAGGTAGAGTCCGATACCGCCGAGGTCAGCGACCTGATTACCGGCTCGCAAATCTCCGATTTGGCAATCAACGGACGGCACATGGCGGCCCTCGCCATTCTGACGCCAGGCGCGTCCTCCGACCTGCCCGATCTGAACCTGCCGGTGTCGGTGGCCGGGAGCACCAACATCAGCTTCAACGGCCAGCGTGAGGAGCACAACGTCTGGATGATCGACGGGGGCGAGAATTACGACCGTGGCTGCGGAGGTTGCGTCACCATGATGCCCTCGGTGGACGCTATTGCGGAATTCAAGACCCTGACCAGCAACGCTCCGGGCGATTTCGGGATTGGCTCGGGCGGCACCATCAACATGGCGATCAAGTCGGGTACCCACGATTACCATGGCGCGGTCTACGAGCATTTCCGCAATAACGACATGGACGCGAACAACTATTTCGCCAACCTGTCCGGATCGCCCAAACCCGAGTTGCGGTACAACGTCTACGGGTGGAATGTAGGTGGACCCGTGTGGATTCCCAAAGTCTACAACACCGCCCGCAAGAAGACGTTTTTCTTCTGGAACCAGGAATGGCGCAAATTCGTGGTGGGCACGGAAGTGTATGCCCCGGCTATCCCGCAGTCGGAGCGCAACGGCGATTTCAGTGCGCTCGGCACGCCCATCACGGTGCCCAACACCGGCGACGCGGCCATGAACGCAAAATTTGCGGCAGCGGGTCTGACCCCCGGCGAGCAATTCCCCGGCAACAAAATTCCGGCATCGTTGATAGATCCTAACGCCGCGCTCTTTCTGTCGTCAGGCGCCATGCCTCTTCCGAATGCCCCGGGCAACTTCTACTCCGGTGCGCCCGGTGCACCCACCACGGTTCCCGAAGTTGTTCTGCGCTTCGATCATTACTTCACGGACAAGCTGTCTATTTTTGGCCACTACATTCACGACAACACGGACCAAGGTTATGCCACCTCCTTGTGGAGCAGCGATACCTATCCCACCATCGGAACAAACTTCAAGAATCCATCCTGGGGCGGCGTGGCGCATCTGACCTACGCCATCAGCCCGACTCTGCTCAATGAAGTCGCTTTCAACTTCAACGGCAACTGGATCGATCTCACTCCCACTGGCATCTACCAGAAACCCTCCGGTTATAACGCCGCGCAGCTGTTCAATAACAACGACGACAACCGCCTGCCTACCGTCAGCATCGGCGGAACCTACGGCGTCAACTACGACCCCGCGTCATGGCCCTGGAAAAACGCCGCCTTCGACAAGCAGGTGCGCGACGATGTCTCCTGGACCAAGGGCAAACACAACCTGAAAATCGGCGGCCAGTTCATGCGCTACTCGAAGAACCAGGATATCTTCGGCGATACCCAGGGCGACTACACTTTCAGCGGCATTTATTCCGGAAACGCGGTAGCCGATTTCCTTCTGGGTTACGCCGCCAACTACAGCGAACTCGACCTGGAGGACCGCACGCACACGCGCACCTCTACGGGTTCCTTCTACGCCAACGACAACTGGCGCCTCACCAACCGCTTGACCGTGATCCTGGGCGCCCGCTGGGAGATCGTCCCTCACGCCTACGATGTGCAGAATCGCCTGGCGAATTTTTACCCCAACCTTTACAACCCGGCCAATGCGGCGCAATTCAACTCGGATGGCAGCCTCAATTCGTCCGGCCCCGGGTTCTCGACGGTGCCCGGTGTACCGCTGGGGAACATACCCTTCTACCTGAACGGCTTGGTCGTGGCAGGTCAGGACGGCACTCCGCGCGGGATGGTGCAGAACGAATTCGGCACTGTGGGACCCCGCGTGGGCTTTGCCTATGATGTCACAGGAAAAGGCAAGACCGTCATTCGCGGCGGCTACGGGATGTTCTACGAGCGCATCCAGGGCAACGATGTTTACAACATGGGGCCCAATCCGCCATTCGGCTTCAACCCAAGCCTGAACAACGTGTTCTTTTCCACTCCGAACGTCAGCTCTCTCAACGGCCAAACCGCCGCGGTATCCATCTACCCGGCCGATATTACCGCGCTGGCGTACACCGATTACAAGCTTCCTGTTTCGGCGCAGTGGAACTTCGGTGTCCAGCACCAGCTCTCGGAGGGAGCCGTACTCGGCGTACAGTACGTGGGCAACGCCGACTATCATCAGCGCGATGAACGCGAGATTAACGATGTGCCGCTGTCGGACCCCAATCGTCTGGGCATCGCGGGGCTGGTTGGCAACTACAACGCGAACCTCGATCGTCCTTACCTGGGCTACGGCAATATCGTTCTCGGGGAGAACGCAGGTAACACACACTATGAATCGTTACAGGTCAACTTCCGCGTGCAGAACCAGCACGGTCTGACATTCCAGGCGGCTTACACGTGGGCTCACAACCTGGGCATCGCGCCCGGCGGCGGTGGGGATTTCAACACACTCTCGGACCCCTACAACCGATCCTACGATTACGGGCCGACCGGTCTGGACCGACGCCAGGTCCTGGTGCTGAATTACATCTATGATTTGCCCATTCTCAGGAATAACAAAGGCCTGGCCGGCGCCATACTGGGCGGTTGGGAGTTTGCCGGTATCACGCTCATCCAAAGCGGTCTGCCATTGAATCCAACGCTAAGCTACGACAATTTGGGGTTGGGCGGCAACACCACGGACAGGCCCGACGCGGTCAGCGCGCTCACTTACCCGCAGACCCGGCTGCAGTGGTTCAATCCGGCCGACTTCGCGGCTCCGGCGCAACTGGCATTTGGCGATGCCCAGGAGGGCGCCATCCGGGGTCCTGGGCGGATCAACTTTAACCTGAATATGTACAAGGATTTCCGCCTGTGGAATGAATCCACGTTGCTCCGGTTTGGAGCGGACTTCTACAATGCCTTCAACCATACGCAACTGGACGGCGTGAGCACGTCGTTCGGCGCCTCGAACTTCGGCCAGGTCACCAGCACCTACGACCCGCGGACCATTGAACTCTCGCTGAAACTGAGCTTCTAGCGGCCCGGCTTCCACGAATTACCGATGCGCGCGGCTCGGCGGATGCAGTACAGGCAGTACCTCTGCCGAGCCGCACCAGTACGTCACTGAACCGCGTAGTACCTTGCCGAGCCGCGACCATCAGGCGGCCAGGCTGATAGGATGTGGGTTAACGCATCTCCGTGAGTAACCCGAACCTCTTCCGGAGCGCCCTCCCGATAAGTGGTTTCTCAGTAATGCGGCCAGCCAGATGAACCTCAATGAAGTTGCGAAACGCGCGGGGGTTTCCACCGCGACGGTTTCGCGTGCCCTGAACCAGGCCAGCGTAGTTCGGAATACCACCCGCCTGCGCGTGATGCGAGCCGTCTCGGAGCTCAACTATCATCCCAACCTGCACGCGCGATCGCTCGCCAAAGGCGCCAGCCGCACGATTGGCATGATTGCTTCGAATCTGCAGAATCCTTTCTTCTTCGACATCTTTCGGGCCCTCGAAGCGGACGCCCATAACCACGGATACGAGGTTGTGGCCGCCAACACGGATTATGATTCCGAGCACCTGGTCCGGTGCGTCCGATTGATGATCGGGCGCCGCGTGGCCGGCCTGGCGGTGATCGTCTCCGAGATGGACCCGGACCTCATATCCGAATTGGCGGCGAGCAAGCTCCGCGTGGTGTTTTACGACGTGGGAACCGCCGGCCGCACGATGTCCAATATCCGCGTAAACTACCGGCGCGGCATTGAACGGGTAGTCGAGTATCTGCACAGCCTGAATCACCGCCGGCTCGCGTTTGTGGGACACCATGTGGCGCTGGGCCCCATCGGCGAACGTGAAAAAGCTTTCGTCGAAACCGTATCCAGGTACGCGCCCGGTACGGAGTGGCGCACGGTCGCCACTCAGGACGCGCTGGAGGGCGGCCAGCAAGCGGCCCGCGAAATCCTCTCCTCCGGGCTCCGGCCCACCGCCATCATCTGCGTCAACGACATCATGGCCGTGGGCGTCCTGCGCGAGGTGCGCGAACAGGGCCTGCGCGTTCCCCAGGACATCTCCGTAACCGGATTCGACAACATTAAGCTGTCTGAGTTCAGCTACCCATCGCTCACTACCGTGCACATTCCGCGGGACCGGATCGGCCACCTGGCATTTGGCATGCTCGTGCCGGAATCGGCGAATGGTAAAGCGCCCGGGCGCGAAATCATCATCGACCCCGAACTGGTGTTGCGGGACTCCACCGGCCCGGTGCATGCCTAGGCAGCGGAGCAGGCCTCTCACTCCCGCTCTCGTCCTGCTAGCCAGTTGCATCGCGGTGCGCGCAAATGCCGCCTCAGGCTGCCAGACCCTTCCCGCCCGCAGCCGGGCCGACATCCCGGCCCTCGCAAACGCGGGCCTCGATTTCTCGCGGCAGCAGCATTACAAAGAAGCCGCCGACTGCTATCGCAAAGCCCTCTCCATCACGGCGGGCATCCGCGAGATCCAATTGAATCTTGGCCTGGCCGAATTCAAACAGGGCGACTTTCGGGCGGCCATCGCACCGCTCACTGCGGCCCTCTCGATCGATCCCGGAGATCTTCAGGCGCGCACTCTGCTGGGGATGAGCTACTACGGCGACGGCATGTACGCCAAGGCCGTCGCCGAGTTGGATCGCGCCCTGGCCGCCGATCCCCACAACACCCAATTGCACTACGTCATCGCCCAAAGCTGCCTATGGTCCGGCCAGCCCGAAAGAGCCTTGCAGGAATTCGAGTGGCTGCTCAAACAACAACCCGACTCGGCCGCGACCCATATGCTAATGGGAGAGGCGCTCGACAGTTTGGGCCGCGACCCCGACGCCATCGCCGAATTCCAGGCCGCCGCCAGCGCTTCTCCCGCCGAACCCGCGGTGCATTTCGGTCTGGGCTATCTTCTGTGGAAAGAGCGGCGGTATGACGAAGCCGAGCGCGAGTTTCGCCAGGAGTTGGCGAACGATCCGTCACATGCGCAAGCCAACGCTTACCTGGGCGACGTGCTGTTGCATCGCGACGACCCGGAGGCCGCGCTGCCATGGCTTGAAAAGGCCCGCCGCCTCGACGCGAAAATTCGCATCGCGCACCTCGATCTGGGCATCGCATATGCCGGCCGTAAAGAGTATGAGCCCGCCGCCCGGGAACTGCGCGAGGCTGTGCGCCTGGATCCCTCCAGGGCCGACGCGCATTACCGCCTGGCGCAGGTCTATCAAAGCCTGGGCCGCGCTACCGAGGCTAAAGCCGAGCGAGCCGCCGTCACGAACCTCCACGAAAAGCATAACGAGGATCTGCTGCAGCAGATTTCCGGCAAGCCGCCACGTCCGGACGCTCCATAATTATCCGAGAGCCTGGACGGCACTAGGGCACAATGGAGTATGCCCAATACCAAGATCGTCGCCACCCTGGGGCCCGCCAGCGATTCCCCGGCCGTTATCCAGCAACTCTTGTTGGCCGGCGTGGATGTGTTCCGCCTGAACGCGTCGCACAGCACGCAGACACAGCACGCCGCGCGCATTACGGAAATCCGCCGGGCCGCCGCGGAATTGGGCCGTCCGGTTAGCATCATGCTCGATCTGCAAGGGCCCAAAATCCGTCTCGGCAGCTTTGCGGGCGGCGGCTGCATGCTCGACGTCGGGGCCACCTTCACGATCACAGCGGAACTCCTTTTGGGCGATTGCCGCCGCGCCTCCACCACTTACCCCAACCTCGCCGCCGACGTAAAACCGGGCGACCGCATACTGCTGGCCGATGGAGCCATCGAGTTGCGCGTCGTCGACGTCAGCGACCCGGAAGTGCGTACGGAAGTAATCTGCGGCGGCCCAATTAGCGATCACAAAGGCATCAACCTGCCCGGCGTGGCCGTGAGCCTGCCGTCGCTAACCGAGAAGGATCTCGCCGACCTGCGCTTCGGCGTGGCGCAGGGCATCGACATGGTGGCACTCTCCTTCGTGCGCACCGCCGCCGATGTACACAGCTTGCGCGAATGGCTGCGCAGCATGCACACCGGGCCGCTGCCCGTGGTGGCCAAGATCGAGAAGCCTCAGGCTTGGGAGAACATCGATGCCATCCTGCAGGAGGCCGATGGCGTGATGGTCGCGCGCGGCGACCTGGGCGTGGAACTGGCGCTGGAAACCGTGCCGCGCATTCAGAAGTCCACAATCCTGCGCGCGCGGCACCACGGCAAGTTTGTGATCACCGCCACCCAGATGCTCGAATCCATGATCGAGAACCCCACCCCCACACGCGCCGAGGTCAGCGATGTGGCCAATGCCATCTACGACGGCACCGATGCCGTGATGCTATCGGCCGAGACCTCCGTGGGCAAGTATCCCGTCGAAGCTGTGAAGTTCATGGCGCGCATTGCCAACGAGACAGAGAATTCCATTCGCTCGGAAGGCTTCCGGAACTTGCCCGCCAGCCCCCATTTCACCTACGCCGAGATTCTGGCCGATGCCGCCTATCATGCCGCGCGCGCCGCGCACGTCGCAGCCATCGTGGTGTTCACGGCCACCGGATCGAGCGCGCGGCTGGTCTCGCGCTACCGGCCGCCGGTATGCATTTACGCCATGACGCCGCGCGAAAACGTGGGCCGCCATTTGATGGTGAATTACGCGGTGCAGCCGGTGCTGGCCGCCGACGTGGCATCCACCGACGAGATGCTGGCGCTAATGGACCGCATCCTGACCGAGCGCGGGTACTTGAAAGTCGGCGACTCCGTGGTCTTCCTGGCGGGCCAGCCGGTGGGCCGTCCAGGTACCACCAACCTGATGAAGCTGCACCGCATCGGCGATACGTAGGAAAGCACCGTAGCTTTATGCGGGCCTGTCCCCGTCATTTCACTCCGCCGGCCTTCAGGTTCAGGAGCCGCGGGTAAGCGCGTGTAGCCGCGTGCGCAGAGTGTAGCCTGTGGGTTAACACTTGTCGAAGCGCGAAATCCGCTTGAGCGGATCCCGGCGCGGGGGAAGGCAAGGGCGGGCCAAAGCCACGGGCGCGGGTCGCCGTCCATCAAGCGAAGCCAAAACAAACGCTTCCTCCGCCACCTCTCGGCGGCGCTCCATCTGGTCGTCATTCAAGCCGGTTCAAGCCGGCTTGAGCGGCGTTTTTGCGTCAGATTATCATTTTAGGCGGCCTCCGGTTCCGCGGGAATCGGGTCCGGATCGGGATTTTGGGGCAGATCGGGCTCGATGCCTCCGTTTGGAACGCCGCTCGACCGGGGGGATTGGGTTCGTTCGGATTCTTCAGATTTTGGGTTCTGCGCAGGGCTATCCGCTTGACGCGGCTGCGTTTCGGCGGCTTCAGCATCTTCAGCGCCCTCATCATGGGGCGGGGCGGCAGTTTCGGCATCGGTCTTTGCTTCAGATTCGGCTTCGGCGAGGCGGGCGCGTCGGTCAGCCTGTAACATGGACAGGTCGCGAAGGGCGCGGGAGAACTCACGCTGCAGGCAACCCTCATAGCGCATCAGCTTGGAGAAGGAGTTGTAGTATGCGGAGTCGCCGTGGAAGGCCCAGGCCAAGGGGTTGGAGCGGCCGGCCTTGTTGAACTGCTCCGGCATGGGGTTGGTTTCGGCCTGATAGTGGAACAGGCCGGCATCCAGGTAGCGGACGGAGCGCATTTTGAATTCGGCGGCGACCAGGCGTTCG
>Ga0302326_10022290_pt1 | contig 12953 bp, 9 predicted proteins | sample Palsa_T0_3_FD_202264 | JGI IMG/M metagenome (GOLD analysis project Ga0302326, IMG submission 202264) | Peat permafrost microbial communities from Stordalen Mire near Abisko, Sweden - Palsa_T0_3 | ecosystem: Environmental > Terrestrial > Soil > Palsa > Peat permafrost | place: Sweden: Abisko... | reverse complement strand
CGGCGCTTGCCGTGCCCGGCGAAGACGGCGCCGTCCTGGTCTATTCGTCCACCCAGCATCCGAGCGAAGTGCAGCACATCGTCGCCCGGGTTCTGGCGTTGCCGGATTCATTCGTCACCACCCGCGTGCGCCGCATGGGCGGCGGTTTCGGCGGCAAGGAAACGCAAGCGACGCAGTGGGCGGTGATTGCCGCTTTGGCGGCGCGCACGACTGGCCGGCCGTGCAAGCTCCGGCTCGACCGCGATGCCGACATGCTGATGACCGGCAAGCGCCACGATTTCGCGGTCGCGTATACGGTCGGCTATGAGGCCAATGGGCGCATCCGCGCCGTCGACCTCGACATGGACGCGCGCTGCGGCTGCTCCGTCGATCTCAGCATCGGCGTGGTCGATCGCGCCATGTTCCACGCCGACAACGCCTATTTTCTTCCCGAGTTCAAGATCGCCACGCGGCGCGTCAAGACCAATACCGTGTCGAACACGGCTTTCCGCGGCTTCGGCGGCCCGCAGGGGATGCTGGCGATCGAGCGCGTGATCGACGCCATCGCCTGGCATCTCCGCATCGATCCGCTCGACGTGCGCAAGGCAAATCTCTACGGCGCCGGGCGCGACGTCACCCCCTATGGCCAAACGGTCGAAGACCACGACGTGGCGCCGCGGCTGATCGAGCAGCTCGAACGCACGTCCGGTTACCGCGCGCGGCGAAACGAGATCCGGCAATTCAACGCGCGCTCGCCAATTCTCAAAAAAGGGATCGCGTTGACGCCGGTGAAGTTCGGAATTTCGTTCACGCTCACGCACCTCAATCAGGCCGGCGCGCTGGTCCATGTCTATCAGGACGGTTCCGTTCACCTTAATCATGGCGGCACGGAAATGGGCCAGGGCCTGTTTCAGAAAGTGGCGCAGGTGGCCGCGGAAGAGCTCGGCATCGGGCTCGAGCGCGTGCACATCACCGCCACCGCGACCGACAAGGTGCCGAACACGTCAGCCACAGCCGCATCGGCCGGTACGGATCTGAACGGCATGGCGGTGCAACTGGCGGTTCGCGAGATCAAGGGGCGGCTCATCCGCTTCGCCAGCGAAACATGGAACGTGTCCGAGGATCGCATCTCGTTCCGCGACGACCGCGTGTTCATCGGCAATGAGAGCGTTCCGTTTGGCGAGTTGACCAAGAAGGCTTATGCCGGCCGGGTGCATATGTCGGCGGCCGGGTTCTACAAGACGCCGAAGCTGCATTGGGACCGCGAGAAGGGCAAAGGCCGCCCGTTCTTCTATTACGCCTACGGCGCGGCATGCAGCGAAGTCCTCATCGACATCCTCACCGGGGAGATGAGCGTGCGCCGCATCGATATCCTCCACGACGTCGGCCGCTCCATCAATCCGGCCCTCGATATCGGCCAGATCGAGGGCGCTTTCGTGCAAGGCATGGGCTGGTTGACCACCGAGGAACTGGTCTATGACGACCAGGGCCATCTGCTCACCCACGCGCCCTCGACCTACAAGATACCGGTGTCCTCCGACGTGCCCGCGGACTTCCGCGTGGCGCTGTTCGACGGCAGCAATCGCGAGGAAACGATCTATCGCTCGAAAGCGGTCGGCGAACCGCCCCTGATGCTGGCGATTTCCGTATTCGCGGCCATCGCGGATGCGGTACACTCGCTCAATCCGGGCCAGCCGGTGGCGCTCGACGCCCCCGCTACTCCGGAAGCGATACTCAACGCGATCGGCCCAGTCGATGCGGTGGCGGCGCTGACCCCGCGCTAATATCTAGTGGAGCATGATGGCGAAGGTTTGGGCCCGCATCCGCGAAACGATCGAGCGGCACGGCAGTGCCGGCCTCCTCAGCGTGGTCGGCTCCGCCGGCTCGGTACCGCGCGAGAGCGGCGCCCGCATCGTACTGCAACCCGACGGCGGTTTTTTCGGCACGATCGGCGGCGGTCGCCTGGAATACGAGGCGATTGCGGCGGCGCGCGCGGCGCTGGCGGCCGGACGCGGCGAGGCGCAGTTCCGCGACTGGCCGCTGGGACCCAATCTCGGCCAGTGCTGCGGCGGCATGGTGAAAACGCTGACCGAAACCTTCGATGCCGGCGACCTTCCGGCAGTGCGGCGCTTCGAGGAGGCGGAAAAGGCGGGGGCCTTCACCACGGCGAGCCGCGTCGGTGACGACGGCCGGATCGCGCGCTCGCTGGTGTCCCCGGATTCGGCGGGCGAACGCATGCGCGCAGCGGCTTCGTTCGCCAAGATGGCTTTCCATGAACGGTTCGGCGAGGTCACCACGCCGGTGCTCTTGTTCGGCGCCGGTCATGTCGGCCGCGCCGTCGTGCTGGCGCTGGCGCCGCTTCCCTTTACCGTGCGCTGGATCGACGGCCGGCACGATCAGTTTCCGCAGCACGTCCCGCAGAACGTGGTCACGGTCTGCACCGATGCCACCGATCGCGAGTTGGCGCAGGCGCCGCGCGACGCCATGATCGTCGTCATGACCCACTCGCACGCGCTCGACTTCGACGTCACGGTCGCGGCGCTGCAACAGGGAACGTTTGATTTCATCGGTTTGATCGGGTCGGAGACCAAACGTGCGCGCTTCGTGAGCTTGGCCCGGCAGATGGGGGTCGCGGCGAGTCAGATCGATCGCCTGGTTTGTCCGATCGGCTTGACCGAGATCAAAGGCAAAGAGCCTGCCGTCATTGCGGCGGCACTCGCCGCGCAACTCCTCATGGTGCGTGAGCAGGTCTTGGTGCCGCAGACGAGCCCGGCAACGCAGCCGGCGTGAATTAGCCGCTCCCGGCGAGGACGCGATCGATCTCGGCAAGCACCGCGGTCTTCGCCGGCGCCGTCATCAGCGAAGCCTGGATGCCATTGCGCACGATCGCCGCGATCTCGTCGCGCGTGAGCCGCAATGCGTCCGTCACGGCGCGGTAATTCTCGTTCACATAGCCGCCGAAATACGCCGGATCGTCGGAATTGACGGTGACGACGAGGCCCTTGTCCATCATCCGCCGCAGTGGGTGGTGGGCGAGATCGTCAATGACCCGCAAGCGCAGATTGGAAAGCGGGCAAACCGTCAGCGCCATCCGTTCGCGCGCCAGCCGCCCGACCAGCGCCTCGTCCTCTAGCGAGCGGTTGCCGTGATCGATCCGCCCGACGCCGAGCACGTCGAGCGCTTCCCAGACGTAGCTCGGCGGTCCCTCCTCGCCGGCATGCGCGGTGACGAAAAAGCCAGCATCGCGGGCGCGGCCGAACACGCGGCGAAACTTGCTTGGCGGATTTCCGGCCTCGGATGAATCGAGGCCGACGCCGACGATCTTGTCTCGGAACGCGAGCGCTTTATCCAAAGTCTTCTCCGCATCGGCTTCGTCGAGATGACGCAGAAAGCACATGATCAGGCTTGCTTCGACGCCGAGCTCCCGGCCGGCATCGGCAATGGCGCTGTGCAGACCGCTGACCACGGTGGCGAAGACAATGCCGCGCGCGGTGTGTCCCTGCGGATCGAAGAACATCTCGACGTGGCGGACATTGTCGGCGCGCGCGCGTTGCAGATACGCCCAAGCAAGATCGTAGAAATCCTGCTCGGTGATCAAGACCGACATGCCCTGATAGTAGATGTCGAGAAAATCCTGGAGGTTGCGGAAGCGGTAGGCCTGGCGCAAGGCGTCCACGGATTCATAAGGCAGCCTGATGCCGTTCCTGCGCGCCAGCGCACGCATCAGCTCCGGCTCCAAGCTGCCTTCGATGTGAATATGCAGTTCGCACTTGGGCAGCCGTTTTATTAAATTACCCGTATCGTTCATCGAGGTGCTTTACCGCATGGGTGAACCAACAGTCCAACGAACTTTCGAGCTGACGTTGCACTTGCACTTAAGAATTGGGTGCGGGCCCTGGATGAGCGCTTAAAGCGCCGGCCGGCCGGCGATATAGGTCTGGCGCACGGCGCGATCGTCGCCCATCGTCATCAGTACGAAAAGTTCCTCTTCGAGATCGCGGATCGTTTCCATGCGGTGCGCCATGGCCGGCGTCGCGCGCGCGTCGAGCACGACCAGATCGGCAAAGGCGCCGGGCTCGATGCAGCCGATCTCGCTTTCCAGCCCCAACGCCGTGGCATTGCCGCGCGTCATCAGATCGAAGGCGGCGAGCGCCGGCAGATTCTGGCCCTGCAACTGCATCACCTTGTAGGCTTCGGCGGCGGTGCGCAGCATGGAATAGGACGTGCCACCGCCGACGTCGGTGGCAAGCGCGATGCGTACGCCGGCTGCGGCCAGCCGGGCGTAATCGAACAGCCCGCTGCCGATGAACAGGTTCGAGGTCGGGCAGAACACCGCGACGGATCGCGTGTCGCGCAACAGCGCGACTTCGCAGTCGTCGAGATGGATGCAATGGCCCATGAGCGAGCGCGGGCCAAGGAGGCCGAAGCGGGCATAGACCGCGGTGTAGCTCGAATCATTGGGGAACAGACGTTTGACGGTCGCGATCTCGTTGTGATTTTCGTCGAGATGGGTCTGCATGAGGACGGTCGGGAACTCCTTCAGTAGTGCCCCCATTGCCGCGAGCTGCTCGTCGGTCGAGGTGATGGCAAAGCGCGGCGTCACCGCGTAACGCTGGCGCCCGGTGCCATGCCAGCGGCGGATGAGATCGCGGCTGTCCGGAATGGCGGTAGGCGCAGGCACAAGCAGACCGGGCGGACCGTTGCGGTTCATGATCGCGTTGCCGGCAATCATGCCGGCGTTGCGCCGATGCGCGGCGGCAAACAGCGCTTCGGCCGAGACCGGATGCGCGGTGCAATAGGCGCACGCGGTTGTGGTGCCGTTGCGAAAAAGCTCGTCGAGGAAGAACTCGGCGTTGCGCGCGGCGTGCGCGGGATCGGCGAATTTCTGCTCCTCGACGAAGGTATATTTCTCCAGCCATTCGAGAAGCTGCGCCCCGTAAGACGCGATCACCTGGGTTTGCGGAAAATGGATATGCGGGTCGATGAAGCCCGGCATGATCAGCGCGTCGGCGTGATGCTCGACCGGCGTCGCCGCCGGCAAACGCGCCGTCAACTCGGCCGTCGGCCCGACCGCTACGATACGGCCGTCTTTCACCAGCACGATGCCGTCTTCGATGTAGCGGTAGCTTTGCGCATCGCCGGCGCCGCGCGGCGCGCGCAAGAACGTCAGCAGCCGGCCGCGTATCGCACGCAAACTCAACTCCGCCATAGCTTCACAATGGCTTCATTTGGCCGTGGCGCCGGCCGCGAACCAGGATGCGAGCGTGAGGCGCTCGTCGTCGGTCATTTCCGTGATGTTGCCCGGCGGCATGAAGTTCGAGCGCACGGCCACGAGATCGATCAGCGGCGCATGCAGGCGAATTTGCTCGTCGGTGTCGAGCAGCACGCCTTTCGGCGCGGCGGCGATGCCGTCCCATACCGGTTCGGCGGCATGGCACATGCTGCATCGGGACATGACGATGTTGGATATATCGGCGAATTTCGGCGTCGGCGGCAGCGCGCCGACCGTCGCCACGCGCGGCCCGGCCGCCGACAGCCAGGCAACCGCTGCCATGCCGGCGGCGGCTATGCCCCAGGTCCACCACGGACTACTTTTGCCTTCATGGCGCGAATTGAAGAAGTGGCGGATCACCGGGCCGATGGCGAGCACGATTGCGACGATCAGCCAATTGAACCGCGTGGCGAAGAACAGCGGATAGTGATTGCTTAACATCAAAAAGATGACCGGAAGCGTCAGATAATTGTTGTGCACCGAGCGCTGCTTGCCGAGCTGGCCCCAACGCGGATCGGGCTCCTTGCCGGCGATCATCGCGTCGACCGTTTTCTTCTGATACGGGATGATGATGATGAAAACATTGGCCACCATGATGGTGCCGATGACCGCGCCGATCTGGTTGAACGCGCCGCGCCCGCTGAAGACATGCGTGAAGGCGTAAGTCAGCGCGACCAGGTAAACGTAACCGACCAGCGCTAGCGCAACTTCGTGCTTGCCGAGCGGCGACCGGCAGAGGCCTTCATAAATGAGCCAGGAGACGGCCAGGCTGACGAAAGCAAACCCCGCCGCCTGCGTGACCGTAAGATCGAGCACGGCTTTGTCGATCAGGAACAAATCGGCGCCGAGATAATAAACCAGCACCAGCAGCGCGAATCCCGACAGCCAGGTCGTGTAGGCTTCCCATTTGAACCAGGTCAGGCTGTCCGGCATCTGCGCCGGCGCCACAAGGTATTTCATCATGTGGTAGAAGCCGCCGCCGTGGACCTGCCACTCGTCGCCCTTCACGCCGGGGGGCAGTCCGGGACGCGGCTTGAGGCTGAGATCGAGGTGGATGAAATAAAACGAACTGCCGATCCAGGCTATGCCGGCAACGACATGCAGCCAGCGCAGGATGGCGCCGACGGACTCTGCGAGTATTAGCTCCACGATGTCGGGTTCCCCTCATGCGACCCCGGCAAAACACAATGACAGAACCCGCGTAACCTGCGCAAGCTGGTCGCTATGGCGCCGTTTTGGGCAGCTTTCCGCGACTGCCTACTTTTGTTCGTGGCGTTTTTAGCGGATGATGCGGTCCAGGAGGGCGGCGCGGCATCGCCCGATTATGGAACGATCCTTGCAAAGAACTTTGCAAGAAGCCTTGTAAAATACGGGTGAGCGCAGCAATTCCCATGCTCGATACGTCGCCACAAGCCGGTTCTCCGCGGTCGGCGCCGCTGTTAAGTGCCGTTTCCATAAGCAAGAGATACGGCGATTTTTTCGCCAACGACGGCATCAATCTCGACCTTTACCCCGCAGAAATCCATGCGCTCCTGGGCGAGAACGGCGCCGGCAAGTCGACCCTGGTGAAGATCATGTACGGCGTCATCCAGCCGAGCGCCGGTGAGTTGCGCTGGATGGGACAAAAAGTCGTCCTCACCGGTCCGTCCGCGGCGCGCGACCTTGGCATCGGCATGGTGTTCCAGCACTTCACGCTGTTCGAGAATCTCAACGTGGCGGAGAACGTCGCGCTCGGCCTGCCGCCGACCGACTCGTTTGCCGCCATCTCCGAGCGGCTGGAGGAAACCGCGCGGGTTTACGGGCTGCCGCTCGATCCCAAGCGCGAGGTGTGGCAGTTGTCGGTCGGCGAGCGGCAACGCATCGAGATCGTGCGCTCGCTCATGCAAAATCCCAAGCTCCTGATCCTCGACGAGCCGACGTCGGTGCTCACGCCGCAGGAAGCCGATCAGCTCTTCGTCGTGCTGGAGCGGTTGCGCGGCGAGGGGCGCACCATTCTCTACATCAGCCACAAGCTCGAAGAGGTCAAACGGCTTTGCGACACCGCGACGATCCTGCGCGGCGGCAAGAAGGTAGCGACGTGCAATCCGCGTCAAGAGACTGCCGCGTCGCTGGCGCGCATGATGGTCGGCGCCGAGATCGGTGAGGTGAAAGCGGCGTCAGGCCGTGGCGTCACCGTGCCGCGGCTCGTCATCCATAAGCTTTCGCTTGAGCCGGACGATGCGCATGGCACGCACCTCGTGGACGTTTCGCTCGAAGTGCGGGGCGGAGAGGTCGTCGGCATCGCGGGCGTCTCCGGTAATGGTCAGGATGAATTGTTTTCCGCGCTGTCCGGAGAGCGCCTGTCGGCCGGCGAAGGTGCTGTCGTGATCGACGGTCAGGCGGCGGGCCTCCTCGGCGTGACCGAGCGCCGCCGCATGGGCGCGGCCTTCGTGCCGGAGGAACGGCTCGGCCACGGTACCGCGCCGCGGATGAAATTGTCCGAGAACGCTTTGCTCACCGGCCATGCCGCAAGCGGCATGGTGAACAAAGGCTTCATCGACAAGCCGGCCACGCTGAACGTCGTCGACCGCACGACCAAGACCTTCGACGTGCGCAAGGCCAAACGCGATCCGGAAGCTGTGAGCCTCTCGGGCGGCAATTTGCAGAAATTCATCGTCGGCCGGGAAATCCTGCGCGAGCCGGGTGTGCTGGTGGTGGCGCAGCCGACCTGGGGCGTCGATGCGGGCGCCGCGGCGGTCATTCGCCAGGCGCTGATCGATCTCGCCGCCCGCGGCACCGCGGTGCTGGTCGTCAGCCAGGATCTCGACGAACTTGCCGAGATTGCCGACCGCATTGCGGTGATGTTCCACGGCAAGCTGTCGGCGCCGCTCAGCGCAGCCGAGGCGACGCGCGAGAAGCTCGGATTGCTGATGGGGGGCGCCAACGCCGCCGGGCAATCCGGCGAGCAAGAGGCAAAGCATGCAGTTGGTGCTTGAACGGCGCGCCGAGCGCTCGACCACGATTGCGATCGCCTCGCCGTTGATCGCCGTCGCGCTGACGCTGGTCACCGTCGGAATCCTGTTTGCGATCATGGGCAAGAACCCGATCGCCGCGCTCATCGTGTATTTTATCGAGCCGCTCACCGACAGCTATTCGCTGCAGGAGATCGCGGTGAAGGCGACGCCGCTGGTGATGATCGCGGTCGGCCTGTCGCTCTGCTACATCGCCAACATCTGGAACATCGGCGCCGAGGGACAGTTTATCGCCGGCGCGGTGTGCGGAAGCTGGCTTGCCGTGCACACCAACGGCACCGACGCCGGGTTTTGGGTGCTGCCGGTCATGCTGCTCATGGGCGCGATTGGCGGTGCGCTCTACGCTCTTATTCCGGCGATTTGCCGGGTACGTTTCGGCGCCAGCGAAATCCTCACCAGCCTGATGCTGGTCTATGTCGCCGATCTCGGCATGGACTACCTGGTGCGCGGGCCGTGGCGCGATCCCAAGGGCCTGAATTTTCCCACCACGGCGGAATTCGATCCCGTAGCCACGGTGCCGACCTTGATCGAAGGCGGCCGGATGCATGCCGGCTCGATCATCGCCCTCGTCGTCGTCATGCTGGCGACGGTGCTCTTGGGCCGCATGATCATGGGATTTGAAATCCGCCTGGTCGGCGCGGCGCCCCGCGCGGCGCGCTTTTCAGGCTTCAATGCGGATCGGCTGGTCCTCTTCACCTTCGCGGTTTCCGGAGCGCTGGCCGGGCTTGCCGGTATCATCGAAGTGGCGGGGCCGGTGGGACATCTGCAGCCCAACATCTCGCCGGGCTACGGCTTCACCGCCATCATCGTCGCCTTCCTCGGACGGCTTAATCCGATCGGCATCCTGATCGCCGGTTTGTTTCTGGCGCTGACTTTCATCGGCGGCGAAGAGGCGCAAATCTCGATGAAAATCCCGCTCGACCTCACCAAGGTATTCCAGGGCATCCTGTTGTTCTACGTGCTGGCCTGCGATTCGTTGATCATCTATCGCATCCGCCTTATCAGAACCGTGCGAAAAGCGGTGCATGCCCATGGTTGATGCCCTCGCTGAGGTCTTCAAACTGATATTCTCGGTCAGCTTTATCCTGACGGTGATCACGGCTTCGACGCCGCTCTTGCTGGCGTCGTCCGGTGAATTGATGGTCGAGCGCGCTGGCGTGCTCAATCTTGGCATCGAGGGGATGATGATCATGGGCGCCGCCTGCGGGTTCGGCGGCGCCTACATGTCGGGCTCGACTCTGATCGGCGCGCTCTGCGGCATTCTAGCCGGCGCGGCGTTGTCGGCGGTTTTCGCCTTCCTCACGCTCGGGCTTGCGGTGAACCAGGTCGCGGCCGGTTTGGCGCTCACGATCCTCGGCGTCGGTCTGTCAGGACTGATCGGCGCGGGCTTTGTCGGGGAGCAGATTGTGCAGGCTCCGCGGCTTTATCTGCCGGTGCTTACCGATCTGCCCGTGATCGGGCGAATCTTGTTCGGTGAGGACGCTTTCGTCTATTTCTCGATCGCGCTGATTATCGGCATGTGGCTATTCCTCTACCGCACTCGCCCCGGGCTTGTGCTGCGCGCTGTCGGCGACAACCACATCTCGGCGCATGCGCTTGGCTATCCGGTGCTCAAGATACGGATGCTGGCGGTTCTGTTCGGTGGCGCCTGCGCCGGGCTTGGCGGGGCCTTTCTCTCGCTATCCTATACCCCGTTCTTCATTCCGGGCATGACCGCTGGCCGTGGCTGGATCGCGTTGGCGCTGGTGGTTTTCGCCTCCTGGCGACCGGGCCGCCTCGTCATCGGCGCTTACCTGTTCGGAGCCGTGAGCATCCTCGGGTTGGCCCTGCAGCCGCTGCAGCTCGGTGTGCCCCAGCAACTGATGAACGCGTTGCCCTATCTTGCCACGGTCATCGTTCTGGTGTTGATTTCCCGGACGCGTGGCACTGCCGGGTCTGCTGCGCCTGCGTCACTTGGTATGGTCTTTGTGCCTGACCGCTGAACGTCCTGCGGGCGCTTCGCACGTAAAGGAACTCGAATAGGAATGTGAAAATACGCCCGTCTTTCCAACCCGGAGTAAGACTATGAAGAAATGGAACATCATTGCGGTGGGTGCGGTCCTCGCGCTCGCCGCCGCTACATTCGGTGGCGCCTATGCCGCCGATAAGCTGAAAATCGGTTTCATCTATACCGGACCGATCGGCGATCTTGGCTGGAGCTACCAGCACGATGTCGGCCGCAAGGCCATGGAAAAGGCGCTCGCCGGCAAGGTCGAGACGACCTTTCTCGAAAACGTCCCCGAGGGCCCCGACGCCGAACGCTCGATCGAGCAGCTGGCACGGAGCGGCCATAAGCTTATCTTCACCACCTCGTTCGGCTTTATGGACGCCACGCTCAAAGTGGCGAACAAATATCCGAACGTGTTCTTCGAGCACGCCACCGGCTTCAAGCGCGCCAAGAACATGAGCACCTATGCCGCGCGCTTCTATGAAGGGCGCTACATCCAGGGCCAGATCGCCGCGAAGATGTCGAAGACGGGCATTATCGGTTACATCGTCTCGTTCCCGATCCCGGAAGTCATCTCCAACATCAACGCAACCATGCTCGGCGCGCAGTCCGTCAACCCGAACATGAAGGTGAAGATCATCTGGGTGAATTCCTGGTTCGATCCTGGCAAGGAAGCCGACGCCGCCAAGACGCTCATCGACCAGGGCGCCGACATCCTGACGCAGCACACCGACTCGCCGGCCGCAACGCAGATCGCGGAGCAGCGCGGCGTCCACTCGTTCGGCGAATCGTCCGACATGATCAAGTTCGGGCCAAAAGCCCAGCTCACTGCGGATACCGACTACTGGGGCGGCTACTACACCAAGCGCGCCCAGGACGCTCTCGACGGCAAATGGAAGTCGGAAGACACCTGGGGCGGGCTGGATTCGGGAATGGTCGTGATGGCGCCCTATACCAACATGCCTGACGACGTGAAGAAGATGGCGGAGGATACGCAAGCCGCCATCAAGTCCGGCACGTTGCATCCGTTCAAGTGTCCGATCACCGATCAGGACGGTAAGACGGTGGAATGCAAGGGTGGCACCACTCTCGACCCCGGCCAGATTCTGAGCATGAACTTCTACGTCAAAGGGATCGACGACAAGATTCCGGGGAAGTAATTCCCCGATCTTTGTCATCCAAAGATGCGCGATGGCCGGGCTCGTCCCGGCCATCGGAGTTTTACCAACAACGCTCGACTCTGAATCGTCATGCCCGGCCTTGCGCCGGGCATCCACGTCTTAAGGATGGGCAAAGTCGAAGACGTGGATGGCCGGGACAAGCCCGGCCATGACGAGCTGCTGGCTTCAACGTCAACTCATTGTGCTCTATCGCCCCGCGTAGGCGTCGAGTTCGGCGAGGTAACGCTCCTTGGCCGCGCGCGGCAGCCAGGTGCTTTCGAACGCGTTGCGGCTAAGCTGCACCACGTCCTTTGGCCCGAGATCGGCTTCCTCCTGGGTGCAGATGAAATTCTCGGTGATGTAGCCGCGAAAATAAGCCGGGTCGTCCGAATGCACCGTGGCGCGGATGCCGCGGTCGAGCATGCGCTTGATCTCCTTGGCCTTGCTGCCGTTGGTGACGAAGGCGTTGGAGACCGGGCAGATCGTGAGCGCCAGCTGCCGGCGCGCGACCTCGTCGATCAGCGCGTTGGAGTCGAGCACGTTGACGCCGTGATCGATGCGGTCGACGCCGATCTCCTCCAGGCATTGCCGGATATGCTCGGTCGAGTTCTGCTGATCGACGTCGCAATGCATGGTCAGGAAATATCCCTCGCGGCGGGCGCGCTCGAACACGTCCTTGAACTTGACCGGCGGATTGTTCTTTTCGTCTGAATCCAATCCGACACCCACGATCCATTCGCGATAGGGCAGCGATTGCACCAAAGTCGTCATGGCGAATTCGGCGCTCCAGTCGCGCAGGAAGCACATGATGAGCTGGCTCTTGATGCCGAGGATGCGCTCGGCGTCCATTTGCGCCCGGCGGATGCCGCGGATCACCACGTCAAACGCTACGCCGCGCCCGGTGTGCGGCTGCGGATCGAAGAACATCTCGGCGTAGCGCACATTTTGCGCATGCGCCTTGGCCAGATAGGCAAAGGTCAGGTCGTAGAAGTCCGGCTCGTGGACGAGGACTTTCATGCCCTCATAATAAATCTTCAGGAAGGAGGGCAGGTCGTTGAAATTGTAAGCCGCCCGCATCTCGGCCGCATCCTTGTAAGGAAGACTCATGCCGTTTCGTTTCGCCAGCTCGAATTTCATTTCCGGCTCGAGCGTGCCCTCCAGATGCAGATGCAGCTCGCATTTCGGCATTCCGGCGATGAAGTCGCGCAGATCGCTCATGACTACCTCCGTCAGATGAAATTGAGTTACGCTTCTACAACGTCTTCGGCATCGGTGTCGCCTTGTGGTCGGCCGGCCATCGCGGAGCTGCCGGTTCACTTGAGGAACAGCTGCATCGCCTTGACCAGCGCAACGTCGCGGTTGGCCTTGCAGTAATCGGCGGTATTGCGGCTGGCGGTGCGCACCCGCGGCATATTGATCACGCGCCGTTTGGCGGGTCCGCTGTCTGCGCCGCTATACCAGGCGAGCAACAACTCGAATTCCTCGGTGGACGCTTCGGCAATGTGGCCGCAGGTCAGGCGTTGGACATCGAGATTGCCGTTGGC
>Ga0302326_10022289_pt1 | contig 12954 bp, 15 predicted proteins | sample Palsa_T0_3_FD_202264 | JGI IMG/M metagenome (GOLD analysis project Ga0302326, IMG submission 202264) | Peat permafrost microbial communities from Stordalen Mire near Abisko, Sweden - Palsa_T0_3 | ecosystem: Environmental > Terrestrial > Soil > Palsa > Peat permafrost | place: Sweden: Abisko... | reverse complement strand
TCATATCGATGCGACACAACTGCGACGCCTCCGCCGCTGTCGGCGCCCCCTGGGCACCTTCCTTCGGGGGCGCATCCTTCTGCGGACCCTCGGCCGCATGCACCGCATTCACCACACTCGCCAGAGCAAGGCCCAGCCACAGCAGCTTCGACATGGATTACCTCTGATGCGCCGCGCCCCCGAGGGGCGAACGATAGCGCGCGCTTATACCACGAGTTCGGCACGCATCGCGCATGAGACGCTGCAGGCGTGGCGGACGCGCTGCGCGGCGCTGATAAGATCCGCCCGTGTCCGAGGGCAGCCAGCACCCACGCTCGATCCGCTCGTTCGTCATCCGTGCCGGGCGCACCACGCCCGCGCAGCAGCGGGCGCTCGAGCAGCTGTGGCCGCGGTACGGGCTCGCCTTCGAGAGCCGCCCGCTGGATGCCCGCGCGGTATTCGGGCGCGAGGCGCCGTGCACGCTGGAGATCGGCTTTGGCAACGGTGAGAACCTCGTGGCGCTCGCCGCCGCGCACCCGCAGTGCAATTTCCTGGGTATAGAGGTGCATCGCCCCGGGGTCGGGCGGCTGCTGCTGGCGCTCGAGGCGCGCGCGCTCGCGAACGTACGCGTCATCTGTCACGACGCCGTCGAGGTCGTCGGCCAGCAGCTTGCCGAAGGCTCGCTGCAGGAGGTGCAGGTGTTGTTCCCCGATCCGTGGCCGAAGAAGCGCCACCACAAGCGCCGCCTCATCCAGGGGCCGTTCGCGCAGGTTCTGGCGAGCCGCCTTAAGCCCGGCGGCCTGCTGCGCCTTGCCACCGACTGGCAGCCCTACGCGCTCGAGATGCTGCAGACGCTCGCCGCCATGAACGCCTTGGAAAACCTCGCCCCGGATGGCGCGTTCGTTGCGCGCCCGGGCGCACGCGCCCCCACGCGTTTCGAGCGCCGCGGGGAGCGGCTGGGCCATGCCGTGTGGGACCTCGAGTTCCGTCGCCGTTGAGCTCAGGCGAGGTTGAAGGCCCCGCGCAGGCCGTCAAGCACGAACTGTACCGCGAGCGCACCGAGGATCACCCCCAGCAGGCGGCTGGCGACGTTGGCTCCGGTCACACCTATGACACGCATGAGCCTATCGGCCAGGAGCATCAGCACCAGCGAAATGATGAGCACCAGCATCGCCCCGAGGAGATAGGCCCCCATCAGCCACCCCTGAGCGGGCAAGCGCAACGGTCCGAACCACAGCAGGATCGTGGCGAGCGCTCCGGGACCGGCAATGAACGGAAAGGCCAACGGAAACACCGAGATGTCCGCCCGGCGGCGGCTCTCGGCCGCCTCGCTGCTGGAGGTGCGGGTGCCCGATTCGCGCGCAAACACCATCTCGAGCGCCAGAAGAAATAGCAGCAGGCCGCCGAAAATGCGGAACGACTCGAGACTGATGCCCATGAGCGCGAGGAACGATGCGCCACCGAGCGCGAACAGCATCAGGATCGCGCTCGCGATGGCCACGGCCTTCAGCGCCATGCGGCGCTTGTAGGCCGGCGCGGCGCCCACGGTGAGGCCGCTGAAGAGCGGAATGAGCGACACTGGCTCGACCACCACGAAGAACACCACGAAGAATTTGAGCGGCTGCTCGAGCATGGTTGCGAAAGCTAAGAAGACGCAGGGCAGGTTCTGCGCGCGGTCACAATAAGTTCTTGAAAGCCTCACGAGCGAGGCGCAACATCATTACAGAGCGCACGCGTAATCGCATAGGGGTGACGACGATGGCGACTCCTCAACCCGGCATCGGCGACTGGTATCGTCAGAACGGCGGAGCGTTGTTCGAGGTGGTTGCCTTCGACGACGAGGACGGCACCGTCGAGATCCAGTATTTCGACGGCACGGTCGAGGAGATGGACCTCGAGGACTGGCAGGCCCAGTGGGAAGACGGCGCGCTCGAGTCCGCCGAAGCTCCAGAGGACTGGACCGGCTCGGTCGATATCGAGGATGCCGATGAAGAGGGCCGCGGCGCGGGCGCTTCCGGCGAGGATCGCGACCTGCGCGCGGGCTCGCTCGACGGGATCGACCTGTTCGAATGAGTTACGGCCAAGGCGGTCCGTGCGCCGCCATGTTGGCCTCGACACTCTCGGCGAGCAGTACGTAGCCGGCACGCACTTCCAGCTCCACAGCTCTCAGGTGGCGGCCAGCGCACGGGCCCGCCACGCAATAACCCGTCCGCTTCTCGAACAGTGCTCCGTGCGAGGAGCACAGAATGAGCGTGCCGTCGGCGGTGAGGAAGCGCCCGGGCATGAGGTCGAGCGCATGGCCGGCGTGTGGACATTGGTTGACATAGCCCTGCACCGTATCGCCGCAGCGTACGACAAAGCCCCTGAGGGGCCAGTCGCCGCCCCCGACGGTAAAGGCGCGCGCATTGTGCGCGTCGAGGTCCGCGAGGCGGCAGACGACCCGCTCCAGGTCAAAGCTCTGCTTGCTCGCCCCGTCCGTCATTGCCCGTTGCGCAGGCCCTGGGAGTGATCGAGCGCCTCGATGCGCAGGCGCATCGCCCACACGATCGCAAGCCCGGGCAGCGCCAGGAGGAAACTTAACACGTAGTAGGTGTACCAGCCCTGGCTGTCTGCAACCCAGCCTGCCGGACCGCCGAGACTGTAGCGCGGCAGCAGCGCCAGCGCCGAGAGCAGCGCGTACTGGAAGGCGCTATAGCGTACGTCGCACAGCGCCATGATCAGGGCGACGAGCGCGATGGCGCCCATGGCGCCGGCGACGTGCTCGAGTACCACGGCGAGCACCATGATGAGATAGCTCTTGCCGACGAGCGCCAGCAGGCAATAAAGAAGATTGGTCAGCGCCTGCAGCACGCCAAACAGCAGCATGGAGCGCAACAGGCCGAGCCGCACCATCACCATACCCCCCAGGACAGACCCCACCAGCGTGCTCGCGGTGAACAGCGCTTTGACAATGAGCGCGATCTCGGTCTTGGAAAAGCCGACATCCATCATGAAGGGTGTGAACAGCTTGTTCGCGAACGCATCGCCCACCTTGAACAGCAGCACCACCGCGAGCAGTGCCGCAGCACCGGGCGTGCCCAGCAATTCCCTAAGCGGCTCGCGCACCGATTCGGAGAGCGAGCGCGGCGGGTGCACTGTGCCCGGCTCCGGGGCAAGCACGGTGGCGATGCAGAACGCGAGCATGACGGCCGCGAGGATCAGGAACGCCGGCCGCCAGCCGCTGTAGTCGGCGACGATGAGGGCCGCTGCGGAGGCGATCCATGCGGCGCTGCGGTAGCCGAGCTGGGTGGCCGCCGCGTTCAGGCCGCGCTCGCTCGGCAGCGACACGTCCGTGCGCCAGGCGTCGAAGGCGATGTCCTGCGTCGCCGAGAAGAACACGATGGCCAGGGCGCAGATGCTGACCGGTGTGAGCGAGGCGCGCGGATCCTGCAGCGCGAACAGTGCGATCGTGGCGGCGAGCGCCAGCTGCATGAGCAATATCCAGCCGCGGCGGCGCCCGAGCAGCGGCAGGGGATAGCGGTCGATCAGCGGCGCCCACAGGAACTTCAGCAGGTACGGCAGCGCGACATAGGACATGACACCGATCGTGGCGTTGGTGGCTCCGGAATCCTTCAGCCACGCCTGCAGTGCGCTCTCGGTGATCTGGTTGGGGAATCCGGAGGCTGCGCCGAGTACCAGGATCGCGAGCATCTTCGGGCTCGCGAGCACCTCGCGCAGGCGCGGCCGCGCGCGCGCACTCACCGCGCTCAAAGATCGTAGTCCATGATGAGCGGCGCGTGATCGGAGAAGCGCTTGTGCTTATATATGGAGGCCGCGCGCGCCTTGCCGGCGAGCGAGCCGCTCACGACCTGGTAGTCGATGCGCCAGCCGACGTCATTCGCGCGCGCCTGGCCGCGATTGGACCACCAGGTGTAGAGCTGCGCCTCAGGGTGCACCTCGCGGAATGCGTCCACGTAGCCTGCCTGCCCGAATAGTCCGTCCATCCACGCGCGCTCCTCGGGCAGGAACCCGGAATTCCTCTGGTTCGCCCTCCAGTTCTTCAGGTCGATCGGGCGATGGGCGATGTTCCAGTCGCCGCTGAGGATGTAGTGCCGCCTGCGGCGGCGCAGACGCGCCAGGTGCGCGGTGAAGGAGTCCAGGAAACGGAACTTGGATGCCTGCCGGTGCGGCCCCGCCGAGCCTGAGGGCAGGTACAGCGACACCACCGACAGATCGCCCACCTGGGCCTCGAGGTAGCGCCCCTCGCGATCGAACTCATCGACTCCGAAGCCGCGCAGCACGCGATCGGGGCGGTGGCGCGTATACAGCGCCACCCCCGCATAGCCCTTGCGCTCGGCGTCGCAGAAGAAGCGCTGATAACCGGCCAACTCGATGTCGTGGCCCGCAAGCTGATGTTCCTGGCTTTTGGTCTCCTGCATGCAGATAAAATCCGCCCGCTGCCGGCGCAGCCAGCGGAACAACCCCTTGGCCGCGGCCGAGCGGATTCCGCAGACGTTGACGGTGACGACACGCATGAGGCAATGATAGGACATGCAGCCGTACCAGCTCACGTTCATCGATCTGGCGCTCAGGCGCAATGCACTGCGTTTCGGACGCTTCACGCTCAAGTCCGGTCGCGAGAGTCCGTACTTCTTTAACGCCGGGCTCTTCAGTGACGCTGAGTCGCTGCTCGTGCTGGGCCGCTGTTATGCCGCCGCCATCATCTCCTCCGGCATCTCCTTCGACATGCTGTTCGGGCCGGCCTACAAGGGCATCCCGCTGGCAACCGCGACCGCCCTCGCCCTGTACGCCGAGCATGGCCGCAGCGTGCCGTTCGCCTTCAACCGCAAGGAAGTCAAGGATCACGGCGAGGGCGGCGCGCTCGTGGGCGCGAAGCTCGCGGGCCGTGTGCTGATCGTGGACGATGTGATCACCGCCGGCACCGCGGTGCGTGGGTCGCTCGATCTCATCCGCGCCGCCGGCGCGGAGGTCGCGGGCGTGGCGCTGGCCCTGGACCGTCAGGAGCGCGGTCAGGGCTCATTGAGCGCGGTACAGGAGCTCGAACAGGACCAGGGACTCAGGTGTGTGAGCATCGTCACACTCGCCGGGCTGATCGAGGCGCTGGCGCGGCCTGCCGCGGGGCGCGCACGTATTTCTGACGAACAGCTCACAGCGTTGCGTGCCTATCAGGGGCATTACGGGGCAGGCTGACCTTGCCAGCCATGCGTTGGCGCCGGAATATAACGCACATGTTCAACGCACGGCGCTTCGAGCTCATCCTGCTGCTGGCGTCGGCCGCCCTTGGCAGCGCGGCGCACGCCGATCCCAATGGCTCCTCCTCCAAGAGCATCACCTACCGCTGGGTCGATGACCAGGGGGTGGTGCACTACGGTGACCAGATTCCGCCGCAGTACACGAGCAAGGATCGCGCAGTGCTCAACGCGCAGGGTGTCGAGGTCGGACATCTGGACGCGCAGAAGTCGCCCGAGCAACAGGCGACGGACGCGCGCGCGCGCGCTGAGCAGATGAAGCAACGCCAGCATGACGCCTACCTGATCACGACCTACACCTCGGTCCAGGACATCGAGGCCCTGCGCGACGTGCGCCTCGACCAGCTGCATGGCCAGCGTATCGCGGCCGAGCAGTACCTGGAGACCCTGCGCGTGCGGCTGGCCAGCCTGGCGACGACGGCGCTCAGGTTCCAGCCCTACAGCCCTCGCGCCGATGCGCGTCGCATGCCGGACGATCTGGCGGAGAACCTGGTGCGCACCGTCAACGAATTGCGCCAGCAGAGCCAGGCGCTTGCGGCCGAGGGCCAGCAGGAAACGGAACTGCGGGCGCAGTTCCAGACCGACATCGAGCGCTACCGCGAGTTGCACACGATTCACTCGCGTTAGGGCGGCGCGCCCCCGGGGCCGCTACGCCACCGCAGTTACCGGCCCGAATGACCGAAGCCGCCGGCCCCGCGCGCCGACAACGCAAAGTCCGTCACCACTTCCAGCTGCACCTGCACCACCGGAATCACCACCAGCTGCGCGATGCGCTCGCCGGGGCGAATGACGAAAGGCTCGGTGCCACGGTTCCAGCACGACACCATCAGTGGCCCCTGGTAATCGGAGTCGATCAGCCCCACGAGATTGCCGAGCACGATGCCGTGCTTATGGCCCAGGCCCGAGCGCGGCAGGATTACTGCTGCGAGCGAGGGGTCATCGAGGTGAATGGCGAGGCCGGTGGAAATGAGTTCCGCCCGGCCGGGAGCGAGCGTCAGTGGTGCATCGTGACATGCGCGCAGATCCAGGCCCGCCGAGCCGTCGGTGGCGTAAGCGGGCAGCGGGAACTCACTCCCCAGGCGCGCATCAAGAATCCGCACCTTGAGCGCGCGGCGCTCTCCCGAGGCGCCCGTCAAGCGAGCGCCGTGCCGCGCTTGCGCGCCTCGCCGCGTGCGGCGAGCTCCTGCGCAACGAGTGCCATGAGCCCGCGGGCGAGAGTGAGCTTGTCGGCACGGGCAAGCTCGTAGCGGCCGCTGCGGCTCAGCACGATCAGCTGGTTGTCCTCGCAGTCGAAGGCCTTGGCGTGACCGACCTCGTTGGCGGCGATCATGTCGAGGTTCTTCTTCATGAGCTTGGTGCGTGCGTTGTGCTCCACCGCCTCGGTCTCGGCCGCGAAGCCGACCACGAACGGCCGCTCGGTGCGTGCTGCGACCGTGGCGAGCACGTCGGTCGTGCGCTCCATGGCCAGCTCCAGGGTGTCGGCGGTCTTTTTGATCTTCTGCTCCGCGGCACGTGCCGGACGGTAGTCGGCCACGGCGGCCGTGGAGATGAAGATGTCGGTGCCGGGCAGCTCGCCGAGCACCGCAGCCAGCATGTCGGCGGCGCTCTCGACGTCCACCCGCACAACGTCCGCAGGCGTCGCAAGAGCCACCGGGCCTGCGACCAGCACCACGCTCGCGCCCGCCTCGCGCGCGGCCTGTGCGACCGCGAAGCCCATCTTCCCGGAGCTGCGGTTGCTGATGAAGCGCACCGGATCGATGCGCTCGCGCGTCGGACCGGCCGTGATCAACACGCGCCGGCCTGCCAGTGCGCCCGCGCCGCTCAAGAGCAGTCCGTGCATGCGCTCGGCGAGCTCCAGTGGCTCGAGCATGCGCCCCTCACCGCTCTCCCCGCACGCCTGCTCGCCCTCGGCCGGGCCGAAGATCTGCACGTCGCGCTGGGCGAGCAGCGCCACGTTGGCGCGCGTCGCCGCGTTGGACCACATCACGTGGTTCATGGCGGGAGCCACCGCGATGGGCGCGCGGGTCGCCAGGCACAGCGTCGCCAGCAGGTCATCCGCCTGGCCGCCCGCCAGGCGTGCCAGAAAATCAGCGCTCGCCGGGGCGATGAGCACCGCATCCGCCCAGCGCGCCAGCTCGATATGCCCCATCGCCGCTTCCGCGGCCGCATCCCACAGTTCGCTCCGCACGGTGCGACCCGAGACGGCCTGGAACGTCGTCGGGGTGACGAACTCGCGCGCCGCCGCGGTCATCACCACCTGCACCTCGGCGCCGCGCTCGCGCAGCCGCCGTACCAGCTCAGGGCTCTTATAGGCGGCGATGCCGCCGGTCACGCCAAGAAGGATGCGTTTGCCATGCATGGGTTTCGCCTCTTGTGACAATTATCGCACCGCACGCGGCCGGGCGCGCAAAAGCAGGTGCGAACAGTGACATTGCGCCGTTAGACTTGCGCGCAAGGTTGCTTAGAACTGCGGGTAATGAGCAAGGCTGCCGCACTGCCGGGGGTTCTGACCGCGCTCCTGTGCCTGGCCACGGCACTACCGGTGGCCGCGGCCCCGGCCGGGCGCGTCCACGGGCTGTGGGTCTGGAAAGGCCCCGATATCCTCGGCGCCCCCGGTGGCGCTGAGAAATTGCGGGACTTCTGCCAGCGCGAGGGCATTGACGAGGTCTACGTTTCGGTCTTCAGTCACGGGGATCTGAACGACACCGCCGTGTTGTCCGCCGCCACGCGGCTTCTGCACCGCTCGAACGTACGGGTGGAAGTGCTGATCTCGAGCACGGACGCGGATGAGCCCGGCAAGCACCGCGAGAAGCTGCTCGATCACGTACGCGCCATCGTGAAATTCAACTCCCAGCATCCCGAAGCGCGCATCGACGGCATCCATCTTGATATCGAGCCGCAGCAGCGCCCCGAGAACAAGGGCGCGGGCAACCTGCGCTTCCTGTCCGGGCTCATCGAGGCTTACCGCGCGGTGCGCTCCCTTGCCGAGGGCGCGGGCATGACCGTCAACGCCGATATCCAGAACAAGCTCCTGAAGGGCAGCCTGGATGAACGGCGCGCACTACTGCAGTCGCTCCCGCGGCTCACGCTGATGCTGTACGAGCTCAACGGTCCCAACGACGGCAGCAGCAGCGAGCAGAAGGCGGACGAGGTGCGCAGCGCCAGCCGCGCGTTTCTCGAGATGGCCTACCAGGGCGTAAACACGCCCAACCTCGCAACGATGGTCATTGCCCTGCGCACCCCCGACTACGGTGAGCTGCTGCCGCAGATGCTGAAGACTCTCGATGAGGCCAACGGCTCGGACCCGCATTACCAGGGCTGGGCGCGCCACTCTTATAACGACATGCTCAAGGGACAGCCCTAAGGGTTGCAACGCGCGCGCTGAGCGGCGCGGCACTCGCGGGCCCTGGTGCGCAGCAGCGTACCCGTTGCCCCGCAGACACCCGAGTCCCTGGTGCAATCGCCGGTGAATCGTCCGAGGAGTCTTGCGGCCTTCAGCCGGACGATGAACCTCACACCCGGGCGAAGCCCCCAGGCCAGTTGCGAAAATGCGAGCACTCGCAGCCGTTTCTCCCCCTGCCGCACAGCCCCTGCCGCTCTCTAAACTGCGGCATGAGCATTCGGGACTGGCCGCAAGCCGAGCGGACTCGGGAGAAACTGCTCGAACGCGGTGCATACGCGCTGACGCACGCGCAACGGCTGACGCTGCTTCTGGGTTGGGGAAGCAAGGAGCGTTCGGCGCTCAAGCGAGCGCGCGCGCCCATCACCGAGTTCGGCACCGCGGGGTCTGGTCCCACCCAAATCGGGTCAGGGTGGCGCCGATGAACACATTGGAACAACTGCCTCTGCCGCTGCCAGAGCCACCGGGAGGCGACACGGTCGGGTTCTGGAACAGTGCCGCGGAGCCGCAGCAGGCCGTACGGCTCTGGGTCCGCGGGGCGTTCGATGAGCTACGAACTGCCACCGCCGCCGAGATCATCTGTGCTGCGCGACGGGCGATGACGCGGCGTGTCCGGCGCGGGATGGCCATGGACTCCCCGCGCACCGTCCGAGAATTCCTCACGGTGAAGCTAGGGACCCTCGAGCACGAGACCTTTGCGGTGCTGCTGCTCGACACGCGCCATCGGCTCATTGATTACGTGGAACTCTTCCGGGGCACGATCGACCGGGCGACCGTGCACCCTCGCGAAGTGGTGAAGCTTGCCCTCGCCCGCAATGCCGCAGCCCTGGTGCTGGCACACCCCCATCCATCAGGCGCCGCGGAACCGAGTCAGGCGGACGAACTCATAACGCGACGGCTCAAGGAAGCTCTGGCGCTGGTCGATATCTGCTTGCTCGATCACATCATCGTCGCAGGCGGAGAGGCCATCTCGTTTTCCGAACGTGGGCTGCTCTAGTGCTGCGAATCTACAGCTCTCGAGATCGCCCGCCGCTATGAGGAAGCGGTAGCGGCTTTCGCAGAAGTCATCAGTCTTGACCCTGACTTCAAGAACACCTACGGGGATCGCGGGCTTACCTATCACGGGCTCGGTGATCCTGAGAGCGCGCGCCGCATGCGAGACCAAGCCGGACTACTGGTTCAGTCAACAGTGCCTCGCGGTGATCTATGACAAGCTCGGCCGACACGCGGATGCGCAAACGGAGCTTGCGAAACTGAAAGCACCACTGGGCGATGCCTCGGCGTACCAGTACGCCACGATCTACGCGCAGTGGGGTAACCTGCCCAAGGCGCTCGAATGGCTCGACACGGCGCTGCGGCTGCGTGATCCGGGCCTGGAAAATCTGAAGACCGATCCGCTCCTGGACCCCTTGCGCAAAGAGCCACGCTTCCAGGCGATCGAACGTCAGCTCAAATTCCCCGACTGAGTACGAGCGCGGTCGTTGCAGTAGCCGCCAGACGGCATAGCCGCCGAAGACCGTCGCTGCGGGTCATGACCGGCCGGGCCGTAACGTGCGTAGAATCTGGAGAAGCGGTCATTCGCCACGCCGTGGCGAGATGTCTGGAGGTAGTGTGGAGATCCGAGCTAGGGTCATGAATGCTAGCCGCATCGTCACCGTCGTCGTCGTCGTGTTGGCAACGATTGCTTGGACATCATTGCACTCACAGACGACCGGTGCCACGTACCCTGTGGAGCCCTCTCCTGCATTGCCCTTTGACACGGCTACTGCCTGCGTGCATCTCAACAGCCAGACGCTGGAGCTGAGTCCGGAAAGCAAGCGCACGCTAGCATCGTTTCTTGAGGTGCTGTCGCCGGCAGCTCAGAAAGCGCAGTGGGTAGGAGTAACGCTATCGCGCACCGTGGTCGGAACAAACCTCGAAGAACCCCCTTTCTTGTCTGGCCCTGAGGGCGTCTACTTCACGACATCGCGGAAAGACGCTTTGGGACGACTCCACTCGACACAAGGTCGTCTTTATGACGAGGTAACGACGCGCATCTTGATGAGGAAGATCCTGTCTCCGGAACTCGCCGGGGTCCAAACAGTTTCGTTTTCCGAAAACCACAGCACCGATCCTGCCGATTGTGAGCTCGAGGTGATGGCCCACGCCCTCATCGGTCCACCGCCTCCGACGTTTCGCATCTACGACTGTACGCCGGACGGGTGCAAGCAACGCACGAACAAGTAGAGTCATCGCGAGCCGGATGCGCTCACAAATATCATCACCAGACCGGCTATGCGATCGCGAGTATGTTCAGCGGCGCTTGAGCGTTCACGAAGTTGCTCGCCGGTTCTCGGCGAGCATGTTGCAAAACAAATAACCCTGTTCCAGGGCGTCGTCGAGCGCGACATGGGTGTGCGGCAATTCCTTGAACCAGCGGCGCGGCATGCGCTGCTTCGACGCTTCGCGATAACCACTCTTCAGCATAGCCATCGCGTAGGTCTTGATGTCGAGCGCCGAATAGCCGAAAGGATTTTCCGCGGCGAAATTCTGCAAATACCAATACATGAACGAGAAGTCGAAGGCGACGGGGTAGGCGACGAATACCGGCTTGCCCGGTAGTCCCTTCAGCCAAGCGACGTAGTCAGGCATCGCAGACTCCGGATCTCGCATATTCTCACGCGCTTTTGCCCACGCTTCCCGTTGCGTGGCCCACCATCTCATCGTGTCGGGGTTCTGCGTGGCTTCCGGGAGCAATTTCAGGTTCGCGGTGAAGGTGGAAACAAGCTGCCCTTCATGACTGAACGCCGCCGAGCCGAAACTCAGCATTGAATGTTTGCCCGGCGTCGGGCCGTCGGTCTCGATGTCGGTGGAGACGTAGATCTCCAATGTCGCCATGTCCGCTTACGAATTCAGCAAGGTCTTCATGACAGCGCGCGATTCAAAGCCGGTTTCGTTGTGTGGTCCGCATCGCTTTTGCATCCGGTTGTGGCGTTCATCAGCATTAATTGTAGGGCGCAATCAGGCTTGGGTGCGTATTATGATCAACCCCGCAACCCGAGGCGATGCATCTCGTCCTTCAGCGTCGCGATGCGCTCCTTCAGCCGTGCTGCAAGGCGCGGGCTCCTCGGGGTCTCCTTGCGATCCATGCGATCAAGCTGCTGCAGATGCTCTGCTCGATTAGCGCCACCCGCGTCTTCATCTTGTCCGGCGTGAAGTTGCGATTGCGGTGGTTCACCGCCTTGAACTCGCTGCGCGTTCGCGCGCCCAATTTTGGGCTTCCTCGAAGCGAGCTTTCGCGACCGGCCGCATCGGGTCACCGGCGACCTTCCGCCGATCCGGTCAGTTGGGAAGACGGTCTCGCCCGATCAACCGGGCTGACAGTCGCTGACTGGACCACAAGCCGGCACTCACGACCGGTGCGCAGATCTCCAGAAAGCAGTCAGTCGACTAAGACCCTTCAAGGCATTTTTGCCTACATGATCGCCTTCTTTGCGCTGCGAAGAACGCAGCATACCCTCGCAAAGTCGTCCGGCGTCGAATGATCGTCGGCGTGCGGCGGCGAACAGACGAGCGCACAGCACACTGATAAATGAATAGAGTCGGGGCGCGATTTACCTGTGCACGCCTCTCGATGGGAGGCTCGCCTCCCCCCCGGAAGAGGGATTCCGGAAGCCGGGACGGAGCGCGCAAGCTTTTGTTGAGTGACCCTGGTTTCAGTGTTGGAGCAAACATTGAAGATGAACAGTGATCATCTTCAGGAGAAATGCGATGGCGAACAGCAAGGATGTCGTGGTTACCGGGGTCTCGAGCGGAATTGGTTGGGGAACAACAAAGGTGCTTGTTTCAGCGGGATTCCGCGTGTTCGGTTCTGTACGCAAGCAGGCTGACGCCGAGCGTTTGCAAAGAGAGTTCGGTAACGGCTGCGTGCCACTCATGATGGACATTACGGACGCCGACGCTGTACATCGAGCTGCCCAGAAGGTCGGCTCCATGATAGGCGACAGGAATCTGGTTGGCCTAGTCAACAATGCAGGAATTGTGGTGAGTGGGCCACTGCTTTATCTGAGGCCCAGCGAGTACAGGCGGCAGTTGGATGTCAACATGGTCTCTCCGCTTGTCGTAACCCAAGCCTTCGCTCCTCTTTTGGGAACAGATAGCAAGCGGCAGGGTCCCGCCGGCCGCATCGTAAACATCACCTCTAGCGGTGCAAAAGTTCCCATCCCGCTTCTCGGTGCGTATAGCGCCTCCAAATCTGGTCTTGAAGGAATGTCGGACGTGCTGCGGTTAGAACTGAAGTTGTTTGGCATCGACCTCGTGATGATCGAACCGGGCTTCGTCAACACG
>Ga0302326_10022287_pt1 | contig 12955 bp, 8 predicted proteins | sample Palsa_T0_3_FD_202264 | JGI IMG/M metagenome (GOLD analysis project Ga0302326, IMG submission 202264) | Peat permafrost microbial communities from Stordalen Mire near Abisko, Sweden - Palsa_T0_3 | ecosystem: Environmental > Terrestrial > Soil > Palsa > Peat permafrost | place: Sweden: Abisko... | reverse complement strand
GGGAGAAGATTTTTGAGCGGGCGCCGTATGTTTCTCTGGTGTGCGGGTCGGCTTCTTATCGGAATTTACCTGCCATGCTGGTGCAACTCGAGACCGGCTCGTCGCGCGTTACTGGGCTTGACGATCGCATGACGGATGAGTGCTTTGAGACGGAGTTTACGGCTCGCACGAATCCGCATCGCGGGTATATCACAATTATTGAAGGATGCGACAAGTTCTGCGCGTATTGCGTGGTGCCTTATACGCGCGGGAAAGAGCGTTCGCGGACTTCTGCTTCGGTGCTGGACGAAGCCCGGCAGCTGGTTGACCTTGGGTATACGGAGATCCAACTATTGGGGCAGAACGTTAACTCTTATCGTGATCCCTCTGGTTTTAAAAGCTTTGCTGAGCTGCTGACGGCCGTGGCGTCGGTGGCGGGGATGCGGCGAGTGCGGTTTACGACTTCGCATCCTCGGGATTTTGGGCGCGACATTGTTGATGTGATCGATTCGGTGCCGGCGCTTTGTGATCACGTGCATCTGCCGGTGCAGAGCGGGTCTTCGCGGGTGCTGGATGCCATGCAGCGGCTGTATACACGTGAGCAATACCTGGAGCGCATCGGATGGATTCAGGCGGCTCGACGTGATATATCGATTACTAGCGATCTGATTGTCGGGTTTCCGGGAGAGACGGAACGGGAATTTGAAGAGACGCTCTCGTTGCTGGATGTGGTCGGGTATGACAGCGTGTTTTCGTTTAAGTATTCTCCGCGGCCGAATACTCCGGCGCTCGGATTGGAGGATGCGATTCCGGATGCGGAGAAAGCTCGGCGGCTGGCGGTGCTGAACGAACGGCAGAAGGCGATTGGAACGGCGCGGAACCGGCGGCATGTGGGACAGGAAGTTGAGGTGATGGTGGAAGGGAAGAACGCGGCGCGGGGACAGTGGGTGGGACGGACTTCACAGATCAAGGTGCTCAATTTTACGACGCCTGCGGGGGTGGAGCTGGCGGTTGGGAGCTATGTGAAAGTTCGCGTGACGGGGAGCTTTCCTAATAGTTTGGTGGGGGAGATGGCTGGTTAGCGCGCCAAGCCTTGCCGGGCGAGGACGCCCGGCGCTCCATCGCTCAGGGCTCCATCGGTTGGATTGAGGATTTTATGGAAGTTGAGATGAAAATTCGCGGTCTGATGATGGATCCGGTTTCGAACATGCCGATTGTGCTGCTCAAGGACGTCGCGAGCGACAGGGTGCTTCATATCTGGGTGGGAGTGTATGAAGCGAATGCCATCGCGCTCGAAATCGAGAGGGTCGCCACTCCGCGGCCCATGACTCACGACTTGATCAAGAACGTTCTCACTGGGCTCGACGCCATGGTTCATAAAGTTGTGGTCTCCGATTTGAAAGACTCTACTTTCTATGCGGTGATCTGGCTGGAAAGGGAAGGGCACGTGGTGAGCGTTGACTCGCGTCCGTCGGACGCGCTGGCGCTGGCGCTGCGGGTGGATTGCCCGATCTTTGTGGAGGACGAAGTTTTAAAGACTTCGGAGCAGGCCACGAATGCCGTGCCTGCGGTTTCCAATGAGGAGCTCCGCAAGTGGCTGGAGGATCTCGGCGATGACGACCTCGGCAAATATAAGATGTGAAGAAGCTTTCGAGCTCTCGGCTCTCAATTTCTAGTTCCGACTTGTTCTTGCCGCGGTTTGGCCGCGCCGCGCGGCTGCCAACTGCCACACCCCGTTCTCGGAATTGTTTGTTACTCGCCTCGTTACCCGCAATTACCCGAGCGTCCTCGAATAGCACATTAGTGGGCTGGACCCGCCGATACGGTAGCGATAAGGTTGTTTCACGGCGGGACCTTCGTAATCTCTCCCCAGCAAAGGTCCGGCATGGGGAGCGAATCTATGAAAATCTGGCATCTGGCATATGCGGCATTGGGAATTGCGGTGGCGCGCTGGGTTTTTAAGCGTCAATCAATGCCGGTGAGCGATCCGATCACACGTTTTCGTACCTCTGGCCTGTTGTAAGTTGCCAACGACGTGGCAAGGGAAGTAGCAGTCAAGAACTAACAAAAACTCTCGGCGAAGGGCATGTACGCGCTCCGTTGCGCGACACTTCGTTCGAAGCGTGTCACGCCCGTTCGCATCTCGACTCACCATTGCACGTCGGCCCCTCAAGGGGTGTCTGATTTCGAAAAAATTCGCTAAAGCGATACCCTGATACGAATCAAAGTCTAGCACTCTGTTGGGCCCTCGCTGCTTCGGCCCAATCTAGAAGTGCTAGTACCTTCGTGTCCCTCCGGATCCCTCGAGTAACTCCTTTTACTTCCCATCTCGCCTAAACTTTGTGTGGGGGACGGCTGCGCCCGCACGCGATGCGCGGCGACCGCCGCTCAGCGACCAAAGTCATGGGTTTCCGATTCCGCATCTCGCGTTTGCTTGCGCTTGGTTTCCTTTTAGCGCCCGGCCTGGCGCCCTGCGTAGCGGCGCAGGACGATGCTCCCGCAGCGCCGCTCGGCGACATCGCGCGTAATCTGCGCCAAAAAAAATCGCAGCAGGCAGCCGAGCAGCAGTCGCAGTCGACAGTGATCGATAACGACAATCTGTCCCAGGTCATGGAGGATGCAAAAAAAGCCCGGCCGGTGAAAGCGGACAAAGCCGTCTTTTCCATTGACTCCGCCAACAACACGCTGAAATTATCGGCTCCCGATGTGACCTGCAGTCTTTCTTTTAACAGCCGTACCAGCGCGCTGCTGATAAGACCGATTCTGATCGAAGACTTGCCCCTCGCCGAACTGCTCAAACTCGACGGGCCCGGTTCTATTCAGGATGAGAATCTGCAGCTTGAAGTCTTCAACGGCACGGACTGGGACCTGCGCGAAATCACCATTGGCCTGACGCTCGAACGCAGGCCCGGAGATAACGCCGAAGCGGCCGCGCGCGCACGCGTGATTCCCGCCGCTCAAAACAACGCGCCCGCCACCGTCGAACGGCGTTCCGACGTAACTCTTCTGTACCATCTCAAGACTGCCGCCAGGCCCTTCAGCAAGATCGCGTTTCGTGAAAATGTAGGGATCACGCCCGGGCCCGACGAAGATTGGCGATGGTCGATTGTTGAAGCCAAAGGAATCCGGCCTGGGTCAGCCTCGTCGGCGCCAGCTTCGCTACGGGATCCAGGCCCAAATGCGCAGCAATAAGTAAGGAAACTTTCCCCTGTTCTCCTCTGTGTCTGCTGGGGCGAAGATTCTTGCGGGCGTCAAGATGCTCGGATGGCAGTTGTCGGCAGGGTCGGCAGGAAGCGCGGCTTCTGCCGGGCCTTGGTCAGCTGCTCGAAGGAATACGCAATCTTAAGTAGCGTTGGCTCGCTCCAGGCGCGCCCAAAAAATGAAACGCCGACCGGCAGACCCCAAAGATGTCCGGCTGTCACATTAATGTTTGGATAGCCGGCAACGGCGGCCGCGCTCGAACTGCCTCCGGCGATATGATCGCCGTTGATCAGATCAGTAATCCAGGCAGGGCCGCCAGTGGGCGCGACCAGCGCGTCGAGCTTCCACTTGTCCATAACGAAGTCGATGCCTTCGCCGCGGCTAAGCTGGTGATTCAGCGCCAGAGCATATTGATATTCTTTCGAGCTGAGCGGCCCTTTCTGTTCCGCCTTGATAAAAAGGTCTTGTCCGAAGAACGGCATTTCGCGGTCGCGATTGAGCTCGTTGAAGGCAATCACATCCTTCAAGCTCTTCACTGCAGCACCCGGACGGCGCGCCAGATAAGCCGCCAGATCGGCCTTGAGTTCATACATGAAGACAGTGAGCTCGCTTTCGTCGAACTTGCCAATCGTCGGAATGTCAGCCGGATCGACGATTTCCGCGCCCGCATTTTTCATCTCGCCAAGCAGCGTTTCCATGAGCCCGTCAACCGCATCATTGAAGCCGAAGTATTTTCGAACCACTCCCAGGCGAGCACCCTTCAGCCCCGCGGGGTTGAGAAATTTCGTGTAATCAGGAAACAGCTTGCCTTGACTGTCAGCCGTCGAGGAATCTGCCGCATCCGCTCCCACCATGGCGGCAAGCAGAATCGCGAGGTCGCGCACCGTCCGAGCCATCGGGCCAGCCGTGTCCTGACTGTGGGAAATCGGAATGATGCCGTTGCGGCTGATCAGTCCAACCGTAGGTTTCAGCCCCGCCAGACCGTTTGCGGATGACGGACAAACGACCGAACCATCCGTCTCCGTACCCACTCCGGCACTGCAGAAATTCGCGGAGACGCCGGCTCCCGTGCCCGAGCTCGAGCCGCACGGATTGCGGTCGAGGGCATAAGGATTGCGGGTGAGGCCGCCGCGGCCGCTCCATCCGCTGGTGGAATGACTGGAGCGAATGTTGGCCCACTCGCTCAAGTTGGTCTTGCCCAGGATCACAGCGCCCGCTTTGCGCAACTGCGCGGCAACGAAGGCGTCCTTCGCCGGCTGCGAACTGTCCTGCGCTCTGTCTTGCACTCCGGGTTGCGATCGGGTTTCGGACCGCGATCCGAGCAGCGCGAGCGACCCCGCCGTCGTGTGCATGCGATCCCCGGTATCGATATTGTCCTTGATAAGAATGGGAATGCCATGCATCGGCCCGCGCGACCCTTTTAATCTGCGCTCCTGATCAAGCGCGCCCGCGATCTGAAGAGCGTCTGGATTAAGCTCAATGACGGCATTGACTTTGGGGCCTTGCTGGTCGATTTCCCTGATGCGGTGCAGATATTTCTCGGTCAAAGAGTGCGAGGAATACTGGCCAGAGTGAAAGGCCTTCTGCACCTCGTCAATGGTGATCTCGTCAAGTTCGAAGTCTCGAACAAAAGTTTTGTCAGTGCCGCCGGCACCTGCAGGATCGGCGACGCGAGCCGAGCCGAGCGCCGGGTAAGCAGCCGCGGCGGCAGTGGCGGTCACGGCCGTGCGCAGAAAGGTCCGGCGCGATGTAAACTTTGAACTCGGGCTGGAGCTGGATTCCGAAACATCTTCGGGCGGAAGGGGATTGGTCGACATCAAATCTCCGGCACTCTGGGGTCAGCTTGGACGCAAGTCCCGAGCGGAAATATTTTGCAGCACATCGTACGCAGCAAATCATACGCAGCAAAATGGCGCGCCGCAAATCTTACGAAGAGCTGGTCGAAAGACAAACCCGAGAGCAGCGCGCTCGCCAATGCGCAAATGGAAAAGATCCGACATTTGCTGCCCGGTATCGAAACAGAGTTGCACAATCATTGGGTGGGACAGACAGGTACAGCCCTAATCAGGACGCGACCGACATACCGACAGATGACACTGTTCCGGATTCGAACGAGATCGGGTAGAATGCTCTAGCAATTAAGAGTCCGAGCTTCCTGAACGGATACGGAGATTCTTCGATGCCGACAACTCGTAGGGACTTTTTCAAGACAGCAACGGTCGGCGCAGTGGGCGCTACCGTTTTTGGATTCGACCTCCAGCCCGCCTACGCACAACTCAAGGAGCTCAAGATCGCGCGTGCTGCCGAAACGCGCTCGACGTGTCCCTACTGCGCGGTCGGATGCGGCGTCCTCATCTACACCATCGGCGACGGGGCAAAAAACGTCACCCCGCAAGTGATCCACGTCGAAGGCGATCCTGATCATCCCACCAATCGCGGAACGCTGTGCCCGAAGGGCTCTTCGCTCGAACAGGACATGCTTAACCCGCGTCGGCTCACGAAGCCGCAAGTCCGGCGTCCGGGCGCGACCGACTGGCAGGACATTTCCTGGGACGACGCCCTGAATGAGATCGCGCAGTGGACCAAGAAAACGCGCGACAGTTCCTTTGTCGAGAAAGACAGCGACGGCCGCACCGTGAACCGGTGCGAAGGCATCTCGTTCATCGGCGGCTGCACGGACACAAATGAATTCAATTTTCTGGTCGTCAAGGCCATGAGGGGGTTGGGCTTGGTTTATTTGGAAAACCAAGCCCGTGTTTGACACGGCCCCACGGTCTCAAGTTTGGGACCAACATTCGGACGCGGCGCCATGACCAATGGCTGGATCGACATCAAGAACACGGACATGATGTTGATCATGGGCGGCAATCCCGCCGAAAACCATCCCTGCGGTTTCAAGTGGGCGATGGAGGCGAAGCGCAACCGCAACGCCAAGCTGATTTCGGTTGATCCGCGATTCACGCGCACGTCTGCTACAGCCGACCTTTTCGTACAAATTCGTGCCGGTACAGATATTGCGTTTCTCGGTGGACTGATCCGATATGCCATCGAGAACGATCGGATTGCCAAGGAATATCTCGTCAACTACACCAATGCAGCCTTCATCGTTAAGGAGGGTTTCAAACTTCCTGAGGATGGACTGTACTCCGGATTTAACGCCGCCACGGGGAAGTACGATTTATCCACCTGGAATTATGAAGGAGTCGGCGGGCAAGGGGGAGCGGCGGGGGCGACTGGACATGCGCCCGAGCCAGTCCCAGGCAAGGTCGGAGGATCGGCACCTCCTCCCGGTCTGCCGGCACACGTCTCGTACGATCTGACACTTCAGCATCCTCGCTGCGTGTTTCAGTTGTTGAAGCAGCAATATTCCCGTTACACGCCCGAAACCGTGGAACGGATCACGGGCATTCCTAAAGATCAATATCTTAAGGCCGTCGATTTATTTACCTCCGTCCGCAAAGATGGCGACATGAAGAAAGTCGCGACCATCATCTATGCGGTGGGGTGGACACAGCATACCTTCGGCACGCAAATCATCCGTACCGCAGCCATGATCCAACTCCTTCTCGGCAATGTCGGAAGAGCGGGCGGCGGTGTCAACGCGCTCCGCGGCCATTCGAATATTCAGGGTGCGACGGATATGGCCGGACTGTACGACTCACTGCCGGGATACCTGAAAGGACCGGTTCCGGACGACAAGGATTTAGCGACCTTTCTGAAGCGGACCACGCCAACGGCCTCAAAACCCACGCCATGGGACTCGATGAACTACTACTCCAACACGCCGAAATTCATGGTGTCGTTGCTCAAGTCGTTCTACGGCGACGCGGCTACCAAGGAAAACGGATTTGCCTTCGATTATTTGCCCAAGCCGGGTGAGGATTGCTCCTGGACCCACATCTGGGATGACATGTACAACGGCAAGATCAAGGGCATGTTGGCCTTCGGCATGAATGGAGTGATGATCGGCCCGGATACGAACAAGAACATCAATGCGCTCAAGAAGGCTGATTGGTTGGTGGTCGGCGAAATTTATCAGGACGAGACGAGCGAGTTCTGGCGAGCGCCGGGAATAAGCATCGAAGAACAAAAGAATATCAACACCACGGTTTACCGATTGCCCTGCGCCGGTTTTGCCGAAAAAGATGGCAGCATGACCAACTCCGCGCGCTGGGTCACCTGGAAATATGCCGCCGTTCCACCTCCGGGGCAGGCGCGGCTCGACCAGGATATCGTCGCGGAGATTTTTTTGCGGGTTCGTGACCTCTACAGGAAAGAGGGTGGAAAATTCCCCGACCCCATACTGAATCTGAGTTGGGCGTATGCGGACGCGGCCCATCCTCCACTTTCCCAGGTGGCCATGGAAATTAACGGTAAAGCTCTCGCCGACCTGAAAGACGACGCAACCGGACAGGTGATCAAAGCCGGACAACAGTTGCCCGGATTTGCCTGGTTGAAAGACGACGGAACCACGATGTGCGGCAATTGGATTTATTCCGGTTCGTGGACGGAGGGCGGAGCGCAGATCCAGCGGCGAGGCACGGAGGACCCCTCCGGAATGGGCGTTTATCCCAACTGGTCGTGGTCGTGGCCGGCGAACCGGCGCGTGCTTTACAATCGCGCTTCTTGCAACAGCGCTGGAAAGCCGTGGGACCTGGATCGCAAGCAGATTTGGTGGAACGAAGCGGCGGGAAAGTGGGTAGGCAACGACGTGCCCGACTTCAAACCCGACTCCCATCCGAAAGATCATATGGGACCTTTCATCATGAATCCGGAAGGCGTCGGGCGATTGTTCGCTCCCATCGGTGTGCTCGCGGACGGGCCGTTCCCCGAGCACTATGAACCGATCGAGAGCCCGATCAAGAATCCGCTGCACCCAGACCAGTCGAATAATCCGCTGGTGAAGAAATTCAATACGCCGTTCGACAAGTTTGGATCACCGGAGGAGTACACCATCGTATGCACGACTTACCGGCTGACCGAACAGTATCACTACTGGACGAAAAATAATCCGGTGAACGTCCAGCTTATCCCGGAACCGTTCGTGGAAATTCCGGTGGAGTTGGCGGATGAAAAAGGAATTCGCGGAACGGACAAGATCAAGGTCATCAGTGCGCGCGGAACGTACATTGCGAAGGCTTTTGTCACTCGTCGGCTGAAGCCGATGATGATCGACGGTAAGAAGACCTATCAGATCGGGTTGCCGATTCACCAGGGCTTCCGCGGTATCGATGAGGATGAAGGAAGAAATGCGCGGACGCCGGCGAATTTGCTGACTCCGGCAGTCACCGATCCGAATGCCCACACCCCTGAATCCAAGGGCTTCTTGGTAAAGGTCGAGAAGGCGTAGGAGCGATCATGAGCCAGGCGGCAACAGAGCTAATCCGAATTTCCGGTCGCGCCGGCGTCGTCCCGGGCGCAGGTCTGAACCGTGAATTCCAGGTCTGCAAACTGGTGGACACGACGACGTGTATCGGCTGCAAAGCGTGCGAAGTAGCCTGCCTGGAGTGGAACGGTTACGCGTTCAGCGAAACCACCTTTAACAACAGCTACCAGACGATGCCGGAGACGGCATGGAATTACTGGAACCTGATCAAGTTCAACGAACATGAACGCGCCGACGGCAGCATGATGTTGCTCATGCGCAAAGACCAATGCATGCACTGCGAAGATCCGGGATGCCTCGCGGCCTGCCCGGCCGACGCCGCGATCGTCCAGTATGCCAACGGCATCGTCGATTTCCAGGAGGCGAATTGCATCGGTTGCGGATATTGCATGACCGGCTGCCCGTTCAACATTCCGAAGTTCAGTCCGACCGCGCGCAAGGTTTTCAAGTGCACGCTGTGCAACGACCGCGTGTCGGTGGGCCTCGAACCGGCCTGTATTAAGGCGTGCCCCACGGGCTGCCTGCATTTTGGGACGAAGTCGGAAATGAAGGAATTGGCGGAGACTCGCGCGGAGCAACTCCGGGAAAATTCCGGATACCGCGATGCCGGAGTTTACGATCCGGCCGGAGTGGGCGGAACGCACGTGATCTACGTCCTGCACGATGCGACGAATCCGGAGTTGTACGGCGGGCTGCCGAAAGATCCGCACATCCCTCTCTCGGTGCGGTTGTGGAAAGGGCCGCTGAAGTGGCTGGGGAATGTGGCGATGATCGGGGGCATCGTCGGCATGGCGTTGCATTACATGCGATTTGGGCCGAAGAAAGAAGAACCCATTCCACCGAATGATAAGGATGGGAGGCGGTTATGACGACCGACGCGGTTTCGCGCCCGACTGCCGCCAACCAAAACGAGGAAACGATCGTCCGGTACACCTTCGGTGAGCGCATAAACCACTGGATCGGCGCGTTGGCATACACCTACGTGCTGGTCACGGGCCTAGCGTTCTGGTCGCCGTATCTGTACTGGCTGGCCGCGGTTGTCGGAGGCGGTCCGACCGCGAGATTCTGGCATCCCTGGTTCGGATTGATTTTTACGGCGTCACTCTTCTGGACCTTCGGAGAGTGGCATCGCGATATGAAAATCGACGACGCCGATCGCGCCTGGGCGAAAGCGATTCCGAATTACATAGCGAACGATGACGACAAACTGCCTCCCGTCGGCCGGTTCAACTATGGACAAAAGCTTTTCTTCTGGGGAATTTTCTACAGCGTGATTCTTTTGCTGCTCTCGGGCGTCGCCCTATGGTACACAGAAGCTCTCCCGTGGAGTCTCCGGTTCGTTCGCTATGCCGCGGTTCTGATCCATGCGAGCGTTGCGCTCATCACGATCGGATTGTTCCTCATTCATGTGTACATGAGTGCGATCCTTGAAGAAGGTAGCTTTGGGTCCATGATTCACGGGTACGTCACGCGAGCGTGGGCGTGGACGTTCCATCGCACGTGGTACTACCAGGTCACCGGCAAAACCCGAGCCAGGCAATGACCGAACCATGACCGATGTGAAGTGGGATCGCCGCATTCGCCGCGCCAACGAACTCGCCTCATCGTACCCATTCTCCGCCGAAGGGCTCCGTTACTACGCCCGCGTGGCAACATTTCAGAAGGGTCTTTACGGCGAAATCCAGAACGCCCTCGCGGATTCGCCGAGGGTTTCCTCTGATCGCCCTCTGCGGGATGAATTGGATTTTTTCCTCCTCCTCCCGAAGTTTCCGGGATTTCTATCGGTGATCCAGCAGATTGCGCCTGCGCCGCTTGCCCAGGCCGCCGCCACTTTGGCGACCGAGGGATCAGCGGTATGGCAGCGCGCCATTGAGGACTTCTGGTACAGAGATTCGGAATTTGCCGCGGGCGCCGGCGACGCCGAGCAGAACCGATCCTCCGATCCGTGCGCTGCTTCCTGTTCCGAACGGGTGCTCGCGTGGATTTTTCTTCAGCCCTATGCTGAATATCTGGCGGATCACCGCGAAGTCGCGATGGTGTACGGAACTCCGTCGACGTGCCCGCTTTGCGGCGGCAGGCCTGCCGTCGGCGTTTTGCGGAGTGAAGGCGACGGTGCGAAAAAGTCGCTGATTTGCATGCTCTGCGCCCACGAATGGGCGTTTCGAAGAATTTATTGTCCGGCATGCGGAGAAGAACGAGAACCGCAGATGGCATATTATTCAGCGCCCGAGATCGCGCACGTCCGTGTGGACGTCTGCGACACATGCCACACCTATCTGAAGAGCATCGACTTGACGAAAACGGGGCTGGCAGTTGCCGTTGTAGATGAGCTGGCGACAATACCTTTGGACCTGTGGGCACGCGAACATGGGTACGAGAAACTACAAATCAACCTGTTAGGCGTCTGAGCAAACTGGGCCCGGAAAACTGGGACGTGCGCAGATCACTTTGACGGTTACTCCGTAAGGATTACCCAAACTCCACTCTTTCGGGAAGTATGCGTTGACTGTGGCGGGTTTCCGTACCTGGTTCGGTTCCCTGAAGCTGCGTCGCTATTTTGCGCCGGATTGTTCGTGGACGGAGTCGCGATCGAGCTCCTCACGGGTCTTGCGAGCGATGAGACGAAAATCCTGCCGGCTCGCGTCTTCCTCAAGTTTCTCGAGTCGTTGCCGGCCCGAAGCCCTCGAAGAACGAAGTTCCAGTCGGCCGAGATCCAGCCGGGCCTCGAATTCAAACTCTTTGTAGCCATCTCGGACAGACTCGCTGAGAACGGATTGCAGCGCCTTCGTCGCCGCAGGCTCCTTGCCGCTTCGCGCGTTCACTTCGGCAGCAGCCAGAGTCGCCAAAAGATGGGTCGAGAGGTCACTAGTGTGTTCGGCCAGAGCCAGGGCATTAACTGCAGCAGCCGTGCCGTCTCCGATTTTCGACTGCACCAGCAAAACTCGTGCCAGAAGGGCAGCGGATTGGCTGGCGCCGGCCGCCATCGTCTGCTGGTCAAACTGTGGGGCCGCCGCGCGAATCAGCGCCTCGGCCTCTGCGGTCTTGCCTTGTTCGATTGCGATGGTGGCAAGCGCGAGCTGGCTCTGCGCAATTTGAACCGCGCCGCCGAGTTCTTTCCGAAGCCCTAGAACCTGTTCCTCCCGATCACGCGCTTGTGAGACCTGATCCCGATCCAGGAAGATTTGGGCCGTACCTTCCAGGTTGGCCGCGTGGCCGCGCTTGTATCCGATTTTCTCTTCGATGGCGGCTCCCTGTTCGTAGTCTATGATCGCCTGGCTCAACTCGCCTCGCTCCACCAGAACATAACCCAGATTATCGAGCGTGGTGCTCTCGCCGCGCTGGTTGCCACCCTGGCGGAAACCCTGCAAAGACTGTTCCTGCATGCGGGTTGCGCCCACCAGATCGCCCAGGCTGTCCAGAACGTTGGCGATACTTCCCATGTCGCTTCCAATCACATCGGGCTCCGCACCGATCTGTTGATGAATCCGCAATGCCTGTTCATAGTAGCGTCTGGCTTCCTCCAGTTTTCCCTGGTCATAGTAAACATTTCCCAGATCGACGGAAGTCCAGCCGATCTGACCATCTCCGATTTTTTGCATTATGTTTATGGCCTGTTCGAAGGCGCTCCGAGCGCCCGCAAAGTCGCCCTTGTCGTACAAAACGATTCCGGACTGCGTTAAAGCGCGCCCCAGCAGATCGGGGTTGCCGGCGTTGGTGGCGAGATCGCGGCCTTCGAGGCTCTTCTGTACCGCCTTATTCAGATCGCCCAGCCGGTCCCATGCGAACTCTTCGGCCATGGTTGCCTGCGCCTGAAGCATGCGCGAGCCTTGTGCTTTCGCTTTCGCCGTCGCCGAGGCCGCCGCCTTCTGGGATGCGCTGAAGTTGCCCGCGGCGTTTTGGGCCGAAGCCTCTTCCATATCAATGCGGGCATCGTCGCTGAGCGGCTTGGGCAAGGTTCGCATCTGCGCAATGGTGTCGAGTGAGTCCCTGGGATGCCCGGCCTTCCTCTGCGATGACGCCAGGCGCAGCGCGTACTCAAGATTGTCGGGAAAGAAGTTTCTTAATGTGCGATAGATCTCTATGGCCGAGGGGAAGTCGTGAGCAAACTCGCGATAGCGCCCCTCCACGGAAAGATGCTGCTCGCGCGTCAGATTGGCCGAAAGATCGAACGCCTTCCTGGCCTCTTCTTGCGCTTTCTTGTCGTAGCCGAGCTGCGACCAAGCCTGAGCCAAAGCAGCGTGCGAGAGCGCGTAGTTCGGGTCAGCTGCGACCGCCTTCTCGAGCAGATTTCGGGCAGCCAGAGCCTCATAAGCTTGCAGTTTCGCCAGTCCCTCCGCATACAATCGAGTGGCCTCCGGGCTTGCCGAAGTGGAAGCCGCTACTTGGGAT
>Ga0302326_10022279_pt1 | contig 12958 bp, 10 predicted proteins | sample Palsa_T0_3_FD_202264 | JGI IMG/M metagenome (GOLD analysis project Ga0302326, IMG submission 202264) | Peat permafrost microbial communities from Stordalen Mire near Abisko, Sweden - Palsa_T0_3 | ecosystem: Environmental > Terrestrial > Soil > Palsa > Peat permafrost | place: Sweden: Abisko... | reverse complement strand
CAGGGCCAGCAGGGCCAGCAGGGCCAGCGCCTTGTCCAGGCGCATCTCCTTCACGAACTGATACGGCGACCGGCCGGTAACTTCGCGGAAGAGGTGCGCGAACGCAGACGGGCTCAGGCTGACCTGCTCGGCCATGTCGGCCACGGTCAGCGGCTCCGTCAGATTCCCTCGCACGTACTCAAGAACCGCCGATACCGGGTTGCTCGCGGACTCCGCCGCGGCGATGGCCAGCAGCCGGGCGTACTGCTCGCGTTGCAGCACCCGGTACACCATTTCCTTGACGTACATGGGGGCCAGCACCCGGCGGTCAGCGCCGGTTTCGATGGAGCGCAGGAAGCGCAGCACCGCGCCAGCCAGCTCCTGGTCCAGCGCCGACACGAACGCGGGCGGGTCCGGGGGCTCATTCTCGGCACCGTGCTGACGGAACGCAGTGGTGCGCCGTTCGATCATGTCGCTCGTGACCTGGCGCACCACCGACGGGTCAATCTGCAGGACAAAGGAGAGGAACGGCTTGGCCGGTGTCGCCTCCAGGATCTCGGCCTGGAAGTGCAGGTGGCTGTTGAGCACGAGATAGCGGAACGGGTCGTAGGTGTACGTCGCGCCGTCGACGGTAACCGCCTTGCGTCCTTGGGCGACGATTCACAGGGACAGCGACCGGATCTCTTCCCAGCTCGGGCCGATCGGCGAGGTGAACCGGTAAATGGTCAAGCCCGGCCAGGCGCCAGTGTTGCCGCCGTCGCGCGGGGCCCGGTCAGTCCAAGGGGTGGACGACCCCCGTAACCACAGGCTCCTGGGAGTAGTCATGCCCGTCATCACCGTCGGCACCCGGGCGCTACTCGTTGAGGATTTGCTCCCTCAGGATGTCTGCGTGCCCGCCGTGCTGGGCGAGTTCGCGCAGTACGTGGAGGTACACCCAGCGCAGCGGGAGCGGGCCGCGCCAGTAGCCGTAGACCCAGTCGTCCAGCCCCAGGGATGACGTCGCACGCCGTGATGACTCGCATGCCTCGCGGTGTGCTTGCCGGACGCTGGCGATGGTGTCGTCGTCATGAAGAATGAACGACTCGCCCGAGATCGCGGGGATACCGATGTCAGCACGTGACCGGCCTGTGACAGCTTCGTCAAACCAGACCTTCTCAAGGAAGGTCGCGTGCTTGACCAGGCCCAGCAATGTGGTCCGGGAAGGCACCAGCGACTGGCGCGCCTGCTCCTCCGTCAGCCCGTCCAGGCAGCGATCGAGTTGACCGCGGTGCTCGTCGAGGAACGCCTCAAACTGGGCACGGGCTGGCTGATTGATGACATCCTCAGCGAACGTCGCTGGAAGGGAGGGCATAAGCGAAGCATTTCAAGAGCGCCGCCCACGAGCAAACTACCAGCGGCCTTGGCCGCCTCGCCGCGCCCGAATCCGGATTTCGGGCGCGGCTTCGATGAGTCGGCGGCTACCAGAGGGACTGGGCGATTGAGCCACAGTGCAGCGTCTGCATCTCACAGCTTGCGAGCATCTCCACCATCGCGCCGAAGTCACTCCAGGACTCCTGGGTGAGGCGCTAGTGATCCTCGATCCCCGCTGGCGACGAGTAGACCTCACTGAGGAGCCGAGCGGTGAGGCCATCCACGAGATCGGCCACGGCGGACACCACGTGCTCACAGTTGTCGAGCACGAGCAAGACATCACGTTCGGCCAGCCAGCCGGTGAGCGCATCCTGGTAAGACTGACCGCCGGACCTCAGCATCCCGACCTGCGCGGCCACCTCTCCCGCGATGTGCTCGGCCGACCGCAAGGAGGCCAGCCAGACGACGAACACAGCGTCGGGAAACTGGGCCGCCGACGCCGCCGCCACGGCCTGCGCCAGCGCCGTCTTGCCCACGCCACCCGGGCCAGTCACCGTGGTCAACGGGGTCGACGCGACGCTCTCGATCACCTCGGCTAGCTCGCGGTCCCTCCCCACCAGCCGACGCGGGCGCAACGCCGTTGCGCGATGGCTCCCCTGCTGGGCGCCAACCTGTCCGTCACTGGTCCCGCCGGAGGTCACGCCCGCAGTCTCGCAGGCCTGCCCGGCCCGGGCAAGGCGCCTGGCGCTGGCCGATTTGCCGCTTCTGGCAACCTTGAGACCCTGCCAGGCGGGGCGAGGCGGAGCACGGTGAGAGCCGGCGAGTACAAGGTGACACCAGGCGCGGAGGGTGGCCGCGTCCGCGGACCCGCGCGGGTCGCCTGCGTCGCAGCCCCCATGACCCCTCTTGCCGTCGAGTGCCAGGCCCGCGATGCCGCGGCTGCGGGGGAAGCAGCCCGGGCGATCATCAGGCGGACCGCCGCATTCACCGGCCGGATCGGCATCCGTGACATTAAGGTCGCTCGGGTGGCACCCGCTGGTTCGCAGTCCGGGTCTGGACCGCCCGGGTCCCTGCCGCGGGTTGCCAACAGGCAGCCACGGTCTGCCTGATGGGCTACCGCTGGCGGGATTGCCGCGGCCGAACTCTGTTCTAGGGCGGCTCGGAACAAGGCTTGTCTCGCGAACCGGTTTTGGCCGCTGCGATCGCGCGGTCGCTAGCGCCGGTCAAGCTGAGCCTGGTCCATGCCGCGGCACGGTCCGCGTGTTGATCGCGGCGCTGTCGCGTTCATGCGGGCTCCTCGGGCACTCCTTGTTGGCCGCCGGGCTGGCGGTCGTGTTGCTGGCCAGCCTGGAAGCCGTAGTCGGGACCAGAGCTCAGCCAGAGCGAGAGCTGGACGGGTTCCAGGGTCCGGTTCACGGTGCTGAGCAGGTCAGCGCGGACCGCACCGAGGTCGACCTTCCCCTGCAGCCGGGCGGCGAATGCGCCCACCGTCCGGCCGGCGTCGTAGCGGGCCCGGTTGAACCTCCGGTCGGCGGCCTGCTGGACCCGGCTGCGCAGCGGGCTGAACAGCGCCGCGGCGGCCAGGGCGGATATCGCGACCGCCACCGGGGAGGAAAACGACAGCACCTGGGTGGCGAGCAGGACGAGTCCCGCGTACACCGCCACCAGCAGCCCGGTCACAATGGCGTAGGACACGGTCCGGCTGATGATCCGGTCGATGTCGTAGAGCTGGTGCTTGAGGATGGCGGCGGCGATCGCGGCCGGGATGCCGAAGAGCGGGACGACCGCCGACAGGCTGCTGGCCACGTCGTTCAGGCCGGGCTGGCCGGCCCAGGTGAACAGCACGGCACCCAGCATGCTGGCCAGGAAGGCGCCGGCCATGAGGACCAGCCACTTGACCTGCTGCCGCAGCAGCCAGGACCCGGTCCGGTACCGCACGGCGAGCGAGACGAACGAGGCGCCCAGGAACGGGACGAGCGCGACGCTCAGCCCGTTGAGCGTGCCGATCAGCACGGGCAGTTGCCGCGGCGTGCCGAACGGGTTGGCGAAGGTCAACGAGCTCCCGCCCGGAGCCGGGATCTGCACCAGGCGCGGTCCGAGGACCAGGCCGACGGTACTCAGCGCGGTCAGCACGATGCCTGCCGCCGCGACCGGCCGCCAGCGCCGGGAGGGCAGAGTTCCCGTCGGGAACAGCAGGAAGGCGAACGCGATGACAAATGCGACCGGGGCGAAACTGCTTTCCGCGAGCGTGCCCACCTGTCTGGCTGCCGGGAGATCACCCGGGAAGGTGACGAGCCCCAGCAGGCAGTAGGTAGAGGTCAGTGTCACCAGGGCCAGTCCGGCGCCTTCCGCCAGCATGAGCCAGCCGATGAGGCTTCCCGAGCGCCGGACGACCAGGGCGCCGAGTCCGGCGTAGGCCACGGCTGAGGAGAAGGCGGCCAGGTTGAAGACCAGGTCGTCGCCCTTGAAGGCAGCCGCCGCGAGGAAGGTCAGGGCGAGCCCGGCCATCGCGGCCAGGGCGACCGCCGCGCCGGCTCCGGCGCTGACCCTGGCCGCCCGCCGCCCGGCCGGGACACTACCCGTGGCTCCGCTCGGCCGAGCGGTGGCCGCCGGCCGCACGATGGCCTTCATGCCTGCCCTCGCCGGGCCGATAGGTACAGGAAACCCGCGTTGCCCAGCGCGAGCAGCCCGTCCAGGGCGTGCAGGCCGCCGTACAGCGCGGCATCGCCGGCCAGGCCGATCAGCAGGCTCTGCACCAGGCAGGTCTGCAGGACCAGCACGCCAGCCAGGCACGTCGGCAGGACGCCGGGCCGGGCCATCAGCGCCGCGATCAAGATGACGACGGCGATGCCGCCCATACTGAACCCGAGCGTCTGGTGCGCGTCGTAGGCGCTGCTGCCTGCGGCCGCGTCCTGGTCCCGGAAGCTGAAGAGGCCCAGGCCGGCCAGGAAGATCTGGATTCCGCCCGCCAGCAGGAAGCCGAGTACCAGCCACCGGTAGGCGATCATCGCGCCGCGCCGCAGGGTGGTGAGATCGGACCGGCTGGCGGTCCGGGTATGAGCAGCCATCTGGTTCTCCTGGTGCAGGTCAGGTCGGAGGTGCCGCGCTGAGCAGGCGCAGTACGGCCGGCAAGTCGATTGAGGACCAGCGCTCGATGAACTTCCCGTCCGCCCTGGCCCGGCTGATCTCGATCAGCTGGAACGTCACCTGCTGGCCGGTGGGCCGGATGCCGGGAAATTCGCCCTGGTGGGTGCCGTAGCAGGTGAGGCGTTGCACAACCCGGTCATCTTCGGCGATTTCGTCTTCGACCACCGCGTGGAAATCAGGGAAGATACGTAGTGTCAGAGCCAGCCAGTCCCGCAAGGCGGTGAGCCCGGCGACGGACTGGCCGCCGGGATCGTGGTGAACGCAGTCGGGGGAGATGAGCTCAGTGGCGACGGCAAGGTCACCCTGGTTGATGATCTCCTCGACAATCCGGCGGGCCCGGGTCTTCAGCTGGTCGGGGGCCATGGCATCGCTCCCTGAGCATCTCGTCCTGCGGCCTGCTCCCAGGGTTGACCGCGCCGGTTCGCGGCAACAGGACGAGAACTCCCCGTTCCCTGGCCTTTTGCCAGCCGAGCGTCGGTAACGCGATGGCGAACCAGAATCCGGCTAGCTTTAGCTCGCTGCTGAGGCGCGAGCGGCTGGCGGCAGGCCTGACCCAGGAAGCGCTGGCCGAACGGGCCGGGCTCAGTCCCAAGGCCATCAGCGACCTGGAGCGCGACCCGTCCCGTACGCCGCGGCTGGCTACGGTGACACTGCTGGCCGACGCGCTGGGCGCCAGTCCGGAGCGGCGCGGGGAAATGCTCGCGGTGGCGCGGCCGCAGCCCGCCTCCGGCACGGCCCCAAGCGCACCCTCCGCTGCCCCTGTCGCGGCCCCGGCCGCCGCGCCGGGCCGGGCCGGCCTGCCTCGGCCGCTGACCCCCCTGATCGGCCGGGCCGGGGTGACCGCAGCGGTGGTGAAGCTGGTGCGCCGGGGCGATTTCCAGCTGCTGACACTCACCGGTCCCGGCGGGGTGGGCAAGACCCGGCTGGCCATCGAGGTGGCCGAGCAGGTGGCCGGGGATTTCGCGGATCGGGCGGTGTTCGTCGATCTGGTACCGCTGCGTGACCCCGGGCTGGTGCTGAGCGCGGTCGCGCAGCGACTCGGCGTGGACGAGCGGGACGCAACCCCGCTTCCCGAGCTGCTGGCGGCCGCGCTGCGCGCCAAGCATCTGCTGATCCTGCTGGACAACTTCGAGCACGTGCTGGCCGCCCGTGGCGACGTGCTGGCGCTGCTGGAGGCCTGCCCGCGGGCGGTCGTGCTGGTGACCAGCCGGGTAGCCCTGGACGTGCGGGGCGGCCGCGAGTACCCGGTCGCGCCGCTGACCTTGCCCGACGCGTCCATGCCGCCGGAGACGCTGGGCGCATCGCCAGCGGTCCAGCTGTTCGTAGAGAGGGCCCGCGCCACTGGCCCGGACCTGATCCTGGATGCCGAGACGGCCCGGGCCGTAGCGGAGATCTGCCGGCGGCTGGAAGGACTCCCGCTGGCCATCGAGCTGGCCGCCGCCCGGACCAGGCTGCTTTCCCCGGCGGCGTTGCTGGCCAAGCTGGACCGCCGGCTGCCGGTGCTGGCCGGCGGCCCGCACGACCTGCCTGCCCGGCAGAAGACCATGCGGGATGCCATCGCCTGGAGCTACGAGCTGCTGGACCCGCCGGAACAAGCGCTGTTCCGGCGAATGTGCGTGTTTACCGGTGGCTGCACCCTGGATGCGGCCGAGATGATCTGCTCGGATGACCGCGACGGGGCCTCGATCCTGGACGGCCTGGCCGCGCTGGTGGCCAGCAGCCTGCTGAGGATGGACCAGATGGCCGCGGCGCCCCGGGTGATCATGCTAGAGACGATCCGCGAATACGGCAGCGAGCGGCTCGCGGAGGATTCCGAAGCGAGGTCAGTTGCCGATCGGCATGCTGCCTATTACGTGGCGCTGGCGGAGCGGACCGCTGGTACCTTGACCGGGCCTGAGGCCGGGGCCGGTCTGCTGGCGCTGGAGGCCGAGCACGACAACCTGCGCGCGACGCTGCGCTGGGCCCTGAACCGGGGTGACCGGATGACCGCCCTGCTCCTGTCGGGAGCGCTGTGGCGGTTCTGGACGCACCGCGGTCACCTCAGCGAGGGCCGCCGGTGGTTCGCCGAGGCGTTCGCTCTTCCCGGCGATGACCGGCTGGCGGCCCCGGCTACCCAGGTCAACTGGCTGCTCGGGGCGGCGCACCTGGCCATGGAGCAGGCTGCCTTCGGCGAGGCTGCGACGTACTGCGAGCAGGCCGCCGCGGTGGCCAGGGAACGCGGGGAGCCGGCCGACCAGGCGGCCGTCCTGAACAGCCAGGGCACGCTGGCGCGCGGATTGAACCAGTACGCCGAATCGGTGCAGGCCCATGAGGCTGCGTTGCCGCTCGCCCGGGCGGCGGATGACCGCGGCGGCGCGGCGACGGCTCTGCTCGGTCTGGCGTACGTCGCGATGTTCACCGGTGATCCGGTCCGAACGGCCGAGCTCGCCGAGCAGAGCCTGGCCGAAGCGCGAGCATCGAACGATCAGGTCATCCTGGCCAAGGTGCTCTACTTCATGAGCTGGGTGACGAGCAACGGTGCCGGGTTCGAGCGAGCCGGAGCCCTGGCGAGGGAGGCGCTGACCTTGTTCACCCGGCTCGGTGATACGCCCGGCCGGGCCGAGGTGTTCTTCGTGCTCGGCACCGTGGCGATATTCTCGGGCCGGTACGCCGAAGCCGTGGATTTCTGCACGACCTCCGTAAACCTGCACCGGGATGCGGGCGCCGAGCCCATCACCGCCCGCGATCTCGGCGGGCTCGGCACCGGCCTGCTGAACCTCGGCGACACCGCCCGCGCCCGGCTCGTGCTCGACGAGAGCCTGGCGGTCGCCCGCCAGTACCAGGACCGCTGGAGCACGGCCATGTCGCTGATGCTGCTGGGCCACACCGATCTCGCCGAAGGCGACGTCGCCCACGCGCAGGCGGTGCTGGCCGAGGCGGGGTCGCTCTTCCAAGCCACCGGCAACATGGTCTACCTTCCGTGGTGCCTCGAGGGCCTGGCCGGCCTGGCCGCCGCTCAGGGTGACTTCGAGCGGGCCGCCGAGGTCGCCGGAGCCCGCGACGCGCTGCGCGAGCAGATCGGCGTGATGTTGCCCCCCGTGTACCCGGCCGGGTACGAACAGACGCTCCAGGCGGCCCGGGCCGGCCTCACCCCAGCCGCCTTCGACGCAGCGCGCGCCCGGGCCGGAGGGATGGAGCCGCCGCAGATCATCGCGATGGGCCTCAACGGTCTGGCCTGCACGCCGCTCACGCCAGATCCCCCGCGAAATACCGCCGCCGAATAAGCGGCTAACAGCCACGCCGAACGAGGCACTCTGCGCGCAACCGCCCTGCCTGCACGAGACAAGCGAGGCCGGATGTCACTGCGGCTGGGGCGAACCTAGCGGGTCTGATAGGACTGACCCAGCCCAGGTTGTACGTCGTTACACCGGCGCAGTAGATACCCAGCTCCACGGTCTTACCCGTCCGCAAGTCAATCCGCTGCGGAACGACCGGGCAACCAGCCGCGGACGGGCGGCGAACCCGGCCGCTGCGCTGCTGGACGGGTCATCGCTAGCGGCGCCGAAACCGTTCATTACCTACCTGCGCACGGCGAGGAACAGGACGATCAGAGACCGAACGGACAGGCTCACCGGGCGGTCCCTAGCGGCAACGTCATACACAACCAACGCGCGCTCCCGCGGACACGTCACAACGTGACTGCCGGCCCCATAACCCTGCGGCTGACAACCTGTCCGCGACATGAGCGGATGGCCGGATTCAGGGCCGGAGGGCGGCTTTGGGGTCGGGCGGCAGGAGTGAGCTGGCCATTGCGTCGGCGAGCCAGCGTTCATAGGTGTCCCATGGCCAGTTCCGCTGGGTGATGAGGCGCTCGACGATGTCGGGGGCGGTGAGGGTCCACAAGATGTCGGCGGCGGCCTGCTCGCTGAGCCCGGTGCGGAGCCCGAAGCGGCCGGCCAGGTGGCGGGCCGTGGCCGCGGTGCCGATGGCGCGCTGGGCCTCGATCTGCGCGGCGAACTCGGTCAGTGCGGCGTCCCCGGTCGCGGCCTGGGCGAGGATCACGGTGACCAGCCGGTGCGTGCGCTGCGCGATCTCGCGGCCCAGCCGGGCGTACAGGGCCAGCGCCTGCCGCGGGTCCGGCGCGGCGAGCATGGCCTGGATCGCGGGACGCTCGGCCATCGGCACCGGCTCGTCGTCGCCGGCCACGGCGACGTCGTAGACCGCCTTCAGCAGCTCCGCTTTGCCGCCTGCCATGTTGTAGACGCTCTGGGTGCTGACGCCGGCCGCGGCGGCGATCTGCGCGATGGTCGTGCCGAGGTACCCATGTTCGCGGAACAGCGCGCCGGCCGCGTCCAGGATGCGGCGGCGGCCCGCAGCGGTCTGCTCGCTGCGCAGGCTGGAGCTGTACCGGCGCGGGGACAACCAGCCTCCCTTGACAATTAGATGGAACGTGATTCAATCTAATTTGTACTTACTCAATCTTAAGGGGAACCGTCATGATGACTCCCGCAGAGCGCGCCGCCCGCCACCTTGAGACCGTCCTGCACAACCATGATTTCGAGGGTCTCCGGGATTTGCTCACCCCAGGCTTCGCCGACCACAGCGCCCCGCCCGGGACACCTCCGGGACCCGACGGGTACGTCCAGGTCCGCACGCGGGGTGCACAGCGCCAGCGCGTTCGGGTTCCCGGCCACTGGCCGGCCATTCGCCATGTCCACGATGCACTGGTACCGCGCCGACGGTGACCGCCTCGCCGAGCACTGGGGCGTACTCGACCAGCTAGGCATGCTGGCCCAGGTCGGCGCCCTGCCCGGCACCCCCGCACCGTCATAACACTCGCCCGCTCATCGGCAAAGCCGGATGTCTCCCGGACAGCGGGGACGTGGTTACCGGGCCCAGCGCATGATCAGCGGGTCGCGCTTTGCCACCAGTTCGATCAGGCCGCGGCGGATCCTGGACGATACCGGCCCGAGCGGCGCGCGGGTCCGGTCAGAGGCGATGATGCCACCCTCGGCCAGCAGGATCTTCTGCGCGCGCAGGCCGCATTGGCGGTTCTCGAAATGGATCAGCGGGAGCAGGTCTTCCCAGGTGCTCACCGCGCCGGCCCGGTCACCGGAGCGGTAACGGCGGAGGACCTGGCCAAGTTCGGCGGGGACCATCGAGCTGGGCATGGTGCCGGTGGCCCCAGCGTCCAGGTCCGGGATCAAGGTGACTGACTCTTCGCCGTCGAAAGGGCCGGGCAGGCTGTCGCCAAGGGCGCTGACCAGCTCATGCAGCTTGTCCGCCGCCTGCGGCACCTCGATCTTGGCGTACTGCACCTGAGGTACCTGCCGGACCAGGTCGATCAGCAGGCTGGCCGGCAGCGGCGTCGGCGACATCGGGGCATCCTGCACCATGACCGGGATGCGGATCGCGCCCGCCACCTGCTTGAAGTACTCGATCACCGCGGGACCGCCCGCCGTGACAGCGGCGCCGAAGAAGGGCGGCATGATCATCACCATCGCCGCGCCCATGTCCTGGGCGGCGCGGCTGCGCGCGGCGGCGACCCGGGCGCTGTAATGGCTGGTGGTGACTATTACCGGCAGCCGTCCCGCGATGCGCTCGAGAAGCGTGCGGGCGATCTCGTCGCGTTCGGCGTCGGTCAGCGAGAACTGCTCGGAATAGTTGGCCAGCAGGCACAGCCCGTCGACCCCGGCGTCCATCAGGTAGTCCACCACGCGCGCCGTGCCGCCCAGGTCAACGCTCTCGTCGTCGTGGAAGATGGTCGGCACAACCGGCACAACGCCGGCAAGCGGAGCGGACATATCGGCGTTCTCCAGATGGGCTCGTCCTTCGTGGCCAGTAACCACGAGTGTGACGTACGCGTGTGCGGGCGGCCTGGTTCAGCAGGGTCTGCAGGGGATCCCGCACTTGTTCGCGCGGCCGTCGCGGACTATACGCGCGATCAGAAGAGGATGTCAGCTCGTGCGAAGATCGCCGCCATGGATGACGATGACGCCCGGACCCGCAGCAGCGGGTCGCCGGCACCTACCCGGATGGCCGGATGAGCCCGCATCGCTGCTACATTGCCGTCCGCGACCATGTCGGGCAAGCGGACAGGACCGGCCGGAAGCGTTCGGGTACGGCCTGGCTGCCAGACACGTCATGCATCCTAACCAAATTGCTTGACCGGTCAGCGGCGTGAGCGGATGGCGCTGCGTGTCCGCTCGGCGTTGGCGACGGTCGGCGCACTAGCTGGAGGTGGTGGCGCCGCTGCTGGCGCAGGCGGCCGGGGACCAGGGTTAGACGGGCACGCGCGTTCGTAGGTGGAACGCGTTAGATGGGTGGTTCAGGGTGCAGGCCGGAGGCCGTCCATCAGGATGTTCAGCAGGCGGCTTGCCCTGGCGTCGTGTTCGGGCGGGCGGGCCACGGTGAAGATGCCGATGAGGCTGGCAGCGATGTCTTCGGCGGTGACGTCGGCGCGGAGTTCGCCCGTCATTCGGCCGGCGTTGAGGATGTCGTCGATGGCCGCGAGCAGCCCGGCCTGGGTCTGGGCATGGGCGATTTCGCCCGATTCGATCATCGCGTGCAGCGTGCCGAGCATGCCGTTCTTGGTCGCGATCCAGTCCCCGAACAGCTCCATCCAGCGTCGCAGCGCCGCGGGCGGGGGAAGCTGGGCGAGTAGCTCGCGGGCGCTGTCGGTGAGCCGCGCGACCTGATCGCGGTAGACCGCGTCGACGAGAGACTCGCGGGTGGGGAAGTGCCGGTAGAGCGTGGCGATGCCGACCCCGGCTTCGCGTGCGATCGCGCGCATGGACGGTTCGGTGCCGGCAGAGGCGAACACGCGGGTCGCGACTTGGAGGAGCTGGCTGCGGTTGCGGGTCGCGTCCGCTCGCAGCACGCGAGTTTCTGGCTCGGCCAAAACGGATCACGCTCCGGTTATGGTACGGTGCCTGTTGTAAACGGAGCATAGTCCGCTTCTCGTTGCCTTCATTCGCCGCCCAAGGAGACAAGTGAACACGCAGCAACCGGGCGCCGGCACGCCGGCGACCACGAGCCGGGCGGTCCAGCTCGACTCATTCGGCGGCCCCGAGGTCCTGAACCTCCGCGAGGTACCCGCACCGCAGGCCGGCCCGGGGCAGATCCGCGTGCGAGTCACCGCGGCTGGACTGAACCCGATGGACTGGTTCATGACCTCCGACGCACAGACCGCCACCCGATTCGGCTTGAGCCTGCCGTCCGGGTTCGGAACCGACTATGCCGGGGTCGTGGACCAGGCCGGTGACGGCGTGACCGGGTTCGCGGCCGGCGACCGGGTGTTCGGCGGCGCCCTGTCCCGCGCGGTCGCCGACTACGTGGTCATAGACCAGGCAGGGACCATCGCGGCGGGCGGCGACGCGCACCATACCCCCGGCGGCGTCGACGACCGCACCGCCGCCACCCTTGCCATCGCAGGGTGCACAGCCGCCGCCGCGCTCGCCGTCGTCAAACCCGGCCCGGGCGACACGCTGCTCATCGGCGGCGCCGGAGGCGGGGTCGGCGTGTTCGCCGTGCAGCTCGCCCGCCTCGCGGGCGCGCGAGTGATCGGGACGGCATCGGTGACGTCGGCCGGTGCCCTGCGCGCCCTCGGAGCCGAGCCCGTCGCTTACGGCGACGGCCTGGCCGGCCGGCTCCGCGCCCTGGCTCCCGCCGGCGTCACTGCGGCCATCGACCTCTACGGGACCGAGACGGCGCAGGCGGCACGAGAACTCAGCGTTCCGGACGAGCGCATCACCACCATCGCCGCACAGGTCGACGGAATCACGCCGGCAAACGGCGCTAACGCCGCCCCCGGCGCCATCGAGGAGATTGCCCGCCTGGTCGCAGCGGGCCAGCTCCGTGTGCCCATCGCGGCAAGCTTCCCGGTCGCCCAGATCCGCGCCGCGGTCGAGCTTCAAGCCGGCCGGCACGTGCACGGCAAGGTCGTCATCGACCTCTAGCATTCGCCCGCTGAGTCAATCTTGATCTTGGGGATTCTCGCGCGCACGGGTTGCCAAGCGGCCGATGCCCGGTGGCGGCGCTAGTGTCACGGCGGGTGGGTCTCAGTGGCCGGCTGATCAGCCGCCCTAGCAGGGCAGGCATCCGCGTTCGGCGCGAGCGGCCCCCGAGCGGGCCCGCGGCAAGCTAGGTTGCGCCGCATTAAGGGCTCGACGGCGAAAGGCTGTCTCGACCCCTCATCGGCAGATGAGTGAATTCGCCAGGCGGCCGATCTGCATACTTGTGTCATGCGCCAGGCTTTTGTTCAGGAGGCGGTCTTGCTCATGGAGCCGTACGCGGACGTGCGGGCTCCTGGGGCGGCGGTCACAGTCGCGCTGTGCGGGCACTGGGACCACGAGCCGCCATGCCCGCTGGCACCGCACCATGTCAGCGCCGCCGACGACGACGGCGAGTTGCGCGTGCGGATCCTGTTCGCGGCCGAACCGCACAAAGAAGACGAGGTCCGGCATCTCATCGAGCAGGCCCTGTCAGGACAGCTGAAGTTCCC
>Ga0302326_10022278_pt1 | contig 12958 bp, 11 predicted proteins | sample Palsa_T0_3_FD_202264 | JGI IMG/M metagenome (GOLD analysis project Ga0302326, IMG submission 202264) | Peat permafrost microbial communities from Stordalen Mire near Abisko, Sweden - Palsa_T0_3 | ecosystem: Environmental > Terrestrial > Soil > Palsa > Peat permafrost | place: Sweden: Abisko... | reverse complement strand
CGACCGGCATTTCGCGGATTGATTTTCCTTCTTTTTCTGCCGCTTGAAATACTTTGCCTGCTATTTCGTGCGCTTCGCGGAAGGGAACCCCGAAGGTCACTAGATAGTCCGCAACTTCAGTGGCAACGAGCGCCGGATCCTGTGCCGCCGCGCGCAAACGATCTTCACGAAACTGTGTGGTCGCCAGTGTGGCCGCGGCAATTTGCAGCATGGCCAGAGCTTGGTCGTGTGCTTGGAAAAGGTTTTCTTTGTCTTCCTGCAAGTCGCGCTGATAGCTGGATGGCAAACCCTTCATGGTAGTAAACAGTCCGATGAGGCTGCCATAAATCCGGCCGGTCTTGCCGCGAATTAGTTCCCAGGCATCGGGGTTTTTCTTCTGCGGCATCAGGCTGCTGCCGGTGGAAAACTCATCCGGCAACTCGACAAATCCGAATTCGGGCGAAGCGAACAAAACAAAGTCTTCCGCGAGCCGCGAAAGATGCATCGCGAGAGTGGCCAGCGCAAAGAGATATTCGAGCGCGAAGTCGCGGTCGCTGACCGCGTCCAGGCTGTTGGCGGAAACAGCTGAAAAACCAAGATCCTGAGCGAGCGCCTTCCGATCGAGCGGAAACGCGCAACCAGCGAGAGCGCCCGAGCCCAGCGGGCAGACATCCGCGCGCGCGGCGGAAGCGGCGACCCGTTCCGCGTCGCGATGAAACGCCTCGCCGTGCGCGAGAAGCCAATGCGAAAGTAGCAGGGGCTGTGCGTGCTGCATGTGCGTGTTACCCGGCATGGGCACTTTCAGATTGCGCTCAGCCTGCGCTGCTATTGCTGTTTCCAGTGATGCAATGGCGCGCCGAATTTCGCGCGCGGCGTCTTTCACATACATGCGAAATTCGGTGGCCACCATGTCGTTGCGGCTGCGGCCGGTATGCAGCTTGGCGCCAAGCGTGCCGAGTTTTTCGATCAGCGCAGTTTCGACGAAATGATGGACGTCCTCGGCCTTCGAATTGTCGAGCCACGCAGCATCGGATTTCGCACGCGTCTCGAGAGCATCGAGCGCGGAAACCAGCTGCTCGCCCTCTTCCTCCGTGAGAATTCCCGCGCGGGCGATGGCACGCGCCCACGCCCGGTCGAGCGCGAATTCCTGCGGCAGCAGACGCCGATCGAATTTCCAGGAGCGCTCGAATTCGTAGAACGAAGCATCGGGACCGCGTTCGAAGCGGCCTCCCCACATTTTCCGCTGGCCGGCGGCATCACTCATCGAGCTTTGGCCTCGTGATGTGCGGCTTGCACTTTGGGTTGAGTCTCTTCCTGCGGCACGGTGATGGGCAGCGCGAAAAGATTGATGAAGCCTTCGGCATCTTTCGGGTTGTAGCCGGTCATGGTGAAGCTGGCAAGATTCGTCCGATAAAGCGAGTACGGCGAGTGGCGGGATGTTACGGACACGTTGCCCCTGCAAAGAGCCAGCGAAACCGAGCCGGTGACGCGCCGCTGCGAGCTGGTGAAAAATGCGTCGAGCGCTTCGCGCAACGGCGTGAACCACATGCCGTAATAGACCATCTCCGCGTAACGCAACGAAAGAATCTGCTGATAGTGTGCGGTTTCGCGGTCGAGCGCGAGTGATTCGAGTTCGCGATGTGCAGTCACCAGCAGCGTTCCACCCGGTGTTTCGTACGCGCCCCGCGATTTGATTCCAACTAGCCGGTTTTCGACGATGTCCATGCGCCCCACGCCGTTGGCCGCGGCGATTTCATTTAAGAGCGTCAGGAGCGGAATCGCACCCAATTTCGTGCCATTCACCGAAACGGGGGTTCCGCCCTCGAATCCAACTTCAACTTTAGTGGGTTTTTCCGGCGCGTTCGCCGGCGACACCACCCATTGCCACATGCTCTCATCCGGTGCATTCGCGGGATCTTCCAAAACTCCGCCTTCATGGCTCAAGTGCCAGATGTTGCGGTCGCGGCTATAGATATTTTTGGTCGTCTGCTCGACGGGGACGTTATGCGCTCGGGCGTATGCAATGGCTTCTTCCCGCGAAACTATATTCCATTCGCGCCACGGCGCGATGATTTGCAATTCAGGGGCGAGCGCTTTGGCTGCCAGTTCAAACCGCACCTGGTCGTTGCCCTTCCCGGTGCAGCCATGCGCCACGGCATCGGCGCCTAGTTTCTTGGCGATCTCTACCTGGCGCTTGGCAAGCAGCGGCCGCGCGAAAGAAGTGCCCAGGAGATACTTATGCTCGTAAACCGCGCCGGCGCGCAATGTCGGCCAGATGTAGCCGGTGATAAATTCCTCCCGCAGATCTTCGACATAAGCAGCGCTCGCGCCGGTGGAAAGCGCTTTCTTTCGTGCTGCTTCCAGATCTTCTTGCTGGCCGAGATCGCCAATCATGGCAATCACTTCGCAGCCGTACTTCTCCTTGAGCCAGGGAATGATGATGGAGGTGTCCAAACCTCCGGAGTACGCAAGTACAACTTTCTTCGGCAAATCGTTCTCCTTGTTTTAATTAATTCAGCAGCGTGAGCAGAATCGCTTTCTGCATGTGGAGGCGATTTTCCGCCTGATCGAACACGATCGAAAACGGTGAATCGATCACGTCCGCGCTGACTTCCGATCCGCGATGGGCTGGAAGGCAATGCATGAAAACGGCGTCAGGAGCAGCCTGCGCAAAGAGCGTCGCATTCACCTGATAGCCTGCGAATGCTGCTTCGCGTGCGGCCAATTCTTCTTCCTGACCCATGCTGGTCCACACGTCCGTATAAATCGCCTGCGCGCCCGCCACCGCTTCCTGAGGCGAATTACAAATCTCAACCTTGCCGCGTGTTTCGCGCGCAGTGCGCTTCGCTTCTGATACCACAGCAGGATCGGAATCGTAACCTGGGGGCGTGGCGATTCGAAGGTGCGCGCCGGCGCGAGCCCCAATGCTCAGGAGCGAATGGCAAACATTATTCCCGTCGCCAACGTAGGCGACCTTCAGTCCACGCAGGCCGCCGAACCGCTCCTCGAGAGTGAACAAATCGGACAGCGCCTGGCAGGGATGGTAGCGGTCAGAGAGCGCGTTAATCACGGGGACGCATGCGTTTTCAGCGAGAGCATCAATAGATTCCTGCGTGAAGGTACGCGCGACGATCCCTTGAACCCAGCGCTCGAGATTTTTCGCCACGTCGGGAATGGATTCGCGCTGGCCCAGTTTTGATTCCGTATGGTCGAGAAAAACCGAAGCGCCGCCGAGACTGGAGATTCCGACCTCGAACGTGACGCGCGTGCGCAGCGACGGCTTTTCGAAAATCAGCGCGAGGAATCGCCCGGCCAGCGCCCCGCGATAACGATCGGGATGCGCTTTCACGTCCGCGGCCAGATGGAGAAGTTCGCGTACCTGCGCGGGATTCCATTCCATTCCGGTTAGAAGATCTTTCGTTAGTGTCAAAGGAGCTACGGCAGCGTTCATAGTTGCCTCGAAGCAGCCATGACCTTCGGCTGCGTTTGAATTGTTGCTTTTAACTTGATCGCTTTAGCGGATTCAGCGGCGGCCATTTTTGAAGTTGCGACCAACACAGCTTCAATCTTGGCGAGAAATTCGGCGATGTCGCGCTTGCGGATGATGAACGGAGGAAGCAGACGCAAAATGTGTTCATGCGTGCAGTTGATAATCAAACCGCGGCGAAGCGCTTCTTGGACGACGGGTGCGCCGTCGCACGACAGATCGACGCCCAGCATCAGACCTTGGCCGCGCACCTCGCGAATAAAATCAAATCGCGCGGCGAGTTTTTTCAGACCGGCGCTCAATTCAGCACCGCGCTCTCGCACCTGCGCAAGCAGATTTTCCTCTTCGACGATGGCGAGAAATTCGAGTGCGGTGGCGCAGACGAGCGGCCCGCCGCCAAACGTGGTTCCGTGCGCACCGGGTGTGAAGGCGGAAGCAAATTTCTCGTTTGCGATAATCGCGCCGAGCGGAAGACCTGCCGCAAGCGGTTTCGCCACGACCGTAATGTCCGGCAGTGAATCAAATTGCTGATACGCGAAATAGCGGCCCGTGCGGCCCAGGCCGCACTGTATCTCGTCGGCAATTAGCGCTGCGTCATGTTGAGTAGCAAGCTCGCGCGCGCGATTCCAGAAGCGCTGATCCACGGCGAGAATGCCGCCCTCGCCTTGGATTGTTTCCAACACCAACGCACAAACGGAATCGTCAAATTTGGCTTCGAGGTCCGCCACATCGTTGAAGCGTACGAATTCGACCCCAGGAACCAGCGGCTCGAACGGCTCGCGATACTTCGCCGTGTGGGTAATGGATACAGCGCCAAAGGTCCTGCCGTGAAACGAATTTTCGAGCGCAAGGATTCGAGTTTTCTTCCCGGCGGATTCGGAGCCACCGCTCTTCTGTTTCGCATGCGCGTAGGCGCGCGCGAGCTTCAGCGCTCCGTCTATCGCTTCGGTGCCACTATTGGTGAAAAAAACACGATTGAGGCCGGACCAATCAGCAAGCTTTCTCGCGAGCGGCCCTTGATATGCATTGTGAAAGAGATTCGAAAGGTGAATGGCACGGCCCGCTTCCCGCCGGATCACGCGCACCAGTCGCGGATGCGCATGTCCGAGCGCATTGACTGCGATGCCCCCAAGAAAATCGAGATACTCGCGCCCATCCGCATCGTACATCCGGCATCCACGGCCGCGCGTGAATACGACGGGCGGACGTTTGTACGTGTTCATCAAATGCCGCGCTTCGTCCGCGCGAACCCGGACCGCAGAGACGGATTTTCTCGCTGCCATTTTGTTCTTAGCCATTCTTAGCGTGCCGCTCCATGAGCTATTCTTGCGGTGGCATGAACGGTCGGAAGCACGCGCGTGCCGAAGCGGCGCGAACCATTGGCCGCGGTAAACAAGGAACGGGGGAGCGTTCCACCCACGATGTGCACCTCGCTGACGCCTCCGGCCAGCGCGCGTTTGGCAGCTTCGAGTTTCAAAACCATTCCGCCCGATACTTTATTCCGCCGGATGAGATCTTCGATTTCCGCGCCACGCACCGCGCGCAACACTTTTTCGCCGTCGAGTACACCCGCTACATCGGTGAGAAAAATCAAACGATCGGCTTGGACGAATTCCGCAGCCGCAGCCGCCATGTGATCGGCGTTAATGTTGTAAAGCTCGCCGTCAGAGCCCAGCCCCAGGCAAGAAGCAACCGGAACGATCCCTGCGTTCCAAAGCGAGCGCAGAAATTCAACGTTCACTTCTGTAAGGTAGCCGACGTATCCAAGGCTGCCTTCGCTTTCACCAACTTGCATCGGCTCGGCCAGAAAACATGCCGCGTCGGAAGCGCTGATGCCCACCGCGACCTGGCCCGCCAGCGAAATGGCACCGGCGAGACGCTTATTCAGCAATCCGGCAAAGACCATCACCGCAGCATCCCGCGTTTCGCGGTCGGTGACGCGCAGCCCGTTTACAAAGCGGCTGGAGATTCCCATGCGTTCGAGCGTGTTCGTAAAGATTTTCCCACCGCCGTGAATTACAAGCAGCTCATGCCCGCCGCGCGCGAGTTCGGTGATTTGCCGCGCGATTGTTTGCACCGTTTCTTTGCGCTCCAGGAGCGCGCCTGCAACTTTTATTACCAGTCTCATAGCAACCCCGCAGTTTCTGGATGACCGAACATCTCATTCATGTTCTGAACCGCCTGCCCTGCCGCGCCTTTGCCCAGATTATCGAGGCACGAAAGGATTACCAGCCGCTCGCCTGAAGGATCTAGCGCGAACCCGATATCGCAGAAATTCGTGTGCGTTACATGTTGCAGTTCCGGCAAGCGGCCGCCGGACAGAATGCGAACCATGCGCCGCTCGGCATAAAAATGACGATAGAGACTTTCAATCTCGTCAGCATGGCGCGGTTGCGCCAGCCACACGTTCAGCGTTGAAAGAATTCCGCGCTCCACGGGCAGCAAGTGAGTGGTGAAAATAAAATCGTCAAAGGCGATCCCCGCATGCTTCGCGATTTCCGGCGTGTGCCGATGCGTGAACAGGCCATAGGCGCGAAAATTCTCGTTTACCTCAACGAAATGTGTTTCGCGCTTCGGTTCTTTGCCCGCGCCGCTTACGCCAGACTTGCAGTCACACACCACGCCGCGCGATAAGTTAATCCAGCCCGCTTCCACCAGTGGTCGCAACCCAAGAATGACGGAGGTTGCATAGCAACCTGGATTCGCGACCAACCGCGCCTGCGGCAAGGCGTCGGCGTAGAGTTCAGGCAAGCCGTAGACCGCTTCGGAGAGTGTTTCTGGACTAGCGGGCGCAAGCTTGTACCAATCGGCAAAAGTCTTTGGTTCTCGAAAGCGAAGCGCGCCGCTTAAATCGACGATGCGCAGCCTAAGATTCTCGGCGAGAAGCCCCGGCACGAGTTCGAGAGAAGCCTCGTGAGGCGTGGACAGAAAAACCACATTCGCGCCACTCTTCGCAATCGCTTCGACCGAGAGCGGGACGCAGCGCGCTTCACCCCATCCGCGAAGCTGCGGAAAAATCTCCGTCAGGCAGCGCACGTTCGCGTGCTCGCCGCGCACGAAGAAAACTGGTTTCTCGATGTGCGGGTGCCGCAGAAGCAGGCGGGCGAGTTCGAATCCGGCATAGCCTGTTGCTCCGACAACGGCGACCTTTGTCTTATCGTTCATCCCAGCATTTCCTCTATTCGTTTCTGGACTGTTACCCGCGCAGTACGAGAAGGAGCTACGATCAGAACCGTATCGTCGCCCGCCAGAGTTCCGGCAACTTCCTTCCAACGCTCGGCGTCCAGAGCCGCGGCAATCGGCTGAGCCCCGCCGGGCGGGGTTTTCAATACCAGCATGTTCTGCGCCGGCCGCACATCCAGCAAAAATTCCTTCACGGCGCGAGCAAGTGCGGGGATCGAAGATGTTTCCTCGGCAGCCGCAGAAGAAAGCGGCCGGTAGCCCTCGGCGGTTTTCACCAGGCGCAGTTCGCGAAGATCGCGCGAGAGCGTGGCTTGCGTAACCCGCACTCCCAGGTGCACGAGCTGCCGCCGCAACTCATCCTGGCTGGCGACCGGCGGCCCCGCAAGCACCTTCAAAATTTGCCCCTGCCGAAACCTTTTATGCGCGCCCATAGACAACCTTATGCGTGATTATTCATCTCTCTGCATAATAATACATTATGGACCCGTGGTGTCAACAGTGCAGACCAAGAAATTGCGGAAGCAGGTGCCTCCGGAATTCAGGAGTTGGAACCGGGACGCACGGGAAAAAAACGCAGAGATAATTCCGACGGCGGGGATACAATCCCCGTCGAAAAGCTAATGCACGAAAACAATTGGCATGTCTGTGAAAATCTTAGGGAGGTTTCAGATGAAGCGTCTGGGATTGTTGTCCTTCTTGTGCTCCGTTTTAATCAGTGTGTGCGGCGCTCAGACGCCGAAGGTTTCTCCGCCCGCTGAAATTGCGGTCCATGCGGGAAAAGTACTGGATGTTCGCACGGGAAATTATCTTACGGATCAGATCATCTGGATTGAGGGCGACCGGATCAAGGCCATCGGGAAAGCGGCGGAGATTTCAAGCCAGCTTCCGGCAGGCGCTAAGGTGATCGATCTCTCGAACGCGACGGTGCTTCCCGGCTTGATTGATTGCCACACGCACCTAACCTACACGCCCTACATGTCGGGTCCAGCGGGGTTGCACGTTTCCTATCCGCGGCAGGCGCTGATCGGCGCACGCAACGCTCGTGTCACTCTCGAAGCAGGTTTCACAACGGTTCGCAATGTGGGGGCGAATGGATATTCAGACATTGCTCTGCGCGACGCCATTAAGGCCGGGGATGTTCCGGGTCCGCGAATACTCGCTTCCGGCCCGGCGCTCAGCATCACCGGAGGGCACGCCGACGAGAATTTCCTGGCGCCTCAATACAATTTTTCAAGCGATGGAGTGGCTGACGGCGTTACTGGCGTGACCGCGAAAGTGAGAGAAAACATTAAATACGGTGCTGACGTGATTAAATTCATGGCCACCGGCGGCGTGCTCTCCGAAGGCGATAACCCGGCGCTGGAACAATATAGTCCCGAAGAAATGAAAGCGATCATCGACACGGCGCACGGGCTGGGCCGCAAAGTCGCGGCGCACGCCCACGGCGCGTTGGGAATCAAGAACGCGGTGCTCGCAGGCGTGGATTCCATCGAGCATGGCAGCTACATAAACGAGGAAGACATTCAGTTGATGAAACAGCACGGCACGTACTTGGTCCCTACGCTGTATCTCGGCGATTGGCTGATGGAGAATCTTACGACACTAGGCCTTTCACCCAACATGATCGAAAAGGCCAAGATCGTGCTACCGCTCGCGCGCCAGAATATCGCGGTCGCCTTCAAAGAAGGCGTGAAAGTGGCGTTTGGCACGGACGCTGCGGTCTATCCTCACGGCTTGAACGCGCGAGAATTTGCGGTCATGGTCAAACTTGGTCTTTCGCCATTGCAATCGATTCAAGCCGCCACGGTAAACGCAGCCGATTTGCTCGGCTGGACGGACCGCGTTGGAACGCTGGAGCCGGGTAAGTTTGCGGATATTATCGCTATCGACGGCGATCCTCTCGCAGACGTGCATGTGTTGGAAAATGTCCGCTTCGTGATGAAGGGCGGTGAAGTGATCAAGAACCAGTAGAAGGCTTCATGTTCCAGGCGTAGGAGCTGAATGCACCGTTTGGTTCAATTAGCTCTACAAGGAACGCGGCAGGAATGGTAGGCCCGTGCGGGCTCGAACCGCAGACCTCCACCGTGTCAAGGTGGCGCTCTAGCCAACTGAGCTACGGGCCTACTGACTTATTTGCATTCTAGCACAGCGTTCGACGGCATCGAGGGCGCGATAGCTCGTTCAATTTGATGTAGGCCGAACTGAAAACCCCATGAGCAGTAGGGATCGCTGAGCGAATGGCAGATAGAGGAGTGCGGCGGTCGCCGCCAGCGCCAAGCCGAATCCGATTTGGTCCACAAGTAAAAATGGCGCGAGGGCCCATAGTTCGTCGAGTGGAAGCAGAAACGGGAAAAGTTTCTTGAATTTCGTGCTCAGCCCGCGATAGTTGAAGCTCGCTGCCGAAAGCAGATAAAGCCGAATCGGTATCCCGATGGCCGCCGTAACGATCAGGACGACTAATATCAAAAGACTACGGTTTCTCGATTCTGTCAGTATCGCCTCCACCCGGGACAACCGCATCAACGAAATTGTGTAAAAGACGAGGTACATCAGCTGAATCAACGAAAAGAGAATCCGCACTATCCGTCGCGAAACGAAGGGTAATTCCCGCGGGTCGCTCAAAACCAATGAGCGAGCTGGTTGCGATGCGGATTCGTCAAGTTCTTCTGGTTCAAGGATGCCGTCCCGCGAGCCAGCCTCTACTGGCGCAATGAAGCGATATCCGCGGCGAGGCAGCGTCTGGATAAACCGGGGATTCGCCGCCGAATCACCCAGTGCGCTTCGTAGTTGATTTATCGCGGTATTCAGTCCGTGATCAAAATCCACGAACGTGTCCGCCGGCCATAAGCCCTTGCGGAGTTCCTCTCGAGTGACCACTTCTCGCGGCCGCTCCAAAAGCATCCGGAGTATTTGAAGCGCTTGGTCGCGAAGTCGAGGCTGCACCTTGCCTTCCCTGCTCAGTTCGCCGCTGGCAGTATCGAATTCGAATACACCGAAGCGAAAATCTCGTCTCTCGCGCTTTGGCTCCGTCAAGACATGTCTCCGAACTGGCCTAATTCTAACGGAGAACGTTGATTAACCGCCTGATTTTAAGCCCCTTAAGAAAAGAGGGGGTTCTTGTCTGAAATGACCTGCAAATCATTGAAATCGTGGGCGTCACGAACGCATAGTCGGCGCGTGCCGCACAAGGGAAGAACGTGGCACTCATTCCAGGGAGAAATCACAAGGTGAGCCTAAAACCATCAGCGGTCGAATACACACCTGCCCGCGAAACTCGTAACAAGCAATTGACAATTGCTCCAAGCGAAGAGTGTGCGCAGGCTTTTCGGAACGCAACTCGTATTCAAGAAAGCCTCACATCCGCACGGGAGCGTAGAGTATTACTTTGGTTGGCCGCGCGTATGCCCTGTTGGGTTACTTCTGATCAGCTGACGCTTCTTGGATTCGTGGCCATGCTTCTGACCGGCGCCAGCTATTTATTGGCGCGCTGGCATCCTGTGGGGCTGCTGCTTGCAACAGCGTGTCTGGCGCTCAACTGGTTTGGAGACAGCCTCGATGGGACGCTGGCGCGTGTGAGAAACCGGCAGCGTCCTCGCTACGGATTTTACGTTGACCACATGGTTGACTCGTTCGGAGCGCTCTTTCTCATGGGCGGACTCGGGGCTTCCACCTACGTGGATTGGCGTGTCGCAACGGGCATGCTTATTGCTTTCCTACTGCTCTCAATCGAAAGCTACCTGGCGTCTTACACGTTGGGAATTTTCAGGCTATCTTTCGCGAAGTTCGGACCCACGGAAATCCGAATTCTTTTGTCCGTGGGAAATATTGTGTTGTGGTTTCGTCCAGATCTTAAGGTGCCTGGACTGCCCTATCGCCTTTTGGACTTCGGCGGGTTGGTAGCGGTGACGGCCATGGGCGTCATGGTTGTCGTCGCCGCGGTGTGGCACACCAGGGAGCTGTATCGGCAGGAGACGTTGCCGTAAAGAGTGCCAACAAAGGGAGTGGCTCGTATCGATGATTACTTGGCTTCATACTTCAGAGTCTTCTTGAGGAAGGCAACTGTGCGCGCCCAGGCATCCGCAGCGTCTTCGGGACGGTAGCCCTTCTCATTGTTCGGATTTTCGAACGCATGGCCGGCGCCATCATAGATCTTAATGTCCACATAGCGGCCCAGGCCCGTCAGGGTCTTTTGGAAGGCTTTCACGTCCGCGGTCGTGATTCCGTGATCTTCCGCGCCGAAATTTCCAAGCAGCGGCGCTGCTATCTGTTGAATGTCGTTGGGATCGGTCGGCAGCGCTCCGTAGTTCACCACACAAGCTGACAGGCGCGGTTGATGTATCGCCAGTTGCAACGCATAACCGCCCCCCATGCACCAGCCCAGTGCTGCAATGCGTCCGTTCACGTCTTGGCGTGCAGTCAGATAATCGTATCCGGCCTGTAAGTCGCGCACGGCGCGGTCCTGCGCTAATGCTCGCATCAACTCGTGGGCTTCCTCCGGAGTCGCCGCGGTTTTGCCGCGGTAAAGGTCCACAGCCAATGCCACGTAGCCTTGCTCGGCGATTTTCTGGGTCTGTTCCTTCACCCAGTCGTTCAGCCCCCACCATTCGTGGATTACAATCACCGCGGGGTAACGTCCGGGTTTCTCCGGTACCGCCAGATACCCTTCGATCGTTTCCTTTCCGCTGGGAAATTTGACCATCTCCGTCTTGGGGCCGGCCGCGCGCACGCTCACAATCGTCGCGAATAGCCCAACTAGGAGAATGGCCGAAAGGACCCAGTACATATGCTTCCTCAATGATGCCTCCCAGCGTACACGGTCATTATATATGTTGCGCGACTTCGCGGCGTGCGGGCATTGTAACCCCGCTTGCGTTGTTTTATCCGCGCAATGTGTTGGTTCAAAGTTCTCGATTAGAAAGGGTCGCTGGTGTTTGTTTTCAACGAGTTGAGGTGTGTTCTAATTCCAAGAGTTCTCGATTAGAAATGGGGGTAACAAGGGGCGAATGGCGGAGGGACCGAGGGGTTTCGGGCTTACAACCAACTCTTCGACTGCGACCTCGACTGCCAGTGGCCTCGGCCATAAACCTTCTCCCTAGGGCGTCTATGACGCCACGACCAATGATAACATAGTAGTAAACATAAGTCAAGAGTAATAAATTACACGGGTGTAAGTCGAGTAAAGCCAAGGGGTATTTAAGCTTGCGCTGAGCGGCGGTTTGCCCATCGTTGCCGGACTCCGGCCAGGAACTTCGGCTTGTCGGCACGCATTTGGCGGACGAGCGCTTGATTTTCGGTATGTTCGTGGGCGGCGGCCCAGAGCACCATTTCCGTGAGTACCGGCGCGAGGGCTATTCCTTTCGCGGTCAGCAAGTAAATCAGCTTGCGTCCGTCGGACGGGTCTTTTTCCGTGGTGATAATTCCGTAAGCGACCAGCTTTCGCAGACGATCCGCCAGAATGTTCGTGGCGATGCCTTCGTAGCAGTCCATGAATTGTTTGTAGCTTCGCGCGCCAGCCAACATCATGTCGCGGATGATCAGGAGCGACCAGCGATCGCCCAACATTTCCACGGAAGCATTTAAGGGACACCCCGACCGCCGCTTTGGACCTGCCTTCCCGCGCCTCATAGCTCCATCCTAAAATAATCACTTGCATTTCACAAGTTAGCCTTGCCACAATTCTCGCCACGCCTCATGGCGTGAACGAATGACCGGCGCGACGGTCATACCTCACCTAGATGGGAGCGGGCTTCCACTTCCAGGAGAATTAGATGAAGCGAAAAATAATCAGGACGATTGCGTTAGGAATTTTCGCGCTGGCTGTCGTGCTGGGCGCCCGGTTGCAAGCGCACGCACAGGACGCTAAAACACCGTATCCAAGCATGGCTCCGCTTGATCAATACTTAATGGATCGCGATGCCGAGATTGCTATGGCGCGGAGTGCGGCCCCGGAGGCCATCTCGCGCGATGCCGAGGTCCTCGTCCTGGGAAGGCATGGCTACGAAACCGCAGTCAAAGGTAAGAACGGTTTCGTGTGTGTCGTGGAGCGAGGGTGGATGAGCCCATTCGATGGCGATTTTACCGCTAATTTTTGGAACCCTAAACTTCGAGGCCCGCTCTGCTTCAATCCGCAGGCTGCGCGCTCCATTCTGCCGATGACGTATAAAAGAACGGAGATGGTATTAGCCGGTCAATCCAAAGCTCAGATCTTCGAAGGCATGAAGGCATACGTAAAGCAAGGGTTGCCGCCTCTGGAGCCTGGAGCCATGAGCTACATGATGTCGAAAGAACAGTACCTCAGCGATAACGGCC
>Ga0302326_10022277_pt1 | contig 12959 bp, 10 predicted proteins | sample Palsa_T0_3_FD_202264 | JGI IMG/M metagenome (GOLD analysis project Ga0302326, IMG submission 202264) | Peat permafrost microbial communities from Stordalen Mire near Abisko, Sweden - Palsa_T0_3 | ecosystem: Environmental > Terrestrial > Soil > Palsa > Peat permafrost | place: Sweden: Abisko... | reverse complement strand
GGCCGTCAATGCGAAAGAGCCAACCGAGAATCAGACTGCGTTGATGTTTGCCGCGGCGGAGCGTCACCCCGAGGTTGTGAAGGCGTTCATTGATGCGCACGCGGATCTAAAAGCCAACTCCAAACAGGGATTCACAGCCCTTCACTTCGCGTCGCGCGTCGGCGATCTGGAAAGTGTAAAGTTGCTGCTGGCCGCCGGAGTGGACGTGAACTTCCTGACCCAGGCGGACGGCGCAGCGAACCGGGTTACATCCTTTTTGGGAATTGCAAAGACGGTCGGGTCTCTCGGCTATACCCCGCTGTTAGTGGCGGTGGTCCGCGGCCAAGTAGATCTCGCGCTGTGGTTGCTGGATCATGGCGCCGACCCTAACAATGAGGCCGCCGGCTTCACGCCGTTACATTGGGCGTCCAGCGAGTGGGAAAGCTTCACCGCTAATCCAGTGTACGGTTTTGAAGACGCCATGGCCGGCATTCAGGATCGGCAAGCCAAGCTGCGGCTGGTGAAAGCGCTGCTGGCGCACGGCGCTAAAGTGAATACGCGCATGACGAAACCGCAGCCAAATTTCGCTGGCGGGTATCTGGATGCTAACGGAGCGACACCGTTCCTTCTCGCCGCTTCCGCCAACGATCTGGAGATGATGCACATTCTGCTCCAAGCCGGAGCCGATCCCAAAATCCTGACGGCCTCGAATGCGTCAGCCATTATGGCAGCAGCCGGTCTCAACCACTCCATCGGAGAGGACACCGTCACGGAGGCACAGGCCATGGAGACGCTAAAGTTGCTATTGGATCTCGGTGTTGACCCCAAGGGCGAAACCACCTTTGGCGAGAACGCTTTGTTCGGCCCGGCCTATCGCGGATGGAATAAAATCCTAGCCCAATTGATCGATCTAGGTGTCAATGTGAATGCAGTCAGCAAGGCTGGTGTAACAGCCTACCTTGCGGCACACGGCGACGGCGACCGGTTGGGTGGTGTCCTTTACAACAGGGAAGGCGCGGAGCTGTTGGCAAAGCATGGCGCCGATCCTAAGTTGGGGCACCCTTGCGAGGCCCAAAACAAGTGCAGGGCTGAACAATGACACACGTTCACTACCTCGGCCTGGCTTGTTTCGCGATGAGCGCAGTCGCGGCAAATGCATCTGCCGACAATCCGGCCGGCGAACTGGTGAACAAGTATTGCGTCTCTTGTCACAACCAAAAGCTGAAGACCGCGGGGCTCTCTTTGGATCGGGCCGACGCTGAGCACCCTTTCAATTCGCCCGAGATCTGGGAGAACGTGATCGCGAAGCTGCGAAGCCGCGCGATGCCGCCGCCCAAGCTTCCGCGCCCGGACAATGCCACATACGACAAAGTCGCTGCATGGCTGGAATCCGAAATTGATCGCGCAGCTGCGTCTCATGGCAATCCGGGCCACCCTTCCAGCTTGCATCGTCTCAATCGGGCCGAATACGCCAATGCAGTGCGCGATCTGATCGCGGTGGACGTGGATCCGCAGGCCATGTTGCCGCCCGACGCTCAAGCGTTCGGATTCGAAAACAACGCCGAGGCGCTTTCGATGCAGCCGGCACTGTTGGATCGCTACGTGTCCGCCGCAGCCGCCATTGCGCGCCGGGCCGTGGGCGATACCAGCATTCCGCCCGCGTTCGTGCGTTACGGGGCATTGAAGGGCAATGCTAACGACCAGACCTATCTACGCCAGACGGACCGGCTGGGCGAGGACTTTCCGCTGGGATCCAAAGGCGGCGTCGCCGCGCGCCATTATTTTCCAGTGGACGGCGAATACGTTTTCAAGCTTCGTTTACAGCGGGCTTGGGACAGCGAAATCCGCGGCCTGAACGTGCCCACGCAGTTTGAGATTCGTATGGACGGGAAGCGCATCTGGCAAACCACCTTGGGCGGAGAGAAATCGCATTCGAAGACGTTTATCTACGACGGCGACGAAGGGCTGCAAGTGCGGGTGCCGGTGACAGCCGGTCTTCACCAGGTGATGGCGACCATGCTCAAAACTGACTCTGTGGAGCCTGAAGGCCCGGGTCCGGACCGGCTACCGCTTTTCAGCCGCGCCTCCGACAACGGCACATCGCCGATTGCCATTGCGGCCTTGTGGATTGGCGGTCCATATGACGCTCGAGTGCCCGTTGATTCGCCCAGCCGTCAGCGTCTGTTCGTATGTCATCCCGCCAGTGCGGCTGAGGAAACTTCCTGCGCAACGAAAATTCTGTCACGACTGGCGCGGCGTGCCTATCGCCGCTCCGCAGCCGACGACGACGTCGAAACGCTGCTCAGCTTCTACAAACGCGCCCGCGGCTCCAATGCGAGCGGGGGCAGCTTCGACGATGGGATTCGCGCGGCGCTAGAGCGCGTGCTGGTCAGTCCGGACTTTCTGTTCCGAATTGAGTCCGATCCCGCGGGCCTTTCCGCGGGCACGGCGTATCGTATCTCAGATGTCGAGCTAGCTTCGCGATTATCGTTCTTTTTGTGGAGCAGCATTCCGGACGACACGCTGCTCGACTTGGCGATCAGCGGGAAATTGCATGAGCCAGCCGTTCTTCAGCAACAAGTCTCGCGCATGTTCTCCGACCCCCGCGCCGGCAAATCGTTGGTCGACAATTTCTTCTCCGACTGGCTCGAGACTCGCAACGTCTGGCTGCTGAATCCGGATGGCACAAAGTTTCCATTTTTTGACGACAATCTGCGTTCCGCATTTGTCACTGAAACAGAGCTTTTTCTTGATGCCCAGTTGAAGGAGAACGCGAGCGTCAGCGGCCTGTTGACGTCCAACGAAACTTTTCTCAACGAGCAACTGGCGCGCCATTACGGAATTTCAGGTGTCTATGGCAGCCATTTCCGGCGCATATTACTCACGGATCAAAACCGTTTCGGGCTGCTGGGCAAGGCCAGTGTCCTGGCCGTCACCTCTTACACTACGCGTACTTCGCCTACCATTCGCGGCAAGTGGGTGCTGGAAAATATCCTTTCCGCGCCGCCTCCTGCGCCGCCGCCCAATGTTCCTTCGCTCGAGTCGAGCAACAAAGATGGCCAGCCCTTGTCGGTCCGGCAAATGTTGGAAATGCATCGCGCTAATCCGGCTTGCGCAAGCTGCCACGCGCGCATGGACCCGCTGGGGTTGAGTCTGGAAAATTTCGATGCCATCGGCCAGTGGCGCGTATCCGATGCAGGCCACGCCATCGACGCGTCGGGCGTATTGCTGGATGGCACGAATGTGAACGGGCCACGGGAGTTGCGCCAGGCCTTAACGGCGCAGAAAATGCAGTTTGTCAAAACGGTAACCGACAAGTTGTTGACTTACGCTCTGGGCCGTGGGCTGGAGTACTACGACGCACCCACGGTTCGCGCGATTGACCGCTCCGCTGCGCCCGATGACTATCGTTGGTCGTCAATTATCTTGGGCATTGTGAAGAGTGCACCCTTTCAGATGAGAACCGCTGGTCCGGGATCGCAGCCAGTGACTTCGGCTAAGAATGTCGCCAGGAATTGAGGAGAATAGAAGTATGTTCGTGACGAAGAAGGCCATCTCACGCCGCACCGTACTTCGGGCCGCAGGCACGGTGATTGCGCTGCCGCTGCTCGACTCCATGATTCCGGCCTTCGCGCCGGCTGCTTCCACTAAACCCGTACGTCGATTGGGCGTGGTCTATCACCCGAACGGTGTCATCTATGATCAATGGCTGCCGAAAGGCGCCGGTTCTGAATTTGAGCTTTCCCCGACCTTAAAAGGCCTTGAGCCTTTTAAGGACAAATTGACCGTCGTCACAGGGCTGTTTTGTGATCCTGCGGAAGCTTTGGGCGATGGCGGCGGCGATCACTCCCGCGCTTGCGGCTCCTATCTGACCGGCGTGCACGTGAAGAAGTCCGACAGCAATGTCGAGAATGCCGTCTCCATGGATCAGATCGCCGCAAAGGCCTTCGAGCGGGATACTCAACTGTCCTCGCTTCAAATGACGGCCGACGAAAATAGCCTGCTAGGGTCGTGCGATCTCGGGTACAGTTGCGCCTATAGCAGCACGATCTCTTGGTTGACGCCGACCTTGCCGTTGATGGCCGAAAACAATCCACGCGTCCTTTTCGAGCGGATGTTCGGTTCAAGCGATAGCACCGATCCCCGCGTGCGCGCGGCGCGCCTCAGCCAGGACAAGAGCCTTCTCGATTCGGTAAGCGATCGCGTCAATCAACTGCAGCGCCGCCTCGGGGCCGCCGACAATCGCAAGGTGAACGACTATCTCGCATCGCTCCGAGATGTGGAAAGACGCATTCACAAGGCGGAAGAACAAAGTTCCAAAGAGTTGCCCGATGTGCCCCAGCCCGCCGGCATCCCGGAAAAATTCGAGGACCACGTCCGATTGTTGTACGACTTGCAGCTGCTGGCATACCAATCCGATCTGACGCGGGTGACCACGTTTATGTACGGCCGCGAGCAGACTGGCCGCCCCTATCCTCAGATCGGCGTGCCCGAGCCGCACCATCCGCTCACGCACCATCAGGGCAACCCGGAAAAGATGGACAAATGCGCCAAAATTCAGCGCTATCACATTGGGCTGTTCGCCGAATATTTAGAAAAATTACGCAATACCCCGGATGGCGATGGCTCGCTGCTGGATCATGTCATCCTTCTTTTTGGTTCCGGCATCAGTAACAGCGATCGGCACACGCACGGCCCGCTCCCGACATTTCTTGTGGGCGGAGGCAGCGGAACACTGAAGGGCGGCCGTCATCTGGTCTATCCGGAACACACGCCTCTGACCAACCTGCAAGTGACCCTGTTGAACAAGCTGGGCGTACCCGCGGAAAAGCTGGGCGACAGTAATGGAGAGTTCAAGGAGCTGTCCGAACTGTCCTGAAATCGAAGATTTCCTCAGGGCGTCGCACGATTTCGCGCACGGCTGGACCCTACTTGCATCGGTCTGCCGGTTTCTTATCGCGATATCTATCGTGGCAGTTCTTGCAGGCCGTCGTCATCACGTCGGCGGCGTCGGTCATCTTGTCTTGATTCTTGGTTTGAGCCGCCGCGTAAGCCGTCATTCCGGCCTCCCGAAGCTCTTGAACGAACTTGCCCCAATCGGCGTTACTCAGCGGAACGTCCAGGCCATTTGAGCACTTGCGCCCAGGCAGCGTGAGGAGGCTGGCGCCTTCAGCGATCGCCAAAGCGTTGTTCTCCACGGCTTGCCATTTTCCATACTGACTAGCCAGTGGGTCGGTCGCCATGGCGGGATCCTTGGCGTGGGGCACGTCCGCCGGATTCACGTCCTGCGCAGCGAAAACCACATTCGATTCCGGATAGAAGGTCCCTTTCATCAGTTGGGCAAGGTTCGCAGGCTGCTGAGGGGCCGTTGCTGATTGGGCCTCGATAAGAGATGTGGACATGGCGCTCCCGATGAAGAGCGCCAATATCGCTTTGGTCATTCTAGTGCCGAATCTGGGAGCTGATGTTTTTAATTTCGTAGACTTCGCAGTTGCCGCGCTCCCGCAGCAGTCCCGCTTCCGCGTTCGTGCTGAGTGTTAGCGTTCGCGGCGTCATCACCCACGGCTCCACAAGCGATGCCGGGTCGTCGACCGTGACTTCGTACAGAATCTTATCGCCTTTGCGAGTCAGCTTCTCGATCACGTGCATCTGATCGGAGTGGAAGAACCCACCGCGCGCCAGCCATGTCGTGTCGACGAATGAAATGGAGTCGAGCACCAGCGCATCGCCCTCCCAGCGCCCCACGGTATACCCCATGTACGTGCTCTCGATCGCCTTTTCTGGGTCGTGCTTACGGCCGTCGGTCGGGATCACGCGATATTCACCGTAGCCTCCGCCGCCATCCACATATTCCCCGTAGAAAAAGATGATGTCGTTCGCCGACTGGACGATGCGCCGGGGCGGGCCCTCGCGCGGAACCCCAGCGGCTGGCAGGTCATGACCGGATCATTCTTGTTCGTCCACATGTCCAGCTCCTGGACCTTGTCCCAATATTCGGGTTTGTACAGTGGGCGATTCGGCCCGAACCGCGAAGGTGCTTCGAACTCAAAATCCATGGTCTGATTGAGCGCCCGGGAACAGCCTTCCTGCTGCGTGGGATCGCAGCGGCGATTTCCGTAGCGCCAATTCATGGCGTTGAAATTCCAGTTGCCCGTCAGGTCCGGATGCCCGTTTGGCATCCTGGGCGTCACTCCAGAAGCTTCCAGCGCCGGTGGGGCCGGCGGCTGCTGCGCAGGCAGATGAAATGCCGCCCGCACGCTGGCCGGCACGGGCATTACCACGTAAACGCTGCCCGTTTCTGTCTGCACCGTGGTCAGGTCGCGAACGTCTGCGCCTTCGTGACGCTCAGTTATTTTGCCTGCGTATAACGCGTCGACCTTGTTCAGCGGATTGTTCCAGTCCTGATAATCGCCGTAGGTGAACTCGGTGGTTTTCGAGCCGTGCTTTACCACCACGCGCTCTGCCAGGAACTTGTCATTCAATGTTGCCCTCGCGATGGCACCCGGTACACCCGGAATAGGGTACGTCACCACCGGTTTACCGCCCTCCCACGACAAAGAAGTTTCGCCCAGCTTGTCGACGCCGTCCTTGAGAAGCGTAGCCGGGTTGGCTCCCAGCATGCCTGTCGGCGCTGCTCCAGCGATCGCGGCCTTGGGCGCTCCCTGGGGACTGGCCCAAAGACGAATCAGCCGCTCCTCCACTGCGCCCGGCATAGCCGTCGCCTTCCCTTTCCCCGGAACGATCTCCGCACCCGCTATATCTTCGTTCCAGGCGTAGTGCCTGCTGACAACCTCGACATTCGAATACGTTTGTCCATTGGACTGGGTGCACGTATACTGAACCCGCTGACCCGGCGTCTGATAGCTGGTGCTCACGCGATATTTCGTGAGGGTGCAGGGTTGTCCGTCCACCTGGATGACGCCCTTCCCTTGGTATTCCAGCGACGAAATCAGCTCGTGCTCATCAATTCCACGCAGCATACCCATGTACCAGGTCCAGTTGAAAAGCACCGACCGCAAGTCCTTGGCGTCTTTCGCGGGCCTGTAGATCACCGGGTAATCCCCGAACTGCGCCCGCGCACCAATCGGCGAGAGAACACCAATCGCGAGGACGGCTCCGATGGCAGCCCTCGTCCAAATCATCCTTCGTGGAAACGTCATGCTGGTCCGCTGCTTCGTCTACTCTGTGGCGTTCGGTGCGGCGATCTGGATAACACGTCCGTCCGGCATCGTTACCGTCTTGAGAAATCCTAACGGACTACCGTCCTTCGCGGGGAGGAACATCACTTTGATTTTGTCCCCTTCGTGGAGAGCATTCGGTCCGGTTTTGCCAATTCCCCTTTGGGCTAAGGCCGTGGCGGACCCGAGCGTCATCACCCAGTCCGTCATCGTGCCGTCCGCATTCTTCACCGTGAGCGTCAGTGACCCATGGGGATTTGAAAACTTGATACTGGCCACCGTCCCCTCGACATTCGTTTCCTTTTTCATGTCGTACACGCCCGCCAGGGAGTGATGAGCCTGCAACGAGACCGCCGCAGTCATCAACCACCCAAACAAGGCCACCGATCCCAGAGTTCGCTTAATCATTGATGCTCCTCTTCAAAATGCTGCTGCTCTTCAAAATGATGCTCCTATTCAAGAATTGTGATAGATCCCGGACGTTACTTGCAGCGACCGAAAGCGAGTATATCATTCGAAAAGACGCCCGGCCAGTAATCTAGGTTACTTGATGTAGGCCATTAAGCGGCCCGCGATGATGGCGCCAAACCAGCAAGCCAGCGAAGCCCAAGCCAGCATTTTTGCGCGGCCTGTCACAGGGACCTGATCGAGCTTCGGATCGTCAAATACTAGCCGGCGCATTCGTATGAGAACGAATAATCCTGCAAATACAAACCCCATCTTGAGATAGAAATCCAGCATCGTGAGCTTGGTTGTGGCGTCGGCAATCAGCATCATGGTTCCGGTCACCGCATTGATGCCAAACCCAAACCACAACAGCGGGAATGCGCGCGCGAAAGGCTTCATCGGAACCGCAGGCCAGAAACCCAGCACAACCAGGCTGATGATGGCGCTTACTCCGGCCACGATGGACATCCCCAGGGTGTGGACTATTAGAATCGTCGGGAATGCCCAAATGGTTGGGGCGTTTTTCACCCATTGGCTGAATTCCAGGTTTTCGAGGAACTCGAGAAAATGGTGCATGTGTTATTCCTTGTGCTCCTGACGCGCCGTCTTCCTATCCAAAACGTAGCCGACGATCGCGACGAGAACCGTTATGATGGTCACCCAAAGAATAGTTCCGACTACCAATGACAAGGTTTTCCCCCTCGCGCCCAGTTAGAATGAGTTGCCCAAAAATGGCAGCATGCTTCCGCAATACATAACAGCGACCCATAGGACCATCGCGGAAACAGCGGCGATTTTGGCCGTCATCGGCGCATCTTCCCCTGGCCCTAGAGTCCACGGCTCGTGAAAAATCGTAAAGTACACTGCGTTCGCGCCGGCCAGCATGGCCAGCCCTATTTTCCAGTAGAACGACGGATTGTGAATATACTGGCCGGGTATTCCCACGAAGAACAACATTCCGGTGCCGATATTCAAGGCGAAGCCCAACGCGGCCCAGGGTAAGAGACGATGCAGGGAGACGAAGGACACGCCCTTCATCACTCCCAGCACTCGCAGGTCCACCAAAAACACCACGCCGCACAACAGGCTCAGGCCGACGAAATGCAGCGTTTCGCAAGTGGGCCACATCCAGGGCGTCTCGGTAACGAAGGAGCCCACGGTCCGCGCCAGCGCGCCTTCCGGTGTTACTGATTCCTGGACACCCCGGATTTCCGCGTGGCGAATTTCGCCTCCCAGATTGGACACGCGAGCCATCAAGCCGAAGGACACCAGAGTCAAAAGCAGGATCACCACCGAATTCCAAGCCGGTAGGCGCGCGAGGCGGCGGAATTGCCACAATCCCAGCCACGCGAACCCACCGGTCAATAGCATGAATGCAAGAGCGACTAATGCAGTTCCCTCATGGGTTTCTATCAGGGATTTTGTTACGCCCGGCAAGGATTTGATGGCATCTGCGGCGCCGTTGCCGCTCATATAGGTAGGGATTGCGAGGAGAGCGATTCCCAGCAGGACAACCAGGCTGACAATCTTCAGGTCGTCGCTCTTCATTATGAGCGAGAGCACAAACAAACCACCGCCGATGATATAGCCGACCGTGGGAAAGTGGTTCAGCAAGAGATGGATGTGTGTCAAGTCCATAGTGACGCCGCGTCGCCGCTCGATTACTATACCACCTAGAAGCAATTCTGGCGCACGCACTCCTGCGGGCGTGTTCACTCATGTGAACACTCCGGGTGATGCGGGACAATAGGGTGACGCGCCGCGCAAGCGAAGCCGATGGGTGTAAAATGATCGGGACGAAAGTAATGATCAAACTGCGGGGACCGCGGTAATTACAGGGAGGACCACAATGTCCTTACAACGACGAATGATTTGCGCCAGGTTCGCGCTCACAATTGTTTTGACGACAGGCGGCACGTTTACTGCCCATGCGCAGTTTGGCGGTCCGGTTAAAGAACCCTACACGCCCGCGGCGGATGCCAAAGATCTGAAGGCCGTGCTCTTCAAGTGGATGTGGGCCATGGGCATGCTGAAAGGCCATGATGAGCGCGACATGGTGGCAACCCTGGAATATCAAGGCAAAGGCACGATTCAGGTGGACGGACAACCTTGCACCCTAACGAGATATCGCGCCAGCACCAACTACCAGACCTTCAGCCAGCGGATTAACTACGCTTGCACACCTTCGAATGGAAAAACATACTCGAACATTGAGGTGGTCAGCGGGCTGTACGCCTGGAACGAAGACACGCCCGGTGCCGGGATCGATGGAAGGAAGGGAACAACCATTCCGGAACCGGGAACGGTACAGGAGCGCCTGATCCGAATTTGGGCCAGTCCCCAGGGCGCACCCAAGGCCGCGCTGGCAGGGACAACCGACACATTCTGGTTGGGGGCTAACCCCGGCACCCTTTTCGCGGACGGTGTTGCGACGGTGGGCAAAACATCCGTGTCGTGGGAGGACGGTAAGCCGGTGGTCACCTTCCCGATTCCGGGTGTTCCCGGAGCCATGGCGACAGCCACTATCGATCCGAAGAACTATACGACTGATCGCGTGGTAGTGAAGCAGGGCTCCACGACCACCGAGTTCACGTACGGCGACTATCAGGACTGGAACAACCCATTGAACAAGATTGGGGTGCTTTACGCCGGAAAGATTGTGGAGCGTAGGAATGGCTCAGTCCTCCGCGACCTGACAACGAACGTGACGGAGACGGGTGACGTGTATGTGGTTGCGCCTGTTCCAGCGAGCGTGAAGGCGGCCATGCAGGTCACCGGGCAGATTCCGGTCGGCGTGATGGCTAAGACCGAACCGCCAGTAGACAAGTCGAAGCCCACACCGCAGCTGGCTGGCCATCCTGACCTGACGGGAAGCTGGTCCTGGAACGATTGGATCGGGAACTACATGAACGGGGGAGGGCGCCGGCGCAGTCCCTGGCAGGCGGCGGACAGCAGTCGCGATACCAATCAGACCGAAGATTTTGAGCTCTACTCGCCGTCGCGGTTCGGCAATCTGGGCCGTCCAACCTACAAGCCGGAGTACTGGGATAAAGTGCAAGAACTCGACATGTGGACAAACAAGAATGACCCTGTCATGACGTGCCAGCCGCTAGGAGTTCCGAGGGAAGGCCCGCCGCGGCGCATCTACCAGACCGACCACGATATCACCCTCCTCTATTCAGGAGGCGATGCAGGCGGTGGATATGGCGAGTTTCGCGTGATCCCGACCGATAACCGCAAGCACGACGAGAAGAAAGCGCTTGAGGCGACATATATGGGGTATACCGTGGGGCACTGGGAAGGTGAAACCCTGGTGCTGGACTCCATTTCGTTCGTCGACAGTACTTGGCTGGGGCGCGGCGGTTTCTTCCACTCGGATCAGATGCATGTGGTGGAGCGATTCACCCGGCAGGGCGATGCACTGCTCTACGACGTGACGGTGGAAGACCCCGAAGTACTGGCGGAGCCGTATGTGTATCCGACACGCGTGGTACGGCTCAACCCGAATCCCAACGCGGGCCTGATCCCAGAGCGAGGCAACTGCGAGGTTTACGAGACCAAAGACATCAGCTCTCAGATTCGACATTAATAGACAGCGGATCCAATAGACAGCGGATCCAGGCCGCGGCGACGATCAACCGTTATCGAACTGCAATTACGGAGATCTGTTCGAGCATCGGGTAAGCGTCCTCCTTCACAGGGCCACGATCGGGACGCGCCGGCATTTGCGCCACTGTTGTGCGGGTTGGTCTGACATTCGGGAAATACTGTGCATACACACGATTCATCGCTGCGAAGTCTTCCATGTCATCCAGGTAAACGTTGGCCGCGACAACGTTGGAAAAATTGAGGCCGGCCTCTTCGAGTCCGTCCAGAAGATTGCGCATCGTCATCCGCACTTGCGCCTCCACGGTGGAGGCATAAATCCCCTCATTGGGCCCTGGAATAAAAGCGTCTTTCGCCGAGCAGTAATAGGTATCGTCAGCCCAGACGCAAGGACTGGCGGTGGCACTCGGCGCCATGTTTTTGGGACGAACGGCGCGTCTTTTCGAGAGGTCGCGAACGGCGATACCGGTGAACTCGATATTCGCTCCCAACGGCAAAGCATTTGCGCGGATGGTCGCGCGCGCTGGTGTGTTGTCGAATTCAAAGTGGCTGGCGTAGATCTTGTTCATCACGCGCTGGACTGGCTGGGTCAGGTAAGGATTCACAAACACAACGTGCCGGTAGTCCAGGCCAGCGGCCGCAAGGGTCTTATTCATCTGTTCGAAGGCCGCGTCCACCTGGGCGCTGGGATCTGCCGGTACCTTGCCCGCCGCATCCACTCCGAGAAATCCCGACAAGTAGACTTTCTCGCCTGCTATCACGGCCGGGGAAACAGGCCCCCCGGGATAGCCAGGATAAACCACCACCGACCTCCGCGACAGGTCTTTGAAAGCTACCGCGTTAATTTCCACCGTGCCTTCGCCCGGCATTCTATAAATACCCAGAACGGCCCTCGCGGGAGGCGCATGCGGAAAGGCGTCCGCCCAAAGTTGGTTCATACGTTCGTAGTTCGCCATGTCGGTGAGGTAAACATGCGCATATACGACGTGCTCCATAGTGAGACCGCCGGCGGCCAGCACGGTCCTCACGTTTTCCAGGGTCTGCCGCATCTGGGCGTCGAAATCCGCGGCCACCTTACCGTCGCGTCCCACGGGCCCCTGTCCAGAAACATAGAGAAAGTCATTCGCCATGACAGCAGGACTGTACGGGCCGGCGACAGGCGATCCGGGCGGTGCGATCGCGCGGACATCGGCGCCCGCAGCCATCGAAGTTAGCATCAGTATTCCCACAAGAAGTCGCATAAGTTCCGAACCAGGGGTTGAGACAGTTGCAAAATGAGGACTTCCAACAGGTGGAAATTAGCTCGGTTCACTATCACGAGGGGACTCCGAGCAACCGGGCCGCGTTGTCCAGGTAGACCTTGCGAAGCATGGCCTCCGGCAACCCAATTCCATAAATGCGCCAACGGCCCTGCGGCGGGATAGGCGAGGGAGCGTAATCGAAATACTCGTCCTCGGTTTCAAGAAACCGGAAATAGATATCGTATAGCGCGTCTCCGAAGGTCTGTTGCGGAGTTTGGGTTCCGCCGCTGGCATCCGTCCCGAACAGGATGCGGTCCTGATATCGATCGAAGAACCGGCGAGCCGCGCGCGGCTGGCGCCCCAGTTCGCCGATGCGGGCCGCAATGTCGACATGCATGTTCGGATGCTGGTCCATGCACTCGGATACGTAAGCCAGGTCTTCTGACTCGGCGACGTGGAGACAAACAAACTGCGTGCGTGGGTGCCGACCCATGACCGTACGCCGGGC
>Ga0302326_10022276_pt1 | contig 12959 bp, 10 predicted proteins | sample Palsa_T0_3_FD_202264 | JGI IMG/M metagenome (GOLD analysis project Ga0302326, IMG submission 202264) | Peat permafrost microbial communities from Stordalen Mire near Abisko, Sweden - Palsa_T0_3 | ecosystem: Environmental > Terrestrial > Soil > Palsa > Peat permafrost | place: Sweden: Abisko... | reverse complement strand
CCACGATGTTGTATGGACAATATATGTTCGCCTTCGAAATCGCTTCGCTGCTGTTGCTGGTGGCGATTATTGGAGCGGTGGTGATGGCGAAGAAGCGGATCTAGTACCTAGTACCTAGCTGATAGCTACTATGGAATCCATGCTGCACATTACGACGTTGCACTATCTGGTCCTTGGCGCGGCCTTGTTTCTGCTGGGCGTGATCGGGGTGCTGACCCGGCGGAACGTGGTGATCGTTCTGATGTCGATCGAATTAATTTTGAACGCGGTGAATCTGAACCTGGTGGCTTTCTCCCGTATGTGGGGAGGATTGCATGGGCAGGTCTTCGCCATCTTTATCATTACTGATGCCGCCGCAGAGGCAGCGGTGGGTCTGGGAATTCTGATCGCCTTCTTCCGCAATAAGGAGACGGTGAATATTGACGAAGTGAATTTGCTGAAGTGGTAGGAAGGCAGTACCGACTACCCAGTACGAGCAATTGACGCGCATTCGGCTAACGACCAACGACAAGCGACATGTTTTTTCTCTCACACATCTGGCTGATCCCGCTGCTGCCCGCCTTCGGCGCGACTATTATGTTTTTCTTCGGCCGCCGGCTGCAGAAGGCTACGGTCAGCGCTGTTTGCGTGGGCATGATTGTGCTGGCTTTCCTGATGGCTTGCGGCGCGGTCTGGCAGTACTCCGCCTGGTCGTCGATGCCCGAGCATTACCACCAGCCTTATCAGACAATCCTCTATACCTGGCTTGGCACCGATACCGGGCAGATGAACTACGCGACGTACGGCGGATCTACCGCCGCGTTTCAGGCGGATGCCGGTTTCCTGCTCGATCCGCTTTCGAGCATCTGGCTGCTGTTTGTCACCGGCGTCGGCATGCTGATCCATATTTATTCCACCGGATACATGGCGCATGAAGGCGGCTACTACCGCTTTTTTGGCTACCTCAACCTCTTCATGTTTTCCATGCTGACTTTAATCCTGGCCAACAACTACGTGATGCTTTTTGTCGGCTGGGAAGGCGTGGGCCTGTGCTCGTATCTGCTGATTGGTTTTTACTTTCATCGCAAGTCGGCCAGTGACGCAGCGGCGAAGGCATTCATCGTCAACCGAATCGGCGATGCCGGATTTCTGCTGGGAATGTTCTTCGTTGCGTGGTACTTCGGGTCGCTGCGCTTCACCGACGTCACGCACATTGCGCACAGCGGTCGCTTTGCCATCGGCGATCCCATCATTACGGCAGCAACGCTTCTTCTTTTTGTGGGAGCTTGCGGAAAGTCGGCGCAACTCCCGCTCTATGTCTGGCTGCCCGATGCCATGGAAGGTCCGACGCCGGTTTCGGCGCTGATCCATGCGGCAACCATGGTCACGGCGGGCGTTTACATGGTTGCGCGCTCGAATGCGCTGTTCGTGCTGGCGCCGAAGTCGATGCTGGTTGTCGCTATCGTCGGCGGGCTTACCGCCATCTTTGCTGCATCGATCGGGCTGGTGCAAAACGATATCAAGCGCGTGCTCGCCTACTCCACCGTTTCGCAGCTGGGCTACATGTTTCTTGCGCTCGGCGTGGGCGCGTTCGCTGCGGGCGTCTTCCACGTCTTCACGCATGCGTTCTTCAAAGCCCTGCTTTTTCTTGGGGCCGGCTCGGTGATTCACTCCATGAGCGGCGAGCAGGACATGCGCAACATGGGCGATCTTGGCCATCGCATTCCCACCACTCATGCCACCATGTTCATCGCCACGCTGGCCATCGCCGGCATTTTTCCGTTCGCCGGATTCTTTTCGAAAGACGCGATTCTGTGGGAGACGTGGTCGCGCGAAGGTGGTGCCTACCGCTTCCTCTGGTACATCGGCTACGCAACGGCATTGATGACGGCATTTTATATGTTCCGCCTGATGTATCTGACTTTCCATGGCCGCCCGCGCATGAGTCACGAGGTCGAGCATCACATTCACGAATCGCCCATATCGATGACCGCGCCGCTGGTCACGCTCGCGCTCTGCGCCATCGTCGCCGGATGGCTGGGCTGGCCGAACAGCCTGGGCGGCTCCGACCGCTTTACAAAATTTCTTGAGCCGGTCTTCGCCAGCGAGGCTCAGGTGCTTGAGTACGAAGGCCATGCCGGTCAGTTGGCGGCGGGAGAGAAGGAAGAAGAACACAACACCAGCACAGAGTGGCTGCTCATGGGCTTGTCTCTGGCTGCTGCTGGCGTCGGCTGGGGCATGGCATGGAGAAGCTATCGCCACGCCGACAAGGATTATGCCGAGCCCATCGCCGTGGCGGCTCCGCCGGTCTACAACGTGCTGCTCCACAAGTATTATGTGGACGAAGGTTATGACTATGTGTTCACCGGACGCCGCAAACTGGGCGACGTGCGCCTCGGCGTGCTGGGACTAGGTGAAGCGTCCGCATGGATTGACTCGCACGTGATTGATGCGGCCGTCAACGACGTAGGTTGGATCACGCGTCTGACGGCGACAATTTCCAGTTGGTGGGACAAGTGGATCATCGACGGCATCGGCGTCAACGGGCCGGCGATATTGGCGCGCATGCTGTCGTATCCCGCGCGCCTGTTCGAATGGGGCTTGGTGCAGTGGTATGCGCTGGTGATGACCGCGGGGCTGGTTGGTTTTCTGCTTTATTACGTGTATCACTGAGAAAGCTCTTAGCTGTTAGCTTTTGGCTCTTAGCTAAACCCAAGAGCGAAGAGTGTTGAGCTAAAGGCTAAGAGCTAAGGGCTAAGAGCTTTCATGCAAAACCACATACTGTCGATCATTCTCTTCACGCCGCTGGTCGGCGCGCTCGTGCTCCTGTTCGTTCCGAAGGAGAACAAGAACGCCATCCGCTGGATCGCGAACTTTTTCGCGCTCGGCGGCTTTCTGATCTCGTTGCCGCTGGTGCCTTGGTTCTGGGCGCAGCGCTTCGAGCCCGGTTTCAAGTTCATCGAGGGCGCGCCCAACAACTGGATCCCATCGATTGGCGCTGGCTACGTGATCGGCATCGACGGCATTTCTTTCCTGCTCATCATGCTCACCACGCTGCTGGGCTGGATCTCGATTCTCTCTTCGTGGACTGCGATTGAAAACCGCGTAAAGGAATATTACGTCTGGTTTCTGATTCTTCAGACCGGCATGCTCGGCGTCTTCATGGCGCTCGATTTCTTCCTCTTCTTCGTTTTCTGGGAAGCCATGCTGGTGCCGATGTACCTGCTGATCGGCATCTGGGGCGGGCCGCGCAAGCTTTATGCGGCGATCAAGTTTTTTCTTTACACACTCGCCGGCTCGGTGCTGATGCTGCTCGGCATCCTGTTCCTCTATTTCCATCATCATGTTCTGACGGGGATCTACACCTTCAGCATCACCGCGCTGTACGAAACCGCGCCGAAGATTTATTCCGATCCGGCCTATGGGCCGACTATCGCGACGCTTCTATTCTTCGCTTTCTTCTTTGCCTTCGCCATCAAAGTGCCGATGTTTCCGTTCCACACCTGGCTGCCCGACGCGCACGTGGAAGCGCCGACCGCTGGTTCTGTCATTCTGGCGGGTGTTCTGCTGAAGATGGGGACCTATGGCTTCATCCGCTTCTCGCTGCCGTTTTTCCCGGACGTGCTGACTCACGGCAGCGTTCGCGGCTGGATGATTACGCTCTCCATCATTGCGATTCTCTACGGCGCGCTGGTTTCGCTGATGCAGAAGGATATGAAAAAGCTGGTGGCGTACTCGTCGGTAAGCCATCTTGGCTTTTGCACTTTAGGAATCTTCGCTCTCACTCCGCTTGGCCTGAGCGGATCAGTGTTGCAGCAGATCAATCACGGTATCTCGACCGGCGCGCTGTTCCTGATTGTCGGCATTCTGTACGAGCGCCGGCACACACGCGAGATCGCCGAATACGGCGGCATCTCGAGCGTGATGCCCGTGTACGCCACCATCACCCTCATCATGTTTTTGTCTTCGATGGGATTGCCGCTGCTTAACGGTTTCGTCGGCGAATACTACATCATGCTGGGCACTTTCATGGTGAGCTGGAGATGGGCGGCGTGGGCTGTACCCGGCGTGGTTCTTGCCGCGGCTTATCTGCTGTGGCTCTACCAGCGCGTTTTCTTTGGCACGGTGACGAATCCGAAGAACGAAAAACTGCATGATCTCACGCCCCGCGAGGTGCTGACCTTCGTGCCGCTGCTGATCATGGCCTTCTGGATCGGTCTTTATCCCAAGCCGTTCTTTCAAATCCTCGAGCAGCCGGTGAAACAGATCGTACAAAACATTCACAACCCTCGGACCGGAGACGCGGTGAATGCGGCGACTCAACCTGTGATGCAGCAACCTGCGATGCAGCCTGAAATAGCGGCGGCGCGACCGGTGAAGGGGAAGAACTAGTGGGAGCGCTCTCCCAATTCAACGGGCACGATTATCTGCTGGCATTGCCCTTTACGCTGCTCACGCTATTCGCTCTCGGCATCCTGTTGATCGACCTCATGATTCCGCCGGAGACCAAGTGGGCGAACGCCGTCACCGCGCTGATTGGGGTTGGGTTCGCCACGGCGGGCGTGGTCAAAATTCAGTTATGGATGCAGGCCACGCCAAGGGAGTCCATGGGTTCGCTCGCCATGATGAACGCCATCTTCGTGGATCGCACTGCCATCTACTTCTTTTACCTGTTTCTTGGGGGCGCAGCCATTTCCATCCTGATGTCGATGCGTTACCTGAAGACGGAGCACGAAAATCATGGCGAGTACTACAGCCTGATGCTGCTCTCGGTTGTCGGGATGATGTGCATGGCCTCGGGCTTCGACATCGTTCTGATCTTCATCGGGTTGGAGTTGATGGCGATTTCCACGTACGTGCTGGTGGGCTTCCTGCGCCGCGACCGGCGTTCGAACGAAGCCGCGTTGAAATATCTGTTGCTGGGGGCTTTTTCGTCGGGCATTTTCGCCTACGGCCTGTCGCTGCTCTACGGGCTTACGGGAAGCACGAACCTGAGCGCCATTGGCCGCGGCCTGGCCTCGATTCTTGCCAGAGACCCGCACAATCCGGTGGCGATCGTGGCTTTGCTGACCACGATCACGGGTCTACTGTTCAAGATTGCCGCCGTTCCGTTTCACCAATGGGCGCCGGATGCCTACGAGGGCGCGCCCACGAGCATCACCGGATTCATGTCCGTGTCGGTGAAGGCGGCGGGATGGGCGATGCTGCTGCGCGTTTTGGGCGCCACGTATCCGAATTATCCCAGCGTCGTGCTCGGGCTGGCGCCGATGCGGCCATTTTACGTTCCCCTGCTGGTTTTCGTTTCCATTGCTACGATGACGGGAGCGAACTTCGCCGCGCTCACGCAGACCAATACGAAGCGCCTTCTGGCCTACTCATCGATCGCGCACGTGGGCTACATGCTGCTCGGGCTGATCGCCGGCACTCTCACCGCCCTCAGCCCTGACGGCATCAAGGGCATACTGATTTATTTGCTGGTCTACACGTTCATGAACCTGGGCGCCTTCGGCGTGATCACCTCGCTGCGCCACCGCAACGTGATCGGCGACGAACTCGATGACCTCAACGGCCTTTACTCGCGCGCTCCCGTTGAAGCCGTGCTGATGCTGATCTTTCTGCTCTCGCTTGCGGGTATTCCGCCACTGGCAGGCTTCTATGGCAAGTACTTCATCTTCCTTAGCCTCATTGAAACCGGACACTACGCGCTTGCCTCTCTGGCCGTGCTCTATTCGGTCTTTGGCCTCTACTATTATTTGAAGATGGCCAACGCCATGTTCATGGGTCAGCCCGAAGAAAAAGGCCTGCTGCCGGTTAGCTGGACGATGCGCGTCGCGCTCGCCGTGACGGCATTCGCCACAGTCTTTATCGGAATCATGCCCGAACGCTTCATCGATCTGGTGAACTGGTCGCTCGGGATTGTGCAGAATCCCGCGGTCGCCAGGCTGATTCGCTAGCGCCACCCACAGCTTCGAACTCACGATGCCGGATAATCCTGTTGACAAGAGTCCCGAGAAGTCCGAGCGGAAGGAAAACGTCTGGGTTCAGGTGAGCCGCTACAGCCAACTTGCGCTCGTACTGCCTTCAGCAACGGTTGTGGGATGGCTGCTGGGTACCGGGCTCGACCGCTGGCTGCACACAAAGTGGATCAGCATGGTTGGATTGTTCCTGGGCACCGTGGCCGGTCTGATCGAAGTGATTCGCACCATTCTGCGCGATACAAAATAGACATCTAGCAAGGATTGGTTCACGTAGCATCTCTTATCGCCAGCAGCATGGAGTTCGAGCACATAAAGTCCGCCGAGCCCGCAAGCTCCGCGCCCGGTTCCAGCGAGGAGGTCTATTCTCGCGCGGTCGAACGAATTCCGCGCTTCATGATCGGTGTTGGAATGGCACTCGGCGTTGCCGCCTGGTGGAGGTTTGGACGCGCCGCCGGTTTGGGCTTTTTCGGTGGGGCGGTGATTGCTTTTCTCAACTTCCGCTGGCTCAAAGACGGTGTGAACGGGTTGGCCGATCGGGTCGTAAGTGCCGGGAAACCGCAATCCGGCACGGGCGTGATTGTGCGGTTCCTGATGCGCTACGTTTTGATGGGCGCCGCCGCGTATGTTATATTAACGAGTTTTCCAGCAAGCCTCCGTGGGTTATTTGCGGGATTGTGCCTGCCGGTCGGCGCCATCGCCTGCGAAGCTGCGTATGAGATTTATGTAACGCTAGTCCGAAGAAATTAGCGGTTCGTACTCAAACTAAGGAAGTAGCCTGGAAGCTGGCAGCGTCGAGCCCACTTATGCCGGAACAACTCTGGTTCACCGCGATTCTGAACCGCCTGTTCGGAAGTCCTGTCACCGCGTTCCTGCGGGCTTTACATATTGAACCCAAATACCCACAGGTGCCCATTCCGAATTCGCTGGCCATGGAACTGCTGGTGTTCTTCTTCCTTGTCGTTGTTTTTCTGTTGCTGCGGTCGCGCCTGTCGGTCGATTCGCCCGGCGGCTTGCAGCATAGCTTCGAAAGCATCGAAGACTTCGTTGTCGGCCAAAGCCAGGAGATCATCGGACCCCACAGCGAACCCTACACTGCGTTCTTCGCAATTTTGTTCGTTTTCATCCTGCTCTGTAACTTCGTTGGGTTGATTCCCGGCTTTGAATCGCCTACGGCCGTTCCCGTTGTGCCGCTGGGCTGCGCAATTTGCGCCTTCTTCTACTACCACATCCAGGGATTCAAGCACTCCGGCGTCAAGTACCTTTTGCATTTCTTCGGCCCCCCAATGGAAGGCATGCCGCTGATTGCCCGGATGTTCCTGGCGGTTCTGATGCTGCCCATCGAAATCGTCAGCCATGTCGCCCGGCTACTTTCTTTGACGGTTCGTCTGTGGGCCAACATTTTTGCCGGAGATCTGATTACGCTGGTTTTCTTTTCCATGATTCCCATCGGCGTACCCATAATTTTCGACGGGCTGCACATTGTGGTTTCGATTTTGCAGGCCTATGTGTTCATGCTGTTGGCGATCATCTATGTTTCCGGGGCGGTAGCAGAAGAGCACTGAAAGGCAGTTGCCAGTGGTCAGTGGGCAGTAAGAGCCTGCTCGAATAAGTTAGCTACAATAGCCCTGGAACCTAAGACTTTACTGGCCACTGGCAACTGACCACTGGCCACTGGTTTTAAGCCGCAAGCGTGAGGGCGTCTGAACGGGATGACGTCAACCACCCACTGGCGGAAATTGATGCGAGGAGAAATACACCATGCGTAAGTTGAGTTATTTGTTCCTGACGTTATCCGGTCTGTGCTTCGCCATGCCTGCCTTCGCGCAGGGCGGCGGAGGCGGCGAAACCAATTGGGTCGCGATTACTGCGGGATTCTCCATGGCGATCGCTTCCGCAGTTTGCGGACTGGCCCAGGGCAAAGCCACGGCGGCTGCGGCCGAGGCATTGGCCCGCAATCCTGCGGCCCGTCCGGGCATCCAATTCGCGTTGCTGCTGGGATTGGTGCTGATCGAGTCGCTCGCGCTCTACACGCTTGCGATCATCTTCCTGAAGGTGGTGAAATAGGCGAGATTTGCTTTGGAAACGAAAGCCTCTGCCTCGCATCTGCGAGCGGAGGCTTTTATTTTGGAATGAAGGCCTCTAGACTTTCCGGTCGTCGCCCGTCAACTCTTGCTTGTTCTGGGGAGCGTGGCTGAGCGCTTCGACCAGAAGACGGCGCAGGCGGTAGCGGCTTTCCAGGTCGGTGCTGACAATCTCGAATCCGACTTCATTCACGCGGGCGCGCCGCAAAAGAACATGCGCCCGGATCTTCGTCCGCATTCCCAGGGAGATCTCAAGATCGGCTTCGCTGCCAATGCGCAGATTATCTTCTTTCGTACCCATGCCGCCACCCAGGCTGAGCTCACGGAGCTGAATCTTTGTTTTCCCCCACGAACTTCCGATCGTGGCGCTGATCGTGCGCGAAAGCACCATGCGCTCGTAGCGACGTTGGCGCACCCAGGGGCACGCAGGAGCGGTGTCGAGAGGCGCAATGGCCAGTTCCGCCGGCTCGATGCCGCTGTCGGAAAGGATCTGCCCGCTGTAGCGCGGGTCGGTTTTCGAAAGTGACTGCGCCGCGGCAATCCGCAATTCGCGATGATGAATCCATCCAAAGGTCTTCTTCGCCTCGACAATCTCGCGCAGCACCGGCAAGGCTTCCATATCTTTCAGGCGGCCGAGTGACTCAATCGCCTTCAATTGCACAAAGGGCGAGCGGGAAGCCGTTTCGCCGGGCCTGGCCATGGCGATCAACGGTGGCGCTGCCGTAATATCGCCGCTCATTCCTATTTCATCGATGGATTCCGGCAACACCACTGAGTCGAGCTGTTCCGCCAGCTCCAGCAGCGTCCGCCCGCGATCGGGAGCGGCTCCGTACGCAATCTGACGCACCACTACGTCGTGATAGAAACGGTTCCACTCGGGTAAGCGAACCGGCAACAGCTCGAGCAAGGTGCCGACATCCAGACGGCTGATCAGTCCAACTACCCCGGACGCCTGCCGCGGCTGCCCGGTGCGAAGGATTTCCCGCAGTTGCGTGAGCGCCGGACTTCCCATCTCGCGGACCAACTCCACCATGCGGTCGCACTCGTCGCGGCGCATGCAGCGGAAGAAGCGGTCGGCAAGATGCTCGGCTCCCGATTGACTGGTTCGGCGCAGAACCAGCAGAAGTTCCGCGGGCGCGGGATCGCAGCGCAGCGCTTCCTCAATGAATTCCGGAATCCGGTTCTCCACGCCGATGCGCGGGCGCAGGTCATTCACCAAAACCGGGCGGCGCTGCTGCAGCATCTCCATTCCGGAGCATACCGCGTTTACCGCCTGATAGTTCTTCGCCTCGCTGGCCTCCTGGCTCAGGCGCACGAACGCCGCGCTCAGCAAGCTTTGCAGCTCAGGATCTTTCTCCGCGCATAGCTGCTCGCTAACCGTCTGAATGGCTTTGCCCATGGCTTCACCGCCCAGCCGGGCATAAAGGTCGGCCAGTTGACTCAACCCGATGGCAGTCTTGCGCCGCGCTTCAATTTCTTTCGTTACCAGGCAACCCGAATAGTTGTTCAGAATGTCGGCGGAGGTTTCCTTGTCCTCGCGGTCGAGCAGCACTTCCACGAACTGCCGCAGGTTTCGCGGCGGCACACACGGAGCCTCGTTCGACATCAATACCGTCTTCTTGCCAGACTCCGGTACTTCCGCCCAGAACATCCGGTCGAGGATGTCGGCGTGCGACTCCACCAGGATGCCGGCCTTGTTCATCTTTTCTTCCTGCAATTTCAAGATTCCGCGCAGCGAATCCATCTGCCGGCTCATGTGCTCCATCATCTGATGGACGGCATTTACTTTGACTTCGCCCTTCTGGTAGCGCTCGAGGGCGAAGCGGATGGCCATGTGCTCGGCCGCCTTCATCAGCAGCGGCGTATCTTCCTCCTGTTCCGCGGTCGACTTGGCCGCCAGGCTGCCCAGCAGCTGTCGCAGGTTCAGCCGTGTGTTTGGGTCGGTATCGCCAAGCTCTTTCTGCAGAGCCTCAGGACTGGCGTTGGGGTCGCCCTGGACCTGGCCAAAGCGCGTCAGCAGCCGGATGGCTTGGATCACTTCGGCTTCCTGCAGAGGTACAACGCCGCCTTCCCAGGCTGGCGCGGTTCCAGTGCCAGGGCCCCCCGCGGGCGCCGGTCCTGCGACCCAATGGCCGGGAACATTCGGCACGCTTCCGAAGGGAACTGAGGCGCCGGTTTGACCTCCGCCACCGGAGTTGGCGCCCTCCGCGGCCGCGATCAATTGCAACAACTTCTGCGGATCGTTCAGCCACTGTTTGAATTCCGGGCCCAGAGTTTGCGCCGCGATTTGCGCGGCCACGCTGATATCGCCGGTGAGCGGGTCGGCGGCCACAAATTTCACTTCATTGATCTTGATGGTGCTTTGTTTGCCTGCAGCGCTCAAAGCCTCTTTAATCTGCTTGGACACGTCCTGAGCCTTGGAGCCGGCCAGCGTGAAGGCCCGCACCAGACGGGTAAAATCTTCGATGGTTACATCCTTGGAGAAGTGCAGGCTCGCCAGGCCGGCCGTGCTTAAGAGCTGTCCGAAGCTGCGCTCCACCTGCCCGGCTTCCAGTGGAACCCCATCCAGCAACAGTTTGTTGTCGGAAACGCCCAGTAAGAATCCGCCCTCGCCGGCTACCGGGAGCCCTTGTTGCAATTCCTTCCAGGCGGTCTCGAACTGCGCCTCCGTGCGCTTGTGATCCGGCCCGTACATGCGCGCGTACTTGATCAGGATGTTGAGGCTGTGGACGAAGGCGCGCGCGGATGCCGCGCGATTGGTGTGAAATGTGGTCGCGTTGTCGATAAAAATACCCCTTGAACGCAGCTCTGGCTAGGCAATAGAAGGTTAACCCCAACAGGTATGGGGTGCACGTTACGGAGGTAACAGAAGAATCCTTGACCCACCGCTGAAGGTGGAACTGTACGAGAGTGTCCTAAGAATCTTTCGCCGGATGTCTTGACTCTTTACGTCCCCAAATAGCGAAAGGCTTGGCACTCTCTCTGGCACTGGCATTCGCACCCCATAACGGCGAAAATAATGGGGCCAAAATAGCAGAGCCAAAATAGTACGACCAAAATATTCTCTGGAAACTTCGTGCCCCTTCCGCCTGCCCACACCACGCGAGCCAAAAAAACTACCGGCCTGCGCCATTGGATGTTGCGGGCCTCGGAGGAGTTCGAGCGCGTCGCCGCCGATTTCAGCGCCGACCCGGTTCACGACTTGCGGGTTTCCCTCCGCCGCTGCCGCTCGCTGGCTGACGGGTTGATGTCTCTTGATCCCGACCCGAACTGGAAGGCGATGAAGAAGGCCGGCAAGCGCCTCTTCCAGCGCCTCGGCAATCTGCGCGACATTCAGGTGATGATGGAATGGGTGGAGAAGCTGGAACGAATTCGCGTAGAGCGGGCGCCCTCGCCCGCGATGCACGCATCCGAACAAATGTATGAGGCCGCCCCACACGAACCCAATCCACGCTCCTATCCGGGCGATCCCGCAGCCCAGGCTCTGCTGAAAATCCTCGCGGCGCGCGAGTCCGAACAAAAGCACGAAGCTCACGCCGCCCTGGAAGAGTTTGACCGCAAACAGTGGCGCCAGTGGAGCAAGACTCTTCCCTCTCGCGCCGCCCGCATCCGCCCCGGCAGTGCGCTGTTCAAGCACCTCGCTCTGGAGCGCTGGACGGCGGCTCGCGCACTCCACAACCGCGCTTTGCGCAATCGCTCGCAGGTTGCGTTCCACAGTCTTCGTATCGGCATCAAGCGCTTTCGCTACATCGTCGAGAATTTTCTTCCGGTTGAGCACAAGGCCTGGAGCAACGACCTGAAAGAAATTCAGGACTTGCTCGGGGATGTGCACGACCTCGACGTGCTTTGGGCTACGGCGCTCTCCTGTCATGTTTTTCCCGACGCCGATTCGCGGCGGCGTTGGAACGAGCGCATCGTGGCGGAGCGCACCAAGCGCATCGATCAGTACCGCAAGAAGATGGTCGGCCCTGATTCCTGGTGGCAGGTCTGGCGCGCCGCGCTTCCGCAAGACAAGCAGATTCATGCACTTGCCACCCAACGCATGAAGCTTTGGGCGAGTGGCCTCGATCCTGACTTTCCCCATTCCGAGCGCGTCGCCAGCCTGGCTCTTCAGCTCTACGATGGCTTGCTGGGCTCGGGATGGCAGCCTGCCGTCAATGCCATTTCTGCGCGCACCAGTCTGATGGCTGCGGCCCTCCTGCACGACGTAGGAAAATCCGAAGGCCAGAAGGGGCATCACAAAATCTCCTACGAGATGATTCGCGTTCATGGCAACCCGCTGGGCTGGAAAGCTCAAGACTTACAGCGTGCCGCCATCGTCGCACGCTTTCATCGCGGAGCCCTGCCCACCAGAAGGCATAAAAGCCTGCGCGATCTGCTCCCTGACGAACAGAAAGCGACGATCCAGTTGGCTGCCATCCTGCGCCTGGCCAACGCGCTGGATCTTACCCACGACGGGCACATCCGCCGCGTGCGGATTGAGGGTGACGCGATCAAGACCAAAGGGAACGAAGCTCTGATGATCGCCGCAGAGGGATATTCGCCCCTGAGCCAGTCGGCGCAAGCCATCGCCGCTGAGCGGCATTTGCTCGAGACTGTTCTGCGCAGGCCCGTAGTCGTCAAGCCCCTGAAGCACACTGTCAGAAAATGAAGGCCGAAGTCAGCAAGACACTTCCTCTCGCTCGATGCCGAGATTAAAAAGGTAGGTCATGACCCACGCTCAACTAGTCGAGAAAGCCGTTCACTGGCTGCGCCGCTATCGCTGCGGAGTCGTGCTCTCTGAGCAGGCCTGCGTCAGCGGCGAGATGCCTGACGCCATCGGCTGGAAGCGCGCCTGCCATTCCGTGCTGGTCGAGTGCAAGGTCACGCGCTCTGACTTCCTGGCCGACCGCGCCAAGCCCTTCCGCCTGAAGCCGGAGCA
>Ga0302326_10022274_pt1 | contig 12959 bp, 6 predicted proteins | sample Palsa_T0_3_FD_202264 | JGI IMG/M metagenome (GOLD analysis project Ga0302326, IMG submission 202264) | Peat permafrost microbial communities from Stordalen Mire near Abisko, Sweden - Palsa_T0_3 | ecosystem: Environmental > Terrestrial > Soil > Palsa > Peat permafrost | place: Sweden: Abisko... | reverse complement strand
TGAGTCGATGATCTTTGCGTTCGGGAGAATCAGGTGAATCAGCCCGATGTGGCGAAAGTTATTCGGCATCTTGTCAATGAAGAATGGCTTGCCGCTACGGTAGACTTGCGTGTCTTGCAGATATTTCTGACCCAGGGCGCGCAGCTCATCCGCGCTGAGTTCGGCGAGGATGCCGGGATAGCGGGGTTTGGCATCGTCGCGCACGCGGCCCTGAAGCTGATTGACGATGCGCGTGATGTCGACGAGTTCCATCGTGCCTTCGACCCGCGAGTGCGAGGCAAGGATCTGTTCCAGCAGCGTCGACCCTGCTCGTGGCAGGCCGACGATGAATATCGGGTCCGCCCGATCACTCCCGAAGCCTTCGCGGGCTGCGAAGAACTCGCGGGTGCAGACCTGCCGCTGCAGCCGTGCATTGCGTTCGGTGAACTCCGCCTGGTATCGGCTCTGGCGCTTCTTGATGGCATTACCGCGCTCGTAGCAGCGGAAGGACTCCGCGTATTCACCACGATCCTCGAGTGCTTTGCCGAGGGCGAAACACAGGTGATAGCGGTCGACCAGCTGTGTAGCCGGCGATGCCAGCTGGGCGCGCATCATGTCGAGCTCGGCGTCCGTGAACCTATAGGTCTTGAGGTTCGCAAGACTCCAGTAAGCGTCACCATAGCTCGGTCGCACCGCTGCGGCCGCCCGGTATGACTCGATCGCCTCGGTCTGCTTACCAAGGGTCTTGAGTGCGTGAGCGATCGACAGGTGCAGATCGGCGCTTTCGGGAGTCTCGACGGCGAGCTTGCGATAAGTCCGCAGTCCTTCCTCATGTCTGCCGAGACCGACGCACGCATAGGCGTAGGCTGCGCGGTAGGCGCGATTGTCGGAGTCGGCTTTCAGCAGCCGGTGCGACTCCTCGAGCGCCTGCGAGTGCTTGTGCATCTGCGACAGTACGGTTGCGTAATCGTAACGCGCGGCGTGATAGTCGGGCGCGAACACGAGTACACTCTCGAGCAGGAATTCTGCATCTTCCAGAACATCAAGCTTGATGCCGATCTGGGCGAGGAGGCGCATCGCTTCGATGTGATCGCCGTGCGTTTGCAGGAAGCTGCGCACCACCTGTTCGGCAGCGTGCAGATCGCCTTCGTAGTACAGGGTCGATGCGCTTACGACCGGTGGCGGTAGGCTCGCAAGTTTCCTAAGATGCGCGGCCGCCGCCACCGCCTCGGTCAGTCGCCCCGCGGATCGCTGCAAACTCTCGAGCGCGCGCCAGCTGCCATGCAGCGTAGGATTAAGTGAGACTGCCTGCCGAAAGGCTGCAATGGCGGCTTCGGCTTCGCCGACCGCTTGGTAGCAATGGCCGCGCTCCTGGAACAGGCGGGCATATCCGGGATGCAGGCTCTCGAACCGCAGCAGGGTCCTCAAGGCATCCGCGATGCGGCCGAGGTAGCGCTGACTCACCGCTGCCAAGTAGAGCACATCGCGATTCTCGGGAACCTCGGCGAGCAAGGCATCGCTCGCCGCGAGCGCTGCAGAGAACTCGCGCCGCTCGATGAGTCCGCGGATGCGCAGGACCTCGGACTCGATGCGCGAAACGGGTGGGTTAGGTTCCGCTGCTGCCATGAAGGGGCTCTATGCGGGATGGGTCTTACGTAGGGAAGATCCGGAAAAATGGCGGACATCGCTTGCGGCCCGTCATTCTACCGGGCTCACGGTCTCGCAGCTTGCTACGTCCGACCATAAAGCGTCGGGCGCGCCGACCTTGCAGGGTATTAATCCTTGCCACCCGTGAACTTATAGCTGAATGTCAGGCCCATGGTTCGCGGCCGGATGACGGTCACCGCCTTGTACCACTGGCTGTAGTTGGCCGACAGCTCCCCTCGCGTGTCCGTCAGATTCTGACCGTACGCCTGTACGGCCCAGGCGTCCTTGGAAATGCCAAATGACGCATCCATGGTCGAGAACGCAGGCAACTTGTAGTTTATGGGGTTGCCCTGCAGATCAGTTTGCAGGGAGTTCGTCGTCGCGAACGATTCATCTTGGTGCGTCCCCGCGACCTGCACGAATGCGTCGTACTCCTTTACCAAGAAATCGTAACGCACACGGATGTTGCCTTCGAATGGCGGCGACTGGGCCAGTGGCGAACCGACGGCACCGAACGGGCTGCCGGATGGGTTCGACGGAGTACCGTATGCTGTCAGGTTGATCGGCTGGCCGGCTTGATTGAGTAACGGCGGAACGCTAATGAGGTTACTGCTGTTCCAGGCGGCTGATCCCGCGACCGACAGGCCATGGATCGGGCGCGCGACGAACTGAATCTCAGCGCCCTTTACGACGTAGTTGGCGCCATTCGTGACGAAGTCGAGGTCGCCCAGAAGTCCCGGGTCGAAGATCTCAACCTGCGTGTTCTTCCAGTCCTCGCGATAGATGGTGCCGTTGAACTGCAACCTGCGATCCAGCCACTGCGTCTTCCAGCCAATCTCATTGTTGGTCAGCGTGTCTGAGGAGTAGCCCAGTGGATCGGTAAATACCCCGGCGAGCGGGCCGCCGGTGGCGACGGCATTGCCGCGATTGAAACCGCCGGGACGGAAGCCCTGCGACCAGGTGTAGTAGACCATCGCATCATCAGTAACCCGCCAGGTGAGGTTGGCACGGCTCCTGAATCCTGAATAGATATTATCGAGGTGGCGCGCATTCAGGTTTGCGTAGTTGTTGTCATTGACGCAAGGTGGCTGCGCGTCCTGCGGAATCGCAGGATTACCCAGGCAGCCGAAACTGCCTGCGTCCCAGCCGACTTCGGTGCTTTCTATATGGAAATAGCGCGTCCCGAGCGTCATCGTCAGGGTCTTCGGGATCAGGTCGAAATCAACCGACGTAAACGCGGCCCGCTGCGTGTAGCCACGCGTGACGTCGTCGGAGAAGGCGTCATTTGCCCCGCGAGGATTGGGGTTGTTCGACGCGACTGGATAGTTGACGCAGGTGCCTTCACCATACTGCGTCGCATACCCTTGAGCGTTGACGCAATACTGCGTCGGCGGCCCGATATCACCGAATGGCATCTGCGCCGATCGGTAATCCCAATCGACCTGATCGTGAATAGTATAGCGCTCCCAATACAAGCCGCCGATCGCCCGCAGACGCCAGTCATCCGGGGTGCTGAGCCGCAGTTCGTGGCTGAGGTGAGTATTGTTCTCCACTTCATGCCAGGTTGAACTCGGCGAGAAGCACTTCACGTTCTGCAGGCACTGGTAGTAGTCATCGTAGGTACCGCGCGCGTAATTCGTATAGTCCTGCACTTGCTGCAAGTTGCGGTCGAGATAGCCACCGGTGTACACCGCCTTCAGCTGACCGATGCGGCCATTCAACGTCCACGCGGTGTTCTCGAACCTGTCCTTGTCATAGGACGGATTGTAAAGCTGCACGGTCAGATCGGGCTGCACGACCCCCGAGGAATTGTATTGCTGCTCCGCGAATACGCCTTCCGCATCCATGTTTTGATAGGACTGCGCGACGAGCACATTCCAGTCGTCATTGATCTTATAAAGGGCCGAGGCACGAATACCGGTGTAGGTAACGGGGTTGATCGCATTCGCGACGAAGTTCGCGTTGTTGATGGATTCGCTCGGCGGCAGCACTCCCGTGCTCGTGGCGTAATGCGAGCCTCGATCTGTGATGGAGCGCGTGAATGTGCCGGGAATGTTGTTGATGTAACCGCCGCGCGCATCGTCATAGATGACGGCGCGCAGCGCCAACGTATCGGGGATAACCGGCACATTGAGCATGGCGTCGAGGTTGCCGCTCTGATCACCATGGGCGGTGGTCGCGAAACCCGCGTTGACATTCGCCTCCGTGACGTCAATTTTCGGCTTATTGGTGATGTAGCGAATCACACCGGCCTGCGCGCCGGCACCGAATAGCGTGCCCTGAGGGCCTTCCAGTACTTCAATACGCTCGAGGTCAGCAGCATAAATGTCCAGGTTGCGGCCCGGCAGCTGCGCCGACTGGTCATCGAGGTACACCGCGACGTTGGGAAAGCTGCCGGTCGTGCCCTCCCCCTGGTTGCCAGTTTCTGAGGTTGCCAGACCGCGGATGATGAGCTCATTCTGGCCAGGGCCGCTGCCGCTGGCGGTGACGTTGGGCAAGTACTTGATCGCGTCATCGATGGTCGAGACGTTCAACTCCTTCAGCGTTTCGGATGTGAGCGCCTGAATCGTGATCGGCACATTCTGGATGTTTTCCACGCGGCGCTGCGCCGTGACGATGACTTCGCCGATCGAGTCGGCCGAGGCGGATGCGTTAGCTGCGGCCTGTTGCGCCGCGGCCGCGGCGGCGTGGATGCCCAGAATCGCCGCAATAGCCGAAGACAGAGTCTGGTTGGGTTTCAAAGGTCTCTCCCCGTATGCGAATCGTTATTATCTCGTGCGGCCGCGCCCGCAAGCGGCGGCCCTGCTCAGTCGATGCGATCGGCAGTTCGCTCCGTGTGGTACCGGCTGACCTGCGGATGAACGCTCGCAAGCATGTCTCGCAGATCCCGAAAGGTCCAGATGCCGAACCCTAGTCTCGCCCCTTGTGCCTGTAAAGCAGCCAGCGCGTGCTTGGATGCGCCATCCGGGTGCATCAGACGATTACGCAGGTACGCTGCCTGTGCGCCGATGGCTCTTAGCGCACGGCAAGCCGGATTATGCCGACGGCAGGTCGCGGCTCAGGGCGTCAGCACCGCTGCACCTTCGAATCGTCCGGCGCGCAAATCGGCGAGCGCCTGGTTGGCCTTCTGAAGCGGATAGCGCGTTGTCTTGACGACGATGCCGATCTGGGGCGCGAGGTGCAGGAAATCGATCCCGTCCTTGCGGGTGAGATTGGCCACCGACACGAGTTCGCGCTCCTCCCACAGAAAGCTGTAAGGGAAGCTCGGGATGTCGCTCATGTGGATGCCCGCGCAGACGACGCGACCACCCTTGCGGACCGCCCGCAGCGCAACCGGTACTAAAGCGCCAACCGGGGCAAAGATGATTGCGGCATCGAGCGGCTCGGGCGCGCGTTCATCCGAGCCGCCGGCCCAAGCGGCGCCGAGACTCAAGGCGAACGCCTGTGTGTGCGTGTCTCCGGGTTTGGTGAAGGCGTAGACGGATCGCCCCTGCCATTTAGCGACCTGCGCCAGGATGTGCGCCGCAGCCCCGAATCCGAACAGCCCCAGCTTTTTTCCATCACCGGCGCTGACGAGCGAACGCCACCCGATCAACCCGGCGCACAGCAATGGAGCGAGCGACACATCATTCCCGGCTTCACCGAGCGGGAATGCAAAGCGCGCATCAGCGATCGCCGCCGTGGCATAGCCACCGTCGCGGGTAAACCCCGTAAAGAGAGCTCGATCGCACAGATTCTCGCGATCCATCAGGCAGTAGGGACACACGCCGTCGGTGTGGCCCAGCCAGGGTATGCCCACTCTTTCGCCAGGCTCGAGGCCCTTCACTGCCGTTCCGATCGCATCGACCCGGCCGACGATCTCATGTCCCGGGATGATGGGAAATACGGGGCCGGGAAGTTCTCCGTCCAAGACGTGCAGATCCGTTCGGCACACGCCACAGGCCGCGACCTGAATACGAATTTCGTTCGGAGCCGGTCGACGGTCTTCGAGTTCGGTCCACGCGAGCGGCGTCTTAAGTCGCTTCAGTACCATGGCGTGCATTTCTGCTCTCCGACAGAGAATTAACGGAAAACCCTAAGGCGGATGACTTTAGGCGCAGGTCTTCCTGTGTGAGATGGCCTGATTTTCTGAGCGTCTTGCGCCACGGCATCGCAGCCTCTTTGATCACGAAGCCGTGCGGCTCCCGGATCTGTATGAAATATGAGATCGTGACGTTTTAAGCTAGCCTTCCGGAATTCAGTAAGCCACTGAAAACTAGGAAATTATCAGACGTGAGGCTCGATCATCTGGAGCTTCGGTAACCAAGCTTAGAGGAAATAACCGTGATCTCAAATACATTCGAGGGAGGCTGTGCATGCGGTGCGATCCGCTATCAAGCCGCAAGCAAACCGTCAGGCAGCATGATCTGTCACTGCCTGTCGTGCCGCAGGTCGGCAGCGTCCCCCGTCGTCGCATGGGTGACTTTTCCCAAGGATGCATTGCGCTTCACGCGCGGGCAGCCGTCGGTATTCCACTCATCTGCGCCGGTCCGCCGAACATTCTGCCCGTCGTGTGGAACGCCGTTGACTTACGAGCACACGGCACGCGCCCTGGAGATTGATGTCACGACGTGCAGCCTCGACGATCCAGAGGCCTTCCGGCCCACCTATCATGCCTGGCTGCGCGATAGTCTCTCGTGGATGAGATTCGGCGACGATCTGGAGCGCTTTCAGGAATCCAAATCGTAACGAATCAACTCACATAACTCGCCAGCACAATGAGCTCAACTGCGGCTGACAGAACTGTGGGGCCTGTGCGCATGGCGGAGGGCATCTACTTAAGGCTCACTGGGACCTCTTATCCACGACCAAAACCACGAAGGTTCCCGGAATTGGTGTCGGCCTCGGATGCGGATTCTCATCGGTAGCGGGCGGGAGCGGACTCAGATCGGCGGTCGGCAGGTACAGACGGTGCGTAGCCGTATCGAGCGCAACAGTGCGCGCGCCGCGCTGCGTGCTGAGTGTCTGTTGCACCGTGTATTGATCCGCAGCAACTTCATGCACCACCGTAACAGTGCCCTCGCCGTTGGCGCTGAAGACGTTCTGCGTCACCGGATCGAATTCGCCGCCGTCCACCCCCTTGCCGATGGGCACACTCGCCACCGACTGGCCCGAATCCAGATTGGTTACGGCCATGATCTGATTCCCGCAGGTCGAAAAGCTGCGGTGATGCGCGGCATCGAGCGCCAGGCCGGTCGGTTCCTCGCACCTCGGCATATGCCAGCGCGCCTGCAGCACTGCACCATGAGCGTCGATCTTCGCGAGCTCAGCTGAGTCCTCGATGTTTACGAACACGTTTCCGCGACCATCGGCACGCGCATACTCGGGCTTGCCGGCAAGCGGAATCGTCGCCACCACGGCATTGGTGTTGGCATCGATCACGGTGGCGCTCTTGCCGCGGCCGTTGAACGCGAACACGCGCCGTGTGCTTGGGTCATACAGAATCGCATCCGGTCCGTCGCCGGTGCTCACGTTTGCCAGCACCGCGCGCGTCCTCAGATCAAAGACTTTCACGACGTTGGACTTCCCGCAGCTTATGAAGCCACGATCCAGCTCTGGCGCCAAGGCAATGCCGTGCACGCCTGCGGTCTCGGGGATTTCGCCGATGATCTTGCCGCTGCCGGTATCGACGACCGTAACGTGATCGGCGCGGGATAGATAGAGCAGATGCGTGTTTGGATCGACGCTCAGGTAATCCCAACCGCCATCGCCGCCGAACGCTAGCCGATCCTTCACGCGGTATGAGGCGTCGCCTGCCCGGGCGTGGAGGCTGAGAGCCAGTACTGCAACCATCGACAGGTGACGCAAAATTCTCATGCAAGATCCTCATCGCGAGTTAACAGCCAGTACGCTCTGGCCCATCGGCACAGTTGAACGCATCGCTCGTCACGCTCTCGATTTGCAAGGTTGCGGTGATCCGCACACGAGCAGCGCTCACACCGAAAAGAACCGCCGTCGCCTCGCGCACAAGGCTTATAAGCCCACCAAGTCCGCCGCGCAATTGAGTGATGTGTCTGATTCAGCGCAAACTGCGCTGCAGCGCCTGGATCTCACGATAGCGGCTTGGAATATCGTCGCGTTCGGCCGCCATGCGCAGGTCGCGCAGCTTCTCCAGCGAATTGAGCAAGACTCCGAGCGGCGGTCCGCTGGCGGTTATGTGCGTCAGCCGCGCGGCTGGCAAGCTCTGCGAAGGTGTTTCGATGAACCGCTTGACGAGTTGATTATGGTGCTGCAGTGCTGCCTCTCCATGTGCCTTGCATACTTCCAGATACATGCGCGCATTGCGCTGATACCAGGGCTGCATCTGTGAGCGCGGCAGCTCCTCTAACAGTAATGCCAGCAGGCTCTGGCGGCGCATGCAATCACGCAAGCGTGCCTGGTCCTCGGGCATCATGAACAGAAACTTGTCGACGAGCAGTTGTGAGTAGGAGATGTTATTGGCATTACACAAACCCAATAGCAAATCGATCTCGTTGATTCCGCAAAAATCGCCGGCATTGGCGCCGCGATACTCATGCAGGCCGACACGATAGGGCTTGTAGTAGGGCCGCACGCTGAAGAAAAACCGGTCAGTGTCAAGTTCGCGGAACAGAATCTCGTTCCACTTGGCGACATCGAGCAACGCATTGCGCGCATCGGCAAGCAGATCGTAGGCGACCGGATGCGATATTCCCAAAGGCAGTATGCGCACCAGCGCATCGGCAGCGCGCTTGTACGCGAAAATACCGCGAGTGTTGTATTCGATGAACAGTGCCTCATCGCGAAGCGAGGTAAAGCTCTTGTACTTGCCTTGCACGGCAAAGTTGTGCGTGGCCAGATGGCTCGTCGCAAAGCGCGGGGTGACGCCAATCGATGCGCCCAGGTGCAAGGCGAGACCCGAGGCCTCGGTCAGCGGTGACATGGCCTCGCGCGAGGGCTCGGTAATGTCGTGACGGCGGCACGCCGCCATATACAGGCCCACGTTGCCGAGCAGGTCGAATGCCGAATCAAAGCCTTCGTCCGTATTGCCCTCCTTAAGCAGCTGCAAAACAAAGCCGCGTCCGCCTTCAACGAGCGGCTTCTTGATGGAATCACCGACATTCTCGACCGCGGAGCGATCGCCCTGCGCAAAGTAAATCTCCTCGAGAGCGGTGTTCATTTCGACAAATTCGCCCCGAATCCAGCGGTCGAATTTCTCTGTATTTGCAGTCATCTTCTGCGCCTCGGGGCCATCGCGCCGAATCTCGGGACTGTCAGCCGCGCGGAATGTCCGCTCGCGCCACAGCGCGCGCTGGTCACGACTTGGGCAGCGTCAGGAACGTTGTCTGTCATACATGTCCGTGGACTACCAGCGGAGCATTTTGGATGTGCGGTGTGCGGTGCACAAGAGTCGGCTGCAGGATTGACGTTTAGCGTCGGACGTGGCGGGATCTGGTCTTGCTGCGCCGGCGGCAGACCAAGGGTCTACCCGTGCTTGAGCTTTAGTGGCTTAACAAGGCCGGATACTGCCGTTGCCAAAAGGTACAGTGGTGCGCGGCGCTCGCATCGAAGTAGTCAACGTTTCCCTGATCGAGGCGCAGCACGCGGGAGCTGTCTTTGAATGCAGTCCAAACAGGTGCATGCCGCGCGCTGGGCACCCCGTTGGCAGCAAAGCTGGTCCAGTACTCAAGCATCTGATCCGAAAGCTGCTGTGCGCCTGAACTCAACTTGGGGCCATCCAGCTGCTTGGTGTTGGAGAAGTGCGGGAACTGGTAAGGCAGCTCCGCCGAATGCACAGCGCCCATCTCGAAGCCCGGATCTTTCGTCACCGGCGGCGGGTTTGGGTCCGCAAACTCGTACTCATATACCGCGACATGTTTTGCAGCCAGTTTTGCCGTCTGCAGGTATACGCAATTATTCAAGCCATTGTCTGGCCTAAAGTCCGACATCACGCTTCCCAATGCCGACGATGCGGACGAGAAGCCATTCAACGGATATTCCGCAAGCACCAGCGGCGCTTTGTCTCCATAGACGGCTTGCAGGCTTGCAGCGTAATTCTGCGGTGTCACATGCTGGCCGGCGCGCGCCGCATAGGCGACATACAGTCGAAGCTCTTCGCGGTTGCCACCGTTGATCATGGGCACCTGCACGAACTCGCCGCTGGCCATCGCCTGCGCTCCTTGGCGCGGAACCGCTTGGGTTCCGACGCTCGGAGCGAAAGTCATGACATCGCTACCGCCTACTTTAGCCGCTGCCTCGACGAGCACTTTGGGCGTTTTGGCTCGCAGGCATGCGAGTGCAGTTGCCGGATCGTCACAGCCAACTTCAGCGGCTACCTTCAGACCCACCTGATCGCTCTCGTCGAGCGTGCGCAGGTGCTGCACACAGCCGGCACTCTGCACGATCGCCTTTTGAAAGAGGCCTTTCGCAGCCTCGGGGGCCAGCATCTGAACGCACACCGAAGCTGCGCCTGCCGACTCACCCGCAATCGTCACGTTGGCGGAATCGCCGCCGAAGGCGGCAATGTTGCGCTTGATCCACAGCAGAGCCTGCCGTTGATCGGCCTGGCCGTAGTCGCCGTCGGTCAAGCGGTCGAAGGCTGGATGCGCCATGAATCCAAAAACCCCGATGCGGTAGTTGATGGAAACTACGATCACGTTGCCGATTTTTGCCATGTGATCCAGGGGATACAGGGCACTTGATCCGCCCACAAAGGCTCCGCCGTAGATCCAAACCAATACCGGAAGCTTTTTGGACGTCGCCGGGATCGGATTCACGCCGGGAATCGTAATATTGAGACTCAGGCAGTCTTCCTCGTAGCTCGCTTCAGTAAGACCGTAGCGTGCGGCCTGCGGACAGCTGTTGCCGAATTTGGTTGCGTCCAGAATGCCGGCCCACGGTCTTCTCTCCTGCGGGATCTGCCAGCGCAGCACGCCAACTGGCGCGGCCGCGTACGGAATGCCTTTGAACTCACGTACTCCGTTGCGCGCCAGGCCTCGAACCGCTCCCCTATCGGTCATGACCACGATGGATCCGGCTGCGAGCTGAGCTTTGCTCACAGACGCAGCCGCGACCGCATCCTGACAGAGGCCGAAGAGGCAAACGACGATGCAAAGGGATTTGCGAGGGACCAAGCAAGTCATCCTGATGTTTCCATGTGGGCTGGAATCCAGATCCCGTCGGCTGCGTTGGCGGGCTGAGTGATGGAAGACCCAGACACACATGCGTCCTCGACATCGAAATCATCGCCTGCTTCATTGGACTTGGATTGCCAGGCGGTGCACGGTGCGGTAGCACACGAAGCAGCGCGACCCATTCACGAAAGTGGGACTTGACGCACGCTGGGCAAAGCCATGGAGCGGGCGCGCCGAGCTGCTGTAGCAACGCTGTAAATGTGAACCGCAATGGGGGACCCGTGGAATCGCACTTTTAAGATAAGGGCTTCGTAAGCCCGATGTCCCGGTGGCTTTGGCAAGTTCCGGCGCCGCGGCGGACTGTTGCACGGCTCAGAAGGAGGCCGTGTAAAGTATTTGCCATTAAAATGGGTTCAGGTCGCGAAGGCGCGCCGCCAGCGGGGTGCGCCGGATGAAATGAACCGACGCGGCAGGATCGGGGATACGATGGACATACACGAATATCAGGCAAAAGAACTACTGTCCGGCTTTGGCGTGGCGGTGCCGCCCGGTGGGGTCGCCTACAGTCCCGAACAGGCCGTATACGTCGCCACCGAACTCGGCGGCTGGCATTGGGCGATCAAGGCACAGATTCATGCCGGGGGCCGCGGCAAGGCCGGTGGCGTAAAACTCTGCCGCACCTATCAGGAGGTTGCTGCCGCGGCGAAGGGAATGCTCGGCGCCGCGCTCGTTACCAACCAAACTGGGCCCGCGGGCAAGGTTGTGCACCGGCTGTATGTCGAGAAGGCTGAACCGTACGTGCGGGCTTTGTATCTGGGCCTCGTCCTGGACCGCAGGGTCGAACGCATCCGCGTCATTGCCTCAGCCGAAGGCGGCGTCGAGATCGAGGAGATCGCGCTCAGCCGGCCTGAAACCATCCTGCAGGAGCAGGTCGATCCGGCTGTGGGGCTGCAGAGCTTTCAGGCCCGCGAACTGGCATTCGGCCTCGGCCTCAACAGCAAGCAGGTAAGCCAGGCGGTGACCGCGATCATGGGCTGCTATCGCGCTTTCCGGGATCTTGACGCGACGATGGTCGAGATCAATCCGCTGGTGGTGACCAAGGATGACCGCGTACTGGCGCTGGACGCCAAGATGTCATTCGACGACAACGCCATGTTCCGGCGACCGAAGGTCACCGAAATGCGCGACTCTGCCGAAGAGGATCCGCGCGAGGCACGGGCGGCGGAGTTCGGTCTCAACTACGTCGGCCTGAGCGGAGACATCGGCTGCATCATCAACGGTGCGGGGCTCGCGATGGCGACGATGGACATGATCAAGCACGCCGGCGGCGAGCCCGCTAATTTTCTCGATGTCGGCGGCGGCGCCTCGCCGGAGCGCGTTGCGGCGGCATTCAATCTCGTGCTGTCAGACCAGAATGTGAAGGCAATCCTGGTCAACATCTTCGCCGGCATCAACCGCTGCGACTGGGTAGCGCAGGGGGTGGTGCGCGCGGCCGCGGGCCTGCGGGTACCGCTCGTGGTGCGGCTCGCTGGCACCAATGTTGAGGAAGGCAGGCACATAATCCGCGAATGCGCCCTGCCCATTATCACGGCTGACACGCTGGCCGAGGCGGCGCACAAGGTTGTGGCGGTGGCGCGCGGCGGAGACGTCAAATGAGCATTCTCATCGATGCGACGACGCGGGTGATCCTGCAGGGATTCACGGGCGACAAGGCGACTTTCCACGCCAAGGAAATGATCGCCTATGGCACCAACATCGTAGGCGGCGTCACGCCGGGCAAGGGTGGCCAAAAACATCTGGAGCGTCCGGTATTCAACACGGTGAAGGACGCGGTGAAAGCGACCGGCGCCGAGGCCAGTCTCGCCTTCGTGCCTCCGCCTTTCGCCGCGGATGCGCTGATGGAAGCCGCGGATGCTGGACTCAGGCTCGTCTGCATCATCACGGACGGCATCCCCGCGCAGGACATGATGCGGGTCAAACGCTATCTGCGGCGCTATCCGAAGGCACAGCGCACGACCATCGTCGGCCCCAACTGCGCGGGCATCATCAGCGCCGGCAAGGCAATGCTCGGCATCATGCCGGGCAACATCTATATCCGCGGCAACGTCGGCGTCGTGTCCCGCTCCGGTACGCTCGGCTATGAGGCCGGCGCGCAAATGAAGGCGCTCGGCATCGGCGTCACCACCAGTGTCGGCATCGGCG
>Ga0302326_10022273_pt1 | contig 12960 bp, 10 predicted proteins | sample Palsa_T0_3_FD_202264 | JGI IMG/M metagenome (GOLD analysis project Ga0302326, IMG submission 202264) | Peat permafrost microbial communities from Stordalen Mire near Abisko, Sweden - Palsa_T0_3 | ecosystem: Environmental > Terrestrial > Soil > Palsa > Peat permafrost | place: Sweden: Abisko... | reverse complement strand
AGGTCGTCGGGAAGGCTCATCGACTCCGGCGTCAGGGTGAAGAACCCGAACCGGTAGCCGCCCGGTGGGGGGAAGTAGTCGGGCTGGGAGGGTGGTGCGCCGCCGGTCGGCAGGCGGGGTGGCTCGTCGCTACCCCACACCCGGTGGAACTCGGCCCCGGGGAGCAGCGCCAGCCGGATGGGCGGAACCTCGGCGTCCGACACGAACACCGACCGGCCGGCGCCATCCTCGCCCGTGACCACGCACCGCATCGGGAGCATCGTGCCACGCCGGCACCGCGACGGTGCGCGCCTTGAGGGCGAGCGCCGGTCGCTCGACCAACTGGTGGAGCACGGCCGCCGCCAGGGCCGAGCCGAGCACGGTGACCACGAGCAGTCGGCCGGCAGGCGCATGGAGGAGCAGGAGGTGCGCGTGGCTGGCATAGGCGTCGATCACCGCCTCGTGGGTGAGGTAGATGCCGTAGGAGCCGATGCCGGCCAGCGCCAGCGGCCGGCTGCGCAGCAACCGCCGGATGCCGCCCTCGTCCTCGCGCCCGAACACGCCCGGGATGATCAGCAGCGCCGCCACCAACCCGTAGAACACCTCTCGTCCCACCACCTGGCCGGGGGTGAACGCCCGCCCGAGGTCACCGGCGTCGAACACGACCGTCGAGACGATCACGTACGCGGCCGCGGCCCCGGTCCAGCACGCCCACGGCCGCTCGCCGAGCCAGGCCAGCCACGCAGGCAGCCGCCCGCCCTGCTCGTGCCACGCCGACGCGACGGCGAGGGCCATCCCCAAGGCGAAGAGGTCCATCGTCGCCGGCAGCCAGTCGAGCCGGCAGTCGTAGACCGCGCTCGGCCGGCCCAACCACCCGAAGGCGATGAGCCCACGCACGAGCAATCCGGTGCAGTACACGAGCACGACCGCCCGCACCTCACGACCGGCGCGCCCCGCGCGCCCCGCGCGCCCCCCGCGCATCGCGCGCCCGCGCCGCCGGACCGCCCACGCATACAGCGGGAGCACGAGGTAGAAGCTCATCTCGGTGCAGAGGCTCCACGCCTGGCTGATGCCGCCGGGCAGGTGACGGTTGTCGTAGATCTGCAGGAACCCGAAGTACACGATGGCGTCACCCACGCCGGCGATGTGCTTGAGGCCGAGCACGTAGACGACCACGGCCAACGTGACCCAGTAGGCAGGCACGATTCGTAGCAGGCGGCGCCGCCAGAACGAACCGGCTGGGGGGGCGTCCGACCCGGCCAGATGGGCAACGACGAACGGCCGGTAGAGGAGGAACCCCGAGATCACGAAGAACAGCGCCACGCCCACGTCGAGCCGGGCGAGAAAGTCGCCGGCCAGCCGGTGGTGAAGACCGAAGCCGGTGAAGAACGCAACGTGGAAGACGACGATGGCCCCCGCGGCGATGCCGCGGTAGCCGTCGAAGCAGGCGAACCGCTGCCGGGCGGCGACCGCCGGGACGGGCGCGACCCGCGTCTCAACCACTGAAGCTCGGAGCGGGCTCGCGCGCGACCGCGGCCGGGCGTTGCGGGCGGCCGAGGCGCTGGAAGGGTTGTTCGACCAGCCACCAGCTCGCTGCCGCGCACGCAGCCGTCAGCACGGCGACGATCCCGGTCATCCACCAGAACGACTGGTCGAACAGCGGCCGGTGGCTCCACTGGATGACCTTCAGGATCCACGGTTCGTGCCACAGGTAGATGCCGTATGACACCATCCCCACGGCGACGAACGGCCGCGATCGCAGCAGCGCCCGTACCCAGCCGCGGTCCTGGGGCCCGAACACCGCCGGGAGCACGAGCAGCACGCCGAAGGCGCCGTACAGCCACTGCTTGGCCAGGGCTGAACCGAGGTGCTCGGTGTAGAGCGGGACCCGGGGCAGCCCGATGGAGCTGACCAGGATGAACGACGCCAGCGCGCCCCCCCAGCACGCCGCCGGGAACCACGGCCGGGACAGCCACTCCGGCTCGCTTTCATGCTGCGCCCACCACACGTTGGCCACGGCGAGGGCCATCCCGAGGGCGAAGAGATCGAGCTCGGCCGGAAGCCACGTGCCGGCGCCGGTCTGCTGCGTGGTCGGGTGGGCGTAGATGGCGATCTTCCACGCCAGGCTGATGGCGAACAGCGACACGAGACCGACCACCTGGGTCTGCAGTGGCCGTCGCCGCGCCGCGGCGAGGATGGCCCCGTAGATGGGAAGGAATGCGTAGAACGTCATCTCGACGCACAGCGTCCACGCCGCGCTGATGCCGCCCAGGATGTAGTGGCTGAAGTAGATCTGCAGGAACCCGAAGTACACGATGATGGCGGCGAGGTTGTCGAGCGGCCGGCCCGTGGTGTGGAGCACGTAGGCGGAGATGGCCAGCGCCACCCAGTAGGCGGGCACGATGCGCAGGATCCGCCGCTTGAGGTACGGCCTGATGGCGGGCCCGGGGCGCCCCGAGAGGTGGGCGGCGGCGAACGGCCGGTACAGCAGGAACCCCGAGATCACGAAAAAGACCGCCACGCCGATTTCGAGGCGGGCGGTGAAGTCGCCGATCAGGGGGTGGCGCGTCGTCAGCCCCGACGGGAACGAGGTGTGGACGAAGATCACCGAGACGGCGGCGATCGCCCGCAGTCCGTCGAAGCAGGGGAACGTGGCCGTGCGCTTCCCCGGCAGGGCGCGCATCTCCGAGCCGATTGTCGCCGGCTCGTTGGCAATCGGTACCGGAGTCGCCGCGACGGGTTCAGCGGAGGCAGTGCCACGTTCTCCGTGTTGGTTGCGAAGGTGGTCCCACAACGCCGACGCGGCGATGGCGGCGGCGAGGATCAGGACCGGTTCGGCCGCGGCGCGGTAGCGGGTCTGGCCGAAGGTGATGGCGGTCGCGAAGGTCACCGTCGCGATGGTCGCCAGGATCGGGGACAGGGGCATCCGTCGTCGCCGCATGATCCACAGGCCGGCAATCGTCCCGATGGCGAGGAGGTAATACATGCCGAGGCCGACCGCGCCGAAGTACAGCTCCTTCCCCTCGATGCGGTCGAGGTGGATCTGCTGGATCGGGCGGAACAGCCCCCACGTGCGCCCGAGCCTGGCCGCCACGACGACGGGCAGCCTCGACTCGTGGGCCTCGATGTATTTGATGGCGATCTCGCGGTAGAACTTCTCCTGGGTCGACACGTCGCCGTGCGTCGGGACGGGGTCGGCGAGGATGCAGGGCTGCGACCAATAGCCCAGGATGGAGCCGTAGTACACGCGGTTGCAGTTGGAGACGGCCAGGGTCGGATCCAGTCCGGTCGAGATGGTGACCGGCTGCTGGAAGCGGAGCATGTTGAACGTCACCCACGGGGCGAGCACGGCGCACGCGACGACCGATGCCACGATCACCTGGCGCAGCCGCTCGCGCCACGGGTGGCGGCGGTCGAGGAGGATCAGGGGGGCGGCGAGGAGCGGGATGTACAGCACGGCCTCGGCCCGGGCCAGTGCGCAGAGGGCGACGGTGACGCCGAGGAGGACGGCCCGTTTCATGGTCGGCTTCGCCCACCACGCGTAGGCGGCGAGCACGGCGATGGCGGTCGTGAACTGCACCACCGTCTCCGACATGACCTCGGGGTCGTTGAGCCATAGGTAGGGGTACACCGCAGCGACCACGCCGGCGATGAGCCCGGCGGTCCGGCCGGCGAGCTGGCGGGCGGTAATGGCGATGACGACGACCGTGCCCGCGCCCAGCGCGCACATCTCGAGCTGATGCCAGAAGAAGCTCTTGGCGCCGAGGACCGACGCAGCCGCCAGGTAGAGGATCGTCAGTGGCGGATGGTCGGCGGTCTGGGCGACGATGCCGCGGTGGTAGCGGTAGGCGTCGATGAACCCGTGGCCGGTCGCCAGCAGGTTGGCGCCGTAGTGGTACCAGTAGGCGTCGCCGCCGATGGTGATCGGGTGCTTCCAGCCGAGGAGGTAGGTGACGCGGACGGCGAGGCCGAGCAGGCCCACGATCACCAGGTCACGGCGGGCATGGGGCGCCCGTTCGCGCTCGGCGGTGACGTTTTCCTTCGTTAACACCGACGGCGAGGGTACCCTCCGGTTCCGTGGGGGGAGAGCTGACGGACCGTCAGATCGGTCATTCAGGACGTACGGCGCACATTGATGCGCTCGACGGCCTGCGCGGCCTGGCGGTCGTCGCCGTGGTCGCTTACCACCTCGGATGGGGCTGGGCCAAGGGCGGCTATCTCGGGGTCGACGCCTTCCTGGTGCTGTCGGGGTACCTCATCACCTCCATCCTGCTCACCGAGCACTCCCGCACCGGTCGCATCGGCCTGCTCAACTTCTGGCGCCGGCGGGCCCGCCGGCTGCTCCCCGCCCTCGTCGTGCTGCTCGCCGCCGTGGCGTTGTGGAGCCGGTTCGCCGTCCTCCCCGACGAGGCCCACCGGCTGCGCCTCGACGGCCTGTCCGCGTTGTTCTTCGTGTCCAACTGGCGCTTCATCCTGACTGGGCAGGGCTACTTCGCCGCCACCGCCATGCCGTCGCTCCTCCGGCACACCTGGTCCCTCGCCGTCGAGGGCCAGCTCTATCTGATCTGGGCGCCCGCGGTCGTCCTGCTGTCCCGTCGGGGCCGGCGTTGGGTGGCTGCCGCGGCCGGCACCGGCGCCGTCGCATCGGCGGTGTGGGGCATGGTGCTGGTCCACAACGCGGCCGGGATCAACCGCGCCTATTACGGCACGGACACGAGGGCGGTCTCGTTCCTCATCGGCGCCCTCGTCGCCGCCGTCCTGGCTCGGCCTGCCGGCGCGCCCCGTCGCGGTGCGGGGCTGCTCGGGCTCGTTGGCCTGGTCATCACCGGGGGCCTGTGGGTCACCTTGCCTGGGTCGTCAGTGCTGCTCTTCCGTGGCGGGTTGGTGGTCGCCGCGGTTGCCGCGGCTGCTGTCGTCGTGTCGATCGTGACCCACCCGGCGGGGGCGGTGAGCAGGGCGCTGGCGGTGCCCGTACTCCGGGGCCTCGGGCGGGTGTCGTACGGGATCTATCTGTGGCACTGGCCACTGTTCCTCGTCCTCGACCACGGCCGGACGGGACTGTCGGGCGTGGAGTTGCTCGCCGTTCGCCTCGGCGCCCTCGCCCTGGCGACGACGTTGAGTTGGGTCCTCATCGAGCGCCCGATCCTCGAGCGCCGGCTGACGCGCGTCCCGCGGCCGGCAGTCGTCACCGCCATCGGCGCCCTCTCCGCCGCCGGCCTGCTCGTCCCGCTGCTCGCGCCGTCGAGCACCGGAGCGGTGACGGCGGCGAGCGCCGCGCCCGGCCAGGCGGTGCAGGCCGCGGTGTTCGGCGACTCCGTCTCTGTCACCCTGGCTCGCGGCCTGATGGCGGCCGAAGCCCCTTACGGGGTCGTCGTCCACAACGACGGCATCGTCGGCTGCGGCGTCGTGACGGGGACGCAGGTGCGCTCGATCGGCATCGTCGCGGCCGTGCCCCCGCAGTGCCTGGTGTGGGAGTCGACGTGGCAGGCCGCCGTCACCCGCGACCGGCCCGAGGTGGCTGTCTTGGTGCTGGGACGGTGGGAGCTGCTCGACCGCGTGGTCGACGGCACGTGGCAGCACATCGGGCAACCGGGGTACGACCGCTACATCACCAGCCAGCTCGACCGGGCCATTGCCATCGCCGGGAGCGGCGGGGCCACCGTGATGCTCTGCACGGTGCCGTACTTCGACGGTTTGGAGGAGCCCGGAGGCGGCACCTTCCCGGAAAACCAACCCTCGCGGGTGACGGAGTTCAACCAGCTCGTCCGGGCCGAGGTGGCCCGTCATCGGGGCGTGGAGCTGTTCGATCTCAACGCCCTGGTGTCGCCGCACGGCCGCTATGCGGCCACGATCGCCGGGACGTCCATCCGCACGTCTGACGGGGTCCACTTCTCCGTGACCGGGGGCGAGTGGGTCGCCCGGCGACTCCTTCCTGCGGTCCGCCAGGCCGCTACGCTCGCCAACTGATGGAGGGTGCCACCGGGGCCGGCCGGACGATTGCCATCGTGCCGGCGTACAACGAGGAAGCGGCACTGCCCGCTGTACTCTCCGAGCTCCACTCGACGGCGCCTGATCTTGATGTGGTTGTGATCAGCGACGGCAGCACAGACCGGACGGCGGCCGTGGCTCGCGCCGCTGGTGTCCACGTGGTGGAGTTGCCGTACAACCTCGGCATCGGCGGGGCGCTCCAGACCGGGTTCCGCTTCGCGGTCCGAGGGGGCTGGGAGCGGGCGGTCCAGATCGACGCCGACGGTCAGCACGATCCGGCCGAGGTGGCGCGCTTGGCGGCGGCGCTGGACGACGGGGCTGATCTGGTGGTGGGCAGCCGCTTCGCCGGCGGGCGCGGGTACCACGTGGGGATGGTCCGCGGCAGCGCCATGGGTGCCATCCGGGCCGGCGTGCGCCTCCTCTCGGGCCGGCGCTTCACCGATACGTCCTCGGGGTTCCGGGGGTTCTCCCGGCGCATGATCGTGGCCTTCGCCGACTCGTACCCATCGGACTATCTCGACTCGGTGGAGGCCCTGCTCCTCGCCTTGCGGGGCGGGTTCACGGTGGTCGAGGTCCCGGTGGCGATGCGAGTCCGGGCGGGTGGCCGCCCCTCGACCCGCAACATCCGGTTGGCGTACCACATGGTTCGCCTTGTGGTGGTCATGGTCTCGAGCGCGTCACGCCACCCGCGGCCCCAGGTCAGCCCGTGATCCCGGTGCTCGCGGCGGCGACGACGCGGCTGCACATCATCGCCGCGGCCGTCGGCGTGGCCGCCATGATCGGGATCCTGCGTCTCGTCCGGCAGCGTCAACTCCGGGCCAAGTACTCGCTGCTGTGGCTGAGCGTCGGCGTGGCGTTCCTCGTGCTGGGCGTGTCCCCGGCGATCCTGGACTGGGCGGCCCGGGAGACGGGCGTCGACTACGCGCCCGACCTGCTCTTCCTGGTGGGGACTGTCTTCCTGGTCGGGCTGGTCGTCCACCTCTCCTGGGAGCTCTCGCGGCTGGAGGATCGCACCAAGGTCCTCGCCGAGGAGGTCGCCCTCCTGCGCACCGAGGTGGCCGAGCACCTCGGGCGCCGCGGGGATCTCGGCCACGAGAGCGGCGAGGGTCGCCGGACGGCCTGAGGCGTCCTACCGCCGGGACACCAGGGCCACGATCACGGCCGCCACCGCCACCTCCAGGATCAGGGTGACGAGGAGGTGACGGGCGGGGTTGATGTAGATGCCGCGGGCGATGGCCCCGCCGATCACGGCACCGGCGACGCCCACGACGGCCGTGCCGAGGCACCCCATCGGCTGGCGGCCGGGGACGACGAGACGCCCCAGCGCCCCGACGATGAGGCCGCCGATGAAGATGGAGACGATCAGGAAGAGCACGCCTGAGGTTATCGCTCCGCTCGCGGAGGTCGGCCATGCGGCCCTCAGGGGCTGGGTGAGGAGCTCCCGACGTCCATGACGGCGTCCACCCGCCACTGCCCCGCCTGCCTGAGCAGCGTCAGCTCCAGGTAGTCACTCGCTTCACGGGTCCCCGTCGGGTCCACGAGGCGCGTGTCGACGATGACGAAGGCGCCGGCGCGGTCGCCGGCGACGTTGGCGACATAGGAGTCCCTCACCGTGGCCGATGACGTGGCGTGGAGCCTGGTGATCGACGCTGCCAGCCCGTTGGCGAGGCTGGCGCGGTAATCCAGCGCGAAATGCGGCGTTGCCAGCTTCAGGACCGCCGCGGCTGCCCCGCCCACATCGGTGTAGTCGTAGGTGAAGAGAGCGATCCCGAAGGCATCCGCTGTCGCAGCCGCGCCGGTCCGGATGGACTCGGTCGTGGCCAGGCGGTCAGCGCGCCGCCACTGGACGGCTCCGACGACGATGCTGGCCACCAGAGCGACGGCGAGCACGGCTGCGACGACCGCCAGGCGCGGCCTCGTGTCCGGGTTTACGGTGGCGCTCAGCAGCCGGTTGAGATGTCGAGCTGCCCGGCTGAGTTGGTCACCGGCGAGGCAGGCAACGCCGGAGCGAGGCCACCGCCGGCGACGACCCCGCAGGTGCCGACGTACAACGCCGGGTTGGGGTACTCAGGCGTCGGTGATCCTTGCGGGTCCGGATCCTCGTACTCCTGGACCCCGGGTTGGTCGTCGACCTTGTGTGCCTCGTGCTGGCGCCAGTACTGCTCCCCGCCGCTGGTGTTGGTGCTCCCACTCGGGGACGGGTTGGACGGGGACGTGTCGCACTCCGCCGGTGAGTCGGGCTCAGGGGTGGTCTGGCCCTGCTCGCCGCCACTGCTGCACGCTTCGGGGTCCCACTGCTTCCCGGCGTAGTCGTAGGAGTCCCTCTCGGAATTGGGGCCGTTGGCGCCCGTGCACTGGTCGTCGGCCTGATTCTCCCCGGTGTTGGCGTCGCACCCGTAGTAGACGGTCTGGCTCTGGGTGGTCACCTCCCCGCAGTTGCCGTCGGCGCAGAAGCCGCCCGAGTAGTTGATGAGCCCCTCCGGGTTGGTGAGGCTCGGGGAGTCGGTGAGGTCTTGCGGGGTGACCGAGAGCACCATCCCCCCGCCGTCGGAGGCGCCGGCGATGGCGCCCTTGGTCTGCGGCGAGCTGTACGGGCCTTCGCCGTCGTGCTCACCGTTGTCGGTGTTGTCGTCCATCCCGTAGTCGATCAGCACGCCCTGCGTCACGATCTGGGTGAGATCCTGCTGGGGACCGGTATCCGGCGTCAGGGTGTCCGGGCCCACGTCGCCGCCGGGGATCGTCTCGCACGGGTACGGGTACCCGGCGGGCGCCAGGTCGGCGGCGAGCGGGCAGTAGACGTTGTAGTAGTCGTAGTCGAGGGCGAAGCCCGTGCCGTTTGGGTTGTTGGCGCAGCCGTCCTTCGACGCCGCCGCTTTCGATGGCGCTTCGGGCGTGGTGCCCGCCGGGGCGGCCCGGGCGCCGGTCCCGTCATCGTTGACCGACAGGCAGCCGGCGTGCGGGCTGTCGCTCTGGCCCGGCAACCCCAGGCTGTAGAACGTGTTGGTCCCCTGCGAGTTGGGATCGTTGGGGACCTGGTTGGAGCCGTAGGCGGCGTAGGTCGTGTTGGTCGCCCCGTGGTCGCCGGTGGTCGGGGAGTCGTTGTACCCGTTGTCCGGGTTACCGTCCGTCGTGCCGCCGCTCTCCACCGTGACGGCGATGTCGTGGCAGCCCGGGTAGGTCGTGTACTGCGGGGTGTTCCAATCGGACCCGTACCACGGGCAGTCCTGCTGCGGCGCGCCGTAACCCCCCGCGCTCACGGCGAAGGCGGCGCCGGCGGCGAACACGGCACCCGTGAGCATCGCCAGGGTCGCTACCAGGACCTTCGACGCTGGTCGGCGCACTTTTCTCCCCCATCGGTCGAACTGTGACACGGTCGTCAGGGTTTGAGGTTCGACGCCGATCGGCTGACTCCTTCCGTCATCCGCCGACAGCGCTGCTCGAGAGCTCCCAGGCCTCGACGCCCGACACAGGCGACAGCGGCGACTCGCCGACCGTGTCGGTGAACGACTTCTGGACCTTCAGGCCGAAGGCCTTGTACTCGAGATCCGTCTCGCGGGTGCCGGTACCGACGTACACGGAGTCGCCGACGACCGTCGCCCCCGAGGACGGTGGGCCGAGGACGGGTGATACCCACAGCGGCAGCCCGGTCGACGCGTCGATGGCAACGAGGTCAGATGGCACCGTGTCCGGGACCAGGGCCACACCGTTCACGATGGTCGTGGGCGCGTACGTGGGCCCACCCAGGGAATAGGTCCAGTCGACCTTGCCGGTCTGGGCGTCGAAGGCGTGGACGGCTTCGGTAGCCGCCTCGGCGTCGGCGGCGTCGGCTGGGACTGGGATGGCGGTGCCGCCGATGATCTGCTCGGCCCGGCCGGCGGCATTGGTCTCAACCGCGGTGGCGCCGATGTAGCCGCCGACCGCGAAACCGTCCTGGACGAAGCCGGTCGAGCCCGACTTGGTGCCCCACACCGCCGCACCCGTGCGCTCGTTTCTGACCCAGTAGAAGGCCGACTTGGACCCCTCGCCGTCGACCCGCTCGCCATCGGGCAGGACCATGATGTTGGGGGAAGCACCGAAGTCCTGGTCGGCGTTGGCTTGGGCGTCCTGCTCGGCGACGGTCGGGAAGAGGGCGGCGGGGGCGAATCGCCAGATCAAGGCCCCAGTGTCGGCCCTGACGGCCTCCATCGCCTCGGACCAGTTGTGGCCCGCGGCGCGGGCTTCGTCAACGTTCTCGCAGTCACCGGTGCCGAACAGCACCTCGTTGGTCACCGGGTCGAACGCGGGGGACGACCAGACGTCGCCGCATCCGAAGCCGGTGCCTGATCCGGCGGTCAACGCGCCCGGACCGGTGTACACCCGGTCCGTTTCCGGGTCGTGCTTCCACAGCACGGTGAACGACCACGTGCCCTTGGTCGATCCCTTCAACGTCATGGCCACCACGCCGGCGGGACCGACGCCAGGCTCGTTGTGGACGTCCATGCCCGTGTAAATCACCTGCTCGGTCTTCCCGCCGATCGCAACGTTGGCGACTACGGGCGAGGACTCGACCTCGACCACCGGTGGATTGGTCGCTTGCTTGGCCTTGAGGGCCGCGGTGCGCGGATCGAGATCGACCCGGGCGAGGAGCTTGCCCGTCGCCGCATCCAGCGCCCAGATCGACGAGCCGCCGCCGAAGACGACCACGGACCGCCGGTGTCCCGTCGATGGATCGGGGAACGACGCGACGTCGGCGCTGGACACGATCTGACCGAAGGCGGTCGGATCCTCCGCCTGGATCTGGTAGGTCCACCGGGGTTGCCCGGTGGCGGTGTCGAGCGCGTAGAAGGTGCCGTCCCACGATCCGATGTACAGGGTCGTGCCGACCACGGTGGGTGACGCCGTCATCGAGTCCGTGGCGTGGAAGAACCACTTCGGCACCAGCGTCGCCACGTCAGAGGTCGTGATGCCCGAGCACCCCCGCGGCACCTCGAAGGACAGCCCCGGGTTGGCCCCATACTCCGACCAGTCCTGGCTCGAACATCTGACCGCTGCCGGCGTCGTCGCTGCGACCGCAGGGACCACGCCGCCGGCGCCGATCAGCGCAGCGACGACGATGACGACGCGCCAACGCCGGACGAACGTGCCCCCCATGCCCGACTATTCGACGCGCCGGGCGGCGAAACCTGCTCTTTCGCCGGAGTTCACGCTCGCGGGCGTCCTGCCGATTAGGAGGCGTCGGGCGGCGCGCGTGGACGAGGTAGCAATTTGTACCATTCGAGAGCGACGGGGCATGGGAGAGCCGACACCGTCGCCATGGCCAGGGCGCTCGCCGCCCTGTTCGGCGCGGGCGGGACCCTGACCCTGCTGTCGCTGCTCTTCCCGCACTGGCCGGGGCTCAACCCGGCCGGCCTGGCCGCGCCGGCGATCCTGGCCGAGTTCACCTGCGTTTTCCTGCTCGTCGCCGCCCGACGCCTCCCGTACCTGTCGTTCCACTTCCTCCTCGCGCTGGGGACCGGCTGCATCTGCGTGGCCTCCCACTTCGGGGGACCGGCCGGACATCCCATCTACGCCGCCTACTACGTGTGGGTCGCCCTCTACAGCTTCTACTTCTTCTCCTGGCGGGGCGCCTGCGTGCATCTGCTCCTGGCCAGCGCCGGCTACGCAGCCGTGCTGGCCACCGGCAAGAGCGTGGCGGCCGGCCCGGCGTGGTTCGTGCTGATGGGGACAGCCGGCGTGAGTGGGGTCGTCATCGCCTCGTTGGTGCAGCAGGTCAGGGCGCTCGCCGAGAGGGAGCGGGCGGCGGGCGAGCAGCTGCGGGACGCCGACGCCCTCAAAGACGCGTTCCTGGCCACCGTCTCCCACGAGCTGAGGACGCCGCTCACGTCGATCGTCGGGTTCAGCGAGTTGCTCGACAGCGACGCCTCCGACGACCAACGCAGCCTCCTCGAGCGCATCAGCCGAAACGCCGACGAGATGTCCCGCATGGTCGAGCGCCTGTTGGACTTCACCCGACTGTCCTCCGGCCGGGTGGCGTTCCAGCCCGTCCCGCTCCGCCTCGTGGCTCAGGTCGAAGGGGCGCGCACGTCGCTTGCCACCCCCCTCGAGCATCTCGAGGTCAACGTCGACATACGCGACGACATGACCGTCCTGGCCGACCCCGACGCCCTCGACCGGATCCTGGCCAACCTGTTGACCAACGCGGCCAAGTTCTCACCCGACGGCGGCACGATCTCCGTCTCCGCCCGGGAGGACGGCGGCGTCGCCACGGTGTCGGTGCGGGACCAGGGGCCGGGCGTGGCGCCCGAGCTCCGCACGCAGATCTTCGAGCGCTTCTTCCAGGCGCCCTACCAACCTGCCGGCAAGCGGGGGACGGGCGTCGGGCTCGGGATCGTCCAGGAGTACGTCGAGCGCCACGGCGGCCGGGTGTGGTGCACGGGCGAGCCGGGGGAGGGGGCGACCTTCTCCTTCACCCTCCCGATGGCCGTGCCCGCCGCCATCGCGTCTGCCACCTCCGCCACCTCCGCCACTGACGAGGCCCTCGCCTGACGCCCCCGGCCTTCGCGGAACATGGCACTTACGCTCCAAGTGGGGCCCTCGGCCGGTAAGTGCCATGTTCCGCGAAGATTGAAATGCAGTGAAACGACCCCAAGCGCACCCGGAGGGTCCCGGCGGCCCGCGACCCCGGCGGGGCCCGCCGGCCGGGCCCCCGGTTGGGCCTGCCGGCGCCGGCCGCCCGCCGCCCGGCCGCCCCGTTAGCGGTCGGGGCCCAGGATCAGGCCGCTGGTGGGCACCCCGGTGCCGGCGGTCACCAGCACATGCTCGGCGTGGGGCACCTGGTTGACCGACTGGCCGCGCACCTGGCGGACACCCTCGGCGATGCCGTTCATGCCGTGGATGTAGGCCTCGCCGAGCTGACCACCGTGGGTGTTGACCGGGAGGCGACCCCCCACCCCGATGTTGCCGTCCCGCAGGAAGTCCTTGGCCTCGCCCCGCCCGCAGAACCCGAACTCCTCG
>Ga0302326_10022272_pt1 | contig 12960 bp, 8 predicted proteins | sample Palsa_T0_3_FD_202264 | JGI IMG/M metagenome (GOLD analysis project Ga0302326, IMG submission 202264) | Peat permafrost microbial communities from Stordalen Mire near Abisko, Sweden - Palsa_T0_3 | ecosystem: Environmental > Terrestrial > Soil > Palsa > Peat permafrost | place: Sweden: Abisko... | reverse complement strand
CCAGCGTATCTGGAAGTGTACTAGTAGTCGTGGGCGCAGTCCCGAAGGTTTCTGTACTTGAGTTTCCGCCCACGTTAGCAATGCTTCCGCTCCCGCTGGAGCCAGAACTTCCAGCGCCGCCACTCTGCCCAACAGCTATAGCTTGAAGCGCTTGTTGTAAGCTAGGCGTGTTACTAGACGCAGCGGCAGGACTGTTAGAATTCCCATTCACTATAGTATTAGCACCCATAGCTCCTACCGCAAGCCCTATAGGCGCAGCAGCCCCACCTGTAGCCACAGTAAGAGCAGCGCCTCCTGCTATCTCAAGACCGCCCATTATATCTGACAACAGATGGCTACCCTGATTAGCATGTTCCTTTGCTGCTTGTGGCAGTATGCTTTCCAGTAACTGTAACTGCTCTGTCTGATCAGTCTGGTACAAGTTAGCGAGAACTTGATTCTCTCCAAGTACAGCTTGCGACTCATAGTCTCCAACGCCTATCTGCGCAGCACTTCCAAATCTCGCACCCTCCGCTCCGAAAGCGGACTCCGTACTTACTAGCCCTCGCTCTATCTGTGGCTGCATGGCGGCTATAAGCGAGTTAGCCACTTGTGGATTGTACAGACCATTCTGCAAGATGCTGTTTAATTGTCCACCGAGACCGGAGCCGTAGGAGCCTGTTAAGTTATAGAGAGTTTCGTTAGTATTACCTCCGGGACCCCCCATGACTGGAGCGGAACCTGTAGTCAGACCGGCCACGCCGCTCGTGGTTCCGCCGGTATTGGCAGTGAATGCGCCACCTGTCGGGCCACTGGGCACCGCCCCCGGCGTCAGTGAGCCATACGCCGCAGGCACGGCTAGAGGACTCATAGAGCCAGTCCCATACACGCCCGTATTCGCTCCCGTAGGATTCGATGCACCACCGGGAATTGGTGTGGGAGCGGTATTATCGAACCCTGCACCCTGTGCCATTTTTAGACCTCCTGCGCCTACGGCGCACTTAGCAATACGTACTAACAATCGGTTGCATCTGTCTTTCGTTCGTGACTAAGTTACGTTGCAACTGAGATATCTTCTCGGCCAGTAAGCCAATGTTCCCTGGTTTCTTTGGATCGCCGTGAAGTTGTTTATAGTAACCAACTCCTATATCATTAAGTCCCAAGTAGTCACATCCCTTAATGGCCGCTGCGTAAGCGAGGACTTCTTTCCAGTCCGCAGGCATGTATACAGTACAGACAGGCAAGTCACTAAGCCTAAAGGGATGCTCTCTCTGATAAATCATCTGCACTTGATACGCCTTATCTGGCTGAAAACCAACCATGATTTGATTACCATTCTGGCACCAGTACGTGGGCAAGCCGGGTATTACTGACATAGGATACACTACAGCAGTAACACGACTCTTCATCACGCTTCCCGTTATCCCTGTGCTCCCTACGGGATTACTCGTTACGAAGTAACGAAAGAAGCTACGCACTGAAGAGAAAGCAGGTCCGTTCTCCGCGAGGAAGTAGTTAATCGGATACGTAGCCACGCCTACTTGGAAACTTACTATAGGGGCATTCGCCACTACAAGCTCCTCGAAGGGAAAATTAGGCGTCAAGTCTCTCACGGCCTGATACAGCCACGAAGGAATATCACTCCCTAGCTTTCCGCTATAGACGGAGAGATCATTCCGTCCTCGTAACTTATCCTTCACGAGTGGAATCAAGTCATTAATAGTATACATGCCTTCTCCTAGCCTCCAACGAAGCATTCAAAAAAGCCAGTGCTTCCCGCTGCTACTGCGAGTCCAGTAATGGATATTCCTGCACTGGGACCAGTAGGATTCGTATTGGTCCAGTAGAGAAAGACATCTCCGGGACCAAGTATAACTGATGTCGCATTCTGTCCATTGAAAGTAACTATGAATAAGATACTCGCGCCTCCAGCGACGTTCAAGTTACGTATGTATACGTTATAGGCATTTACAATCCCAATAGGAAATGGTATCGCAGCACCACCTACGGTTCCCGCATCGTAAGTAGCGAACACACCACCATTCGCAGTGAGCGTAGGAGAGAAACTTCTATTAATCAACACATTACTCGTACTAAGCTCCGTGCACAGTATATTAATCTGCGCTACGTTAGTCATATTACCAGCCATAGTGATTCTCCTGGAACTAGAAAATAAAGAGCGTTATCTTAATGCCCGCTGCGTTAGCTTGTAAGTAGATATTCTTAGTAGTCCACGGCGTAGCCGCTGCCATAACGTCAACGAAGCCGTTCTTGTTCACTACGTGAAAACCAACGGGAATTCTGTTCAGTCCATGCGGCACCGTGAGTTGCACGCCTACGGCTGGAGTCACTGCCGTGGTGGGATAGCCGTTTATATTCTGTCCCACATCTCCGGGGACTAAAGTCCCGTAGGATATATTCCCACGTAGCGTCTTATTCACACTACGCATATGCTTAACTACATCGCGCTGCTCGAAGAAGAAAAGAGGAGCCAGTGGCTTCATAGCTGTGCTCCTTCGTCACTGTGTCCACAGAGCATAGCTTTGATTATAGCCAACGGCCCTGCATTAGCTGCGCGGAAGACACTAAGCTGCGGACATTCTCCCACCACTTTAAGGTCCACGAAGTAGCTATGCAACTTCTTGTCTCCGATGCCCCAGTTCTTAATAACTACAGTCTGGGTATTCACAGTCTCCGTCTGGTTACTCTTGTTATACTGCGTGGCTGTTACTGTCACGGAGAAGGTCACTGCGCCTAAGTCTCTCAGCTTCAGGAACACTTTGTGCACATCTATCTCTCGACCCGCCGCGACCTCTTCTAACCGGAAGTTGTATACGCAATCCAGTTCACAGTTAAAGTTACTTGAATCATAAGTCACAAAGTACGAAAGCTTCGTCGCCTCATTGTAAAATGGAACGAGAAGTATATTACCTCTTCCATACAGACCTCCTGTACTAGTAATAAGGGAGGGCGAAGCCCCTAGAGGCGTACTCGTCGCAGACCCCGGCGGTGTACTCGGAGTAGGTGGAGGAGCTACACCACCACCGCCCTCATTATGAATAGGAGGCATTCCTTATCCTAAATAGTAGGCATCAGCATTACTTTGCCCGTGAAGTATCCATTACTATACGGCCACAGCATCCAACAGTCATCCTCTACAAAGTAAAGCCAGTCATGGACTATGCCTCCAGCGAGTACTATTTCGAGCATATACGTAACATACGGATACGTAGCACTCCATGCGGGGAATATACTCGCCGTAGGCGCACTTACTGCCATTCCTATATCGTGAAATATAGCATTACGAGAACGACCACCTATTTTCTTAAAGCCCCCGAGCGAAAGCTCGTACACGTCATCCGTAGCTATGAATATCCCAATAGGTCCATAATTCGCTATGCTCCACGGATACACGGAACCAATGCCTCGTTGCGAAGCCCACAGGTGATTAATATCCCAAGGGAGTACTCCACCGCTAATGCTAGTAAGTTCACTTATACCATTCACACGGAAGATAAAGCCATTGCTTCCTATAGCCATGAAGCCAGTAATGGTATCAGGGACATCCAGTTCGTCTATGTATCCGGCCCCTGTGTTAACAGTGGGGTCCCACGTAAAGGGAAGTCCCGGTGCACTCCAGCGCAAGCGCTGCGGAAAGTTACTCGGATACTTCGGCAGCGTAGGTCCCGCCACTGGCTGTACTTGTTCCACCGTGTTGAGTATAATGATATATGAATTAAGCTCTCCCAGAAAATACCCGCCAGCATTCAGCAAGTTAGTAGTATCATACTGCGCTACGCTCTGCAAAGCAGGCTGGCTGCTTATAGAATTAGGAGTTACTCCATTCCAGAACCACAAGTTAGTAGAGCCATCCACATAGAACAAACTATTCACAAATACCTGGAACTGCACTGGCGTATTCGGCGCAGGAATATCATTACGCAGGTAAAAGCCTACATTACTCCACGTCTTCCCCGGATAATTCCTCCACTGACTATTAAGTTGCCACAGACCACTCGTGGAAGTTACGCAAGAGTGAACTACATTATTTGCGTCAGCAAAGGGACACTGGCCCGTTATTATAGAGTTATCAGGAAGACCAGGAAGAAATACACGTCGCTGTGGTCTAGTACGAAGCTCACCGCTTCGTGGTATCCAGTTCTCCGCATACGGCGTACTCGCCGGATCTATCATAGTCTCCGGCATACTTACATCCGTGCCCTTCCACGGACCGACGTAAGTCATCTCGAAGTAACTTGCTTTCCCTGCTGCCATATTAAGGAGCCTTCTGTACTACCCAGTTAGCACCGAACTTGAGTTCATGTACTACTTCCATGACAAATACATCACAACGGCTAGTTTTACCATCAGACTCAAAGCCAAGACGGCCGTTACCTCCCATATCACTTGTGAAAAGAACATAGTTACCTTGCTGGAAAACGTCGATAATAGCATTCTGACAAACAAAATTAGGAGAATTGCCACTGTTAAGTGTCTGTCCGTACCGTGTCCACTTCTTGCTTCCATCCAGCGCAAGCGACATGATTTCATTGTATCCCCACGTAGGATACACCGAAGGCGAAGCTACTTGCTGTGTTCCCACAAAGAGAGGCTTCCCTCCTATATCTGCGCCGTTTACTTCGGAGGGATGGGAATCCGGACTCGTGGCAGACAACTCGCCCATCGAAGTATGTGGTACATTTGGATCAGCATAGCTATGCTGGACATTCTGTCTACCAGAGAGCACCGTTGAAGATAGTACAGCCAAGTGTCCATCACAGTAAGGAGGAACCCACTTACCATCAGCTACTGGCCCACATACTGTCACATTACTAGTACCCACGCGCCAAAACAACATCGTTGGACACTTCGCTTGCGTCAAGCATCCTACTGCACCACTAGGCTGATGTACTGTGGGTGTAATAACAGCCCACAGTCCATTAGGACTCAAGACACTGTCGTGGAGATAGAATCTCCATACAGAGTTAGTCGGATTAGCTACGCCACCATTTCTATACAGACCTGTCGCCGTGTTGATAAAAGAACAGCCATTAGCAGCAGACCAGACTACTACGTAGCGCCCAGACCCTTGAGGACCTGTAGTCGAGAACGAAGCTCCAAACTGCATAGCTCCAGTAGTCCCTTGGATGCTAAATGTCCCTGTCCATGTAGGTACGAAGCTAGTTCCCAAACAGGCTACGGCTGCGTAGTTATAAAGAACCACATCACTCAGCGAAGCTGTCCACGACGCGTTCATTATGATTCTATGAATAGCTGTATGGTCTAGGTAATAAAGAACAGACGGCTGATCCTGCCCGAACTGCAACGCATAGGGCATACTGAAGAGAGTCTTAGTAACTGCCTCGGTAGTAGGATTAAAACCCACCACGAAGCTGACGCCCTCGTTGTTACGTACTATAACGTGCTGCGAGTCATTGGCTACGAGACGCACTGCTCCAGTGTCCGCCGTAGTAAGTGAAGTCCCCTTCGTCGTGTTACTTGTATCCGTTAGTCTTATTATGCAATAACCCGCGAATGCCGCATTACACCACTTACTTCCAGCACCCGTGGCTCCTCCCCAACTTGGTAGCGCCGTAGGTAGCTGCGTTGTATTAGTATCCATACGTACCTGTGCAGCTACAACACTAACGAGGAATAACATTATTTCTATACGCCACATCTTAGTTTGTCTTCCATGAATACGTACCACTGACAAGAGTACAGATCACTGACACTTCAACCGCACCACCACTAACATAAGTTCCCATATACGTCGGTGTAGTTGCGTCATTAACAACTAATGACACACCACTATACGCACTCGCGCATGTCGGTAAAGGCGTCCCGGCTGCACTGTAGAGAACATTACTCACGCCGGGAAGACAACTAGTATTCGTCGAAGTCGTGCAAATCAACGTGTGTGTTGCCGAGTTTCCAGTCAGTAACTCATACCCTGCTGGCGGCACACCACCGGGAGTAGTTTCCGCTACGTAAGTATACGACTGCAAAATGATAGAAGAATCAAACTGCTGTTGTAGTTTATGTTCTTCTAGCGTTGCAGTAAGACGACGCACCCAACTACTAGACTGCGCCACAGACGTGCCATTCGGCAGTGCGCCTATGTACTCGCTAAGTGAATAGCCAGAACCAATAAATCCCTGCGGCTGCGTTAGTGCACTTATGCCTCCAGCATTATCTAAACCAATATGAAAATCATAAGCATTCCATGGCTGGCGATAGCCACGAGTAGACCTAGTCTGTGCAGCCTGTGAGTCGCTAAATGTAATGAATGCATGGGGAATAAGATTATTACCAAGCCACGTGAAATTTATCGCTCCCTTCGACGCTACAAAGTTGGAGCCAGGGAATCCTTCTGGATACAGACGTGCTGCTTGTCCCACTCCATTAGCAGTAACATCAGACAGACAAATATCATACGCATCAGGTCCCGTGGACGGATTAACATTACAAGTATCCGCAACCTGTATCGGACTTCCACCACAGCCAAAACAGATTGGGTTAGCCAGTTCTTGACTAACTACGACTGGAGTAGTTACTGTACCTTCCCCACTGTATACGAGTCCTCCCGGCCAGAAATTAAGCTGTCCTTGATAGTTTCCAATGGTAGGAATTGCATAAGCGATTCCTGCTGAAGCTGCGTTATCTGTAAACGAACAGACAAGACCTACACACGCTGAAGCTGGTGATAAGTTAGTAGTAACTGCCGTGCAAGTACCACCAGTCCCACCGGGACAGCTAGTAGTGGAACCCGGAGACGCAAATGGAAAAGGAGTACCGTTATACGCTGGAGGCGTTGCACTATTATTCACTGCCGCGGCCATGCGAAGAACATCGAAAGTAATAACGTCTTGCCCATTCGCAACAAGAGGCCAGTTGACAAGAGGAGCATCAGTTCCAGTACTGTTCCAGTATTCCACTAGCTCAGGCGCAGAATGCCAATTTTTCGTAGTATCGTTCACTACGATGTAGTACGCTAACGCCGTAGAACCACTACCCGCAGTGGGGATACATCCCCCAACTCCGTTGCCACCGACAACTTTATATCGTGATGCACCTGTTGACTCACCAAAGATCACTCCGGCAATACCAAGCCCTGGAAATGGAGACGTTATATTCCCAGTAGCTGGATTATTACTACATGCGACCCCATCACTATATAAATTCGAGATATTAGCACCTTGGAAGTTGCCACGTGTATTTGAGATATTAAACTGCCATAGACCAGAAGCCTGACACACCGTGTTTTCGAAGTAAAAACCATTCGAGTTGTAAATCGTCGCGCAGTTTGAGAAGTTAGCCGTAATCGTAGAATCACGTACCGTAATCACTGGAGCATACTGCTGGCCACTTAAGGAATGAGCACTGCCACCGGAGAAGAAATAAGAAGCCGACCAAGTAAGTCCCTGGTGCAAGTTAATGGAATTATTCTGAAAGTGCGAAACAGTAGCATTCTCGTCATCGAAGAACTCGAAGAAGTTATTAAAGCGTCCGAAGTTAGAATTATTCTGGTCATAACTCAGATCAACTAAGTGTGTATTAGTAGCATTGTCCAGCACAGCAGTAAAAGCCAGAGCAACCACACCGGGCGTAGCTTGAGATGAGATAGTTATAGTTCCTGAACCCTTAATAGTAAAGCTCGTCAAGGACGGCACACTCGTTACCATTCCAGTTCCCCAATAACTAGAATTATTGGTGAAGAGAAGTGTTACCATATCTCCAATCTGGAAACCATGCGCCGTTGCCGTGTTAATGGTCTGCACGCCACTTGTCTCAGCAGTGTTAGTAATATTCACGCCAGCGTAAGCTGCACTCGTTAGCCAGTCAAGAAACTCTGCTCCTTGTGAGTGACCGGGGGCATCAAATGCGATTCCCTGCACTGTAGTAGAAGGATAGTTAGACGCATTAGTAACAAGATCACCTACTTGAATACACGGGCCGCGCCCAAGGCAATACAGCTTTGCCCCGTAACCACTTAGAGTTGATTGCCCTCCGTGCAGGAAGATAGTTCCATAAACAGGATAGCTATTAGCATTGTTACTATTCGTATTATTCGCTGGTATGATTACGTTACATTGGCCATTCAAGTAGCCATTTGTGGCTAAGCCACAGGAGGCATTCCACGCCTCTTGAATACCTGAACTTGCGGACTTTATTGTATACGAAGTAGTGTACGTATTAACAGGCGTAAACGTTACTGTCCCAGAGCTTGCTCCTGACGTACACGTACCACCAGTCACCTGCGGCGTCTCGTATACTGTATTCCCACTACTAAAGAGAGCAACCTCGTATAAATTGAGTCCAGTTATATCAACGCCAATTGGACAGGGAGTAAGCGTAACTGTCGCTGGAGTACCGCCAGTAAGTGAGCCAGTAATTGTCTGTGACCAGTTAAGCGAGGATACTGAAGGAGTGTATTCGATCCCACTAAGAAACGATGTCAGCGTAGGCGTCAGGTTAACAATAGGGGATGAAGGCGGATTCTGCGTAGGCAGAGAACCACCACCACCACCCGCACCTATTACATGCACGGTCCCCAAAGTATCCACATACTTAAGCTGTTCCAACGCAATATCCAGCCATAGAGATCCCGGTGTAACCACTACTTCAGCATTACTATACGCCAGAGACAACGTAGTTGCAGGAGCCACCGTTATTGCAACAAGTTGCGAAGAAAGCACCGCGCTCAGATCAATGGCCGGTCCGGCTACAGCCTGCGTCGTAACTACTTGACACTGAGCACTTGCTAAAGGACAGAGATTAAAAGACCAGCTTCCTCCTGTGGGAGCGATCTTACTCAAGTCCGCGAGGACTATAGTAAACTGTCCACTACTATTCATAGTAGCAGAAAGTCCATTCTCCACAACGGGGACTCCATTAATCAGAGGAACTACTCCCGTCTTAGACGGAGGTCTTTTATACGAGACCTGCACTGTTCCGTTATAAAACACTTGCCCACTAGGATCAGTAATAGTAGCCGTTACCGTAGTAGTTTGTGCAAAGCACAGAGAGCTAAGTAGTGAGCAGAGACACGCAAGTAAGAGAGCTTTACACATTAGTAAACCTCAACCGGACGCGCTGAAGGACTATTACAAGTCTGTAGATATGCGCTAGCGCCTGCGTCAACTAACTGTCCAGTGCGGGCGTAAGAACAACCGTGAAAATCTCTCCAACTAAGTGCTGCTCCTAACACAGCAGGATCAATACCTTCACCTATCGCAGCGGAACCAGTCAGCAAGTTGAAGTTCAAGACGGCTGGCAAGCCACCGTTGTTAATATAACCGTTGGTCGGTGGACTGAAGCCTGCTAAGTTAGCAAAGTTTGCCGCTCCTGTACTTCCGTAGTTGATGCCGTTCAAGTTCTCATATCCTGAGCCGATTGCTTGCCAGCCAGCTAAAGTAGTAGCTCCGCCACTACTAAACAACAACGCTGTACCAGATGTGTCATACACATTACTAATGGTCAATAGACCCGTCACATTCGCACTTGTAATCTGAAAGAATATAGGTTGCGAAGCTGCGTTATTTTGGAAGATGTTATTAGCCACAATGATGTTAGAGTTCGGGGAATTAAGGAAAGACATCAAGGTAGCTCCACCAACATAACCTGCTCCTACGAAAAGAACGTCGTTGTTGTAGAACAGAGTACAACAGACACTATTAAGACCCCAAAAGTTTATGGCTCCCTGCGTTGAAGAAGAATTATAACCACGAGCGTCATTGTAACTAATGTTGTGATGAATACGGTTATTCCCGTCAGCAGTATCACCACCAAGCGATCCTTGCTCGAAAGCCGGACCCATGTTGTTATAAGTCAGATTATAAGCTGTTTCGGAGTTTTGCACGTTAGCATCAAAGTCTATAGCACAACCATCAAACCTTCCTGTGTTAGATGTATTGGTGATTTCGTTACCCAAAACTTCTGCTTGTCGAGAATCAGTGACAGCTATCGAACAGTAACCGCCGGTGCCTGAGCCGCCAGTTATGTAACCTCCCTCATTAATGTAGTTATCTTCAATGGTTATTCCCGTCGCTACACCTACGTCGATAGCTTCTGCACCAAATATTCCGATAGATCCAGTCACGCCAGTTGGATTACCGGGAAGATTCAGAATAAGATTATGTCCGATGTACTCATTCTCAAACTGTGTTATAGACGGTATGGTACCGCACTCGATGCCATAGCCTAAGTTCCAGATAGCACCATAGAGACTGTTCTTGAATGTGTTGTTAGCGATGCTTACGCCGTTGAATCCCACCAGCCCCGATCCACTACGAGTGTTAAACGACACATCTAGCCCAAAGCCGGATATGTTAACATTAGGTCCGATGATGTTACTACGCAGAGCTACACCTGTGGTACGAGTGACTGTCTCCTGAATACCGATACCAGAGTTTACAATGGTAATCGCTGGCGGAGTCCCAGTCCACGCAGTACCGCCACCACCTGTAATGTTGATGTTATAGATAGTCACAAACTCAGAGTTAGTAAGATCAATACCGTCGTTTGCACCACTACTCGATAAGTTATAAGGACAACTATTCACAAGTGTGAGTGAGTTGCCGTTGGCACCAGTAATAGTAGCGAGACCAGTTCCGTAGGACGTGATGACGATAGGCAGACCCTGCGAACCCACAAGCGTCTGCGTTAGCGGTCCAACAAAGGATTGTCCACCATTAAAAGCGATAATATCACCCGGAACGAACGTAAAGGCGTTTACTGCTGCCATCGTCTGCCAAGGAGTGCTAGTACTCGTGCCATTGTTTGAGTTCGAGCCACTATTAGATACGTAGTAAGTTACTGGTACGTTTGAGTAATAAAATCCAGAGGATATTCCGCTACTGGTGTATCCCGAGTCTGTTCCCTGCGCGCGAAGATACGAACCAAGCGCAACTGATATTGGTGTGGTGTAAGACGTTGATGGAGTACAGGTATTCGTCAAGTCAATACAATACACCAACGATGCTCCAGCAGTTGCTGTAGATATCGTAACTGTCTGAGCACTTGAATATGATCCTGCCACTGGAGAGTAAGTGGGCGTGGCAACTGTAAGTAAACTAAACGAATAAAAGGTTGCTGGAGCCATCCAACTTAGTTCATCTGCCTTGAGTAAATTAGCAGATTGCACTCCGCTGTAGAGCTGCATCTCAGCTAATGAACCGTTGTAATAATAACCATTTGAACTACTAGCCCGCTTACCAATCATCATGTCGAAGGTACTGTTAACTGTAGCGGTCGTCTGATATGCACCGCCAGTACGAGTAATAGCTGCTCCGTTGATGTAAGTCGCCATATTCCCTGTACTAGGAATGTTGGCAGATGTACCAGCTACGAGATACCAAGTTCCGTTTACAAGTGGTGTACCAGCGCCATAAAACGCAGCACTTCCAGCCGTCTCATTAGCGATCATACTAGGAAAGTTATTAGCTGCTGACGAAGTTCCGCTGCCTAGATACATCTCATATCCAGAAGCGGACGAGTCCTCACCGTTGGATACATACATATAAAAGGTCGGATACGGAGCAGTAGTATTAAGAATACTCTTTACTGTAATCCCATTTCCTTGTTCGTTGGAAATGCATCCTGTATCAATGTACTCGCTACTAGCCGCCGTGAAGTTGGCTGCTCCAACCGAACCACTACCAGTCGGACCTGCTATCGCAATAGCACTGTGATTGGTAGCAACGCACTGACCTGTCGAATCCGTCAACGTAAGTGTGCTACTCGTTCCGAAGTGATGGACTTGTAGATAAGTAGCCCACAACACAGTCACTGGAATAGCAGTGGGAGTGAATATCGCTCCACTAGTACCACCCGTCCAAGTGTTAGTCGCAGTAGTGACTGATGTAACAGCACTGAGATTACCGATGGTGAATGGCGAGATGTTCTGCAAAGTGGCGGTTACTCCACTAGTAGCCTGCGTCAGCGTCTCACCAACCTGAAATGTGCCGCTGCTAACCGAACCAGCAACTGTAAACGGATTGGAGTAACTAACAGCGCTGGCTTTGCCAACCATTACATAAATGATCGACGCCGTCGTATTGCTAACCGTCGGGTTTAGAATCCACCAGACTCCAGCGCCTGTAGTGGACACATAAGTTCCAGCCACCAACTCAAACGGAACGATAGTCCCACCACTAGTCGCTGTACAGAACACAATATCTGTACCAGAACTTTGCGAGAAACCACCACTACCAGTTACCGCTAACTGCGAGCTACCAACAAAAGGCGCTGGATAGTTAGTCAGTGTTCCAGATAGAGTACTCTGTGCAGGAATAGTAAGTTGGAAGGTATTAGTATAAGTTGTCGGACACGCTGTCGCCTGAGAGTAGCGTATCGACGCTACTAACAATATAATAGCTGTTAGAAGCTTTTTCATGATTCCTTCTTTTCTAGTGGAAGTACAAGATCAAAGTCGCTGTTGTTAACGCTCCATCAGTACTAACCACAGAGGCCAAAAATTCGTCGTTAACCGCTACGCTAGTTGTCCATCCCGTCAGTGGACAGGTAGTATTATTCTGTGTGCTGGTCAACGTCATCGGAGCACTGGCAGAGATATTATTTGCGCTAGTCGGAATAGCGGCGTTCGCCTTCCACACCTGAATTGACATTGAACCTGATTGGTTAGCAACGAGCTTGCAGTTAATAATAGTACCTGACCATGCGGAGATACCGGGTACTGGATTAGTGCCTAGACTACCAGTTCCAGTCACTATAGGAGAACCAGCAAAGGTAAAGCTGACAGTGTGATACAAACCCGCCACGTTTGTAGTCAGTGTTGACTCGGCAGCCTCCGCTCTTGTGGTCTCCGTAGCTGATAAACCAGATGCATCGTAAACACCAGAGCCTATGACTCCCTGTACTTGCGTCGATGTTGCTGCCGCAGGTGCAGCGGAACCAGAAAAGTATTCCAAGCCCGTAAACGGAGTAACACCTGCTACAGCAGTGCCAGTAGCCGCATAG
>Ga0302326_10022271_pt1 | contig 12960 bp, 9 predicted proteins | sample Palsa_T0_3_FD_202264 | JGI IMG/M metagenome (GOLD analysis project Ga0302326, IMG submission 202264) | Peat permafrost microbial communities from Stordalen Mire near Abisko, Sweden - Palsa_T0_3 | ecosystem: Environmental > Terrestrial > Soil > Palsa > Peat permafrost | place: Sweden: Abisko... | reverse complement strand
CTCAGCCCGATCAGGGCAACGATAGCGGCGACCAGGTCGATCAGGGCAATGGTTCCGACGACTCCTCAGGCGATTCGGGGAGCGACCAGTCAGGCGATCAGGGCAATGGCTCTTCGGACTCCGGCGACAGCAACTAGATACCCATCGGCGTCAACCACAACCGCCCAGATTTTCAGATTTCCCAAGTTCGAAATGCACAGGGGGACGGCCTAACGGTCCGTCCCCCTGTTCGCGCTACCTGTGAATAACGTCAGCCGCGATCAGCCGCCGTCAGTCATCTTGGCCCAAGTCAAAATACGGGTGAGCCCTGAAGAGTCAGACTTCCCAGCGTCGACAGAAACTGGTCGGTCTGGACGATACTGACTTCCCGATCCGACGTGATTACGAGCGACTCATTGTTGCTCGAAGTGGAGCACGTTCCCACATTGATCGTTCCGCTTGGAGTGAACGTCGTCGTCAGGGTGCCGGTGCCGTTCGAGGCGACGGTGAAAGTGCCGCTGACCGCGCCGGTGCAGACGTCGCCCAACGAGCCGTCGTTGACAGTCTCCGTACCGGCAACAGTGCCACCCGTCGCACTGGTCGGCGTGGCGGTGAGCAGGCCGTTGCCTACAAGAACTCCGGTGTCACCCCCGCTGGTAACCGACCCGCGAAAGGCGGCGACATAGGTGCCGTCGAAGTCCGCCGCACTGAAAATTGGAGGTGGTGGTGTCGGATGTCCGCCCCTCCAGGGTTTGGCGAAGCTCACCCCGCCCATAGCCAACGCCGCGACCACACCGATTACTAGACCTGTCCGTGCTTTCATAAATGCTCTCCTGTTGAGGGGCGACCCCGTTCCCTCGGGAAAGCATGTCAGAAAAGCATGAACGAAGCTAATCGAGGCGTGCTTAGATAAACTTAGCCCGCGATTCGTCGTTGCTCGATGACCGTCAGGATAGCGCCGATTATGTCGGCTTTCCTTGCCGGTTTGGCGACGTGCGCGTCGCATCCGACCTCCCGGCATTCCCGAATATCGTCCTCGAGGGCGGAGGCGGTCAGCGCTATGATCGGCGTGCGCAGGCGGCGATTTTCATTTTCCCACTGACGAATCCGGCGCACCGACGTGAATCCATCGACCACCGGCATCTGGATGTCCATCAGGACGACGTCGTAATGACCGGCGATAAACTTGTCGTATGCAACCGCCCCGTTTTCGGCGGTCTCGACCGCGCATCCGCCCCCTCGCAGATAGACCTCGAAGAGCATGCGGTTATCCTCGGAATCCTCGGCCAGCAAGATCCTGAGCTGAGCCGACCCGAGCGGCATCAAGAGTGCCGAGGCGCGCGCCGCCTCGGCCATCGGATGCGACTGCAGGCGGGGCGGCACGCCCAGAGCGGTGCCGACTCGTTCGATAAAATCCGCATGGCGTACCGGTTTGACCAGGCAGTTGCGCAGTCCAAGCCGCCTGAGCGTGGGAATCAGAATATGCGGCTTGTCGGCGGTGATCATCGGAATTACGATGGCGTCCGGAATGGCGCGGCCGATCGCCGCAATCCGCTCGAGTTCGGCCTGATCTGCCGATGCGCACTCCACGAACACCATGTCGCCGTGCCGCGGCGACTGATCCATTATCGCCGCGGGGCTATCGACCTCGACTATATTCGCGCCGCACTCCTCGAGCAGCGCGCGCAACGCCGCACGATTGTTCGCCCCGCGATCCGCCACGATCGCGCGAACGTTAACCAGATTGAGCGGCGGTGGATGCGGCAGGCTTGCCGGTATCGCCTCAAAGCAGGCCGTGAAATGGAAAACGCTGCCCTGGCCGGGTTCGCTCTCCGCCCACACTCGTCCGCCCATCAACTCGACCAATTGCTTGACTATCGAGAGACCAAGCCCGCTGCCGCCATAGCGCCGCGCAGTCGAGGTATCCGCCTGGGTGAAGCTCGCGAAGATTGAATCGATCATGTCGCGATCGATTCCCATGCCCGTATCGGCAACCGTGAAATGAAGCTCGTCGGAGGTCTCTCCAGCGGCAACCGTGAGCGCCACTTCGCCGCGCTCGGTAAACTTGATCGCGTTGCCAATCAGGTTCACCAGAACCTGCCGCAGACGCATCGAGTCGCCCACCAGCACGGCGGGAACGCCAGGTTCGCGGCGTCCGCTGAGCTCGAGGTTCTTCTCGTAGGCGCGCACCCCAAAGGTCTCGAGCACTTTGTCGAGCAGCTCGCAGAGGTCAAAGCGCGCGTGCTCCAGCGTCAGGCGGCCGCTTTCGACCTTGGCCAGATCGAGCACGTCGTCGATAAGGCCGAGCAGCGCACTGCCGTTGCTCCGCATGACCTGCAGATATTCGCGTTGCTCGGCGTTCATCTCGGTTTCCCACAGCACATCGGCCATGCCGAGAATGGCGTTCAGCGGTGTGCGCATTTCGTGCGACATGTTCGACAGGAACTCGGACTTGAACTTCGATGCGGTCAGCGCCGCCTCGCGCGCCTCGATAAGTTCGCGCTGGGTCTGCCGGATATCGGTGATATCGCGATTTATCCACACGCCGCAGGGCTCGCCGTCTATTTCGATAAGGGCGCCGGAGACCAGGTTAGGCGTGAAGGTGCCGTCGCGGTTGCGGAAGTCGGCTTCGATATTACGCACGATTCCTTCGCGCAGCAGCCGATCCATCGCGCGCTGGCGCTCTTCGGCCGTGCGCCATCGCTGCTGGCTGATGGTGCCCGAGCGCATCGCCTCCTCGCGGCTGAAGCCGGTGCGTTCGAACTCCTTGTTGGCCTGCATAAAGCGGCCGTCGGCCAGCCGCGTCACCACCAGCACGTCGGGCGTGGCGTCGAACACCTTGCGCAGGAGCGCCTCGCTTTCACGCGCGTGCCGTTCGGCAATTTCGCGCTCCGCGATAATCCGTTCGCGTTCGAAGGCCTCGGCGTTGAGCCGGCCCTGGCTCTCATGCAGCATCCGAATCTGCTGGGCTAGAGTCTCGCGAAAGCCCTTGCCTAGCGAGGTCGAGAACAAGGCGACGCCGACACCGGTCAGCAGCGTGAGAAAGCGATGGAGCGCAAACGGGTCGTGGCCCGGCGCAAAGTGATAAAAGACCGCAAAGGCCATAAGGCCGAATATCACCAGCGTGGATTGCCACACCGGCCCCCATGGAATCAGCGCGCCCGTCCCCACGAAGAGCAGCAGAAGCGCCGCTTCGAACGGCCCGTACTGTCTCGTTATCAGTGCCACCGCGGTTTCGTTCGAAACCACCGCGAGACATACGGCGAGCGTAATCTCGCGCCAATGGTGAGCGAAGAAAGGCCGGCGCGCCACGACGAACAGCCCCAGGCCCAGCATGATGTTGAGCGAGCGCGGAACCAGGGTCGCCTGCACGCGGCCTTCATGAAAAATGGCCACCAGCAGAAAGCTCACCGTGTTGTAGATAATCAGCAGGAGCGCGGCCGACAGGATCAGCCGGTTGATCCAGCCGCCTGGCCGCGCCTGCCGGGCGAACGTGCCGGCGTCATGGCTGTCGGCGCTCGCGGCTTCGTTTTCGACGGCGATGCCGACGTCGAAAAATCTCAGCAGGAAGTCAAACGAATAAATTCTTGGATTCATCAAGGAGCTATGTCGTGACGGCAAGCCGCCGGGCCACCATAACACGCCTGGCCAAGCTCAACTTATAGTATTGAGGGTCCCTAAATAAGGGCTCGCAAACGCGGCCGCGGCCATCCTCCAAAGCGCCCACAAAGCTTATAAGCGCTCCCAAAGATAGATGTACTGGCTGTTTACGTTAGGCGCCGGGATGCTGCAGGACCGGCACGACCGGCTCGCCGTTACCGATAGCCTGGCCGACGTCGATCGCAACCATGTCGTCGGCCGAGAGGCCGCTGCGAATCTCGACGGTCTGACCGTTGTCGCTGCCCAGCTCGACTTCGGCCAGCCGCAAATGGTTATCGCGTACGACCGGCACGTAGATCTTGCCGTCGCGGAAGACCAGCGTATCGTCCGGTACGATCGGAATGCCGGCCGGCGTCGCAATCGTAAAGGTTATGCGCGCGTACATGCCGGGCAGCAGTTCCCTCGTTTCGTTGACCAGATCAACTTCGACCAGCATGGTGCGGCTTTCGACGTCGAGCGCCTTGGCGTGGCGGGTAACCGTGCCGGTGAAGACAGTGTGCGGATATTCGCCTATCCGAATCTGCGCCGGATCGCCGTCGCGGATGTACGGCGCCAGCGTCTGCGGCACGTCGGCATATATTCGCAGCGGTGAAAGCGTCGCCATCGCGACGATCGGCGTCGAGGCGGCGGCCGGCGTCGTGGTCGCGGGAATCAGTGCGCCCTCGTCGACATAGCGCGCCGTGACCAGGCCCGAAAACGGCGCCCGGATGATCTCATAAGCTTGCGTCGCCTTGAGCTGACGCCAGGTGGCCAGCGCCTGCAGCATCGTCGCATGCGTTTCGTCGGCGGTCTGCTGGGCGATAACGCCCTGCCGCAGCAATTCCTGATTTCGCTTGTCGGTTATTGCCGCGATACCGTAGTTGGCATAGGCGTTGGCCGTCTCCTGGTCGAGCTCGGGCGACTCCAGAATCGCCAACAGTTGGCCCTTTTCGACGCGCTGCCCCTTATCGACCAGAATCTTCTTCAGGTAGCCGGAAACTTTGGCGTAAATCGGCGTCTCGATGAAGCCGTGGATTCCCGCGGGGAGCTCGAGTGTTCGCGTGGCCGGCGACTCGATCACGTGCATCACGAGCACGCGGCGGCCCGCCGACAGGGTCTGGGCGAGCTGGTCGGTCTGGCGGCCTATCCACATCTCGCGCGCCATCACGAGTCCCGCCGTCGCCGCGACGACGGCCGCGATCGCCAGAATCCAGCCGACTACGAACAGGCGCCCCGGCGGTGCGGCCTGATACTCACGAGGATTATCTTGATGTTCAGCCACTATCTCGACCTGAAATCCGTCGCCGCGCAGGCGGCGGGACAAAACGACTAACGGCGGACAAACGTCACGCCGTCGAACCTGAAAACACTGCTAAATATGCGATTGCGGACTGCCACGTCCATAATTTAGGATAGAGAATCATCGGCGCCCCGGCAAGCTCGTTATGTTGTCTCGCGTGTCTCGCTTCGATTATTACGCACCCATAATTGCCCGCGCGTGCGGCTCGCATAGTTGCTCCGACTGGTCAAAAATGTAACAAAGGATGGTTAACTGCGGGGTCGTAGTTCAGCCCGGTTAGAACGCCGGCCTGTCACGTCGGAAGTCGTGGGTTCAAATCCCATCGGCCCCGCCATTGATTGATTAAAGGGCGGCCCGCCGGAGATCGAACCCGGCTATCGGCTGTGTAGTAAGGTAAGGGAATTTGAAGCTTACGGAACAAACCAGGAGCGTCACGCGCGAGGCCGGCCTGCATGCCCGGCATTGGGTCGTGATCGACGCCGACGGGCGGCCGCTGGGCCGAGTCGCTTCACGGGTGGCAAGCATCCTGCGCGGCAAGCATCGGTCGGATTTTACACCTCATCAGGACATGGGCGACTTTGTCGTGGTGGTCAACGCAGCCCGGGTGAAACTTACCGGCGCCAAGCTCGAAGACAAAATCTACTATCGCCATACGGGTTATCCCGGCGGCGTGCGGGCGGTCACGGCTGGCAAGATGCTGGCGACACGGCCGGAGCGGCTCATCGAGTCGGCTGTGCGTGGGATGCTGCCGAAGAATCGGCTCGGCCGCGCTCTATTCACCAAGCTCAAGGTTTATAAGGACGCCGAACATCCGCATGCGGCCCAGAAGCCAGAAGCGGTCAAGGCCTGATCGGAAAAGGATTCGTCGGTAATCGACAGATGGCAGCAGACATCAGGAAATCGGAAATCTGGAAAGTAGGCAAGCGCAAGACCGCGATCGCCCGCGTGCGCCTGAAGCCCGGCAGCGGCACGATCACCGTCAATGAGCGAACCCTCGAGGATTATTTCCCGCGCGACACCTCCCGGATGCTGATCATGGCGCCGTTCGAGGTGACCGATACGCGCGGCCAGTTCGACGTCGTTGCGAGCGTCAACGGCGGCGGTATCGCCGCGCAGGCCGAAGCGGTCCGGCTCGGCATTTCACGCGCGCTGATCATCTCGGATGAGGCGCTGCGGCCCGCTCTGCGCAAGAGCGGGATGCTGACGCGCGACCCACGCGAGGTCGAGCGCAAGAAGTACGGCCGTCATAAGGCGCGCAAGCGTCCTCAATACTCCAAGCGCTAAGCCCTGCCCTTCGTTCGCCAGCGCTTCGATTTGATCCGCCGCGAACGGGGCGGTTTGGTTGGCCGATGTTATGGTTTCGTGATATTTCACCATGACGCGCTCATAATCGGCCCGGAGGGTCACCCGTTTTTCGATGGCCTCGCAAGACAGAGTCAAGGTCGCCGTTCTCGGCGCGTCGGGATACGCAGGTATCGAGGCAGTTCGACTGCTCGCCACTCATCCCAACGTCGAACTGACAATCCTCACTTCGGAACACTACAGTGGGCGTGAAGTCGCCGACGTTTACCGCCATCTGGCGGGTTATGATCTGCCCGTCTTTGAGGAACTCCGCCCCGAGTTTATCGCCGGCCGCGCCGACGCCGTACTGTCATGTCTGCCCGAGCGCACCGGCGCCCCGATTATCGCGAACCTGATCGATCACGGCCTCAAGGTAATCGACCTGTCGGCGGATTTCCGGCTGCGCGATCCCGCCGCATATCGGGCGACCTACGGCGCCGAACATCCTGCGCCGGCGCTGCTCGCAAGGGCGGTTTATGGGCTCACCGAGTTCCATCGCCATGAAGTGCGCGAGGCGAACCTGGTCGCAAATCCCGGATGCTATCCGACCGGAGCCCTCCTCGGCCTGCTGCCTCTGATCCGCCGCGACCTGATCGATCCGGCGTCAATAATTATCGATTCGAAATCCGGCACCACCGGCGCGCGCCGCGCCGCGGCAGTCGATCAGCTCTTTGCCGAAGTGAATGAGAACTTCCGCGCATACAAGGTCGGCAGTCATCGCCATACGCCCGAGATGGAGCAGGAGATCGGATCGGCGCTGGGCCGCGAAGTCGCGATTCTGTTCGTGCCGCATCTGCTGCCGGTAACCCGCGGAATCCTCACCTCGATCTTCACTCGACCGCGCGCCGGCACCGCCGAGCAGGATGTGCGCGCTGCCTTCGAGGCCAGCTTCGCAAAGTCGCGGTTCGTCCGCCTGCTCAAGCCCGGCGAGCTGCCCGAGCTGCGCAACGTTCGGGCAACCAATTATTGCGAGATCGCTTTCGTGCTCGATCGCCGCTCGCAAACTTTGTGCATCCTGACCGCGATCGACAACCTCGGCAAAGGCGCCGCGGGACAGGCGATCCAGAACCTCAACCTGATGATCGGCTGCGACGAGGCGACCGCCCTTACCTCCGCCGCGCCCGTGCCCTGAGCACCGCGCTCGTCTTTCGGGAGATTTACGATGCTCGAACTGTACCATCACAGCACGTCTGTATGTGCCGCTAAGGTCCGCCTCGTCCTCGGCGAGAAGAAGCTCGAATGGACCGGTCACTTTATCGATATCTTCAAAAGCGAACAGTACGACCCTGCGTATCTGAAACTCAATCCGAAGGGCGTGGTGCCAACGCTGGTTCACGACGGCCGCGTTATCCGCGAATCGACGCTTATCGATGAGTACCTCGATGAGGCGTTTCCGACGCCGGCGCTGATGCCGGCCGACCCGTACTCGCGCGCCCGGATGCGGCTGTGGCCCAAGATGGTCGACGAGACCGTGCATATCGCGTGCGCCGCCGTCACGTTCGCGCTGTTCCATCGATTCAACGTGCTCAAGATGGCGCCCGACGAGTTGGAAATTTATATCAACAACACCCGCGAACCCGTTTTTCGCGAGCGCAAGCGCGGATGGGTCCATCAGGGGCTCGACGCGCCCGACGTTCGCCAGGCGATCAAGATTCACGACAAGATGCTGGCCGATATGGAGGCCGCTCTCGCCGAGTCAACGTGGGTGGCCGGACCCGATTACTCGCTGGCCGACATTTCGCTGACGCCTTATGTCAACCGGCTCGCGATGCTCGGGCTCGAGGGCATGTGGCGGCGTCGGCCACATGTCGCCGACTGGTTCGCACGCATCAGCACGCGTCCGAATTTCAAACCCGCAGTGATCGAATGGATTCCGGAGCCGATGGCCGCCGCGATGAAGAAAAACGGCACCGAGCAGTGGCCGTACGTCGAACGTACGCTCGAGGCCGCCTGACCAGGCCGCGGTTCAGCCGCCGCGCCGCATCAGTTCTACTATATCGTAACCGGTGATCGCCCGGCTCTTCTCCGCCCAATCGGCGAGTTCGGCTCGCGCGATCAAACCCTCCTGCGCGCCCTTTGCCAGATCGATAAGCGCCATCTTGATCGTCGCCTCGTCGACCATCTCACCGGTCTCCGGATTGACCATCGAGCCGCCGCCACGCGCATGATAGAGCCGGACAAATCGGCGCGCCTCCTCAATCTGGTCACCGGTCGGCGTGTAGCATTCGTTGGCGATCGTCGCCTGCTGCGGATGAACCACCCAGGTGCCGTCCATCCCCAAGTTCGCCGCGCCGCTATTCTTGTCGCGCAGGCCGTGCTCGATATCGGCGATTCGTTCGCGCGAGTCGCCGTCGCGCCATAACCGCAGATAGACATTGTCGAGCGCGTGCAGGCCGTACGCTTTGGCCACCACGACGGTCGCCTGTTTGACGTAGTGGAAGTTGCGATTCTGGTCAGCTACCACTTCCCTGATTCCGACGCTCGCTGCGAAATCGGCGATACCGAAAACGAGTCCGCACATCCGGCCTGACGCCGCAGCGATTTCAGCGGCATGCAGGACTGCCCGCGGCGTTTCGATCAGGGCCTCGATGCCGAGGCTATAGCTCCAGCCCGCGCCCGCTTCAAGCTCGTCAAGGGCCGCGGCAACCAGCGCGATATCGGCGGCGTCGCGAACCTTGGGGATCACGACTCCGTGAAAGCGATTCGGCGCACCGATCACGATCGCCTCGAGATCTCCGCGGAAAAACGGCGACTGGATATTGTTGGGCCGCACGGTGATGACCTTGGCACCAAAATCGATCGTATTGAGGGCATCCACTGCCACGCGCCGGCTGCGATCGCCCTTGTGCTCGTAGGGGCAGGCGTCTTCGAAATCCGCCATCACGCAATCGACCGGCGCGCGGACCGGATCGGCGGCGTTGCGATGGAGCTTCGGGTTATGCGCCGGATAGGTCAGAACCGTGCGCGGAATGACCGGACGCGTACCGTTGTCGAGAAGGTACATGTGATCGATTGCCCCGCGTCTAGCGGCCTTCCATTATCCGGCGACCGATAATCTCGAGCTGGATTTCGCTGGTGCCTTCGAAAATCGACAGCACCCGCGCGTCGCGCCAGTAGCGCTGGACGTCGAACTCCATCGAGTAGCCGTAGCCACCGTGAATCTGCATCGCTTCACGGGCAACGTGCTCCGCCGTCTCTGCGGCGAAAACTTTCGCCATGCCGGCCTCGTAGTCGCAGCGCTTACCGCTGTCCTTCTGCGCCGCCGCAAAATATGTGAGCTGGCGCGCGGCCTCGACCTCGACCGCCATGTGCGCGATCTTGTGGCGAATCACCTGGAAGTCACCGATCGGCTTGCCGAACTGCGTGCGCTCATGTGCGTAGCGGACCGCCGATTCGAATGCCGCCTGCGCCACGCCCACGCCGCGCGCCGCGGTCTGAATCCGCGCTTCCTCATAGCTACCCATCAGTTGATAGAAGCCCTTCCCCTCCTCACCGCCGATCAGATTCGCGGCGGGCACGAACGCGTCATCGAAGGCGAGGCTGTAACTGCGCATCCCGTGATAACCGACTGTCGCGATCGGCTCGCCGCTCAGCGTCGGCGGCGCAAAACCGTCGCCCGGTTCTTTTTCCATCAGAAGGAGCGAGAGCCCGCGATGGCGCGCGGCAGGATCAGGATTGGTGCGCGCCATGATAGTTAGCAGGTTCGCGCGATTGGCGAACGTGCACCACATCTTGGAGCCGGTCAGATAATAGCCGTCGCCGCGCCTGGTTGCGCGTGTCTTGAACGACGCCGTATCGGAGCCGCCGTCGGGCTCGGTGAACGCCGCCGCGGAGAGCAGCTCGCCGCTGGCGATCTTCGGCAGAAATTTGCGCTTCTGTTCGTCAGTGCCGTGACTGCGGATAAGCGAGCCGGTAATCAAGTTGCGGGTCATCACGGAACCCACGGAGAGCCATCCGCGCGAGAGCTCCTCGGTAACGATTGCCATCGAGATGTAGTCGAGGCCGAGGCCACCGTCCTCGGGCGGAAAAATGATTCCGAAATAGCCGAGCGCCGCCATCTTGGCGAGCACCTCGGCGGGAATCTCCTGGTTATTGCGGTCGAGCTCGTTGGCAATCGGCGCGATTTCATGATCGACAAATTCGCGCACTGAGCGGCGGATATCCTCATGCTCGGGCGTGAGCAATGACATGATGAAGTTCTCCCCTGGCGAAGCGCCGGCGATCGGCAGGCGCGTCCGGATCTTAGCCGTCGGCGGCGCCCAAGGGCCAGCCGTCCGTTTGATGGTAACTTCGTGCCTCGGGGAGGCGCTGGTAATGGCCGCGCGCCGTCTCTATAGTGCGGAACCTGTCGGCAGTTCAATGCAGCGGCCGCCGCTGACACGATGACCCCATCGGTAACCAGGCTCGCAGCCGAATTGCGCCGCACGATCGAAGGCGACGTGCGTTTCGATCGCGGCTCGCTGATCGTCTATTCGACCGACGCGTCGAACTATCGGCGAGTTCCCATCGGCGTGGTGGTTCCGCGCCACGAGGGTGACGTCGCCCGCGCGATTGGGCTTGCGCGCGAGAATCGCATCCCGATCCTGGCGCGCGGCGGCGGCACCAGCCTGGGCGGCCAGACCTGCAACGCGGCGCTGGTGCTCGATTTCTCGACATATATGAACACGGTGATCGCGATCGATCCGGCGGATCGAATCGTCACCGTCGAGCCCGGCGTGATCCAGTCAGGCCTCGATCGCCAGCTCGAGCCGCACGGACTATTTTTCGCTCCCGACCCCACCACCAGCGACCGCTGCACGATCGGCGGCATGATCGGCAACAACTCATGCGGGGCTCATTCGGCCGCTTACGGCAAGACCGCCGACAACCTGCGCGCGCTCGACATGATACTGGCCGACGGTACGCGGCTCAGTCTATCGGCAGCAGCCGGCGACGACCTGCGCGCGGCGGCTTCCGGCGGCGCGCGCGCCGGCACGATCGTTGAGCAGCTCGACCATCTGCGCGACGGCCGCGGCGAACTGATCCGCAATCGCTATCCGAAAATCCCGCGCCGCGTATCGGGCTACAACCTCGACTGGTTGCTGCCCGAGAACGGCTTCAACCTGGCGCGCTCAATCGCTGGTTCCGAGGGCACCCTCGGCATCATACTTAAAGTAACACTTGAGGTTGTGCCAAAGCCGAAGATGCTCGTGCTGGTCGTGATGGGCTTCGACGATATTTACTCTGCCGCCGATCAGGTGCCATGGATTCTTGAGCATCGCCCAGAAGCGCTTGAGGCCTTCGACCATGCGCTGGTCGATTTTGCTCGCGAAAAAAAGATTCCAGCGATTAATCTGCTCCCCGATGGACGAGCGTTTCTGATCGCCGAGGTCGGCGGCGGCGATTCCGACGAAGCGGGCGATCGCGGAAATGCCCTGATGGAGCGCGCGCGGCGAATCCCCGGATGCGCGGCGCTGATGCTCACGGACGCGCGCGAACGTAACGCTGTATGGGCCCTGCGCGGTTCCGGTCTGGGCGCCAGCGCGTTTATCAAGGGTCGGCCACGCACGTGGCCGGGCGCCGAGGACACGGCCGTTGCGCCGGCGCGGCTGGGCTCGTATCTGCGCCGGCTGGTACGACTACTCGATCGGCGCGGGCTGCTGGCTGCGTCATATTACGGCCATTTCGGGGAAGGATGCGTCCATTGCCGGATAAATTTCGATTTTATGACGACGCGCGGTATCGCGAATTTCCGCGCGACGATGTTCGATCTTGCGGACCTGGTCGCGGAGTTCGGCGGCTCGCTGTCGGGCGAGCACGGCGACGGTATAGCGCGGTCGGAGCTGCTGCCGAAAATCTTCGGTGCCGACCTGATCGACGCGTTCGGCGAGTTCAAGCGTATTTTCGATCCCGACGGCCTGATGAATCCGGGTGTAATCGTGGCGCCCGAACCGATCGATTCGCATCTGCGCGTCAGTCCGCTTGCCTCCGCGCCACCGCTTCCAACCCATTTCGATTTCAGCGCGGAGAATGGCCTCGCCGGTGCGGCAATGAAGTGCGTGGGAATCGGCAAGTGCCGCAAGCTCGATGGCGGCACGATGTGCCCGTCGTACATGGCGACGCGCGACGAGACCCATTCGACGCGGGGCCGGGCCCATCTGCTGTTCGAGGCACTGACTACCGGCGCACACGGCTTCGACGATCCCGCGCTGGGCGACGCGCTCGACCTGTGCCTGTCGTGCAAAGCGTGCAAAACCGAATGCCCGGCGGGCGTCGACATGGCCGCCTACAAGGCCGAGTTCCTGGCAAATCACTATCAGATGGCGCGCCGCCCTCTGTCGTCGATATTCTTCGGACGTATCGCCGATATCGCGAAGGCGGCCTCGCATACGCCGCGCCTCGCCCGCGCGCTCTCCTCAGGTGCGATGGCGCACATAGCGCGCCGCGCCCTTGGAATCCATCGCGAGCGCAGGCTGCCGGTCTTTGCGCCGCAATCTTTTGCGTCATTTATGCGCGGCCGGACGCCTGCCAATCCCGACGGTCCGGAAGTCGTTCTGTTCCCCGACACCTTCACCAATTTTTTCGAGCCCGCAGTTGCGCTCGCGGCGCTGCGCCTGCTTGAACGGGCGGGTCAACGGGTGATCGTGCCGGCGACGCCCATTTGCTGCGGCCGGCCGATGTACGACCAGGGTATGCTCGACCGCGCCCGCCGTGTGGTTGGC
>Ga0302326_10022270_pt1 | contig 12960 bp, 13 predicted proteins | sample Palsa_T0_3_FD_202264 | JGI IMG/M metagenome (GOLD analysis project Ga0302326, IMG submission 202264) | Peat permafrost microbial communities from Stordalen Mire near Abisko, Sweden - Palsa_T0_3 | ecosystem: Environmental > Terrestrial > Soil > Palsa > Peat permafrost | place: Sweden: Abisko... | reverse complement strand
CGGCACCGCCCCAAGACTGGATCGCGGCCTGGGCCTGCGGCGGGCCCGGGCCGCGATCCTGCTCGTCCTGGCGCTGCCGGGATCGGCGTACCTGTACCAGGGCGAGGAACTGGGCCTGCCCGAGGTCGCGGACATCCCCGACGACCTCCGCCAGGATCCGGTCTTCACCCGGTCCCATGGGGCCGAGAAAGGCCGCGACGGCTGCCGGGTCCCGCTGCCGTGGACGCAGCACGGCCCGTCGTTCGGCTTCGGGGCCGGCCACGCGCACCTGCCCCAGCCCGGCTGGTTCGGCTCGGTCAGCGTGGAAGCGCAAAAACAGGACCCGGCGTCCACCTTGTCGATGTACCAGCAGGCACTGAGCTGGCGGCACAAGCTGCAGACGGGCGAATCCATGGAGTGGATGCCCGGCACCGGCGACCAGGTGCTGCACTTCACCCGCCCGGGCGGCTGGCGCTCGATGACGAACTTCGGCCCGGGGCCCGTCCCGCTGCCGCACGGCATCGTCGTCGTCGCCAGCGCACCGCTGGACGGCAACCAGCTCCCCGCCGACACCACCGCCTGGATCCGCAACGGCGGCTAGCGCCGCGCGAGGAACTCGCCAGCGGTCGCGGTGTTGATGACCCGGTCCGCGCTGATGCCGGCGTCCTCCGCCCGGCTGGTGCCGTTGCCCTGCCAGTCCAGCTGACCGGGGGCGTGCGCGTCGGTGTCGATGGCGAACACGCAGCCCATCGCCGCGGCCAGCCGCAGCAGCTTGGTCGGCGGGTCCCGGCGCTCTGGCCGGCAGTTGATCTCCACGGCGACCCCTTCAGCCAGGCAGGCGCCGAACACCGCCCTGGCGTCGAACGTCGATTCCGGCCGCCGGCCGCGCCCGCCGCTCAGCAGCCGTCCGGTGCAGTGGCCGAGCACGTCCACGTTCGGGTTGCGCACTGCGGCCACCATCCGCGCGGTCATCGGCCCGGCGGGCATCCGCAGCTTGGAATGCACGCTGGCCACCACGACGTCGAGCCGGCGCAGCAGGTCCTCGCGCTGGTCCAGCGAGCCGTCGTCCAGGATGTCGACCTCGATCCCGGTCAGTATCCGGAACGGCGCGAGCTCGCCGTTCAGCGCGTCGATCAGCTCGAGCTGATCGCGGAGCCGTTCGGCCGATAGCCCGTTCGCCACCGTCAGCCGCGGCGAATGGTCGGTAAGCGCGATCCACTCGTGCCCGAGCGCGCGGGCCGCCTCGGCCATCTCCCGAGGCGGGCTGCCGCCGTCTGACCAGTCCGAATGCGTGTGGCAGTCGCCGCGCAGCGCCGCCAGCAGCCCAGTGCGTTCGGCGGCCGGCGGCTGCTCGTCAAGCAGCCGCGCGAGGTACGCGGGCTGCTCACCCGCCGCGGCCTGCGCTATCACCTCGGCGGTGGTCGAGCCGATTCCCTTCAGGGCCTCCAGCGTGCCCGCGGCTATCCGCTTATCGAGCTCACCTGGCTTCAGCCCGTCGAGCACCTCCGCGGCATTGCGGAAAGCCCGGACGCGGTACGTCGGCGCCCCGCTCCGCTCGAGCTGGAACGCGATCTGCCGCAACGCCTCGGCCGGCTCCACGTGCGCACCCATACCCGCCATCTTCCCGCAAACGCGCCGTGGGGGCCGATGCGGCCGGGTCGGGCACAATAAGGCTGTGCAGGTCGCGATGCTCGGGCCGCTGGAGGTCCGCACCGATGACGGCTCGGGGAGCGTGCTCGACGTCGGTGGCTCCCGGCTGCGCGCACTGCTGATCATGCTGGCGCTGCGCCCCGGCCAGCTGGTGCCGGTCAGCCAGCTGATCGACGGGCTGTGGGCCGACCAGGCGCCGGCCGGGGCCGCGAACGCGCTGCAGGCCCTGGTGTCCCGGCTGCGCCGGGCGCTGCCCGGGGCGGTCATCGAATCCCGGCCGGCCGGCTACCAGCTGAAACTCGACCCGCGCTCGACCGACATCGTCCGGTTCGAGGAGCTCGCCGCCCAGGGCCGGGCGCAGCTGCGCGACGACCCGGCCGCCGCCGCCGCGACCCTGCGGGAGGCGCTCGCGCTATGGCGCGGCCCGGCCCTGATGGACGTGGCCGACAGCGACTTCGGCCAGGCCGTCATCGCCCGGCTGGAGGAGCTCCGGCTGCTCGCCACCGAGAACCGCATCGACGCCGACCTGCGCACCGGGGTCACCGCCCCCCTCGTCGCCGAGCTCGAGGGCCTGGTGGTCGCGTATCCGATGCGCGAGCCGCTGGCCGCCCGGCTGATGCGCGCGCTGCAGGCCTGCGGGCGGCGGGGTGCCGCCCTTGAGGTCTACGAGCAGACCAAGGAGCGCCTCGTCGACCAGCTCGGCATCGAGCCCTCAGCCGAGCTGGCCGCCCTGCACCTGGCCATCCTGCGCGCCGACGACCCGCCCGCTCGCGCCGACGACCCGCCCGCTCGCGCCGACGACCCCTTCCGCACCAACCTGCGCGCCGAGCTCACCAGCTTCGTCGGCCGGGACACCGAACTCGCCCAGGTCGCCGAGCTCCTGCGCGCCAACCGCCTGGTCGCCCTCGTCGGCCCCGGCGGGGCGGGCAAGACCCGGCTGGCCGTCGAGGCCGCCCGCGCCCAGCTCGCCGCAATGCCCGACGGGGTGTGGCTGGTCGAGCTGGCCCCGGTCGCCGACCCGGCGGATCTCATCTCCACGGTCCTGAACGTGCTCGGCCTGCGCGAGCAGGGGCTGCTGTCCGGCAAGTCACTGACCGGCTGGCTGCCCGGTGACCAGGCAGGCCCCGCTGCCGACGAGCTTGGCCGGCTGTTGGCCGCGCTGGCCGGACAGCGGGCCCTGCTGGTCCTGGACAACTGCGAGCACCTGGTGGCGGCCGCGGCCGCGCTGGCCGACCGGATCCTCGCCGCCTGCCCGCAGGTCGCGATCCTGGTCACCAGCCGGGAGCCGCTCGCCATCACGGGGGAGGCTCTGTGCACCGTAGGCCCGCTGACGCTGCCGCCGGCCCTCGCCGTATCGCCTGATTCTCCCGAACGGGCTGGCCTGCTTGCCCCCAGGCCAGCCCAGCCGCCGCCCGGTATCGGCGACTACGCTTCGGTCCGCCTGCTGACTCAGCGAGCCCGCGCCGTCTTCCCCGAGTTCAGTGTCACCGCGGCCAACGCGGCCGCCGTGGCCGGGATCTGCCGCGCCCTGGACGGCATGCCGCTGGCCATCGAGCTGGCCGCGGCCCGGCTGCGCACGATGACCCCGGAGCAGCTGGCGGGCCGCCTCGATGACCGGTTCCAGCTGCTCACCGGCGGGAGCCGGACCGCGATGCCGCGGCACCAGACGCTGCGCGCCGTCGTCGACTGGAGCTGGGACCTGCTCGACGAGGCCGAACGCTTGCTCTGGCGCCGCTTCTCCGTCTTCACCGGCGGCGCCACGCTGGAAGCCGTCGTGCAGGTGTGCGCAGGGCGCGGCATCGGCTCGGATCAGGTGCTCGACCTGGTCACCGCGCTGACCGACAAGTCGCTGCTCACGGTCAGGTACGGGCCCGACGGGGCGCGCTACCGGATGCTGGAGATCATCCGGGCCTACGGTCAGGAAAGGCTGGCCGAGGCGGGGGAGCGGGACGAGCTCCGCCGGGCGCACGCTGGTTACTTCACCTGGCTGGCCGAGATCGGCGACGACTACCTGCTCGGCTCCGAACAGCTCGTCTGGCTCCGCAAGCTCTCTGCTGACCAGGACAACCTGCACGCCGCGATCCGCGGCATGATCGCGGCCGGCGAGGGGCAGGCCGCCGTGCGGCTGGCCGCCGCGCTCAGCTGGTACTGGTGGCTGCGCAGCATGAAGGTCGAGGGCGCCGAGCTGATCGCCGGCGCCGTCGACCTGCCACGCAGCCCGGGCGCGCAACCGGACGCCGAAGCGCTCGCCACCGTCTACGCGATGGGCGCGCTGCTGTCTATCGACACCCCGGTCAGCGGCCTGGCTCAGGACTGGTTCCGGCTTGCCAACGAGCTCAACGCGACGATAGCGAACCCGAAGGACCACGTGCTGCGGCTGGTCGGCCCGCTCAGCGCGCTGTTCGGGACGTTTCACGATCATCGCGCGCTGCGGCCGGCCGCCTTCGACGAGGCGGTGGCCGATCCCGAGCCGTGGGTCAGGGCCACCGCCCTGGTCATGCGCGGGCACGTGGCGGTGAACTTCGGCAGGCAGCACGTCGCGGCGGAGGAAGACTTCCTCACCGCGACCGGCATCTACAGCGGGCTGGGGGAGCGGTGGGGGCTGGCGATCGCCCTGTCCGGCCTGGCCATGCTGGAAGGGTGGCGCGGTGAGCACGCTGCCGCAGCTGACCATTACCGGCGGGCCATCGGACTGTGCGCCGAGATCGGCTCGGCTGAAGACGAGATCCATTTCCGGCTCTTCCTGGCCCGGGAGATCTGGCTGCTGGGCCAGCGCGACGCGGCCTACGCTGAGCTCGCCCGGGCCCAGCGCGACACCGAACGGCTCAAGCTGCCCGAAGTCACGGCCCTGGCCGCCTACACGGCCGGTGACCTGGCCCGGCTCGACGGCGACCTGGAAGTCGCCCGCGCGGAGCTGACCCGGGCGTCCGAGCTGGGCGGCCCGCCCGAAGTCGTCCTGCAGCTCCGCGCCCTGTCCGCGACCTCACTTGGCTACCTGGCCGCCGCCTCCGGCGACCTGGCGGCGGCCCGCGGCTGGCATGTCCAGGCCCTGGAGGCCGCGATGTCCTCGGCCGACGCGCCGATAATCGGGCAGACCCTCACCGGTCTCGCCGATCTGGCGCTGCGCGAAGACGACCCGGGCCGCGCCGCCGAGCTGCTCGGGGCCAGCGCCGCGATCCGCGGCACCATCGACCGCACGGTCAGGGACGAGGACAGGGTGGCTTCGGCCGCCCGTGCCGAGCTGGGCGACTTGGGCTTCGAGGCGGCATACCAGCGCGGCCAGAGAGCCACAACCGACACCCTGGCCGCGCTCGTCCCGCTCTCACATCCGGCGCTTGAACGGTGAACGATATCGACCGTCGCCGCCGGAAGTTCGTCCGGGAGCACCACCCTGACCTGGGCGGAGATCCGGAAACGTTCATCGCGGGCATGCGCGCCTTCGAGGCTGAGCAGGCGCCCTGGACGTCGCCGCCTACGGTCGTGGTCATCAGGCGCGAGAAGTGGCCGGCCCGGCTGCTGAGCGCGGCCCTGCGGCGTCGTCACCGCGGCAGAAAATCACCTCGGGTCCGCTGAGCGCGCCCGCTCACGGCTCTTCGTCGATGATGACGTCGTCGACGGTGACGTTGACGACGACGGTCTTCAGGCCGACATCCTCGCGCAGGGTCCTGATCACCTGCCGCTGGACGTCCCGGGCTACTTCGTGCACGGGGTCTCCGTAGCTGACCGCCACGGCGAGGTCGACGACGGCGGTCCGGCCAAGTACGCCCACGGCGGCGTGCGGATGACGGTGCTTGAACGTGGCATCTTCGGCGAGGGCGGCCATCTTGCCGTAGCTGCTCCGGCCGAGCGCGACGCGGACGCCGGGGACCAGCCGGGCGCTGTCACGGGCGAGGGCGGCGACGATCCGGGCCGCGATCCGGATGGCACCGAGTTCGGTGGTCTGCAGGGTGTACCAGACGCCGCGGATCATGACCCTGATCTGGCTCATGACCGCTGCGGTCAGGCCGGGAGGAGCTGGTACGAAGGTGGCCGCCGTCTCGGTCACTGGTGCCCACAAGGCGGTGAACTCGGCGATGGCGGCCCGGCAGTGCACGCATTCCCGCTGGTGAGCGTCTAGCTCTGCCGCGCGGCCATCGGCGACCTGTTCGAGCAGCGGATCGGTCTCAGCTCCGCATGGCAAAGTGACCGCGTTCAGCAGGTGCGCGGCGGCCTGCCCGTCGGTCGGCTCGTTCACTACGCGGTCACCTCCATTCCTGCAGTTTCTTCCCCAGTGTGCGCCGGGCCCGGAACAAATGGCTACGGACAGCCGGAACACTACTGTGGGTCACTTCTGCTACCTCAGCGTAGGACAGGCCTTCGAAGTGATGCAGGACCACGACGGTGCGCTGGGGGAATGGCAGCGCGGCCAGCGCGTCGGTGACCGCGTCGACGGCCAGGTTGCGCTCGGCCTGCACCGCTGGCTCGGTACCGGGATCGGTGGCATCATCGAGCAGATCCGCCAGATCGCAGCGCCTGCCGCGGGTGACCTTGTTCAGGGCCCGCCGGGTGACGATCTGGTAGAGCCAGGTCGAGAACGAGGATTCGGCCTTGAACCGGTCCAGGTTCTCCCACGCGGCGATCAGGGCTTCCTGGGCGATGTCCTGCGCGTCGTGGTGGTCGCCGCACAGCCGCAGCGCCACCCGGTAGGCCATCGCGGAGTGCCGCTGAACGAGCATCTCGTAGGCGTCGAGATACCCTTCCCGGGCGCGCGCCACCAGGTAGTTGTCCCCGACCTCGGGTCCTGGCTTCATTGCCTTCCTGGTGTCCCTCGTCCTGCGATTGCTGCCCCGGCCTGCCGCGGGAAAAATTGAGAAAAATTGCGACGATTTTCTCTGCGCGGTGTCTAACTTACCGACGGCCTGGGAGGGGCTACTGCCCCGGCCGGGCCCCGTCACACATCCTCCGGCCAGAATCGGCATTGCAAGGGAGCTTTCCATATGAGCCAGCCAGGGTCCGGTACGAGCGAGCAGATCCCGGTCACCACGAGCACCAATGCCAGCCCGTCTACCCGAGACCGGCTCGCCACGGACGAGGGACAGATCTCGGTCGCCGAGGGCGTCGTGCAGAAGATCGCCGGGAAGGCGTGCCGCGAGATCGCCGGCGTGCATGCGATGGGCAGCGGCGGCACCCGGGCCTTCGGCTCGATCCGCGAGCGCATCCCCGGCAGCTCAGGGCCCAACTTTTCCCAGGGCGTCGGCGTCGAGGTCGGCGAGACAGAAGCCGCGATCGACCTAGACATCGTGGTCGAGTACGGCGTCGGCATCGCCGAACTGGGCCGCAGCATCCAGCGCAACGTCAAGCAGGCGGTTGAGCGGATGACCGGCCTGCGCGTGGTCGAAGTCAATATCGCCGTAGATGACGTATACCTCCCCACCGCCGACGACAGCCCGGACACCCCCTCCCGCGTGGCATGACGGCGCGGCCGAAGCGCGGCCCAGCCGGACCTGCTGTCCTAACCGGACCTGCCGTCGTCGCCGGAACAGCCGTCATAGACGGTGTCGATGTGGTCGCGGTGGCCACGTTCGTCCGGGGCTGCGCGGGTGTGTCCGGCCTTGACGGCGGCCGGTTCGGCGAGGCCGTCTCCTATCTGCCCGGCCGCAAGGTCGAGGGCGTGGTGGTCAGGGACGGCCGGGTGCGGGTGCAGGTCCGTGCCCAGTGGGCGGTCCCGGCGCCTGCGCTGGCCGCGCTGCTTGCCACCGCGCTGGTTCCCCTCACCGGGAACCGTCCTGTCGACGTGGTGATCGGCGACATCGACGATCCACCCCAGTGATCCACCCAGTATGGAAGTGAGTAATGAACCGTACCGCGCTTGCCACCGTGACCGGCCTGATCCTAGGCCTGGCCCTGGTGTTCGGGAATTTCGGCGACATGCTGATCGTGGCGCTGCTCGGCGCGATTGGCTATGGCATCGCCAAGGTGCTCGACGGTGACATGGACGTGCAGGGATGGCTGTCGCGCAGCCGCTACCGCAGATGAGCGCCGAACCCGGCGCTGAGATAGCCGTCCGGGCCGGCCGTAACGGGCTGGGGACCATCAGCATCGCTGACGGCGTGGTCTCCAAGATCGCCGCGCGGGCCGCCGCGGAGAACCCCGACGCTGGAGCCGCGGCGGCACGCATGCTCGGCCGCGCGGTTCCGGGTGCAGGCCACCTGGGCCTGCGCGGCACCGACCTGGACGCACTGCCGAAAACATCCGTCGACGTTGACGGCTCGAAGGCGTACGTGAACCTGGAGATCAGTGTCCGCTGGCCCGCCTCCGTTCCCGAGGTAACCGCGCAGGTACGCAGGCACGTCCGGGAGCGGGTCAGGGAGCTGACCGGGCTCGACGTCGACGAAGTCCACATCGTCGTCTCCGACCTGGCCACCGACATCACGCCGCCGCCACGAGTCCGGTAAAGAGGAACAGCGAATGCGCCTGCTTAACCGACCGCTCGCCTTCGTCCTCGCTGCGGCTCTGGCCGTGGCGAGCATCATCGTCATCATCGAGGTCGTCGCCGTCCACCTGAATTCCGGCCCGCTCCTGCTGCACTGGACCACCTGGTACCGGTGGGCCAGCAGGACCCACTGGGATGCGCTGGTCGTCGAGGTCTGGTCAGCCGTCCTGATCGTGATCGGCGCGGGAATCCTCGCGCTGGAGCTCAAGCCCCGCCGGGTCACCCGGCTGTCACTGCATTCCAGCCATGACGCCACCGACGCGGCCGTGACCCGCGGCGGCCTCGCCGCGGCCCTGCGGGCGGCGGCGACTGACGTGGACGGAATCTCCAGCGCGGCGGTCGTCGTCCGCCGCCGGCGGGCCCGTATCGCGGCGACTTCGGCCGCCCGTGGACGACCGGCCGCCGAGGCCCTCGAACAGCCTGTCACGCAGGCGCTGAGCGACCGGCTGGACAGCATGAACTTGCATCACCCGCCACGTCTCAAAGTGCGCGTCTACTCACGGAGCCGCTGATGCACGCTGACCGTACCAACCGCGTCGCCCTCACCGTGTTCGGCCTGCTGGTCCTGCTCGTCGGGGTGGCCGGCATGATCACCTCGGTGGGCGCCTTCGGGAACGGCTTCTCCCGGCGCACCCTGTTCGCCAACCGCCTCAGCGCCTACATAGGCCAGCACGGAACCTGGGTCTGGCCCGCCGCAGCGGGCGTCTGCCTGCTGATCATGCTCGTCGCGCTGCGCTGGGTCATCGCCCTGCTGATCTCCACCGACCGGACGGGCGACATCCCCATCCCCATCAAGACGCACGAGGGCACTACCATCTTGCAGCCCGCCGCCCTCACCGGCGCTCTCACCAGGGAGGTCGGAACCTATCACGGCGTCGATTCCGCCCGGAGCCGGATCATCGGCGACGCCCGCGTTCCTACGATCGTCCTTGCCGTCACCGCGAGTCAGTCAGCCGACCTGCACGCCTTGCACCAGCGCATCGAGACCGAAGCGCTGGCCCACGCTCGCCAGGCCATCGGCCACGCCGACCTGGCCATCCAGCTCGACCTCGGCGTCAGCCGCAAGTCCGCCTGAGATCTCGCGGGCGCTGTGCCGCCCGCCATGCCTTGTCACGGACACCATGGCTGCACCGGGAAATGCCAGCGCGGCCAGAGTGCCACAACGGGACACCCTGGCCGCGTTCGTCCCGCTCTCACACCCGGCGCTTGAAGGCCCGCACCGCTAGCGGCGCGAACACCAGGGTGAACCCGGCCGCGTAAAGGAGCGACTCTACCGCGGGCCGCGCCGCGGGCCCGGAGACCATCAGCCCGCGCATCGCGTCGGCGATCAGCGTGACCGGGTTGGCCTTGGACCAGGCCTGCAGCCAGCCCGGCATCGACGCGGTGCGGACGAACGCGTCGCTGGTGAAGGTGATCGGGAACAGCACCACGAAGCCGAAGATCTGCACCTTCTCCGGGTTGGCGGCCAGCATCGCCACCAGCACCAGGGCCCAGGACAGCGCCAGGGTCGAGATCAGCACCAGACCGAACGCGGCCAGCAGGCCCAGCGGCCCGGTGCCGATGCGGAAGCCCAGGATGTACCCGATCACCAGCAGCATGATCACGGCCCAGGCCTGCTTGGCGATATCGGCGAGGATCCGGCCGGACAACGGTGCGAACCTGGCGATCGGCAGCGACCGGAGCCGGTCGAAGAAGCCTTTCTCCAGGTCAGTGGATAGGCCGGTCGCCGTGTTCAACGTGGTGAACAGCGAGTTCTGCACGATGATGCCGGGCAGCGCGAACATCAGGTACGCATGCGGCGAGCCCCCGATTGCGCCGCCGAACACGTAGGTGAACAGGAGCAGGAACATCACCGGCTGGACGCTGAAGTCGATCAGCTCCGCCGGGTTGTGCTTGATCTGGACCAGCGTCCGCCAGGCCAGCGAGAACGTCTGCCGCAACCCCTGCAGCGGCCCGACCCGCGGCGACAGCGCCCCGAGCGGCCCCAGCGGCCTGAGCGCGCTCAGCGCTCCCGCCTGCAGATTATCCGGAACCGTATTATTCATCGTCGTGGTTGTCATGCCGCGCTCCCTTCCAGGACTTCGGCCTCGGGTCCGGTTTCGGTGCGGCGCCCGGTCAGCGACAGGAACACCTCGTCGAGGCTGGATCCGCGCAGGTTGAGCTCCGCGACCCGGATCCCGGCGTCCTCGAAGCGGCGCATCACGCTAGGCAGCACGTCCTCCTGGCTGACTGGCACCGTGACCGTCGTGTTGCGGACCTCAGGCTCGGCCGGGGAGAACCCGGTCACGATGGCCATCACGGCCGGCACGTCGGCTGGGTTGGCGGGACGGACGCTCAGCGTCTGCGCCCCGGTCCTGGCCTTGAGCTCGTCAGGCGTTCCGGTCGCGATCACCGACCCGTGGTCGACGACCGCGATGTCCTCGGCGAGCTGATCGGCTTCTTCCAGGTACTGCGTCGTCAGCAGGACCGTGACCCCGGTCGCGCTGAGCCCGCGGACCACCTCCCACATCTCGTTGCGGCTCAGCGGGTCAAGCCCGGTCGTCGGCTCGTCCAGGTACAGCACCCGCGGGCTGGTGACCAGGCTGGCCGCCAGATCCAGCCGCCTGCGCATGCCGCCCGAGTACGTCTTCACCGCCCGGTCGGCTGCGTCGCTGAGCCGGAAGGCCGCCAGCAGCTCGCGCGCCCGGCCGTTGGCCGCGGTCCGCGACTGTCCCGTCAACCGCCCGATGAGCATCAGGTTCTCGGTGCCGGTGAGCGTCTCATCCACCGACGCGTATTGCCCGGTCAGCCCGGTGAGCTGCCGGACCTGATGAGCCTGGCTCACGACATCGTGCCCGCAGACGGCGGCATGCCCGACGTCGGGACGTATGAGCGTGGCGAGTATCCGTACCGCCGTCGTCTTCCCCGCGCCGTTCGGCCCCAGCAGCCCGAACACGGAGCCGGTGCGCACAGCTAGATCGATGCCGTCGAGCGCCACGGTCTCGCCGTACCGCTTGACCAGCCCTTCAGCAATGATTGAGTAAGTCATGCCGCTAGCGTGCCGCGGCGTCCTGACAGCTCACCAAGATCTGGCTGACGCCCCTGACATATCGCTGACAAGCGCACTGACATCCCTGCTGACCAGCCCGCCCGCCGGGCCAGGCCCGCTAGCGGTTAGCCGGCTGTCTGGGGTGCGGGGCGGGTTGATGCCTGGTGAGCAGCGGCGAGGATGGCAGCGCGGAGGCGGCTGAGCGCTTCGAGCCGAACGCCCGCCAGCGATGGCTCGGCCGTCAGCGCGACGGCTTGTACGGGGACATGACGCGGCAGGCGGGCGGTGGCTGCCGCGATGAGGTCGAGGAAGACGGGATGGCTGCCCCACGGTCCGCCGACGACGACGACCTGCGGGTCAGCGAGCGCGACGACGGCGCTGAGGACTCCGGCGATGGCCTGCCCGAGGACTCGACGCATCGTTGCCGCCTCGGTACCCGGCCGCTTTGCGGCGGCAAGCAGCCAGTCCACGTCGATGGCCGTCGTCCCGGGCTGCCGCAGACCGAGCTGGCCGAACACCTCGATGAAGGGAATCGCCTGGCCCGCAGGACCGGCCGTGAGCAGGTGGGCGATCTCGCCGGCCAGGCCGCCGTGACCGCGCCGGACCTCGCCGTCGGAGACGATCGCGCAGCCTAGTCCCTCGCCGAGGAAGAGGTAAGCGAAGTTGTCCAGGGCGGATCCCGCGTGGTCGCGCTCGGCTCGTGCCGCCCAGTTCACGTCGTTGTCGACGCTGACGGGACCGGCGACCTCGGATGCCAGCACTCCGGCTGGATCGAGCTCGCCGAGCAGGAACGGCGCGTCCGGCAGATGAACGAGCCTGCCCGTGTGCCGGTTCACCGGGTCGGCCGCGCTGACCACCGCCAGCCGCGGGGTCAGGCCGGCGTCGTGCCGTACGGCGGCCGCCGCGGCCTGCAAAGCGACGGCGACGTCGTCCGGCCGGGCGGGCCGGCCGAGCGGCCGCTCAGCCCGGGACACGGTGTTGCCGTAGGCATCGACGCATTCGGCCACGATGCCTACGGGCGCGATGCTGACGGCCAGCGCCACCCCGGCGTCTGCGACCAGGGCGTAGTACGAGCCCACCCGACCCCGGCCCCGGCCGCCGGGAGTGCGCTCACCGGTGTCCGCTACCAGGCCCGTCCCGGTCAGCCGGCGCACGCTCTCGCCCACTGTCGGCTTTGAGATGCCGGTCTCCGCGGCGAGCTCGGCCCGGGTCAGCCGCCGGTGCCGCATCAGCGCACGCAGCACGTGCTCGTCGGTCAGCGAGCTCAGAAGCTCCAGCGAGGGCTTGGCAGGTTCCACCCGCTAATTCTAGACAGGACTCTTGCCTAGAAGTGTCGCGCCACGCTATGGTTCTTCTAAATAAGGAAACTTGTCTAGGAGAATCTCATGCCAGTGCAGCCCCGGCCCGGAACCGCCCCGCTGCCTGCCCTGCCGCACTGGGAGCAGACGCCTGCCGATCTACCGGCCGCGATCAGGCAGATCAAGGCGGCTCTCCGCGCTCGCATCGCCGCCTCGGGCCGGACGGCGGAGGACGTCTTCGCGATCGTCGAGCGGCAGATCAAGGCCGAGGTCGCCCAGATCGCTGCCGCCCGGGACCGCGGCGAGGCGATCTGGCCGGTCATTGACTACGCCGACATCGAGGCCGGCATGGTGACTACCGAGGCGGCAGAGCTGCTGCACCGGCGCGGCTGCCTGGTTGTCCGCGGGCACTTCGAGCGCGAGCAGGCCCTGAGCTGGGACGCCAGCATCGTTCGCTACGTCGAGGACAACGAGTTCTCCGAGAACTACCGCGGCCCGGGCGACGACTTCTTCGGCAGCGTCGGCTCCAAGCC
>Ga0302326_10022269_pt1 | contig 12961 bp, 10 predicted proteins | sample Palsa_T0_3_FD_202264 | JGI IMG/M metagenome (GOLD analysis project Ga0302326, IMG submission 202264) | Peat permafrost microbial communities from Stordalen Mire near Abisko, Sweden - Palsa_T0_3 | ecosystem: Environmental > Terrestrial > Soil > Palsa > Peat permafrost | place: Sweden: Abisko... | reverse complement strand
ACCGGATCTCCTCCTCGGGCACCGACGGATCGTCGAACCGCAGCGTCTCCAGCTTTCCGCCCGGGCCGGTGCGCCCGTACCAGACGTTGAACGCGGCCGAAGCGATGTGCAGGTGCTTGGAGCGCGGCAGGTAGGCGAGGAAGGTCAGGATCGTCAGCACGTGGATCCAGACGAACACCCGCTCGAGCACGCGGGTCGTCTGGTTGTCGGCGAACAGATGCGACAGCAGGTTCGAGACCGGCGCCCAATCACGCGGCCATTCGTTGAGCCCGAGCGCGACTCGCGACGCGTGCCAGAGCAGCAGCGAGATCACGATCGTCGCGATCATCGCCAGGATCAGATCGGCCTCGCCGAGATGGCTGCCCTCGAACCGCCGCGGGCGCACGACCTTGCGGATGTACAGCGCCGACACGACCCCGATCAGCACCAGCACCGCGAAGATGTCGTCCAGCAGCGCGTACCAGCCCTGATCGCCAAGCCACGGGAACGTCGCGTGCTTGGAGACCGCGCCGATCATCGCGATCACGATCGTCGGGCCCAGCACCAGGAACCCCCAGAAGATGAACGCGTGGATCAGCCCCGGCACGAGCCGCTGCAGCAGCTTGCGCTGACCGAGCACGATCGTCGTCTCGTTGCGCACCCGCCGCTCGAGCCCGCCGCTGCGGTTGACCGGCGCGCCCGCGCGGATCAGCGTGACCAGGAATTCGACGCGGTCGGCGAACAGCGCCCCGCTGACCCATAGGGCGAGGCCGAGCGCGACCGCCCCGACAGCGACGCCTATGAGCCTCTCACCTTCCTGATCTCGGCGCTGATCGCCGGAACGACCTCATGCAGGTCGCCGGTCACCCCGTAGTCGGCCGAACTGAAGATCGACGCCTCGCCGTCGGGGTTGATCGCCAGCAGCCGCTTGGCGCCCTTACAGCCTGCCATGTGCTGGGTCGCGCCCGAGATCCCGCACGCGATGTAGATCTCCGGCGAGATCTTCGTGCCGGTCTGGCCGACCTGATCGGAGTGCGGGCGCCAGCCGGCGCTGGTCACCGCCCGCGAGCAGCCGACCGCCGCGCCCAGCAGCTCCGCCAGCTCCTCGATCACCGAGAAGCCCTCGGCCGAGCCGACCCCGCGGCCGCCGGAGACGACCACGTCGGCGTCCGCCAGCGAGACGCCGCCGCCGCCGGCCGGGACGGTGTCGACGACTCGCACCGCTCTGTCGGCCTCCGAAACTCCGTCTGACAGCGCGATCGTCTCGACGGCCGCGATCGGTTCGGCAGCGACCGCATGCGCGGCGCTCGTCAGCAGCAATGGCGAGCCGTCCAGCTGCGCCTCCTCGAGCAGCGAGCCACCCCAGCGCACGCGGGTCACGGTCGCGGGTGAGCCGGCGGCGATCGCAATGCAATTGGCCGCCATCGGCTGATCGAGCTTGGCGGCGACGTGTGCCATCACCTCGTTACCGCGGTCGCTTCCAGCCGCGACGATCGCGGTCGCCCCGCGCTCGCGGGCGACGTCGACGAGCGTCTGGGCCCATGCCGCGGGCGCAAACCCGAGCGCGCCGGCGTCGATCGCCACCGCGCTGACGGGCGCCCCGAGCGAGCCGGCCATCACGACCGCCTGCTGGGACAGCTCGTCGTCTGGGCTCTCCACGAATACGAGCGTGGTCATCAGAGAACCCCGATCTCTTGCAGGATCTCGACGACGCGCGGCGCCGCCTCAGGACCGTGCCCGAGGATCTCGACCTGCTTGCCCGACGCCTCGGGCAGCACCAGCCGCACGAGCTTCAGCTTTGATTCGATCCCACCCACCCTGGCCGGCTCGGACGCGGCAACCGGCTTGCGCTTGGCGCGCATCCGGCCCGGGACCGACGGGTAGCGCGGCAGGTTGATCCCCTCCATCACCGTGACGACGGCCGGCATCGTGAGCTCGTACACGTCGCGGCCGCCGCTGACCTCGTGCTCACAGCGCAACGACGAACCGTCGACGGTGATCGCCTTGATGCCGTTGACGACGGGCAGTCCGAGCGCGTACGCGACCCGGATCGCCACCTGGTAGTTACCGGCGTCGGCCGACTCGGTCCCGAACAGGATCAGGTCGAACGGCTCGGGCTCGGCTTTGACCGCGGCGACGATCGCACCGGCGGTCGCCTGCGGGTCCCATTCCGCGCCGTCGGTGAGCAGATGGATGCCGCGGTCGATCCCGATCGCCATCAGGTCACGCAGCTGCTCCTCAGCCTCGGCCGGTCCGAGCGTCAGCGCCACCGACTCGCCGCCGTGGGCCTCGACCAGTCGGATCGCCTCCTCGGCGCCGCACTCCTCGTGCGGAGACACCGTGAAGCCGAGGTGGCGGGTCTGGATCGCCTGCTCGTCGTCGGTCAGGTTGATCTTGCCGCCAGTCAGCGGCACGCGCTTGACACAGACGAGCACCCTCATGAGCGGATCCTCTCGTTCGACGGATCAAACAGCGACGTCGCGTCGATCGAGCCGACCGTCACCGGGTACAGCTCGCCCATGTACTGGACGTGCAGGCTGGTACCGACGACGGCGTGCTCGGGCGGCAGATACGCCATCAGGATGTGCTTGCCGATCGACGGCCCGGCGCCGGCGCTGGTGACGTACGAGCGACGGCCCTTGGCGTCGGTGATCGGCGACCCGTCCGGCAACACGATCGGCTCGCCACCGAGCATGTAGCGCTTGACGCCCGACTTCGACGTGTGGTCGTCGACGGTCAGCGTGCAGCAGTGCGCGGCCGGATCCTCGGCCCGCTGAGCGACGTGCGCCTCCTTGCCGATGAAGTCCGCGTCCTTGACTTTGCCCCACGCCATCCCCGCCTCGACCACGTCGTACTCACCCTCGAGCTCAGCGCCATAGGCCCGGTACCCCTTCTCCAGCCGTCCGGTTGACCCGTATACGCCGGCGCCGATCGGCACCGCGCCGTGGGCGCTGCCGGCCTCGCCGATCACGTCCCACAGCTTGGCGCCCTGCTCCAGCGGGACGTACAGCTCCCAGCCGAGATCGCCGACGTAGGAGATCCGCGAGGCGATCACCTCCAGCGAGTCGACCTCGATCGTTTTGAACCTCCCGAACGGCAGCCCCTCGTGGGAGACGTCGTCGGAGGTGACGCCCGAGAGGATGTCGCGGGCGCGCGGCCCCCACAGCCCGAGTGTCGCGATCGACTCGGTCCGATCGGCGATCTGGGCGGAGCCGTCGAGCGGCAGGTGATCGGCGAACCACTTCAGGTCCGACATCCCCCAGCCGCCTCCGGTCACGACCCGGAAGCAGTCCTCGCCGAGCCGCATGATCGTCAGGTCGGCCTTGAAGCCGCCCGCCGGCCACAGGATCGGCGTGTACACCGTGCGGCCCACCGCGACGTCCATCTGGCGCATCGCGACCTTCTGGACGACGTCGAGCGCCGCCGGGCCGGTGACGTCGAAGATCGCGAACGCGGTGAGGTCGGTGTAGCCGGCGCGGTCGCGCATCGCCAGGTGCTCGGCGTTGATGATCGGCGACCACCAGCGCGCCTCCCACTCGGACTCTCGACGGGTGACCCGGTCGCCGAACTCCTCCAGCAGCGGAGCGTTGGACTCGTACCACTGCGGGCGCTCCCACCCGGCCGCCTCGTAGAAGACGGCGCCGAGCTCACGCTCGCGGGCGTTGAACGGCGACAGCTTGACCTCGCGGTCGGACTCCCATTGCTCGGCGGGATGGAGGATCCCGTACATCTTGTTGAAGCCCTCGTCGGCGCGGGCGCGGATGTGCGACTTCGTCTTCTGATGGCGATAGGCGCGGGCGATGTTCGAATCGAACACGTCGATCTCGGACTCGCCGTGGACGATCCACTCGGCGACCGCCCGGGCGGCGCCGGGTCCCTCCTTGATCCAGATCGCGGCCGCCGACCACAGCCCTTTGACCTCGGGCGTCTCGCCCAGCAACGGCGCGCCGTCGTAGGTGACGGACAGCAGGCCGTTGATCGCGTACCGCTGACCGACGGACTCATCGCCGACGATCTCTGGCATCAGCTCCAGCGCCTGCTCGAGCTGGGGCTCGAAGTCGGCCTGGGTAAACGGCAGCTCGGTCGGCGACAGCGCCGACTCCTCGATCGACGGGATCTCGTCGGCGTCCATCAGAATCGGCCGGTGGGCGTAGGAGCCGATCTCCAATCCGCCGCCGTCCTGACGTTCGTACATGTTGTTGTCCATGTCGCGGACGATCGGGTAGTCGACCAGCGTCCTGGATTCCTGGAACATCGGCACTGGGCCGATATCGATCATCTGGTGGACGGCCGGCGTCAACGGGATCTTCGCTCCCGCCATCGCGGCGATCCGCGGGCTCCAGCATCCGCAGGCGATCACGACCCGCTCGGCCTCGATGTCGCCGCGGGTCGTCCGCACACGCTTGATCTGCCCGTGCTCGACGTCGAGCCCGACGACCTCCGTGTTCGCGGCCAGCGTCATCCCGTCCTGCACCGCGCGCTCCCGCATGATCGTCGCTGCGCGCAGCGAGTCGGCGACCCCCGCCGACGGCGTGTAGAAGCCGCCCAGCAGCAGCGATTCGTCGATGAACGGCACCAACTCCTTGATCTCGGCCGGGGTCAGCATCGACACCGGCTCGATCCCCCAGGTCTTGGCCGACACCATCCGTCGCTCGAGCTCCTGCATCCGCTCCGGGGTGCGCGCCACCTCGATGCCGCCGCACTCGAGGTAGACGTCGAGCTCGCGGTACTGGCGCATCGAGTCGAGCGTCAGCGCGGTGATCTCCTTCGAGTGGTCGACCGGGAAGATGAAGTTCGACGCGTGGCCAGTCGAGCCGCCCGGGTTGGGCAGCGGCCCCTTGTCGATCAACGTGATCTCGGTCTCACCGAGCCGGGTCAGGTGGTAGGCGAGCGAGTTGCCCACGATCCCCGCGCCGATGATGACGACGCGCTGGACGGGCGGCAGCCGTCGCGATTCTGAGCTGGTTGCCATTGGTCCTGATATATCAGATGCACGTCAGCGGTGCAATCTCCCGGCGCGAGGCGGCGGGGTCACGAAGCGACGCCCCCTCACGACCGGCCTTCAGTACCGGCCCTCACGACCCGGTTGCGCGGCCCCGCGCGCGGGTAGACTGCCCGCGCCGGAAATTTGCCGTCTGCACCGGGAGGTAGTGGATGTCGCGCCGCGTATCGATCCCAAACCACCACCGCATCGGCCCGGTCGCGGCGTTCGGGCTCACCCTGGCGCTCGCGCTGACGGCGACGCTCGGCGCGGCCGCGTCGGCGCACGCCGCGGCCACGCTGTTCGTCAACCGGCCCTGCTACGTGATCACGAAGAAGATCCCGTCGATGACGATCACGGGCTCCGGCTACGCCCCCAACTCCCAGGTGCTGGTCACGAGCACCGCGAACGTCGACGCCAGCACGACGGCAAACGCCGCCGGCGCGATCGCGCTCAAGCTGACCGCGCCGGCGCCTCATTTCTCGGTGCCGTCGGTCAAGACGTTCACGTTCACCGCCAAGGACGTGAACACCACCCCGGCGATCGTCGCCTCCACCCCGGTTCGCGTCGCGCCGCTCGGCGCCCTGCACGGCTCGACGCCCAAAGCGCCCGGCCTGAAGGCGCTGACCGAGACGACGAACTGGTCGTTCTCGGGCTTCACGCCCGGCCAGACGATCTACGCCCACTACACGATCCAGGGTCAGCAGGTGGCCTCACAGGCGTTCGGCACGGCGCGCGGCGCCTGTGGGACGCTGCACGCCCGAGCGCCGCTCTATCCGGCCACGCCGCAGCACGCGAGCTACCCGGTCCAGTTCGACGGCGCCAAGAGCTACTCACCCCGGACCGCGCCGAAGATCTCCGGCCGCGTGTCGTTGAACGCGTCCTTCTGAGCTCAAGGGCGCGTCTGATCTCACGCCACGCCGTGCTCGGGCGTTCGACGGACATGAGAACCACACTCGACACTCCGATCGGCCGGCTGACGCTGCTCGGCAGCGACGACGGCGAGCTCGAGGCCGTGCTGTTCGCCAACGAGCCGTACACGGGCGACGAGCCCGACGACCCGATTGCGATGGCCGACGCACGGGCCGCATTCGAGCGCTATTTCGCGGGCGACCCAGACGCCTTTGCGCGGCTGGCGCTCCGCTTCGGCGGCACGCCGTTCCAACGCGCTGTCTGGAACGCGCTGATCGAGCTGCCGTTCGGGCGGACGACCACGTACGGCGAGCTGGCGTCATCGCTGTCGCTCCGGCCCGGCGACCACCCCACGTCAGCCCGCGCGGTCGGCTCGGCCAACGCCCGCACCCCGATCCCGATCGTGATGGCCTGCCACCGCGTGATCGGTGGCACCGGCGCGCTGACCGGCTACCGCGGCGGCTTGGCGGTAAAGCGAGCGCTGCTGGCGTTCGAGTCCTCCGGCGGCGATCCCGGCGCGCTCGGCGAGGCACTCGCCGAAGCGGGCTACGAGCTGGTTTGAGCGGCGACGCGCGCCGCGGTCCGCACCCTGACTGCGGCCAGTGCGGCGACGCCCATCGCCGCGCACGCCGCCACGAATGGTGCGCTGACCCCGATCCCACCGATCAACACGCCGCTGAGCGCCGAGCCGGCCGACAGCCCGGCCATCAGCGCGGCCGCCACCCACGTGAACGCCTCGGTCTCCGAGCCGCGTGTGACCGAGCGGCCCACCAGCGCGTACTGACAGGAGAACACCGGCGCGATCGTGACGCCGGCAAGCAGGCTGGCGACCATCCCCTCCGGGATCGTCCGCGCGAACACCAGCGGCACCACGCACGCGACCGCGGCCGTCAGCAACCAGCGATAGCGATCGGGCAGCGCGAGCCGCCACGCCACACCCCCGTACCAGAGACCGCCGCAGAGGCTGCCGACGCTCCACAGCGCCAGCAGCAGGCCGGTGCTGGCCCGTGACCCGTCATGCAGCGCCAGCGACGGGATGCCGACGTCGATCAGGCCGATTGCGGCACCCATCATCGCCACCGGCCCGAGCATCGCTCGCAGCTCCGGGCTGGCGACGGCGGAGCGGCTGCGACCGGTCGAGCGCACACCGACACCGGCACGCACGCGCGGCGAGGTGATGAACAGGGTCGTCCCGACCACGCACACCCCCGCGCTGACGAGCACCGCGCCGCTGGCCGAGACCAGCGTGATCATCGCCGCCACCACGAGCGGGCCGGCGATCCAGATCAGCTCCTGGATCACGGACTCCAGCGCGTACGCCGTCTCCCGCGTGGCGGGTTCGGTCAGCATCTCCCCGAGCAGCGCGCGGACCGACGGGGCGATCGCCGGCTGCATCGCGCCGGCGGCGACCGCGAGCGCGACCAGCTCGATCGCGGCCGCATGCCCGTGCGCGACGACGACCAGCGCAATCAGCGCCAGCGCCTGCACGAGCGCCGCCGGGAGCAGCACCGCCCCCCGGCCGAAGCGGTCGACGAGCCGTCCCTGCGACGGCACCGCCGCCGCGCACGCGATCGCGTAACCGCCGACCGCGATCCCCGCGGCCGGGTACGAGTGGGTCGTCTCCCGGACCAGCAGCAGGATCGCCAGCGACGACATGCCCTGCGGCAGCCGCGCCAGCAGCGCGGTCGCGAACACGCGCGCGCAACCGGGAACCCGCAGCACTGACGCATACCTCGACACCATCGAATCCAGCCTAGCCTCGGAGCGCGCGGCGGCTTCATATATTGAGATCGCATGAGCGTCCGACGTCGGTCAGTCGCCGCCTCGGTCGGCAATCTGCTTCCCCGGATCGCGGGCGGGAAGCTCTCACGACTGCCGCTGCCGATTCGCTTCTGGGACGGCAGCGTGCTGCCCGCGGGCGGCGCCATGCCGGCCGGCGGCCTGGGCGCCGCGGGCTCCGCCAATGGCCACCCGCACGCAACCCGCGACCGCGCCGCCGTGACGGTCTCCCGTCGCGCAGTCGCCCATCTGCTGCACAGTCCCGGCCAACTCGGTCTCGCCCGCGCCTGGGTCGACGGGTCGCTCGGGGTCGAGGGTGACCTCGAGGCGGTACTCGCAGCCCGCCACGAGTTCGAGGGCGTGTCGCTCGCCCGCCGTGACCGGGCGCTGGTGGCGCTCGATGCGGTCCGCGCCGCCGGACCCGGCGTCCTGCGCCGCCCGCCCGTCCCCTCGATCGAGGCGCGCGTGCGCGGCGCTCGCCACTCGCAGCCGCGTGACGGCGACGCCGTCCGCCATCACTACGACCTGTCGAACGACTTCTACCGGCTCGTGCTCGGACCGTCGATGGTCTACTCGTGCGCCTACTACGAGCATCCGGGCGATTCGCTGGAGCGGGCTCAGCAGCGCAAGCTCGATCTGATCTGCCGCAAGCTGAGGCTCGGCCCCGGCCAGCGGCTGCTCGACGTCGGCTGCGGTTGGGGCTCGTTGGCGTTGCACGCGGCCGGGCACTACGGAGCCGAGGTGGTCGGGATCACGCTGTCAGAGCCGCAGGCTCAGTTCGCGCGCGAGCGCGCCGCCGAGCTCGGCCTCGAGGGCCAGGTGCGCTTCGAGGTGGCCGACTACCGGGAGCTGTCCGACGAGCAGTTCGACAGGATCGCCAGTGTCGGCATGTTCGAGCACGTCGGCCGGGCCCAGCTGACCGACTACTTCGAGCAACTCTGGCAACTGCTGGCGCCCGGCGGCCTGCTGCTCAACCACGGAATCGGCCGGCTGTCGCCGCATCGGCCCGAGACCGACGAGTTCATCACGCGCTACATCTTCCCCGACGGCGAACTGCTGCCGCTCGCCGAGGTGATCGCCGCCGTCCAGCAGGCGCGGCTCGAGCCACGTGACGTCGAGTCGCTGCGCGAGCACTATCCGCTGACGCTGCGCGCCTGGACCGCCAACCTTCGCTCCAACCGCGCCCAAGCGACCGCGCTCGTCGGCGCCGAGCGGGTGCGCACCTGGGAGCTGTACATGTTGGCATCGGCGCTCGGCTTCGAGGACGCCGAGATCACGGTCTACCAGGTGCTGGCGGCGCGTGGCGAGGGCCTGCACGGGTTGCCGCTGGACCGGCTGTCGCTGCTGAACCCGCGCTCTCGCGCTCAGGTCCCGATCAGCGGGAACGATCGCCGCGCGCGCGGCGGCACGATGTAGTTGCCGCGGCGCACGACGAAGATGAACGCGTTGATGCCGTTGTTGACGGTGTCGGTGATCGCCGGATTGCGCAGCTGCGCGGACGTAGCGTTCATCGCGGTGCGGGTCCGGACGAAGTCCGCGATGTCACGCTGCAGCGAGACGAAGTGCAGGCCAGCCTGTCCGCCGTCGGTCGTGTCGAAGTCACGCCGCAGGATCAGCGGTTTGCCGTTGCGACGGGCCCGGGCAGAGGTCTGCGCGTGTCCGATCACGCCGTACCGGTCGATCGCCTGGGTCAGCCGGCCGGGGTCGCTGGCGGCGTCGGTCGTGAACCGCGCGGCCTGCGCCACTGATACCTGCGGCGCATACATCCGCGCCACCCGCTCAGGCTGCGACAGCTCGCCGTACCAGCTGTCCAGCCGCAGCCGCATATAGCTGACGGCCATCGTCGTCCCGCCGGCGAACGGCCCGGAAGCGATCGCAACCGCGTCCTCACTGGCCTGGTTGCGCTTCAGGTTGGATTTGAACCCCATGTACAGCGGCGCCGCCGGCGCCACCGGCGCTCCGGCGGGGATCCCGCCCACCTGCTGATGGGCCGCCGGCAACCCGGCGCCGGTGAAGCCGGTCCGCGTCTCACGCCAGGTCAGCGCGGACGAGATGTCGAGCGGGCCGTCGGCGCCGGGCAGGCGTTGGCCGTGGACGAGCGCGGCCTCGATCTCGGCCAGCCGCCGCTCGTCGTCGCAGGCCAGGTGCAGACACAGGTCGTAGGCGTCGATCGCGGGCAGCTCGAAGTCCGACAACGCCCGCGCCGCCGGGATCGGCGACGGCCGCTGCAGTACGCGCGTGAAATACGGCACGCCCCAGGCGGCGGCGAACAGCAGTCCCTTCGGGCCCCACCGGTACCGGCGCTCGAGCGTGCGCAGCGCCGCCTCGAGCAGCCGCGCGTGGTCAGTGTCCGGACGGCCGTTGACGTCGAACATCAGCAGCCGGTCGTGGCGTGGGGCGACGGTGTTGCCGTCGGCGTCACGGGACAGCGTCTCGGTCCAGGCGAACTGCCGGCTGGGCAGGCCGGCGGGTAGCTGCCCGAGCGCGACCGGAGCGATCCCGTGCCCGGACTTGGGCTCCGATGAGCCACATCCGGCCACCGCGGCGGCGCCACCGCCGACCACGAGCGCGGTACCGCCGGCGAGGAACCGCCGGCGGGTCAGCGCGGTGCCGGACGGACGCTCCGGCTGGCGGCTCACGAGCTCGGTTTCCAGCGGAACGTGAAGTTGACCCGGTGGGGCTTGAGCCAGATGTGCGCGTACTCGATGTGCCGCGCCGACACCGGCGGGCTGACGAGCAGGCTGAGCTGATACGTGCCCGGTCCGGGCAGCGTCACGTTGTTGCCGTAGTGCGGGCCCATGTACTCCGAGATCATCGGCCACTGGCGCTCGTCGAACACGATCTTCGATCCGCGCCGGATCGTCGCCCACACCGAGGCATACGGGATCGTGTAGTTGGTGCGGTCGTCGCTCAGCATCACCATCAGATGAAACGAGGTGCGCTTCGACGGCTTCACGAGCTTCTCGGTCGTCCCGTCGTAGACCACGAACGGGACCGCCGTCCGCGCCTGGGCCATGATCTTCATGTGCTGCCAGTCGGTCGTCCCGAGCGTCTGAGTGGGGATCGGCGTCACGCCGTCGACCGCCTCGGCGGAGGCACCGGAGCCCGAGCCAGAGCCGGACATCGAGCCCGAGCCGCCGCTCATCTGCCCCATCGTGCTCGGCGCCGCGGGGTTGGTCGAGGCGGCCGCCTTGGCCGTGGTGGAGAGGGTTCGCGACGTCGTCCCGCAACCGCACAACAGCACCCCAGCGACCGCCAGCAGGGCCGCGACGGCGAGCGCAAACCGCGGCGCGCGCGCCCGCCAGGTCCACCGCCGTGCCAGAGCTGCCATCGATTCGAGCGTAGCCAACGATCCGGCTCTCGACGCCACCTGCGAACCCCGGCAGCTTCGCGGATCTGTCCGGATTCGCGTCTGTACCGCCTAAGAGCAAGATAAGTTGTTGTTATGGCGACCACCGATCGGCGGAAAGGCAAACGCGAAACCGCGGCCGGGTCGCCGCCTGACCAGCTCAGCTCGGGCCATCTGATCCGTCGCCTGCTGATGCTGGTCGTGCTGCTGGCGATCGTCGCGATCCTGGTCGTCTCGCTGCCGGGGCTCGGCGGCTTGCGCCACCGTTTCGGCCAGGCCGACTGGCGGTTGCTGGTCGTGATCGCGCTCCTGAAGCTGTGCTCCTGCCTGTCGAACATCGTCGCGTTCCGCGACGTTTTCTGCCGGTCGATGGGCTGGCGGTTCAGCTACCAGCTGGGCATGGCCGAGCAGGCGACCAACGTGCTGGTGCCGACCGGTGGCGCGGGCGGACTGGCACTCGGCGCCTGGGCGCTGCACCAGGAAGGGATGCCTGGGGACAAGATCGCGCGGCGCAGCGTCTGCTTCTTCGTGCTCACGAGCCTGCCGAACTTCGCCTGCGCCATGGTGCTGGCGCCGTTGCTGCTGACCGGCCTGTTCCACGGCACGATTCCCACGGTGCCGACGGTCGTGTTTGGCGTCCTGTCCTGGACGGTGGCGGTCCTGATCGTTCTGCTGCCGCGGATCCTGCACCGTTACGGCGCCGCGGGCGACCGCCGCGGGGGCTGGGCCGGCAAGCTCCGGGTCGCGGCGACGTCGCTGGAGGAGGGCATCCGGGACGTCGGCGAACTGCTGCGAACGCGGCGCTGGCGCGCGATCCTCGGCGCCTGCGGGTACCTCGGCTTCGACATCGCGGCACTGTGTGTCGGGTTCGCCGCGTTCGGCGCCGGCGTTCCGCTGGGGCCGCTCGTGATGGGATACGTGGTCGGGCAGCTCGGCGGGCTGATCCCGCTGCCCGGCGGGATCGGCGGCACCGACGGCGGGCTGATCGGGGCGCTCGTGCTCTACGGCGCGCCGCTCTCGACCGCCACCGCTGCCGTGTTGGCCTACCGGGCGTTCCAGCTCGGCGTGCCCGCCGTGCTCGGCACGATCTCGTTCTTCGGGCTGCGCCACACGCTGGCCGGCCTCCCGCGTCCGGACGACCGACAGGCGGTACCGGCGGAGGCGTCGGACCGCGCGGGCGAGGCCGTCCCGGCGCGGCCGGAGGCGACCGCCGGCGGACAGGCCGATGGGGAGCAGCCGGCGACGCGCGACCGCGCGCAGTGATCGTTGCCTGACCTCGGTGGCCGGTTCGTGCACCGGTCACGTGCAGTGCTGCGCCCGTCGCCGTTGGACCGGGAGATCTTCACCCTGGCGCTGCCGGCGCTGGGTGCGCTCGCCGCCGAACCGCTGTACCTGCTGGCCGACACCGCGATCGTCGGCCACCTCGGGACCCCGCAGCTGGCGGCGTTGGCGCTTGCCAGCACGCTGCTCGACGCACTCGCGACGTTCTGCAACTTCCTGATCTACGGGGTGACCGCCCAAGTCGCGCGACTGTATGGCGCCGGCGAGCGTGACCGAGCCGGCGCGGTCGGCCCGCAGGCGCTGTGGGTGGCGCTGTTCATCGGCATCCCGGTGGCAGCGCTCGCCGCCGCGCTCGCGCCGATCGCGATCGGCGTGCTCGGCGGCGCCGGTCACGTCGCCGCGATGGCGACGACGTTCCTGCGAATCGGCTGCATCGGGCTCCCGTGCGCGCTGATCGCAATGGCCGGGCAGGGCTATCAGCGCGGTGTCGGCAACCTTCGCGGACCGCTGATCGTGATCGTCGCTGCGAACGTCGTCAACGTCGGGCTCGAGCTGCTGTTCGTCTACGGCCTGCACTGGGGCCTGGTCGGCTCGGCCTGGGGAACGGTGATCGCACAGCTCGGGATGGCCGCGGTGTTCACGGTCACGCTGCTGGGCGCGCCGACCGGCCGGTTCGGGCG
>Ga0302326_10022268_pt1 | contig 12962 bp, 9 predicted proteins | sample Palsa_T0_3_FD_202264 | JGI IMG/M metagenome (GOLD analysis project Ga0302326, IMG submission 202264) | Peat permafrost microbial communities from Stordalen Mire near Abisko, Sweden - Palsa_T0_3 | ecosystem: Environmental > Terrestrial > Soil > Palsa > Peat permafrost | place: Sweden: Abisko... | reverse complement strand
GAGCGCTAGGGCGGCGATCAGGGCGCGGCGCATCAGGTCCGCGCGTGCGGCGTCGAGGGCAGCGATCTAGGTTTGGCGCCATGCGTTACGACTGCCCCGAGGTGGGTTGACGGCGCACGCATGCTTGTGGCGTCAGAGCGCCGGACCGCCGGCGCCCGCCGGGTCGAGGGCCGTCATCATGTCAGGGGCCGAGCGCGCCTCAGAAGGCACGTTGTGCGTGAGCCGGTAGCTGTCCTCGCTTGCCGGCGCGACGGGGTCCCGTGGGTCCGCGCCCTCGGGCGCCGGTGGGAGCTCGCGGAATTCCGGCTCCCATTTGTCGCGGCGCGTACGCCGGCGGCCCCTCATGCGCTCGCGCACGATCACCGATAGAGCACGCATGCCGTCGCGAACAGCGTTCAGCTTGCTCACGCCGTGGATCCGCTCGTATTCGATCGACGGGACCTCCGTAACGAGCAGACCAGCGCGCGCGATTCGGACGTTGATCAGCGTTTCGACCTCGAAGCCGGGGCTCGTGACGCTCATGTGGGGGAGGCAATGGCGCCAGAACGCGTTGTAGCCGTAGCAGAGGTCGGTGTAGCGCGTGCGGAACAGCACGTTCACAGCCGTGTTCAAGAACTTGTTGCCGGTGGCGCGAACGCGTGTGATGTCGGCGCTGTGACCCCCCTCGACGAAGCGCGAACCCTTCGCGAAGTCGCTGCCGCCCAACAACACGTCGACGAACTGCGGCAGCTCGGCCGGATCGGTGGAGCCGTCGGCGTCGAGCATCACGATTATGTCCCCGGTGGCCGCCGCGAATCCGCACGCCAGGGCATTGCCCTTGCCGTGCGCGCGCTGGAGCAGCACCCGGATTTCCGGGCGTATTGCTCGCGCCACGGCGATCGTGTCGTCGACGGAATGGCCGTCGACGAGGAGCACCTCATCGACCATCGTCGGGATCCGCGTCAACACGTGGGGCAGGTTGGCCGCTTCGTTGAGCGCCGGGATCACGAGACTGATTGACACCTGCTCCGGCGCGGCCACCGCGACCCCCATCCCGTCCTCGTCGCTCCACGCGCTGATCACGTGCTGCTCCGGTGGTTGTGGAGGTCTGTTGCGATCATCACGTGTTGTTCGGCCACCGATCCGGTCTCGCTCCACATCGACCCAGCGGAACCGGGCCCTGGTTCGGAACATAACACGTCGTTCGAGCAATTCGCCATGGTCAGGGAGGAAGATCACCTGGTGAGGATCCTGCCACCGGAGACCATCCAAGTCGGGCTAGCAACACGCGTCAGGCGCGGAAATATCGTGACGCGGGAAAGAACGAGGACGGCGATCGTGAGTAGCGGTGAAGCAGCGAACTTCCTCCTCGCCGGGACGTGGCGCAGCGGCAGGTGTTCGATCGAATTGCCGTCGATCGCTCGCGTGAGCCCGCCTGCGCCTTACCTACAATGACCAGCGTGCTGATCATCTCGGCGGCATGCCAGGGGCCGAATGCCACGCGCGACGCGTCGTAAGGTTGCCGCCGAAGTCGAAACGCCGCGCGCGACGCGTCGTAAGGTTGACGTCGAAGTCGAAACGCCACGCTCGACGCGTCGTGAGGCTGACGTCGAAGTCGAAACGCCCCGCGCTAGCAACCGGCCCGCCGTGAGCCCCGCACAGGTGATCCGCTCCGCGCGGCTCCCGGACTACGGCGACGACGATTACGACGACGACGCGCTCGTTCCGTCGAGCGCCGTAGCAGTCGTCCAGGAGGGCGTCGAGGAGGACTTCGAGGCTCGGCTCTGGACGTCGGCATTGCCCGAAACCGAACCCGCCGATGGCGCGGTCGACGAACTGCCGTCGGGTGATGGCGACGAGGAGCCACAGGCGGTACCGGCAACGGACACCGAGGTCGCGATGCGCGGACTGTTCGGACGCGACTCTGCCTACCTAATGGTCGCGGCGGCCCAGTCTGCGCTCGCCGCGCTCTCGATACCGATCACGACGCGGTTGCTGGGAAGCCAATTCGCGGTCGTGACCACGTCGATCGCGGTGATGCAGGTCCTCGTGGCGTTCGGCGTCTTCAGTCTGCCAACGGCTATCCAGCGCAATTATCGCGACGACGACGCGGGGCGTGACGCGCGGCGGACGATCTCAATCGCGATCGTCACGGCGACGATCACGCTGGTGGTTGCGTATGCGTCCGGACCGCTGTGGTCTCCGGCGCTGGGCCTGGGCACGTTCGGTGCACCGCTGCGCTACGCGGTCATCTGGGCCGGGTTGTCGGCGGTTACGTTCGCGACGATGGCGCTCCTGCGCAGCAGGAACCTGTTCCGGGTCTACGCCCTCGTCAGCTTCGTCCAAGCTGCGGCAGCCGAGGTGTTCAGCGTGCTGCTGGTCGTCTTCGTTCATCGCAGCGCGAGCGAGTTCATCTTGGGCGAGATGCTCATGCAGGCGGTTGCGGTGGTCGTCGCGCTGCTCGTGACGCGGCCGCTTCCGCTTCGCCGCAGCGACCGCCAGCTCGTCGTCAGCTCGCTGAAGTACGCGAGCGGGCTCCTACCCGCCGCCGTCGCGGCCTTCCTGCTGACGAGCTCGGACCGAATCATCATCCGCCACGATCTCCCGATCATCGAGGTCGCGCGCTACGGCGCGGTCTACAACATTGCCGCGATCCCGATCCTGCTCTTGGGCCTGCTCGACCCGGTGTGGTTGCCACGCTTCTTCAAGTTGAACGATCCTCGGGTGCGCGCGAGGGTGATGGCAGACAGCCGTGACGTGCTCTTCCGGCTGCTGATCCCGACGGTGTTGGGGCTCGGCTTTGGTGCGCCGCTGGTGCTGTCCGTGTGGGTGCCCGGCAGCTATCACCCGGCTGGGCTCGTCATCGTCATCGTGACGATCAGCGCGGGAGCGTTTCCGGTGGCGGGCTACATCTCTGCGAACCGTGTCCTGTTGATGGCTGGGCGAACCTTTCCGATCGGCATCGGTACGGTCCTGGCGGCGGGCTTCAACATCATCTGCAACATCATCCTTGTGCCGCTGATGGGCATCGAAGGGTCGGCATTGTCGACCTCGCTCGCGTACATCCTGTTGCTGGGGCTGGCCACCCTTTTCTCCTACCGCATCCAGACGTTGCGCCGTCCTGGCTTCGGGCTACTGTTGGGCTGTGCAATGGCGGTCGCGGTCGCGCTGGGGTGCACGCTGCTCCCCTGGACCGGCGTGTTTGCGGTCGTGCGTGCGGTGCTGACGCTCGCCTGCGTCGTCGTCGTGGTCGCGTTGCTGCGCGACGTCATTGGCCAGGGAAACGGCCGCTGGCCTTCGCGCCTCGCTCGGGGGACGTCTCGGCGATGAGTTCCCCCGTCGCGGTGGTCATCCTCGCGCACAACAACCCGCGGCATGTGCAACGTCTGATCCGCTCACTGGCAGGGCTCGACATCTTCCTGCACTGCGATGTCGGGACTCCCGACGACGTGGTCGCGGCGATGACTGCGGGCCTGCCGGATGTCGTGCTGACGCCCCGCTTTCGGACCGCCCGAGCCCGCTGGGGCATGGTCGAAGGAGAGCTGGCGGGGATCCGGACCGCCCTCGAGCGTAGTCAGGCGGAGCACATCATCCTGGCGTCCGGAAGCTGCTACCCGCTGGTCAGCGTTGCCGACCTGGAGGACGAGCTACGCGGCTGGCGCGGTCTCTCGCGCCTTGAGCTCAACCCCATCCCGTATGCCGGCTGGAGCACCCGCGGAGGCGGGCCGGACGGAGGGCTCTGGCGCTTCAACCGGCGTTTCCTGAGCTTTCGTGGCCACATATTGCTCGTGCACCACGGCTATCCGATCCCGATCGGTCGCCGGCCGGTGCCGCCGACGCTCAACCTGCATGCGTCCTCGCAATGGAAGATCTACGCGCGCGAGCACGCTCGCACACTTCTTCGCACGCTCGACGAGAGCCCAGCGCTCGTCGACTTCTGGCGATCGGCCTTTGCCCCCGATGAAACATGCGTTGCGTCGATTCTTTCTTCTCCGCAGCTTGTCGGATCGGTCGCGGATCAGCTGCGACACGAGCGAACCTGGTACATCGACTGGCTGGGCGGCGATCTCGGCGGCCATCCGCGCTGGCTCGACGAGAGCGACTTCCCGAGGCTGCAACTCGCGCGCGCGCAACCGCCGCTTCAGCCGGCCGACGATCGGGAGCGCGGCGAGGATTCGCGCAAGCTCCTCGCGCGTAAGTTCGGCCCAGATGCCGACGCGGTGCTCGATCTAATCGACCAACAGTTGCGGATCTGAGGCCTCAGACTCGCGTCGCGTGTTGGGGCGGTGTTGTGTAGCGCAAAAGGTAGGAGCCGTCGGAGGAGTAGATCACCTTCCACTGCGGGCTGTGGAGGAAGAGCGCCAGCCACTCGCGCGAGTTGGCCAGCGTCTCGACGGCGTACTGGACCGAGTCGATCGCAGCCGCCGGCGAATAGGCAGCGAACAGATTCGAAGGGGGCGTGTCACCGTACTTTCGCGCGTATGCGATGTAGGCGGCGGTCAGCGCCGTGACGTCGGCCGCCGTCGGCGGCTGCGTCGAATGTAGCGCCGCCTGCTGGCGGCTCGCCGCATCCCAGAGCGCGCTCCAAACGAGGTTGTGCTGCTTGGGATTCAGTGTCGTCGGCAGGTCGCCGGAGGCCGCGATCTCGAGGTGATAGGCACCTGGCGGCGCGTCGCGAACGAAGGCGTCGAGCACGCCAACATCGCTCGCGCGGACAACGTTGCTCGCGTCGAGGCCGAAATTCGAGATCAGGTAGCAGCCCAGCAACACGGTTGCCAGTGCGCCGAAGCCCGCCCATCGCCACGGCGCCTTACGCACCGCCGCGAGGCCGAGCACCGTCAGCCACGGCAGTGCAAACAGCGTCGCGCGAAAGATGCCTTCGTCGCCGTAGGGGTTGACAGCGATGAACAGCAGTCCGACGCCGGATGAGATGATGAAGCCCCAGGCGCCGCCGCGGCCGAGATTCCGTCCCAACCCGATTAGCGCAAGGCCGACCACGAACAGCGTCCCAAGGACCAGGGCATCGGTGCTGATCGCCACGATCGGGGCGCGCAGCAGGCCCGATGCGGCGGCCGTTGGCGGCGGCTTGAAGTTCGACAGGTTGCCGAGCGACTTCAGCGAGACGAAGCCGGACAGTGCGTGTAGATGTAGACCTGCCCAGGCGCCGGCCGGAGCGAGCAAGGCGAGGCCTGTCCAACGGGGGTAAATGACACGGAAGAACCCGAGCACGACGAGGACGCCGCCTGCGAGGTACGGACTGAGTTCGTGCGTGACGGCGAGCCCGAGTCCGGCGATCAGAAGCAGCACCAGCCTGGCGGTCCTGGCGGTGGCGAGTTCGCGCCTGCCGACGATGACGAGCGCACAAGCACCGATCGCGATGACGAACGCTTCGGCTTGGGGCGAGAAGTAGTTCTGACCGACGGAGTTGGCGAGCGCCGCGATCAGGACGCCTAGCCAGCAGCGCTGTCCTGACCGTATGACGCGCCCGAAGAGAAAGCGCAACTCGATCGCGCCGAGAATCCCGATCAGCGCCGGCCAGTAAGTCGCGAGCCCGATCGGGTTGGCGACATGGATGATCTGGCACAGCCAGGCCATGCCGTCGAAGAAGCCGGAGTAGGCGTAGTAGAGGTAGTCCGGGTGCAGCCGGTGGAACTGAAGGACGTACTGGATCAGCACGACGTGCTTGACCGCCGACTGCGAGTCCGGCTCGCCATAGACGATCGCCGGCGTCAGCGTCACCGCAGCGATCAGCATCAGCACCGGCAGCGCGGTGCGCGCCTCACTGCCTTTGCGGGAGAGCACGATCGCCGCGACCAGCATGAGCAGGCCGGCGTACCACGCAATGGAGATGCTACGGAGGAAGCCGCCCGCGGCGACCGGGTTTACGTGCCCGAGCCCAAGCGCCGCCGCGAGCCACAGCGCCGTCCCGATCACCAAGAGGGCGCTCGAGATCTGCAGCGAGAGTGCTTGCCCACGCACGGCGACACGGCGGATGACCGGAAGCCCAGCCAGCTTTAGCGCACTCAAGCTGCGCCTGACGCCGATGACGTGGACGGTGGTGGCGGACACCACGACCAGCGCGGTCCAAACCAACGGGTCCCAGAGCGGCGCGAGGACCATAACGGCACCGAGCACCGAGGAGCCCGCCAAGCCGAGCATCACCGCGATGCCGCAGCGCTCGCCGATCGTCGCGCCGTCGACCAGTTGCAGGGGAGCTGCACCGGCGCCAAAGATCAGCGCCCCGAACACGCCAACGAGGCGAAGGGCTTCAACCTGGAGTGCGAAGCCGAGGGCGATGAGTAGCAGCGAGAAAGCTGCAGCGGCACTGACCAGCAGGCGGCTCGATGCCGAGCGCCAAACGATCGTTGGCGAGGGCGCCTCCGCGGACCGGCCGCGCTCGAGCGCTGCCACGCCGTTCTCGCTCTCCTTCGGGCGGGAGCCGATGTCCGGGAACGCTTTTACCATCGGACACGCCGCGTGGTCGCGCTCACGGAGTTAGCGCCGTTCGATGACGTCGTTCAGTTGCCGCTTGCGCGCCCACCGTCGGCTGCGCATGTAGAGCCATGGGCCGAACAGCATGCCGCGGCGCTCGACCCGCGCCAGCTTGTGCGGCAGTCGCGAGGAGGGCGTGGACTTGCGCTGGCGGCGATTGACCAAGGCTAGCGGGACGCTTCGCGCGAGCGCTGCGAGGAAGCGAACGTCGTGCCTGAGGTACTTGGTCAAGACGGCGGTGAAGCCGACCCCGTAATCGAACAGCGTTCGGCGCAGCGCATCAGGATCAGGCGTGTGCTCATGCCAGCAGACCGCTCGAGGTTGGTAGACGACGCGTCCGCCACGCAAGATTGCGGCCGTGAAAGCCTCGATGTCGGCGCCCGCGCGGGCCGGGCTACCGGCTCCCAGCGCCGGATCGAAGCCACCAGCGCCAAGGAGATCGGTGCGCCGAAAGGCCATGCTCGCCCCGGCGCCGAACATACCGCCCCAATAGGGATACAGAAGGCGGTTGTGGGCGCGGTGCTCGCGGAGGTCGTAGGTGTGCTTCGCGACCCCCTTGGAGAAGCCGGCGTACTGCTCCAGGCGCTTCTGTGACTCGGTGCGCAGCTCGAGCGGCAGAATCATGCCGGTCACGGCTCGCACCGCTGGATCGGCGAACGGGTCGAGTAACCAACCGAGCCAGCCGGCATCGACGAGCACGTCGTCGTCGGCGAAGGCGACGAACTCCGACGCCGCTTCGCTGAGGCCACGATTCCTGGCGACCGAGCTTCCCGGCCGTGGTTCGGCGATGTAGCGGACCGGGAGGTGCTCGGCGAACGCTTTCACGACCTCCTGAGTGCCGGGTATGCCGGGACGGTTGTCGACAACGACGACGTCAAAATTGGCGAAATCGGCATCGCGCAGCGTCTGCAGACAGCGCGCCAGCTTGTGCGGGTGGCCGAGCGTCGGGATCACCACCGTCACCGAGGCGTCCCTGCTTGCCGGGCGTGCTCCCGGACAGCCTTCACGGCTCGCCAGCAGGCCCGCGAGCAGCTCCTCGGCGCCGCGGGGCTCTGGCCGACAGGCGAAGCGCTCGCAGTGGGCGCGGATCTCCTCTGCGCAGCCGTCCCAGATCGCCGTCGACAGCGTCGCAGCCGAGGCTCGTTCGAGTGGCCCATCGACATGGATGATTGCAAGCGGCTCGCCGTGCAAGCGCACCAATAGCAGCGCGTCGCGGCAACCGGGCAGCGCCGATTCAGGCGCTGGATGCAGGACGTTCAGCGGTGCCTCGAGCTCCACATAGCCGATCGCCGTTGGCGCTAAATGAAGAAACGCCGCCTCAGGCAGAAAGCCGTTTGTGAGACCGCGGGCACGATGATCGCCCATGCGACTGTAGCCTAGAGATCGGTTTGGGCGCATAGGTACACCGGAGCGGCGACGCCGAACGCCAAGCGTCTGCCTGTGGTGCCTCGGGCGCACGGTGGTATTCGACATCAAGATTACATCGGTGCCCGGCGGCGCGTGCTTGATCGCTGTGGCGTCGCCCTGTTTCCGCCGCCGCTGTTGGCGACCAGGGGGTCAGTCAGCGGATCCTTGGCGCTTGCGCGGTTGCTCGGACCGACTCGGTGATCGCGGTCGAGCTCATTGATAGACGCGGACCCAGTCGACGCTCATGACCGCCGGGAACACGGTCGAAGCGTTGGGATTTCCGGGCCAGCCTCCTACCGCCTCGTCGAGCAGAATGTGGAACGGGTGGCCATTGAACACCCAGGACGCCGTGGGCACGAGCGTCTGAGGCGTCGCCGTCGCGAAGGGGACACCGTTCAGTGTCCAGGTCAGCGAGTTCGGCTTCCAGATCAAGCCGTAAGTCTCATAGGTCCCAGCGAGCGGTGTGACCGAGTTCACCACGCCGTTCCACTGCTGATCGTTGGCGTTTGTCGTGACCGGGCCGTGGAGGAATCCGTTGGTCTGGTAGGGCAGGTCGCCGATCGCCTCCATGACGTCGATCTCGCCACCGTTGGGCCAGCCCACCTGCTCGCCGTCGTCGGCCAGGAGCCAGAAGGCCGAGCAGATCCCCTCACCGCTGGCGACAGCGATGCGAGCCTCAATGCGACCGTAGGTGAACGAAAACAGACCGTCGGTGTCGAGCTGGGCAGTGCTGTAAGGCGGGTTCGAGTTCGGTCCCGTCGCCGTGATCGCGAGGTGCCCGTTGCCGTCCAGCTGCGCGTTGGCGACGTTGCTTGTGTTCGTCGAGAGGGTTCCCGGACCGCAGCCGCCCCCCGAATCGAACGACCAGTTGGCTGGGTTGGGAGGCGAGCCGGCGGGCCCGCTGAACTCGTCGGACCACACAAGCGTGTTGTAGGAGCCCGTCGCCGGCGCCGTCGGCGAGGTCACGCCAGTCGTGCCGCTCGCGCCGACTGGCGTTACCACGGGGGGAGTCGTCGTTTTTGGTTCGAGTGCTTCGGCCACCTTGAACGGGACGTTGGGGCCGTAGCTCAGGACGTGCACGCTGAGCGTGTGGTGTTTGACCTTCTCCGAGAGCGATAGCGTGTCTCCCGCCCCGGGGCCTAGCACGGCGCCGGATACGCCTGGGCCTCCAGCGACCTCCACGGTGACCTTCTCGGTCACCGTGGTAGCGGGAAGAGTCACGATGATCTCGTACGTTCCCGGCGCCGACACGTGGATGTCGCGCGTCTTCGTGTGGACCTTGGGATGGACGACCGCCGGGGCTGACGCCGACAGCGCGCTGCTAGAAGCGGCGGCCGCGATTCCGGCTACGACGGCGAGCGCGGCGAGCGCCCCTGCCGCGAGCCGGTATCGCCTCATTGATCTGCGCTCTTGCGGCATGTCACAGTGTACGTGCGAGGTATGGGCGGCGGTTCAGCTTGCGCTGCGAGGTATTGAGGGTTGTGCCGACGGCTCGCATCTAGGGAGGATCGTACCGGGCAGCGGCGCCCAGACCGGGGCATTTTCTGACCCAACGGCCGCTACTCGTGGTCGTGCGCGGGGCTCGTAGCTCGTTGCTGCGCGCCTGAGGGCGTCGGGCGCTCAAGATATTATTGCTCGCTGCGGGGTTGGTTAGGCGTCGATCGCGGCGAGATTCGATGTGTCCCCGCAAAGTGATAAGGTGAACATAACGCGCCAAATCCCTGCCAAGCGTCGGGGAGCCGGGGACCCACTGATCCGCGGGGCGAATCTTTGTGGTGGTGTCAACTGCCACAGGTAGCGCGACTCTCTAAGCGCGAGCCCGACAGCTAACCCGGTAGGCCTCAAAAAGAGAGGTTGCCGTGAATATAAGCGAAATTGATTGGACGATGGGCAGAAGGACGCGAGTGCTGCGCCGTCATGCGCTGGACAGCGATAGCGCGTATCGGAAGGTGGCAAGGCACGGCCAAACGGTCGAGCTCGAGGTACTCAACGCCCCGGGATTGCGGCCGGGAACGCGCATGCACGTGACCGCCGCCGCGGCTCGGGCGATGAAGCCTCAGACGCAGAGCGCCAGCGAACGAGCGCTGCGACTCGCGGGCTTGGCTACGCGTTTCGCACTCGCGCGCGGGCCGAAGCTGAAGCGCCCGTTGGCCTGGCCTCACATCTAGAAGCCGTCGCAATGCCTCACCCGCACGCCTAACGGCGCGTATGGCGTCGCCGGTTTCGCGCGCTCCGGGCCGGCAGTTGCTCCGCCGTCGACCGCCTGCGCGGACGCCCCGATGCTGCGGGCCCGCGGGCGCCCCGATGCCTGGGTCTCGCGCAGCTCGCGTGCGCCGAGGGCACCCTTGCGCCGACGGCACCCAATCGTCGCAACGCGGACGTTGGGGAGATTTCTTACCCGGCGCGCGAGCAACGAGGGTTCATAATGCCGTCCGCAAAGACATTTAAGATCGTCCTCGTTGCCGTCGACGTGCGGGTCGCGCTGGCAGAGACACTTTGGGGGCCTCGTCGGAGGAGGTCGGAACGACCAAGTGACGGGACCGGCGGGGAGAATCGACGATTCAGGGGTGTGGCTGTGTCCAGTATGAGCGCGGCTGAGGCAACAATTGGCACCAAGCACCGCTCGGCAAGCCGTCGCTACGGTCGCGCGCCGACGTCGAACGCCACGGTCAGCGTCGTAATTCCGACGCTCAACGAGGCGAGCAACCTGCCGCACGTGCTGACGCGCATCCCGGCGATGGTCGACGAGGTCGTGTTGGTCGACGGTCACTCAGTCGATGACACGATCGCCGTCGCGCGCATGGTGCGCCCGGACATTCGCGTGGTCTTGCAGGACACCCGCGGCAAGGGCAACGCGCTGGCCTGCGGCTTCGCCGCCGCGTCGTGCGACATCATCGTCATGCTTGACGCCGACGGCTCGACAGATCCGGCGGAGATTCCGCGGTTCGTCGATGCGCTGCTGGATGGCAGTGACTTTGCCAAGGGCTCGCGTTTCCTGCCGGGTGGTGGGAGCGCCGACATCACCGGATTTCGCAGCGCCGGCAACCGCATGCTCGGCTCAGTCGTAAACACGCTGTTTCGCACTCACTACACGGATCTCTGCTACGGCTACAACGCGTTCTGGCGGGATTGTCTACCGCACATGCACGTCAATTGCGACGGCTTCGAAGTCGAGACGCTGATCACGATCCGCGTTGCGCGGGCCAGGCTGGCCGTCTACGAGGTCCCCTCACACGAGCACGAGCGTCTCAACGGCGAGAGCAACCTGAACGCCGTGCGCGACGGCTTGCGGATCCTGCGCACGATCATCCGTGAGCGGATCCGCCCCGGCACCGACCGGACCGACCCCGAAGCTTGGCGTCCACAGTTCGCGGAGCTTTACGCCCTGCCCGCCGAACACGGGCCGCACGCCGTTATCTGAGCGCGACGGCCAGCGCCGCTCGGCGCTACTTGCCTCAGGCGTCGCGTCGATTGAACAGCACGAGCGTGCCGGCCGCGGCGACGACCGCGTAGATCACGAGGATCACAAGCGCATGGGAGTAGCTCGAGTTGCTGTTGCCGCCATGGGCAAGTGCGTCCAGCAGCTGGCCGGGTAGCCAACGGTCACCACCCGACCAGATCGCGCCGACGATGATTGCCTCGATCGGGATTACCCAGGCGATCGCAACGCCGATCGCGACGCCGGGGGAGCGCAGAATCACCCCGAGGGCGCCACCGAACACGCCATAGATCGCGGCTGCCAGGAACGCGTGGAGGACCGCCTGCCCGAGGTCCGACAGGCCGGCACTGCTGGTCCATGCGGAGGTGCTGATGCCCTTACCGGGAGCGAGCGCGAAGGCCACAGCCACGGCGACGCCGACGGCGACGATGACGACGATCGCGATGAAGGTGACCAGCGCGAGGAACTTGCCGCTGAGTAGCTGCGTGCGGCGCGGCTCGCGCACCAGCAGGTTGCGCAGCGTGCCCTGGCTGTACTCGGTCGCAAAGGCGCCGGCGAAGATGCAGAGCGAGACGATGCCGATCAGGCTGCTGACGTCGACGACGCCGTGCACCAAACCGGTGGGCTGCTCGAGCGCAGCGATCGTGACGCGTACGCCGCCGTGGGGGCCGATGACGAGTGTCTTGGTCGCGCGCTCGATCGTGAAGATCGTGGCGAGGACCGGGAAGAAGAGGCCGCCGCCGAAGCCCCAGCCGAGCATGCTGCGCCGTTGCAGCTTGACCCACTCGCTGCTGTAGGCGCCCCACATCAGGCCTCGTCCTCGCGTTCGGTGATGGCGAAGAACGCCTCTTCAAGCGAGGCGCGCGTCGCCTCGAGCCCGCGCAGCGTGATGCCGTCGGCGAAGGCCTGGCGGTTGAGCTCGGCGGCCCAATCCTCACCGGCGACGATTCGCACGACATCACCGTCGACGCGGGCTTGCTTGCCGGCCGCAACACAGAGCGCGGCGAGTGGCTCAAGGTCTTTGGCGTGTTCGGGCCGGGCGATCAGGCCCGATTTCTGCGCGTCGAGCAGCCCAGCGATCGGACCCTCGAAGACGATTCGTCCGTGGTCGATCATCACCAGGTGGTCGCAGATCGCCTCGATCTCGAGCAGCAGGTGACTGGAGACGAGCACGGTGATGCCGCGATCGGCGAGGCTGCGCATCAGCGTGCGCATCTCGCGGATGCCGGCGGGATCGAGGCCGTTGGTCGGCTCGTCAAGGATCACCAGGTCGGGGTTGGGGAGCAGCGCCGCGGCGACGCCGAGTCGTTGCTTCATGCCGAGCGAGTAGGTCTTCACGCGGTCGTCGGCGCGCTCGCTCAGCTCGACGATCTCGAGGACCTCATCGATCCGTGAGCGGTCGAGGCGGCCAAGGCGCGTCAGCGCCTGGAGATTGCGCCGTCCCGAAAGCGTCGGGTAAAACGACGGCGCCTCGATCAGCGCGCCGACCCGTGACATATAGCGCGAGGGATGCTCGATCGACTCACCGAGCACCTGGGCGGTGCCCCCGGTCGGGCGCACCAAGCCGAGCAGCAGTTGGATCGTCGTCGTCTTGCCGGCGCCGTTCGGGCCGACGAAGCCCCCCACGACACCCGCCGGAAGCTCG
>Ga0302326_10022266_pt1 | contig 12963 bp, 10 predicted proteins | sample Palsa_T0_3_FD_202264 | JGI IMG/M metagenome (GOLD analysis project Ga0302326, IMG submission 202264) | Peat permafrost microbial communities from Stordalen Mire near Abisko, Sweden - Palsa_T0_3 | ecosystem: Environmental > Terrestrial > Soil > Palsa > Peat permafrost | place: Sweden: Abisko... | reverse complement strand
ACCCTGAAGAAGCTCGCCCTCGCGGCGCTCACGTTTTCCGCCGCCTTCCTCGTTCCGCTCGCAGCTTTCGCGCAGGACGACCGGGCCGGCTCCAACAAGTTCGACGTGGAGGCCTACGCGGCCGTCGGCGCCGGCATCGCCATCGGGCTCGCGGTTCTCGGCGGTGCGCTCGGCCAGGGCCGCGCCGCGGCGGCAGCGCTCGAGGGCATCTCGCGCAATCCGGGCGCCTCGGCCCGCATCCAGACGCCGATGATCCTCGGCCTGGCGCTCATCGAGTCGCTCGTCCTCATCGCGTTCGTCATCGCGTTCTGGCTCAAGGGCGTCGCGTCTCCCTGAGATGGGGCGTCAGCGAACCTGGATGACCGTGCCCTCGTCGGCTGACGTGGGGTAGGCGGCCGTCCAGCCCAGGGGGACTCGCGGGCCGGTGAAGTCGAAGAGGCGGCGAGCGTCGAGGGGGGCCAGGTTCACGCAGCCGTGGCTGTGCGTGCGACCAAAGTCGTTGTGCCAGTACGTCCCGTGCAGGCCGATGCCCTCGTCGAAGAACTGGACGTAGGGCACGTCCTGCATCGAGTAGTGGCTCGTGCCGTCGTCGCGCTCGATGTTGCTCATGTCGGACGCCACGAGCTTCACCCAGATGCGGTGCACGCCGGTGCGCGTCGCCGTATCGCCGTCGCCGCGGCCCGTGGAGACCAGCGTCGCGAACACGGGCCGCGGTCCCTCGTACGCGACCAGCACTTGCGCGCGGAGGTCGACGTCGATCCATCGTTCGCCCGCGCGAGTGACCTCGGCCGGTGGCGCCGAGAGCCGGGGGCGCGCGACATCGTGGGCCGCGATCCACGCGTCTTCGTCGACGCGCAGCATCGCGCCGTTCTCTTCGCGCACGTGCACCAGCGTGAACCGCGCTCGCGTGTCTTTCGCTTTGCCCTTGGCTACCGGCGACGGCCACGCGGGCGCGCGATCGGCCACCACCCACCCGAGCTCGAGCGACCCGTCGGCGATCGTCTCACCGTGGAAGCTCGATGGGCGCGCGGGCGTCAGGTCGGCCTTCGCGAGATAGAGGCCCTTGCTCGTCTTGACCCAGGGTGCCCCTTCGGACGCGATCTCCTGCACGATGGCCACCGACCAGCCGGTCGACAGCTCCTCGCTCGCCTCGCCCGCCTGGGCTGACTCGATGCTCGAGTACGCGCTCGCCGTCTCGCTCGTCACGAACGAATACGTCGCAAAGAGGCCGTCGTCGCCGACCATGCGCTGCGGCGCGCTCGGGTCGGTCGCCGCGAGCGCAGCGTCGTCCGAGCACGTCCACGCGAGCGGCCCGACGAGCCACCAGCTGCCGTAGCACCCCGACCCGCGCTTTTGCCCGAAGAACGGGAGCGCCGCCCCCGGTGCCGTGACCGCCCGGCGCCCCGCCGCGCGACTGGGGCCCGCGAAGAGCACCATGCTGCCCGGCTGCCCGCGATCGTCCGCCTGCGCGACGACGGACCGCGCCCACGCCGGAGGCGGCACTTCGCCATCGGCCACCCAGGGGGGCGCCACGCCGCCGCCTTCGGCGCCCCGCGGCACCACCATCGCGGCCCCGAGCAGCACGCCCTTCCACGCCGCCGCGCGCTTGCCGCGCAGTCGGGCCGCGGTCACGGCGCGGACTGCGGGATGCGAAGGGTGAACGTGGCGCCGCGGCTGCTCGATCGAACCGTGACGCGGCCGCCATGCTCCTCCGCGATCTTCTTCACGATGGCAAGACCGAGCCCCGTGCCGCCCTTCTTGGAGCTGGTCACGAACGACTGGAAGAGGCGGTGCTCGATCTCCTTGGGAATGCCCGGACCCGTGTCCGAGAACGACACGACGAGCGCGCCGTCGCCCGCGTCGCGCGTGACGCGGATCGTGAAGCTTCCCCCCTTGGCGCCCATCGCCTCGGCGGCGTTGCGCGCCAGGTTGTGCACGACGCGAAGGATCTTGCCCTCGTCGAACCGCGCCGTCCCGCGCTCTTGAACGTCGAGCACCAGCTTCACGCCGCGCTTGGTCAGATCCGCCTCGAGCTCGCCGCGCACGTCTTCGAAGAACTTTTGCAGGTACACGCGGCGCGCCAGGATCGTGCGCTCGCCCCGCGCGAACTCGAGCACCTCGCGCTGCATCGTGCCGATGTGATCGAACTGCTTGAGAATCAGCTTGGCGTACTTGCCCCGGTCGGCCACCGTCTTGGTCGTGCGCATCATCTGCACGTAGCCGCTGATCACGGCGAGCGGCGTCTTGAGGTCGTGGATCACGCTGGAGAGCAGGCGCCCGATCGTCGTCAGGCGCTCCTCGCGCTCGCGCGCCTCGCGCGAAAGCTGCAGGCGGATCGCCGTCGACGCGTTGGCCGCGATGAGCTCGAGCAGCTCGCGGTCCTCGTCGCTGAAGGGCCGGTCGCCGCGCTTGTTGTAGAGCGCGATGGCGCCCATCGGCGCCTTCTGGTCGCCCTCGAGCGGCACCGCGAGCGCCGTCTTGGCCAGGGGACCGCCGATGCGGTCGTCGAGGGTCTTGTCGCGCCGGGGGTCGTTCTCCGCGTCGCTCGAGACGAGGATCTGACCCTCGCGGATCGCCCAGCCGATGAGGCCCGAATTCTCCGGGTAGGCCAGGCGCTTGATCTTCTTGGCCTGCTCGTCGATGTAGTGCAGCGTCCCCGTGCCCGCCTCCGGATCACGCAACGCCACGGCCGCGATGCGCGCCTCGCACGCCCGCATCGCCTCGCCCAGCACCGCGACGAACAGCTCCTCGAGCGTGGCCGCCCGGCCCATCGCGTGCTCCAGATCGAACAGGAGCTTGAGGTCGCGTACGCGATGCTCCAGCTGTTCGGTCGTGTCGAGCAGCTGGATGTTCTTCTGCGTCAGCGACATGAAGAGCCGCGAGTTGTCGATGCTGACCGCCGCCTCGGTCGCGAGCGCGGCCAGAATGTCCGCGTCGTCGTCGCTGAATTCGCCCCGCTTCTTGTTGAGGACCTGGACGACGCCGATGGTCCGGCCCAGGTGATTGCGCATCGGCGCCGCCAGGATCGAGCGCGTGCGGTACCCCGAGAGCACGTCCCACTCCGGATCGAAGCGCGCGTCCTTGTCGGCGTTGGGGACGTGCAGCGGCTTGCCCGTGCGCGCCACGTAGCCGGCGATGCCCTCGCCGTTCTTCAGGCGGATCGAGAGGACGGCGTGGCCCTGCGCGATCCGCGAGACCAGCTCGTCGCTCGCCTCGTCGAGCAGGTAGAGCGTGGTGCGGTCGGCCTCGAGCGCGTCGGTGATCTTCTGGAGGATGAGCTCGAGCAGCTCGTCGAGATCGAGCGTGGTCCCCAGAGCGACCCCGACCTCGCGCAGCGCGCGGCTCACCCGCCCTTCGCGAGCGAGCGCGGCCTCTGCCCGCGCGAGCCGCTCCTCGACCGACTTGACGCCGATGAGGCGACTCGGGGCGGGCTCCGTGCTCGCGAGGCGAGAAGGATCGGACTTCAGAGTCACAGCCTCCATCCTATCAGGGACGTCTCGCCCCGCGGCGGCTTCGCGCGTTTGTTGCATGCCCTCGACGCGGTGGCGACGGGTTCGGCAAAAGCTGCGGCACGTTGGCTCGTGCGGCTCGTCGCACCGACCTCGACCGTACTGATGCTCTCGGTGCTCATCGGGTGTCTCGGCGGCCCCAAGATCGACCCGCGCGAGGCCGCTCTGGGCCTGCAGGGCCGGCTCCAGACAGCGGTCGCAGGCGAGCTCGCCGCGGCCAAGTGGGACGACGCGCTGTCGACGTGCGAGGCGATCGAGGCGGCCAACCCACGCGACTGCAACGCGCGGTACTGCGATCTCATTGCGCGAACGATGATCGTCGTCGACCACATGAACGAGTTCGACGTCCCGCGGTCCAGCGTGTCGATGTTCTTTCACGCCCTCTTCGGTGGCCCCAGCTTCAAAGGCGCGCTCGAGCGCGCGTCGCGATCGGCCGATTCGGCCGCCGCGATGGCGTGCGAGTACGACCTGCCCACGGTCCCCTTGCTCATCGGTTCGCCCGACGACCCGATCCTCCGCGGCGACGTGCGCGGCCGCTGGACGACACGCGACGCGCACCTGCTGGCCGCGATGTTCGACTCGATGCGGTACCTGCTCGACGTCGCGCTCGGCAGCAAGAAGGCGTCGACCACCGCGCCGGGAACCCCCGCGCCGCCGCTCCCGCCGCTGCTGGCCGCGATGCGCGACCACCTGCTGGCCGAAGACGCGCTTCTCTTCACCCAGCCGGCCAACCCGGCGGTGCTCCGGGGCGGCTGGCTCGATCGCAACGGGGACGGCGCGCCCAACGGGCCCGACGAGCTGCTCGTCGACGTCTTCGTGCCGGGCACCGACGAGCGCATCTTCGACTTTTCGAAGGCCGAGTTCGTGCGCGGCGAGGGGCTCGTGCAGGGCGCTCTCATGCCGCCGGACAAGCTGCCGCCGGCGCGGTGCGACTACCGCAAGTCCCACGTCGACGATCTGGTGCGCGGCTCGGACGTGTCGACCACCGACGGCATGTCGTTCTCGCCCGATGGCGCGCGCATCGCGATCCCGCTGCTCGAGGGAGGCAAATCGCAAATCGAGGTGCTGGATGCCAACGCCCACGACGGCGGCAAGAAGCGCCAATGCCTCACGTGCGGCCAGCCCGGCAACAACGACGGCGTCCGGTGGCGCCCGACGGGCGACGCGCTGCTCTTCGTCTCGGACCGTGATCACCCCTTCGCCCTCGGCAGCGACGGCGCGGGCTTCGGGCAAGAGCTCTACGCGATGAAGCCCGACGGCACGCAGGCGACACGCCTCACGTTCAGCCACACGTGGGCCACCAACTATCATCCCAACTGGTCGGCCGACGGCAAGCGCATCGTGTGGGGCTCGAGCGAGGCGCGGGCGTGGGACGTGCTCGTCGCGGACTTCGTCGTCGATGGCTCGGGCATGCACCTCGGGCCCGCGCGGCGCGTCGTTCACGACACGACGTGGTGGGAGACGCACGGCTTCTCCAGCGATGGCAAGAGCGTCATCGTGACCAACACGCGCGCCGGGTTTCTCTCGAGCGACATCTACGCCGTCGACATCGAGGGCGGCCAGGTCGGCCAGCGCCGGCGCCTGACGACGAACGTCGCCTGGGACGAGCACGCGCACCTGTCGCCCGACGGGCGCGAGCTCGCGTGGATCTCGGGGCGGCACCGGCCCGCGGCCGTCGAGGCGCTCAACGACGGGACGATCGCGCCGCTCTACGACTTTTTCTGGATCATCCCGGGCATCCTCTTCGAGTTCGAGCCGCCCGCCGGCTACACGACCGAGCTCACGCTCCAGGACGCCGACGGAGCCAACGTGCGCGCCCTCACGCACGACGGGCTGATCGTGGCCGACAACGAGTGGAGCGCCGACGGGCGCCGCATCGTCTTCCGGCAGTCCGACGTCGTGAGCGGCACCAACGCCATCCGCGTCATGACCTTCGACGACTGCCGATAGCCGCGCCGCGGGCTAGTACGCATAGGATTTGAAGGTTTGGGTGGGCTTGGCAAGGCGTGGCCGCGACGCGCGGCTCGTTGCACCCGTGGGGGGGAGAGAGACCACGAGGACACCAAGGACACGAGGGTCAGAGAGGTGGGGAGGCGCCGAGAACGACTCGACGCACGCCGCGAAGACGTTGAAGTCGATGACGAGGGCGAGCCAAAGCTGGGTCGCCTTCAGGCGACCGTCTTGGGCTCGACGATCACGCGCTGGGCGACCAGGACGTCGGCCGCAGTTCGCCCACGAGCCGATCCCCCCAGCCCTCCAATCCACTCGTGTCCCTAGTGTCCTCGTGGTCCATTCCCCCCCCATCGTTCGCGGCAACTGAAACGTTGCGCCCGACGGCATGCTCCAGTGCTAAAGCGAAAAGTCGAACACGACGATCCGATCGAACGTGGCGCGCACCAGGGCGGCCACGACCCTGTGCGCCGGGTGGGGCCCGTAGCCGTCGAGGCTCGCGCGATCCGTGAAGTCCATGCTGAAGCCGAGCGTGAGCCCGTCTTGCCGTTCGACCGGAGCGAAGCTCTCGCCCCAGTGAAAGTCGATCAGGCCCGGGACGACGCCGACGAGCGAGGCGAGGCCGGCGCGGCAGCTCTCGATGGCGGCGGGCGTGGCGTCGGGGCGGGGGTGCAAGAGGAGAATGTGGCGGACCATCTAGACCTTCCTCGCGGCGATGACGACGTGCGGATACGGCAAAATGTCGGGGACCCGCACCATGCGGACCTTGAACCCCACCGATGCGAGGATCTCGGCCCACTCGTGGTGGTGGCGGTACGCGAGCGGCTCGTCCCAGCCCACCATCAGGCGATCGAGCAGCTCGGTGAAGAGGAGCCCGTAGCGAGGCTCGGTCGTGATGTCCTTCACGACGAGGATCCCGCCCGGGACCAGCAGCGATCGAAGCCGCTCGAGGACCGGCCGCTGATCGCCCTTGGGCAGGTGGTGCATCACGTCGAGCACGTAGGCCCCGTCGAACGGGCCCTCGATCGCCGCGTCGCGCACGTCGCCCGTCACGAACGTGTGATCGCGAAGGCCGAGGCGCTCGGCCACGTGGCGCGCGAGCCCGATGCGGCGCGCGTTCGGGTCGACCCCGACGATCCGCCGGGCCGGGTGCGTCTGCCCGAAGTAACCCGCGAAGAGGCCGAAACCGCAGCCCACATCGAGGATGCGCCCCTCGTCCGGGAGCAAGAGGTCCATCACGCTCAGCAGCTTGGGCCGCATGATCGAGAATCGAACGAGCGAGTACGCCCGCTCCACGGGCGGCAAGCACCGCACGATGCGCGCGATGGCCCCGCGGCCGTACACCTCCGGCGCTGCCACTTGGCTGCGCGGCGTGGGCGGCGTGAGCCTCGCGCGGAGCGAGCGGAGGTTACGCGGCGGGGAAGACGTAGGCGTCATGCTCGACTGCTCGATCTTCTCGGTACGCCCGGTCCGATTCGAACGGACGACCCGTGGCTTCGAAGGCCACTGCTCTATCCAGCTGAGCTACGGGCGCGCGGCCCCATCGGCTACCACGCTCCGCGTGCGGCGACCAGCCCGCGCGCTCACGCGTGCAAGCGCGCATGGAAGGCCCACGCATCGCCCACGATGCGCTCGATCGACGATCGCTTGGCGCGCCAGCCGAGCACACGCTCGGCCCGCGAGCACGACGCCACGAGGGCGGGCGGGTCGCCCGGGCGCCGCGCGCCGTAGGTCACGGGGATCGGCCGGCCCGAGACGCGCCGCGCCGCCTCGATCACCTCGTTCACGGAGTGGCCATGGCCTGTACCGAGGTTGAAGGCGGCGCTCTGGCCGCCGTTCGCGAGGTACTCGAGCGCGGCCAGATGGGCGTCGCACAGGTCGAGCACGTGAACGTAGTCCCGCAGGCAGGTGCCGTCGGGCGTGGGGTAGTCGGTCCCGAAGACCGTCACGCTTGGGCGGATGCCGAGCGCGGTCTCGAGCACGATCGGCACGAGGTGCGTCTCCGGAACGTGCCGCTCGCCGAGATTCGGCGTGTCGGGATCGGCGCCGCACGCGTTGAAATAGCGCAGCGCCGCGTAGCGCAGCCTATAGGCGCTGGAGTACGCCGCCAGCATGCGCTCGGTCGCGAGCTTGGTCTCGCCGTACGGGTTCACCGGGACGGCCGGGTGGTCCTCTTCGATCGGGGTCGCGATGGGAGCGCCGTAGACGGCTGCCGTCGACGACAGGATGAACCGCTCGACGCCCGCATCGAGCGCGCTCTCGAGCAACGCGACCGAAGCGGCGAGGTTGCCGGTGTAATAGAGGCGCGGCCGGACGACCGACTCGCCCACCTGGATGCGGGCTGCAAAGTGCAAGATCGCCTCGACCCGGTGCTCGCGCAGCACGGCCGTGACCCTGGGCCTGTCGGCCACGTCGACCTGAACGAATGGCACGTCGGGCGGCACGGTCTCGCGATGGCCGCAGGACAGGTCGTCCACGACGACGACCGGGTGGCCGGCTCGCCGCAGTGTAGAAACCATATGCGAGCCCACGTAGCCCGCGCCGCCCGTTACAAGAACCCTCACGATGAGCAGGGAAGCATAGAACGGGGGTGCGCACCGCAGGGACTTCCACGGTGCGCAGACCCCGTCAGGCCCGTGCCGCCAATGCAACTGGCCTTGGCATTTGCAGACTGCCAACGGCACTGGCGCGCTGGCGCGGCCGGCGACGACTTACTCGGCGGCGCTGGAGACGCGCGCAGCCGGGGCGCCGTCGATGCTCGAAAGGTTGGCCATCGACTCCGCGCGGTTTCTGCCGCGGGCCTGCCCTCCGGCGCGCCCGATCGACGCCATGTGCGCCCGATCGCGGCTCACCGTTTCGCCGCCCTTGCGGCCGGCGACGCGCGCTTCGTCGGGGGTGAACTCGTGGGCACGTCCTTGCGCGTGGGCGGCCTTGCCACCCTTGCTCGCAATTTCGCGTTGCTTGCCCAAATCCATCGAGGCGAAGCCGCGGTTGCTCTTCTGACGATCAGTCTCGTGTTGCGTTGTCATCACGGTCTCCTGGGCGTTGGCGCTCGAGCTGTTTCGCAGCGCGACCGAGCGTCTTGCAGCGCCCGTGCCTGTCAAGAACGCACCAAAATCACCGAGATCTGGGGCCATGGCCCTGTCCTGAGGCGGGCGCGGCCATTGCGCCTCGTAGCGGAATGCCACGTTGGGGCGGAATCGGCGGCACGCTGCCTCGAGGCAGGACGATTGAGATGCCGCCGTCGCCTCGCGCCGAAGCCTGCGAACCAGCGAGGCTGCGTGCAACGACGGTTGCACGTTGGTTTCGGTTTAGAAACGGGCGGACACCGGACCGACGGTGCGCCATGCCTTCAGAACCAGCGTAGCGGCTCGGCGGGGCCTTGCTCTAGAACTCGAGGTTCAGGCCGAACGTCCAGTTGGTGCTGCCCACCCGCAGGGGGTCGCTCTGGATTCCGAGGCCGCTCAGGTCTTCGCGCGTCCCCTCGACGAAGAGGTACGTGGCGTTGATGCCCATCTCGTCGTCGAAGTTCATCGCGGTGTAGCGATCGAAGACGTTCAGGTTGAACCCGATGCCGACCGCCAGGAACGTGCCGAGCGAGTACCCGGTGCCCGACACGCCTTCATACGTGGACGTGCCCAGGGTGTTCGAGGCGCGCCAGAGGGCGAAGCCGATGCCCGCTTTCGCGTACGGCTCGAGCGGGATCCCGATTTCGCGCCACAGGGCGTCGGCCCGCAAGACGGCGATGCCGTAGGCAGGCACCATGAGGAGGGACGTCTTCTCGCCCGACTGGAAGGTACCGTTGTGCAGGGCTGTGAAGAGAGCGTCGCCGCTGGCGTTCGCGAAGCCGATGCCGATGCCGGGCCCGAGCGTGCCGAAGTGCGGGATGCGGAGGGCCTCCCAGCTGAACTCGCCCCCGATCTCGATGAGCGGCGACGTCCCGAACACCGTGGCGTACGGCGTCCCGCCGCCGAGCGAGGGATCGCTGTCGACCGAGGGCTTGTAGAGCCCGACGCGAAACTCGATGGAGAAGTTCTGCGGCGACTCCGGGCGCTGGTGCGTGGGTCCGAGCGCGTCGATACGGTCGGTCTGCGCGTTTGCGTTCGCGCCAACGAGCGCGCCGGCGAGAGCCAGCGGCGCGATGCAGTACGACGTGATCCGACGACGCGAGGCGCTCAACGCCGACCCCGGCGCCGGCGCCGCGCGAGGCCGATGCAGATGGCGCCGACCGCCCCGAAAGCCACCGTGGAGCTCACCGGCGCGCCGACGGCTTCGAGCGCGCAAAGGCCGCCCGCCTGCCCACCGGCTTCTCGATACAGCGTCCAGAAGTCGTTCACGGGCGCGGGATAGTCGCACGCTTCGTTCGACGGCGGACCCACGTTGCCGAAGGCGTCGACCGCCGAGACGACGACCGTGTACGTGACGCCATTCGTAAGGCCCTTGATCGTGAACGTGCCCGTCCCCTCGCCGGACGCGTTGAGCCCGTCCTCGCTCACGGGGACCGCGTACTTCGAAGCGACCTGCGATATGCCGCCCGACACGTTCGTTCCCGTAGTGACGACTTCGCCGTCAACACCCGCTTCCTCGAAGAACTCGGTGGCCGCGTCTTGTGTGGTGCCCGCCGTGAGGTTCGAATCGTTGCACGTGCCCGAAGCCGGGTTGCCCGCGGCCCCGCTGATGTACGCGTAGTGGCAGGACGCTTCCATGCTGCTCGCCCCGTCGGAGCTCGTGGCATCCGAGACCGTGGCGTCGCCGATCGTCGCGTCGATCTGGGCGTCGGTCTGCGCGTCGCTCGCGACACTGGCGCCGTCGCCCGTCAACTCCGCCGCGTCGTCGGCCCCGTCGGGCTCTCCGCTGGCGTCGAGGCTGATGCTTGCGGACGTGACCGCCGTCGCCGTCGTCCCATCGGGGGTGTCGCACACGAGCGAGAGCACGCTGGAAGAGGCGTCGGGTGTCGTGCCGATCGGGGGATCGATGTAGAGGTTGTACCCGATCGTGACCGAGTCGTTGTTCGGGGTCCAGTTGACGATGAAGAGAGTGTCTCCGTCGGCGATCCCAACGTTCAGGGGAGCCTCCGGACCCACCAGGCCGGTGTTGACGTTGTACTGATAGTTGTTGCCGGCCTGATACAGGTCGCTGAGTACAGGGATGAAGTAGAGCGTGATCGAAACGGGCGTGAACGATGGTTGCGCGTTGCATGCCGACGGTCCGGCGCGCACGTAGCTCGTTGGCGAAGGCGACAAGTTCTGCCAGGCGACGATGTCTTGAACCCGCACCGGGACGTTGATCTGCTCCGACGCCCCCGAAACGAGCCCGGTGGTGTTCGCGCCGCTGCTGAGGAGCCAGCAGTTGGCTGGGCCCGGGTTGCCGCGGTCCTGGTCGTTGGTGCAATCGCCCGCCACCGTGGCCCATACCTCCAGACTCTGGCCATCGAAGCCGCTGAGCAGCAGAGGAAAGAGGAGGGTCTGGTCGTCGATGCAGTCCTGGTAGCTGATGCCGAACGGGTTCAGGCCCTGAGGGCGCGTGCTCTGTCCGAGGTCCTGTTGGTTCGATAGGCCGTAGTTGAGGTACCGCTCCGGGTACGCCTGCCCCGCGATCTGAATCGAAAGGGTCGACGTCGTGGTGGTGGTCGTTTGGGCGAATGCGCGGCTGGACGCGAATAGCGCCGCCAAAGCGACGGCCGCGACGACGTACGAGCTAGGCCGCCAAGCGGTGCGTCGGTGAAGCATGACGAAGGATAGGTTGAGCATAGCGTGTGCCACGCGCGATTCCCTGGAGAAGCCCGCACTTGCGCGCGTCGACGCGAACGAGGATGGCCAACGTGGCAGGGCGTCCGCGGGGCGTTCCCCTTCGCTGACAAACTGACAGCCGCGGCGCCGCCCCGCCCAGCGCCGACCCCCATCGAGCGCGCGGGTCGCCCGATGCTACACACCGCCCCCATGGAGCTCATCGCGTCGCACCAGGGCCGCCCGTCCGACGACCCCATCTTCGGCCTCAACAGAGAGGCGACGACGCGGCGGCAAAAGGGCGAGTCGATCGTGAACGCGACCATCGGCGTCCTGCTCGACGACGAGGGCAAGCTCGCCATCTTCCCGAGCGCGGGGCGGGCGGTGAGCGAGGTGAGCGCGACGGAGTGGGCGACGTATGCGCCCATCGCGGGGACGGCCGAGTTCCGCAAGGCCGTCGTCGACGACTTGCTCGGCGTCGCGCCCGATCTGCGCGACGCAGCCGTCGCCACGGCGACGCCGGGGGGCTCGGGCGCGCTGCGCCTCGCCATCACCAATTACCTCGAGCCCGGGCAGGCGATGCTCACCACCAACTGGTACTGGGCCCCGTACCACACGCTCTGCGACGAGTCGGACCGCAAGCTCGACACGTTCGCGATGTTCACGCCGTCCGGGGGCCTCGACGTGCCCGCGCTCGACGCGGCGATCGGCCGCACGCTTGCCGCCCAGGGCCGCGCCCTCGTCTGCATCAACGACCCGGCGCACAACCCGACGGGCTACTCGATGACCGACGACGAGTGGCGCGCCGTCGCCGCGAGCATCGCCAGGCACGCCGCGCGCGGCCCGGTCACCCTGCTCGTCGACTGCGCGTACCTGCTCTACGCCGGCGCCGGCGACCCGCGCGCCTTCATCGCGCACCTGCGGCCGCTGCTCGGCAAGGCGGGGCTGCTCTTCGCCTGGAGCGCGAGCAAATCGTTCACGCAGTACGGCTTGCGCGTCGGCGCGCTCATCGCCTGCGTGGCCGACGCCAAAGAGCGCGCGATGGTCGAGGCTGCGCTCAGCTACTCGTGCCGCGGCACGTGGTCCAACTGCAACCGCGGGGGCCTCGTGGCCGTCACGCGCATGCTCGCCGACCCCCAGGTGGCGCGCGCGTGCGCGGCCGAGCGCGACTCGCTGCGGCGCCTGCTCCTCGCGCGGGTCGACCGCTTCAACACGCTGGCCCGCGCGCGGGGCCTAAAGTACCCGCGGTACGAAGGGGGCTTCTTCGTCACCGTGTTCACGGACCACGCGCGCGCCAAGGCCGAAGCGATGCGGGCGCAGGGTGTGTATGTGGTGCCGCAGGAGCGCGCGGGCCCCGCCGAGGCGCCGGGGCCCAAGGGGGCCCTGCGCGTGGCGCTCTGCGCCGTGACCGAGGCCGAGATCCCGCGCCTCGTCGACGCGCTCGCGGCGCCGTAGGCCTGCAAGAGTCTGATGAGAGAGGGAGAGCCGCCAAGCCGCCAACCCGCCAAGAGAGAGATTTTGCTTCTCCTCTACTTGGCGCCTTCGCGGCTTGGCGGCTCTCCTCTTTGACAAGGGGCCCCCTCGAGGAGGCAAGCGCGGGCGGGGCGCGATGCTGATAGCGTCGAGGGTGGGGACGATGCGGTCGTATTGCGTTGTGCTGGTGGCGGCTGTCGCGGCGGGGGCACTGGGGTGCGGGGGCGGGGGTGCGAGCGCGGGCGGCGGGGCGGGGGAGGATGCGAGCGTGGGCGTGGACGCGAGCATGGGCGCGGGCGTGGACG
>Ga0302326_10022260_pt1 | contig 12966 bp, 10 predicted proteins | sample Palsa_T0_3_FD_202264 | JGI IMG/M metagenome (GOLD analysis project Ga0302326, IMG submission 202264) | Peat permafrost microbial communities from Stordalen Mire near Abisko, Sweden - Palsa_T0_3 | ecosystem: Environmental > Terrestrial > Soil > Palsa > Peat permafrost | place: Sweden: Abisko... | reverse complement strand
CCTGCGCGCCGCGCTCTTCTTCAAGCATGCTTACCTATCCGTCGTTGGGATTCGGCCTCGGTCTGCGCGTTGATCACTACGATGCGATTCTCAATGATCAGCCTGCCGTTGATTGGTTCGAAGCCCTAACTGAGAATTATCTCGTGCCGGGCGGCAAGCCCCTGCACTACCTGACGCGCATTCGCGAACACTACCCCATGGTGATGCACGGTGTGTCGCTGTCGATTGGCAGCACCGCGACGCTGGATCGTGCCTATCTCGCCGCAGTGGCGACGCTTGCGAAGCGCGTCGAGCCCGCCTGGATTTCCGATCACCTGTGCTGGACGGGAGAGGGCGGCAAGAATCTCCACGACCTGCTGCCATTGCCCTACACCGACGAGGCGTTGCAGCACGTCGTTGCGCGCGTGCGCATCGTCCAGGACATCCTCGGCCGGCGCATTCTTCTCGAGAATGTATCGAGCTATGTGAGCTTTCACGACTCGCGCCTGACGGAGTGGGATTTTCTGCGCACGGTCGCCGAAGAGGCGGACTGCCTTATCCTCCTGGACGTCAACAACATCTACGTGAGCAGCATCAATCACGAATTTGATCCGCGTGACTACCTGGCTGCGATTCCGGTTGAGCGCGTGCAGCAGATGCATCTCGCCGGCCATCAGAATCACGGCGACTATCTGATCGATACCCACGATCATCCCGTGCCCGATCCCGTTTGGGCGCTCTATGCTGATGCCGTGCGGCGCTTCGGGGCGGTCGCGACGATGATCGAGCGCGACGCAAATATCCCGCCGCTCGGTGAGTTGCAGGCAGAGCTCGCCGCAGCCCGGCGGGTCGCCGCAATTGCGCGCGCCGAGACGCCTCTGCAGCGCGTCGGGTGAGCGCACGTGGCTCGCCTTGAAACCATCGAGGGCGACTTTCAAAGTTTCGTTTTGACGGGCAGTGCCGCTATCGAGGCGCGCGTCGTGGGCACTCAACGGGTGCCGATCGCCACGCGTCTTGCCATCTACGGCAATGCATACCGCTCGCGGCTCATCGAGGCCCTGGAGTCTCATTACCCGGCGCTGCTAGCGCTTACGGGCGCGGAGGAATTCGCCGCTCTCGCTAGTGCCTATGTACAGGCGCACAACTCAAGCTTCGCGTCGATTCGCTTCTATGGTGGTGCGCTCGGCGCGTTCCTCGCAGCCTGCCCCGATTACGCGTCGCGACCCTGGCTCGGCGAGCTTGCGCGCTTCGAATGGGCGATGACCGAGGTGTTTGATGCTGCCGACGCGCGGCCCATCACCGCCCAGGATCTAGGCGCGATCGCTCCTGAGAGCTGGGCGGAACTTGGATTTGATCTGCACTCCGCGGTGCGGCGGCTGGACCTCATGTGGAACGCGCCTGCGCTCTGGCGCGCTTTGACGGACGTACTGCCATCCCCTGCGCCCCATGCCCAGGCGCAGTGCATTCCGTGGCTGCTTTGGCGCCGGGACTTGCAGATCTTCTATCGGCCGCTGACCGCGCTCGAGGCCGAGGCGCTCGATGTCGTACGCCAGGGTGGTAACTTTGGCGACCTGTGCGTCAGGCTGTGTGCCGCGCTCGAGGAGCGTGAGGCGCCCGCGCGGGCCGCTGCGTTCCTGCGCGAATGGGTTGAATCGGGAATGATTGTCGGCTTGCGTGCCTGCGAAGAGTAAAATACCAAGCTTCGCCCGCTCTGCAGTGTGTGTATGCGTATCCTGGTGGTCGAGGACAATGACCTGGTCGCCGATGCGATTGCGCGCGGGCTTGGCTTGGCGGGGTTCGCGGTGGATCGCGCCTCGAGCGCTGAAATGGCCGCCACGGCACTCGCGGCGGAGCACTTTGATCTGGCGGTCGTCGATATCGGGCTTCCCGGCGAGGATGGCCTGACTTTCGTGCGCCGCCTGCGAAGCCAGGGTGTGACACTGCCGGTCCTCATTCTCACGGCGCGGGAAACGGTTGCGATGCGGGTGGAGGCATTGGACCTGGGCGCGGATGACTTTCTGATGAAGCCGTTTGAGCAAACCGAACTCGCTGCCCGCTGCCGCGCGCTCATCCGGCGCGCTAACCTGAACACCAATGGGCTGCTGAACTTCGGCAGGCTGCGCATCGACGTCGCGGGCCGGCAGCTGCGCATCGACGAGAAGGTCGTGGAGCTGACCGGACGCGAGTGGCTGGTGCTCGAATGTTTGGCATTCTCCGCCGGCCGGGTGGTGTCAAAAGAGCGCCTGCAGCAGACGATTGCCCGCTGGGATCAGGCGATGACGCCAAACGCAGTGGAAGTGTACGTATCGCGGGTGCGCGCCAAACTTGCTGACGCCGCGCTGATTCGCACCGTGCGCGGGCTGGGATATCGCCTCGATGAGCCTGAAGCTTGATCCAACGACATCGATCCACCGGCGTCTGCTGATTCTTCTGCTGCCGCCGCTGGCGCTGTTGATGGTGGCCGGCGGGTTCGCCGACTATCGGGCCTCGATGGTCTTCATGCGCACTGCCTACGATCAGAGTCTGGCTGATGCAGCATTTGCCCAGGCCGCGCTCATCAAGGTTGAAGACGGCAGAATCTACGCGCAACCGCCGTCGCAGCCGCAACCGCGCGCCAACCGCACCGAGAAATTCTATTACTCGATCTGGGGGCCCGATCACCGCCTGATCAGCGGCAATCCGCAACTGCCCGCAGCCTCCGGCGGCGAAGGCGGCCTCATTTACGCCGACGCGTGGCTCGGTAATCACCGGATCCGCGTCGTTAGCTATCGCATGCCGACGATCGCGGGCGTCGTCACGGTCAACGTCGCTGAAACGACCAGCCGGCGTGAAGCCGCGCGGCATTTCATCCTGACGAGTACCTGGCTCATGGATTTTATCCTGGTCGACAGCACGTTGTTGCTGGTGTGGATTGGTGTGCGCTACGGCCTTAAACCTCTGCTGGCGGTGCGCGGCCAGATCGAGTCGCGGTCGCCGCGGGAGCTGCGGCCACTCGACACCTCCGCAGTCCCTGCAGAAGTGCGTCCGCTCGTTGATGCGCTGAACGGGCTCTTTGAAGTGTTGCGGGAAGCCGCGCTCGCACAGCGCCAGTTTGTAGCCGACGCGGCGCATCAGCTGCGCACGCCGATCGCCGGTCTCGTGGGACACCTTGAGCTGCTGGCGCAGGATCCAGCCGCGGCGGGGCTCGAGGGCCGCCTGGCCGTGCTGCGCGACGGCATGAGCCGGGTTGCGCATTCGGCCAATCAGCTGCTCGCGCTTGCCCGAGCCGATCCCTCGGCCAACCTCGCCGACCAGTTTCAAGTGATTGACCTGGTACCGCTCATCGAGCGGGTCATCGAGCGCAACGTCGATCGCTCGGTCAAGGCGCGCCTGGATCTGGGCGCGGATCTGGATAGCGCGAATGTCGCGGGCAGCGCGTGGCTGATTGAGGATCTGCTGGGCAACCTCGTCGACAACGCGCTCAACTACACTCCCGCGGGCGGACGGGTCACCGTGCGCTGCGGCGGCGGGCAAAGTGAGCCTTACCTTGAGGTCGAGGACGACGGTCCAGGTATTCCCGAAGCCGAGCGTAGCCGCGTGCGGCAGCGCTTTTACAGACTGCCCGGATCACAGGGCCATGGCTGCGGATTGGGGCTCGCCATCGTCGAGGAGATCGCCCGCCTGCACCGCGCCGCCGTGACGATTGATACGGGTGCCGGCGGTCACGGAACGAGGATCAGGGTGCGGTTTCCGGCCTCCCAGGCGGCACCGCACGGAAAAACTGCCAACGCCGTCACAGCTTGAGCGGCATGGGTCACTATCGTCAGCTTCACGAAAGGTTCCCCCCCTATGGTTACGCGCATGAACCGATTGTCTTCAAAGCACTACCGCCGGCAAGGGGGCAGCCGCAAGCCGATAGCGGGCTTTACGCTCGTCGAAGTGCTCGTCGTGATTACCATTGCCGCGATCCTGATGGCATTTGGCGTGCCGTCTTACCAATATGTCACGAACTCCAATCGCATCGCCGGTGAAGTGAACGGCCTCCTGAGCGATATGCAATATGCACGTTCAGAGGCCATCAAAGAGGGCCAGACCGTCACGGTTTGCAGCTCGTCGAACGCGACAACCTGTTCCGGCGCGCCCGTCTGGTCCAATGGCTGGATCGTTTTTTCCGATGTGAACGGCGACGGCGCGGTCAACGGGACGGATACGATCTTGAAGGTGGGGGGCGCATTTCACGTGGGCGATACCTTCAACGCCAACAACAACATGAACTTCGTGACTTTCAATCGCGAAGGATTCGCGCTGGGGCTTGCAAATACGGTCACCGTCGCCTTGCATGCGGCCGTTCCCAACATCAGTAGTACGCGCTGCCTGCAGATCACGATCATCGGACAATTGGCGACCGAAAAAGCAGGGGTAGGAGCGTGCACATGAGAACGCGCCAAAAATTAGCGGCCGCAGCGCGCGGCTTCACTCTCATCGAAGTCCTGGTGGCGCTCATTGTCGTTTCCATCGGACTGCTCGGCATCGCCAAAATGCAGGCGATCGCCTATTCCAGCACGGGCGTTGCCAGCAAGCGATCACTCGCCGCGATCCAGGCGGCGAGCCTCGCTTCCTCCATGCACGCGAACCGCGGCTACTGGGCTGTCAGCGGAGTCGCTCCTGTGACCACGACCATCACCGGGACGGCGGTTGCATCAACGGATGCCACGTTGAATGCGAATATCGACTGCACGGCGACCGGCGTTCTGCCGTGCAGCGCGAACGCGGTCGCCGCCTATGACGTGCACTCCTGGGCGACCGCCCTGAAGAATCTCCTGGGAACGAGTGACCAGGCGACGATCGCATGCGTCAGTCCCGCGGCGACGACGGCCCCAGTGACCTGCACCGTCACCATTACCTGGTCTGAGAATCAGGTAGCCCTGAACTCCCAGGAAGCGGCTGCCAGCAATGCGGCCATAGCGGCCGGCACTCCGGCAGCGATACAGCTGCCCTCCTATACGCTCTACATCGAGCCATGAACATGAAACCGACACATGCGGTGCGCGGACTGCGCGGCCACCAGCAGGGCTTCACCCTGGTAGAACTGTCCGTCGCGGTCCTCATTGGCCTGTTTCTGCTGGGCGGCCTGTTGTCACTCGTGCAGGACATGCGCCGCACTTTCGGCAATCAGAATCAGCTCGCGCAGCTGCAGGACAGCGAGCGGCTGGCCATGACTCTCATCACCGATGTTATTCAGGCGGCCGGCTACTATCCGAACCCGACCCTATATACCATTACGACGGCGCTACCGACCAACGCGCTTTATCCGGCTTTCCTGGCCGGACAGGCGATCTCGGGCACACACAACGCCGCCCCGCCCGGCGACACGATCTCGGTGCAATTTCTCACCGCCCCCGCCGATGGCATCATCAATTGCACGGGCGGCAGCAATCTCACCGGAGCTAATCAGCCCTACGTCAGCAAATTCAGCGTCGACGCCTTGAACAATCTGAATTGCACGCTGGGAACCGCGACTGCCATCGCGGCACCCGTCGCACTGATCAGTGCCGCTCCAGGCGTCGTGCCCAAGAGCGGCGGCGTGACCAACATGCAGATCCTGTATGGCGTGACGACCAACACCGCGGCCGTCAGCAACAATGTCGACAGCTATCTGACCGCCCCTCAGGTCACCGCCGGTAATTACTGGAACAACATCATCTGCGTCAAGGTGACACTGACCTTCGACAATACCGCGCTGCATAACAGTCAGCCCGGGCAACCGGCCAGCATCCAATTTACGCGCGTTATCACCGTGATGAGCCGCGGCGGGGTCAATACGACATGACTATTTTGCATCGCAATTTGCCGTCGGCGCAGCGCGGCATGGTGTTGATTTCCAGCTTGCTGCTGTTGCTGGTAGTCACCATTCTGGCCGTAGCCATTTTTCGCAATTCCGGCGTCGAGGAGCAAATTGCCGGAAATCAGCGCGAGAAGGATCGTGCGCTGCACGCCGCCGAAAGCGCGCAACAGTATGCCGAATGGTGGCTGTCGAGCGGCCTGGGCGCGACGACGCCCATCGTCTGCAATACGCTGTTGGCTGCTACGACTGCGACCGTCGGTCAGGTGTGTGCGAACACCCTGCCGACGCTTGTGCCGAACGGCAATGTCGGGAATCTGCCCTGGCAGGTGAACGGCACAAATGTCGGGGTGACCTACGCGCCACCCAACATGACTTTGAATCCGAACGGCGGCGTCAACACCTACTCGCAGACGCCGGTCTTTTACATTTCCTACCTGGGTCTGACCGCAGACAGTACGGCGAGCAACTACAAGCTTCTCTATCAGGTCGACGCCGCGGCCTACGGCGGCAGCGCAAACGCGGTCGCCGTGGTCGAAAGTACCTATTACGTCACGAGCGGCGTATGCAATCTCGGAGCCATTGGAGGCTGTTGATGAAAACCAAACTTCACGCTGCGGCATGGGCCGCTGCGCTTATCGGCCTCACCCCGGCTGTGAGCTGGGCACAGGTCACGGTCGTCGACGACTTCACGCAGGCGCAGGCAGCGGTCAATTGGGTACCGTTCAACGGCGCCTGTTTGACGGCCGGCAGCGGCAGTGGATCGGTTCCGGCCTGCGTCGGTTTGCCATACTACGGCACCGAGCAGCTCGTCGGTGGCGCGAGCGGCGTATTGCCCGATCCGATCGGCCAGGGCGCACTGCGGTTCACCAACGGCCGTCCGGGCGGCTACCACCAAAATGGCGCGATCGTTCTGAACCCGGCGAGCGCGTTTCCTTCTAATGCCGGTGTTCAGGTGACCTTTACCACTGTGACGTATCGCGGCGATTCGGGCGGCGGCGGCAGTGACGGTGCGGACGGCATCAGTTTCTTCCTCATGGATGCCACCCAGCCGCCGGATCTCGGCGCCTTCGGCGGCAGTCTTGGATATACCTGCTCAAATACCAACAATGACCCGACTCTGCGCGTCGATGGCACGCCGCGTGGCTATGACGGGCTTGTCGGTGCCTACCTCGGTCTCGGCATTGACGAGTTTGGCAACTTCCTCAATGGTAGTAACCCGTTCACCGGCTACAACGGCGACAACGCAATCAACACGACTATCGTCGCGGGCGGCTTCGGCTACCAGCCAGGCCGCATCGGCATGCGCGGCGGCGGCAATGTGGCGTGGCGCTGGCTGAATGCGCATTACCCAAACCAGTACCCGAGCTCGCTCACCATCGCGCAGCGCGCGAGCGCCGTGCAGCAAACCTGCAACACGGGCGTTCTGTGGGACTATTCGGGCGGTGCCTCGAACGCAGTCGTGTCCGCAACACAGCCGCCGGCGAACCAGCCACTCGACTATCCGGCCATACCCAATGCGTTTTCGCTTCTGACCTCGGTACAGATCGCGAATGAAGCGGCCGTCACGCGCAGCGACGGTACGCCGATCACCTACAAGCTGAAGATCACGTCCGACGGTCTGCTCAGTCTTGCTTACAGCATCAATTCAGGCACGTACCAGCCTGTGATCACGGCGCAGAACATTACCAATGCCAACGGGCCGCTGCCGGCAAACTTCCTGTTCGGATTTGCCGGTTCCACCGGCGGCGACACCAACATCCATGAGATCATGTGCTTCCGTGCAACGCCGGTAAATCAGGCGGCGAGCTCCGCGGGTGCCAACCAATCGCAGACGGCGAAGGTTCAGGCCGGCTCCCAGATCTACTTTGCCTACTACAATCCGGACAACTGGTCGGGGTCGCTGACTTCGCAGTATCTGACGGAGGATGCGAATGGCAACATCACCGGTTTCAGCGTCCCCAACTGGGACGCATCCTGTGTCTTGACTGGAACCGGAGGCGGGCAGGGCGCGACCTGCGCAGCGACCGGGCTCCCGAGCACGCTTCCTGAAGGACCGGCAAGCCGGACGATTTTGAGCTGGAACGGCTCGCAGGGCATCGCGTTTCAGTTTGCCAATCTGACGACGGGACCCACCGGTCAGCAATCAACCCTGGATGCGGGCGATCCGACTCCGTATAACGCGAACCGCTTGAACTATCTGCGCGGCGCTCGCGGCAACGAACAGAATTCATTCGGCGTGGGCTTGTATCGAGCGCGCACCAGCGTGCTGGGAGACATCGTCGATTCGAGCCCGACCTGGGTCGGGCCGGCGTCATCGCCCTATACATCAACCTTTACGGACAAAATCGGCACCAGCCCGAGTTTCCCCGAAAACAGCGGCCAGAGTTACGCGGCCTTCAAGACGGCAGGTGCGCAGACTCGCCTGAACGTCGTGTACGCCGGTGCCAACGATGGCCTGCTGCACGGCTTTCGGACCGGTTCCTACAACTCGAGCAACGTCTATCAGACCGCCCAGAATGACGGCCTTGAGGTGCTGGCGTACATGCCCGGCGCCATCGTCAATACCATTCACAGCACGACTCCGTCGCTGGATTTTTCCAGTCCGCAGTACGGCCACAACTATTATGTAGACGCCACACCGGGTACTGGAGACCTCTTTTATCAGAACACCTGGCACACCTGGCTGGTCGGCGGCCTTGGACCTGGCGGAGCTGCGATCTATGCGCTCGATGTCACGCAGCCTACCAACTTCAGTGAGGCCAGTGCCGCGGCTGTTGTGAAGGGCGAGTGGTCGAAGCAGACCCTGACGTGCGTCAATGTAAACGGCTGTGCCGCGAACCTCGGCAATACCTACGGCGTGCCGCAGATTCGCCGCTTCCACAATGGCAAATGGGGCGCGGTGTTTGGCAATGGCCTCGGCAGTAGCAGCGGCGCGGCCGGCATCTTCGTGATGATTGTCGACCCGATGAGCGCCAACAAATCGTTTTACTATATTGGCACCAGCGCCGCTGCCGGTGGCAACGGTATCGCCTATGTGACTGCTGCCGACCTCGACAGCGACAACATCGCTGATTATGTATATGCGGGGGATCTGCAGGGAAATCTCTGGCGCTTCGACCTGACAAACGCCAATCCAGGCAACTGGACGGCATCGGCCACGCCGATCTTCACCACCCCTGCCGGTCAGCCGATCATGACCCAGGTCATCGTCGCCTCAGTGCCTGCGAGTAGCGGTCCGCCGCGGATCATGATTGACTTTGGCACTGGCCAGCAAACGCCGTTCACCAACACGAGTGCGGCAACCTACGCGACCGGTGCGCAGGCGATCTACGGCATCTGGGACTGGAACATGGGCGGCAGCGGTGGCTGGAACTCAAAGGGTTCGACGCAGTACGCGAGTCTAACGGCTCCCCAGAGCATCTCGGCTAGCGGCCCAAATGCGAATCTGCAGGCGCAAAGCATCGCCACCACGGGTATATACCGTTCGGTGACCTCGACGCCGGTGTGCTTCAAAGGGACTCCCGTGTGTGCGCCCGGCTCATCCTCGACCAATCAGTTTGGCTGGGTCCTGCCGTTAACGACGACCGCAGGCACTTCAACAGTACCCGCAACCGCAGAGCAGATCATCTTCAATCCGATCCTCGAGCTCGGCATATTCATCGTCAACACTACCATTCCGCCCACCAATTCCCCGACGACGTGCTCGTCCACGACGCCGACGGGCTTTACGATGGCCATCAATCCGACGACGGGAGGCTCTTTTCCCTCCTCGGTGTTCGCTGATTCGACCGGCAGCTTCAATAATCTAAATATCAGCGGCGTGGAGTGGAACGGCACGGGCAGCGGTGAAGTGGTGACCGGCGGCGGCACCGCGAGCGTCGGCAGCAAGGCGTATTTCGTGACGCAAACGTCTTCGACGAGCCCCGGGACCGGCGGCACGACTACTGGTTCGACCAACGGCAACGTTCCCCACCAATTTCAAGTGCCCGGCGGCACACAGGGCGGCCGCCTCACCTGGGTTCAGAGACGTTAGGAGATCACGCCATGACCAAACGAATGTCCAAAGCGTCCGCGCTGACAGGCTTCACCCTGGTTGAGCTCATGGTGACACTGGTCGTCGCGACCATTCTGCTCACCATTGCGATACCCGCATATATGACCCAGATTCGGGAGTCGCGGCGCACTGAAGCAAAGACGGCGTTGCTGGATCTCGCCGGTCGCGAGGAGACCCTGTACAGCACGCAAAACCTCTACTCTCTGGTGCCCTCCGTGCTGGGATATTCCGGTAATCAGTTCCCTCTTCCGGTCGGCAACGACTATTACACGGTCAACGTACAGGTGCCGAATCCCAACGCAGTCCAGAATCCCAACGGCGCCCCCACGCCGTCCTTCCTGATCTCCGCCACTCCGGTGGCGGGAAGCTCGCAGGCGAGTGATGGGCCCTGCCAGTACTTCTCCGTCGACCAGCTCGGAAATCACGTGGCAACTGCCTTGGGCGGTGGAGATAACACAGCGTACTGCTGGGGCAGCTGAAGCGCGTCGAGCACCGATGGCCTGCGGCCCCATTCCTTAGCCGCCGTGGCGCCGCCTTCCTGCGCAGGCGCTGCTTGAATCGGGGATAATCACCGGCTGACGATCTTGAGGCGGTAAGCCGGACATGCCCCTGCAGTCGTTCGACAATGTTCTCGACATGATTGGCAAGACGCCGCTGTTCGCTGCGCGGCGCCTGGACACCGGCGTCTGCAGTCTCTTTCTCAAGCTCGAAAATCAGAATCCCGGCGGCTCGATCAAGGACCGCGTGGGACTCTATCTCATCGAAGCCGCCGAACGTGCAGGCTACATCCAGCCGGGCGGCACGCTGATCGAGGCGACCGCCGGCAACACCGGCCTGGGGCTGGCGCTCGTCGCCGGCCAGAAGGGTTACCGGCTGCTCCTCGTCATTCCCGACAAGATGAGCCAGGAGAAGATCTTCCACCTGCGAGCGATGGGCGCCGAGGTCGTGATGACGCGCTCGGACGTGCATAAAGGCCATCCTGACTACTACCAGGATCGCGCTGCCCAGCTCGCGCGCGAAACGCCGAACTCTTTCTACGTCAATCAATTCGGCAATGAGGCGAATCCACGCGCCCACGAACAGACGACCGCGCCGGAAATCTGGGAACAGATGGGCCATGATGTCGATGCGGTCGTATGCGGCGTCGGCACCGGCGGCACCATCACCGGGCTGTCGCATTTTTTCGCGCGCGTGGCGCCGCAGGTGGAGATGGTGCTCGCCGATCCGGCCGGGTCGATCCTGGCAGGGTACGTGCAGAGCGGTCAGTTGGGCCCGGGAGAGCGCAGCTGGCAGGTCGAAGGGATTGGCGGCGATTCGGTGCCTGTGATCTGCGATCTGTCACGCGTCAAGAAGGCCTATACCATCAACGACGCGGAGGCGTTTCGCACCTGTCGCGAGCTCCTCGCGAAGGAAGGCATCATCGCGGGCACCTCCACCGGGACCCTGCTCGCCGCGACCCTGCGCTACTGCCGCGAGCAGACGCGCCCGAAACGTGTGGTCACCTTCGTCTGCGACAGTGGCAACAAATATCTCTCCAAGGTCTACAACGACTACTGGATGATCGACCAGGGATTTCTCGAGCGCGAGCGCTATGGAGATTTGCGCGATCTCATCGCACGCCGCCATTGGGAGCGCGCCGCCGTGACGGTGGACGCCAGCGAGCCGGTACTTGCCGCCTACCGGCGCATGAAGCTCTACGATGTGTCGCAGTTGCCGGTGATGCGCGACGGCAGCATCGTCGGCATCGTCGACGAGGAGGACATTCTGCTCAACGTATTCGCGAACGCCGAGCACTTCAATGAACCGGTGACCAAAGCGATGGTGAGCCGGCTCATCACCGTGCCGGCGGACGCGCCGGTCTCGAGCCTGATGGACATCTTCAACCGCGGCATGGTCGCGATCGTCGTGGACGGCTCGGAATTCCTGGGGCTCGTCACGCGCATCGATCTGCTGAACTGGCTGCGCCGCCGGCTGTAGGCGTATGAGTGACAAGAATTCCGAGCACGCCTTTGCTACCCGCGTCGTCCATGGTGGTCAGCACCCGGATCCGCTGACGGGCGCGGTCATGCCACCCATCTATGCAACCTCGACGTATGTGCAGTCGAGCCCGGGCGTGCACAAAGGCTACGAGTACTCGCGCACCGCGAATCCGACCCGCGACGCCCTGCAGGCTGCGATCACCAATCTCGAGGGCGGCCATGCAGGGTTCGCCTTCGCCTCCGGCATGGCCGCCACGGCGACGATACTGGAGCTCCTTGATGCGGGCTCGCACATCGTCGCAATGCATGATCTCTACGGCGGCAGCTATCGCATCCTGGAAAACGTGCGCAAGCGCTCGGCCGGGCACGAAGTCACATTCGCCGATCTGACTGATGCGTCGGCGCTGGAGCGGGCGATCCGGCCGAACACCCGCCTGCTGTGGGTGGAGACACCCACTAATCCGCTGTTGAAGATCGTTGATCTGCGCGCGGTTGCGCACATCGCGCGGCGCCATCACCTGCTGAGCGTGTGCGACAACACTTTCGCAACGCCTTTCATCCAGCGCCCGCTCGAGCACGGCTTCGACATCGTCGTGCACTCGACCACCAAGTATCTGAACGGCCATTCCGACGCCGTCGGCGGCGCCGCTGTCGTGCGCGAGGACGCGGAGCTGAAGGAGCGCCTCGGATACCTGCAGAACGCGCTGGGCGGGATTTCAAGCCCGTTCGATTCCTTTCTCACGCTGCGCGGCATCAAGACGCTCGCTCTGCGGATGCAGCGTCACTGCCAGAGTGGGCTGGCGGTGGCTCAGTACCTCGAGAGCCACGCAAAGGTCGAACGCGTGTACTACCCGGGACTTGAGAGCCATCCGCAGCACGCGCTCGCGAAGCAGCAGATGCATGGCCGCTATGGCGGCATCGTCACCGCTGTGCTGCGCGGCGACATCGACTCTACCCGCAAGGTCCTGGAGCGCTGCCGGCTATTTTCACTTGCGGAGAGTCTGGGTGGCGTTGAGAGTCTGATCGAGCAGCCGGCCCTCATGACGCATGCCTCGTTGCCGGCTCCGATGCGCGCGTCTTTGGGAATCAGCGACACTCTGGTGCGGCTGTCGGTCGGCATAGAAGACCCG
>Ga0302326_10022258_pt1 | contig 12967 bp, 9 predicted proteins | sample Palsa_T0_3_FD_202264 | JGI IMG/M metagenome (GOLD analysis project Ga0302326, IMG submission 202264) | Peat permafrost microbial communities from Stordalen Mire near Abisko, Sweden - Palsa_T0_3 | ecosystem: Environmental > Terrestrial > Soil > Palsa > Peat permafrost | place: Sweden: Abisko... | reverse complement strand
AGGTGCGCGTCTTGCCTGTCTTTCGATAACAGTCGATCCGTTCCTCCAGCGCTGCGTTGTACAACTCGCGCTGTGCCGCGCACAGCCTCTCCAATGCACGGTGCTGGCTCTTGAGCGGCAGCAAACGGTAACGGTAGGTCAAGATCATGGGTTATTTTCGCACAAGAAAGTCGAGTATATAAATCCCATTGAATGCATTGACCCTCAAGGTCACTGCGCGGTGACCGGCGGATCTGCTGCCTCCCAGCCGCCGCCCAGAGCGCGATACAGGCGTACCAGATCCACCGCAAGCGCCGTAGTACTGTCGATCAGCAACTCCTGGTTCTGCTGCAAGCTGCGCTCAGCGTCCAGTACCTCGATGAAAGTCGCCAGCCCGCTCTCATAGCGCTGCCGCTGCAGGTTCAGCACGTCGCGATCCTGCAGCACCGTGGCATCCAGCCAGGCACGTCGCTGCTGATCGGCGGCGTACGATGCCAATGCGTTCTCGACTTCGTGTAGAGCGCCGAGCACCGTGCGCTGATAACCCAGGGCCGCCTGCTGCGCCCGGACATCGTACAGACGCACCGTCTTCCAGCGGCCGCGATCGAACACCGGCAGCTGCAGCGTCGGTCCGATCGAACCAAACCGGCTGGCCCATTGGAGCAGCTCGCCGGCGGTCTCGGATTGAAAGCCGCCCATCGCCGACAGCGTCAGCCGGGGATACAGATCAGCCACCGCGATGCCGCTCTGCGCGATTGCCACGTGCAGATTGGCCTCGGCTTCGCGCACATCGGGACGGCGCCGCGCCAGCTCGGCGGGCAAGCCGATCGGCACCAGATCAGGCAGTGGCGGCACCGGGGCGGCGCTGTCCAATTCGGCGCGCAACGCCTCGGGTTCACGACCGAGCAGCAGGCTAAGCTGGTCGATGTTTTGCGTAACCTGCAGTTCGAAGGCCGGCACCTCGGCGCGCGTCGCACTCGATTGTGCGCTCGCATTGCTGACGTCGACATCGGTGCTCATGCCGGCATCGCGGCGTTGTTGCGTCAGTTGCTGCAGCTCGTCGATGGTCGCGAGATTGTCGCGCGCGATCAGCAGGTGCGACTGTGCACCGCGCAGCTGGATGTAGTTCAGCGCCACATCGGCCAGCACCGACACCAGCACCGCGCGCCGATCCTCGATCGACACCTGAACGCCGGCGTCGGCGGCTTCCACTGCGCGCCGTACCCGCCCGAACAGATCGATTTCCCACGATGCGTCGGCGCTGAGCTGATATTGGTTGTAGGGGTTGGGGATGCTGAGGCCAGCGCCGCCCGGCAACCGCAGGTTGCCGACTGAATTAAACAGCGCCCCGGTGGGCGTGGTGTCACTCAGTCGCTGGCGGCTGAAGGCAGCCTCGGCCGACAGCGTCGGCCAGTAACCGGCCGCCGTGACATCGCGCTGAGCGCGTGCCTCCTGAATGCGCAGCACCGCGACGCGCAGATCCAGGTTCGACTCCAGGCTGCGCTGTGCCAACGATGTCAACAACGGATCGTTGAACGCAGCCCACCACGCCGGCTGCTGCGCCGATTGTTCGGTGACTACACTCATCGGCTGCGGTTCGCTCGGCGAGGACATCGCGCGCGCCGACCAGTGCGCCGGCGCCTGCGGCGTGGGCGGCACGAACTGCGGTCCGACCGTACAGCCGGCGCACAGCCCCAGCAGTGCCGCCGCGCACCGTCGGCATGAACGGGAAACGCGATGCTGGCGGCCGCGCATCATGGTCATTGCATGCGATGACGGAACATCCACGAGGCCCCGGACAGGGTCAGCGCCGCGAGCAGGCCGAGCGGCCACAGATCGGGCAGCAGCAGATCGAGCCCGGTTCCCTCCAGATATACGCGCCGTGTGATATCGATCGCGTAGCGCAGTGGATTGATGGCGGTCAGGTACTGCAGCCATTCGGGCATGCTGCTGAGCGGTGTGGTCAGGCCCGACAGCAGTGAGAACGGCATGATCAGCAGCATCGAGTACAGCATCGCCTGCTGCATCGTCGCCGCGACGGACGACAGCAGAAGGCCGATACCCACCGCCGCCAGCAGGAACAGCATCAGCCCGGCATACAGCGTCAGGTACGAGCCTGCAAACGGAATGCGAAACCAGAGCTGCGCGACCAGCAGTACACCGGTGGCCTGGATAGTTCCGACCAGCATCGATGGCAGCGCCTTGCCGGCCATGATTTCGTACGGCCGGAATGGCGTCACCAGCAACTGGTCGAAGGTGCCCTGCTCGCGCTCGCGTGCCACCGACATCGCAGTCAACATCATGGTCTGGATCAGCGTCAGCGTGCCGATCATGCCCGGGATCATGAACCAGCGGGTCTCGAGATTGGGGTTGTACCAGGCGCGCGTGACCAGCTGTACTGGCGGCGGTGTCCAGCCATGATCCCCGCCCCAGGCGGCGTTGAACTGCTCGACCACGCTGCCGACGTAACCGATGGCGGTGCCAGCGGTATTGGAATTGCGCCCGTCAGCAATCACCTGCAGATCGGCGCCGCGGCCGGACAACAGCTGGCGCTCGAAGTCCTGATTGATCTGTAACACCAGCAGAGCACGGCGGGCGTCGATATAGGTTGCGATATCGCTCGTACGCTGCAGATCCGCGACGCGCTCGAACACGCCCGAACCATCGACAGCGGCCAGCAGCTGGCGCGAGGCGGCACTGTGGTCCTGATCCAGGGCCGCGTAGGTGACATGGTTCAGGTCGTAGGTGGCGGCATAGCCAAAGATCAGGGCCTGCACCACGGGCGGAATCAACAGACTCAGCCGACTGCGCTTGTCCTTGAGCACCGCGAGCAGCTCCTTGCGCGTCAGGGCCAGGATGCGCAGCAGCGAGTCGAGCATTGGCGTCACTCCAGGGTCTTGCGCATGGCGAGGCGGCTGCCCAGGGCCAGCGCTGCCGCCATCGCCGCCAGCGCCAGCGTATTCGGCACGATCACCGACCAGACATCGCCAGCGAGAAATACCGTCTGGAGCAAGGCCACGTAGTAACGCGCCGGCAACGCGTAGCTGATGGCCTGTACCACGATCGGGGTGCTGCGCAGATCGAACAGAAAACCGGACAGCATGAAGGCCGGCATGAACGTTACCAGCATGGTGAGCTGGCTGGCCACCAGCTGGTTCTTCACCCAGGATGAGATCAAGAGGCCAATGCCAAGCGCGACCAGCACGTACAGCGTCGATGCGCTCAGCAGCACCCACAGTGCGCCGCGCAACGGCACGTGAAACAGGAACCTGGCGGACAGCACGCACAACGAAAAGCCGATCAGGGCGAGCAGGAAATACGGCAGCGTCTTGCCGAGCAGGATCTCATCGCTGCGCACCGGCGTGACCAGCAGCGCCTCCAGAGTGCCGCGCTCCCATTCGCGCGCCATCACCATGGCCGTGAGCAGACCGCCGATCAGCGTCATGACCAGCACCACCAGCCCCGGCACCAGGAAGTAACTGCTGTTATCGGCCTCATTGAACCACAGCCGCGTCTGCACGCTTACTGGCACGACCGCGGCCTGCTGTCCTTGCGCCGCCTGGCGCGCCGACCAGGCGCCGAGCGCGCCCTGCACATAGCCCTGGATGATCCGCGCCCGATTGGCATCCCCGCCGTGCACGATCAGCTGCACCTGGGCATCGCCGGCGCCGACGTGCCGGGAGAAGTCAGCGGGAATGCGCACGATGCCGTCGACCGCATGCGCGAGCAGCAGCTCCTGCGCCGGCGCCATGACCCGCAGCAGCCGCGGCTTGAAATACGGCGACAGCTGCAAACTTGCGACCAGCTCCATCGCCTCGGCCGTCGGCTGCTCCACCACCACCGCGATCGGTACGTTTTTTACGTCGAGCGACAACCCGTAGCCAAACAGCAAAATCAGGATCAACGGCAGAATCACGCCGATTGCGATGCTGGAAGGGTCGCGCAGCACCTGGTGGGTTTCCTTCCACACCAGCGCGCGAATGCGGCGCAGCTTCGCGTGTGCCAGCGATCGCATGTGATGCGGTACCGTCACGCGGTCGCTGGCGCGACGCTGTCGGCGGCAGCCTGGGCTGCCCGCGCCTGCTCGACCACGGCAATGAAGGCATCCTCCATGCTCGGTTCGGGCCGGGCCTCGGTCCTGGCGCGTTGGCGCACTTCTGCCGGCGATCCCTGCGACAGCACCTGGCCGGAGTCCATGATTGCGATGTGATCGCAGTACTCGGCCTCCTGCATGAAGTGCGTGGTGACGATGATGGTCACGCCCTGATCCGCCAGCGCCGTGATGCGGCGCCAGAACGCGCGCCGCGCCAGAGGATCGGCCCCGCTGGTGGGTTCATCGAGGAACAGGATCTCCGGTTCGTGCAGCAGTGCGGCCGCCATCGCCAGTCGTTGCTTGTAGCCGCCTGGCAGTTGCGAGCTGGGGGTGCGCAGGTGTTCGCCGAGTTCGAACTGCTGCGTCGCCCAGGCGATCCGGGCGCGCTTGCGCTCGCCGCGCAGGCCGTAGGCGCTGGCGAAGAAGTCAAGATTCTCCAGCACGCTCAGTGGACCGTAGAGCGCGAACTTCTGCGCCACATATCCCAACCGCGCCCGGGCCGAGGCCGACGCGCTGCGTACGTCGGCGCCGGCGACGCGCAACTGGCCTGCGGTCGGTACCAGCAGTCCGCACAGCATGCGGAAGGTGGTGGTCTTGCCGGCGCCATTGGGACCGAGCAGGCCGAAAATCTCGCCGCGCCGAACCTCGAAGCTGATGTGATCGACCGCGGTAAAGGAGCCGAACTTCTTCAGCAGCCGCTGCACCTGCACCACCGCGTCGCCGGCCCGCCCGGCGACTGGAGAGGCAACGGAAATCGGCGGCAGACGCTCGCGCTCGACGGCGCTGCTCAGCAGCATCATGAATCCGTCCTCGAACCGCGGCGGCACCGCCTCGACCGACAGCCCCTGCAGCGCGTGCTCGATCACAGCTGGGTTCGCGGCGGCGGCGCGAACGAAGCGCACGCGCCCGCCATCAGGCACGGCATCGACCATATCCGACTCATCCAGCAGCCGCGCCTGCAACGCGCGCGCGGAGTGCTGCGCCGGCGGGGTGGCCACGAAGGAGTGCCCCGCGGCCAGGGCAGCCACCTGCTGTGGCGATCCCTGCGACAGCACTTTGCCCTGATGCAGCAGGATCACGCGGCTGCAGCGCTCGGCCTCATCCAGATAGGCGGTGCTCAGCAGCACCGTCAGCCCCTGGTCGGCGACCAGCCGGCGCACGATGTCCCACAGCTCACGACGCGATATCGGATCGACACCGACCGTGGGCTCATCCAGCAGCAGCAGTTCGGGCGATCGCACCAGGGTGCAGGCCAGGCCAAGCTTCTGTTTCATACCACCGGACAGCTGGCCCGCGAGGCGCGAGCGGAACGGACCGAGCGCGGTCATGTCGAACAGCTCCGGGTAGCGCTGCGCACGGTCGGCCGCGCTCACGCCGTGCAGATCGGCGTACAGATCCAGGTTTTCCTGCACGCTCAGATCCTCGTACAGACCAAAGCGTTGCGGCATGTAGCTGATTCGATCCTGCACCTGCTGCGGATCGCTGGCGATATCGATGCCGAGCACGCTGAGCGATCCGGCATCGACGTGCAGCAGGCCCGCCGCCATGCGCATCAGCGTGGTCTTGCCGGCGCCGTCCGGGCCCACCAGTGCCGTGAGTTCTCCATAGCTCGCCTCGAACGAAACCCCATCCAGCGCCTGCACCGGCGATTCATCTTTGCGCTGGAAGCGCTTATGCAGCTGCTGTGCGACCAGGGCGGGTGCACGAACGTTCATGCGCCGTCACGTCGTAGCGCCAGGTGCACGGTGGCGGGCATTCCAAGACGCAGCTCATCGCCCGGATCGTGCACGAACACGCGGATTTCATACACCAGGCTGGAACGCAGCTCCGTGGTCTCTACCGACTTGGGTGTGAATTCCGCAACCGGCGAGATGAAGCCGACCCAGCCGGAAAAACTCCGACCGCGGAAAGCATCGACCGTCACCGCAGCGCTCATGCCCTCGTGCACCGAACCCAGGTCCGGCTCGCCCACATAGGCGCGCACCCATTTCGGATCGATGATAGCCAGCGTAAAGGCCGTCTTCTGCGGAGACGAGATCTCACCCGGCTCGACGATGCGTGAGCGCACCACGGCATCGAGTGGCGCCAGCAGATTGGCGTCCTTCAGCTGCTGCTGCAGCAGCGCCAGCTGCGCCTGATCGGCCCGCAGCTGGGCGTCACCCTGCCCGACGTCTTCCTTGCGCGGACCGGCGAGCTGCAGCGCCAGCGCCTTGTGATTCACCGCAAGCTTTGCGTCGGCATTATCGAGCGCGGCTTTGGCCGCATCCATGTCCTGGCGACTGACCGCCCGACCGGAAGAACTGTCGGACAACGTGCGCAGCCGTTCATATTGCGCCCGCGCATTGGCGGCATCGGCGGCCGCGGCGTCCACATTGGCGCGGGCCTGCGCGATTTCCTCCGGTCGGTTGCCGTGGTGAAGGCGATCGACCACCTGCTGCTGGGCGGCCACATCGGCTTCGGCCTTGGCCGCCTGCGGCGCGAGCCGGCTGGTCTCGAGCTGCGCCAGCAACTGTCCCTGCTTGACGTGATCGCCCTCCTGCACCAGCACCGCCGCAATGCGTTCGCTGCCGTTGAACGGCAGCTCCACCTGGCGCAGATCCACGTTGCCGTACAGGCTGAGTTCAGTGCGCGCGCGCTGGCGGCCCATGAACCACCACAGCGCCGCCACGATGACGATGACAACGACGATTCCGCCAGCGAGAAAAACGGCCAGTCGCGTCATCTTGGGCATGCGGTCACCTGCTTGCAGCGCAGTTAAGAGCAGACCCGCCGCTTAAGTCAACCGCCGCGGCAGCCCGTGGAGCCAGGGTAGTGAATGCGTGAGCGAGCTAATCGGTGTGCTGCCCAATCAGGCGCCCGTGTGGTACCGAAGGCTGCAATCGGTCGTAGGAATCGCGGCAAATCCCGCGGTTGTCGTTAATCGTCAAGCATGGCTGGGCTCTGTGCACGGCTCTATGGGCTGGAGTTCCACGCGCCGGTCAAGCATGTCGCTCGCATCGTCTCGCCCAGTGCCAATCAGATTTTCGCGTGATCCCACTCCCGCGGCCAGGATCCGCTTTACCAGCACTGCCTGATCGGTTTCGAGGCGCGATTGGATGTATTCTGCTCGCAGCAGCGACAATCGATCATTCAGGGCGGCCGTCCCCGACGGACTGGTATGGCCGGTAACCTGAAGACAGACCTGGTCGGCTACCGCTCTGGTCGCGATTTGGCGGATCCACATGTCATAACTGCCGCTAAAGCTGCTATCGCTCACGAGTCTGACGGAACCGGGCCGGAATAAGAATTTGACCGCCAGCCGCTTCCTGAGCAGTCCATAGTCTACGAGATCGCCAAATGCAGCTGCGGCCTCGCTGGTACGGCCCAGCTTTGTCAGCGCAAGGTAAACGCCGTTGTAAACGCGCAGTTGTTCGCCTGCCGGGCTCTTGCGGGCGGTCTTGTACAAATCGAGCGCCTCGGCGTAGTGCCCCTCCTGATAGGCATTGCCTGCCTCGCTCACCAAAGCAGCTGCAAGCAAGCCATCCAGATATTCTGGTCTGATCGGATCGCCTACATTGCTACCTTTGCAGGTAGCAATGTAGGCCTGAATGCTCGGATCTTCCGTCCAGATTGGACTGTCGCCGAAGGCAGCGACGGGAGTCGCGTCCACGTCCTGCATTCGGGCTCTTGCGACCGACTTCGCGACGATTTTTCCGGTCTTGAGATCTCCCATAACGAGGCAAAACCAGTATGACTCCCTCTGTCCAACGGATTTTAATTCAGCGTTAATGGGAGTGAATGTGCCGATTAAGAAGCGCGGCTGCCGCGCGAGACTCTGCGATGTAATGGGCTGAACCGCGTATTGTGGGAAGTCCTTCTTCATGAGGCCCACAATGCGAGCCTGAATGCTCTGGGTCGCGCTGGATTGATAGCCGGTAATCCCATCGACCAGCGGATCGATCACCACCATCGCAGGCACCGCCTCAGGCGCTGGCGCGGCTGTCAGCACCGCGTGTGTGGCATTGGTAACCGCCTCATCGAAGGACAGGATTGGTGGCGGTGGGGGCTGCAGAGTGACCGTTGGCGGCGTAACGGCGGCCCGCGGCGCGGGTGGCTTGGCTCTGTCCGCATCCAGCGCGGTGTGTGGCTGCGGCAGATCCTTATCGCAGCCGGCGATTAGCCCGCACAGCAATGCACTATTGACAGTTCTGCGCGAGATAGGCGCGATTCTTGGCATGGACCGTCTCTCCAAGCTGGGCTTCGAGCGCTGATTTCGGCGTCTGATGAAAGCTGACGGAACAGCTTGCCGTGACTGATCCGCATCGAATTGAACTTTGCCCGCCTCGCCGCCGATTCTAACGCGATGAATGCCCGGTTTTGGAAGCTCAGCGCATACGGGAAACTTGCGGTAGAGTTGAACGCCCGAGCCGGCAGGGATGCTCGGGGGACTGAACGACCGGGGAAGATCTCAAACGCGGCACACGGCTTGGCCATCGTGTTGCATTGCAGCAGACCATGATCACGAGTGGCACCTACCCAAGACTCGGGCAGCCCGCAGGCCGCAGCTTTGCGCGCCTGCGCGTCGCATTGCTCGCCGCTGTGCTAGCGCTGCTGGTGCCGGACGTGGGTCTGGCTCAATCGGCGCAGCTGCTGCTGACGTATCAGAAATTCGAACAGGCCCGGGAGGCCAATGATTTCACGGCCGCCGAAGCCTATGGGCGCAGCGCGCTGGCGCTGGCCAGGAGCAGCCCCGGCACCGATCCACATGAACTCGTAGATCTGCTGCGCAGCCTGGGCGACGTGTCGGCAAAGGCCGGTGATGATCAGCAGGCGCTGCAGTGCTATCGAGACGCACTGAAGATGCAGGAGTCCGAGCTCGGCTCCGATCACCCGGATCTGGTGCCGCTGCTGACGCAGCTGGCGAACCTGCAGATAAAGGACCGGCACTACACCGATGCCGAGGCGGTGCTGCAACGGGTACTGAAAATTGAACGTGCTGCCTACGGCGATCGGCATGAGAACGTACTGGCAACGCTGCAGCAGCTGCGTGATGTGTATCGCGCCGCCGCCGACACCGACGCACTGGCACGCACCGAGCAGCAGATCGAACAATTCGGCTCGACGTCAAAAGACCTGACCGTCGGGCCCGCCCCTGCGAGCCCCATAGCGGCCAGAGATCGCCGCTACAAGCTGAATCAGGGCTACGCCACGGTGCGCGTGTTCTATGGCACCGATCGCAAGACCACCGGATCGCCCAAACCCGCTGAATTTTACGGCATCGAGCGCGGCGATCTTCAATACGGCTATCTGGACGTCACCATTCCTGCGGTGCATCAGGAGGCCGAATTGGAAACGCGCTCACGCTGGGACGTGGTTTCCTATTTCGTGGGCCCTGCCGGACTGAAGAGCCGCTATGTGCTGCTGGATTCGGTCACGCCGCAGACCAGGGACGGGTTCCTGAGCGCACTACGACAGCAGATCAAGCAGGCGCCTTCGAAGGACGTATTCATCTTCGTGCACGGATTCAACTCCACCTTTGAAGATGCCGCCAGGCGATGTGCGCAGCTGGCCTACGATCTGGACTTCGACGGCACGCCGATGATGTACAGCTGGGCGTCCGCCGGCAGCGCCACCGCTTACATCAAGGATGAGGCGACGGTCACGTCCAGTGGCCGGAAAATGGCGCAAATGCTGGATGACGTGGTGGCTCAATCCGGCGCCGAGCGCATCCATTTGATAGCCCACAGCATGGGTAATCGTGCGCTGATCGAGGCTCTGCAGACCTATCTGGCGGCACGTGACGCCAGGAAACGCCAGCACATCTTCGACCAGATCGTCTTCACGGCACCCGATGTCGATCGGGAATACTTCGTCGGGGCCATTCAATCGCTGACCGGCTCCGCTACGCGCGTCACCCTGTATGCTTCGAACTCGGATCTGGCGCTTCAATCCTCGCAGATTCTGCACGACGCGCCGCGAGCGGGATTGGCGGGCGCCAACATCATCTCACTGCCTTACGTCGACACCATCGATATGTCGGCGGTACCGGCCGACAGTCTCGGCCACAACTATTTTGCCGCCAGCAGCGGTGCGATCTACGACCTGTTCCGCTTGTTCTGGCGCGGCGACCCGCCGCCGAAACGCTGCGGCATGAGCGACCAGAAGGTCGGCGGGGCGCTCAGCGTCTGGCTGTTCAATGTGGACATCTGCAAGGGCAATGACCTGCTGGAAGCCGGGGTGCTGTTCAAGCGGCTCGGCGATCGTGCGCAGGGGCAGGTCCAGGCCTACATTTCGACCTTGACCGATCCGACGCAGAAGCAGCAATGGTCGCTGATTCTGAAGCGACTCAACGTTCTGCTGGCGCCCGAGTCTCAGGCGTCGTCGCCGGCGACGGCCACGGCCACTGCAGGGGCGGCGGCGAAATGAAACTGGCGTTGGCGCGTCCTCTGGTCGGCGTGCTGGCCCTGTCCTTGTTGCCGCTGGATGCGGCCTACGCGGGCTCGAACGATCCCGATATACACGCCTACGTCAACGACACCTGCATCATCGCCGATGAGCCCTTTCTGCTGCCCCCGGCACAGCCCGGCGACCCCACCGATCAGACCACCACCCGCTTCCTGCCGCTGCTGGGTCTGGTGGTTGGCAAGCTCACCGAAATGCTCATCACTCACATGGTGAATGCCTCCTCCGGGCACATCAAGACCGGTGCCATCCGCAAGGACACGCACTATGCGATGTCGAAGGAGATGAATCTCTACCGGGCGGAGTTTCAGCCCGAACCGGTGCTGCGCCTGAATGCCAAGCTCGGCTGCATGACCGTTGTCGCGGCGAAATTCAAACCCGAGTCCACCGAGTGCAGCGCGGACTATGTGCCAAAACTGCTGACCCACGAGACGATGAAACTGCCGGAAAGCGAGTGGAAGAGCTCCAGAACCGACGACTCGATCGAGAACCAGCTGCGGCGCGCCAACATTTGCGTGGATGGCAAGGCTCGCGCCGTATACGAGGCGCGCTTCGAATTCTCCGAGGACGGTACCGCTTATCGCCTGAAGAGCGCCGGCTATCGCATTGATTCGCTGCTCAGCACCCAGGATAAGGGTGCCACTCGCAGCACGTTTTATACGCTGGAGATTTCGCAGCCCAGCACGTCCGAGCAACGTGAGACCTTGTCCACGGCCTGGGTACGACTGGGCACGGTGAGCGCCGGCGCACATGGCACAGGCTCGGCCGGCGACTCGCCGCCGTGGTTGAAGGTGCCGGCTCTGACGACCGAAGCACGACGAGCCTACGAGCAGAAGACCAACGTGCATCAACAGGTCATGGGCGAGATCGACGCCCTCAAGCGCGCACTGACGCGCAATCAGCGAGAGTTGGCGGCCCTGGATCAGCGCGTTGCAGCGGCGAGCGGCGACGTGGCCGCGGGCTTGGGCCAGGAACGCACCAGGGTCGCGGTACAGATCCAGACGCAGCAGGCGGAACTTGAAGCCACCAACGCCGAATACCAGGATCTGCCGCACACACCGCTAGAATTCATGCCGGTGACGATCGCTGTCGGCGTGACCGAGAGCGAGTCGGAGAAGAGCGCGCTGCTGGCGCTGGCCGGCGTAATCGACAGCACCGCCGGCCAACTCGCGTCCGCCGGCGCCACGGCAAGCGCCGGGCTGTTCTCAAAGTCGCTCGACCTGGGAGACCACGCCATGCCGCCGGATCCGGCGGCCGAGCTGGCGAGCACGCGGGCGCGATATTTCGATGCCCTGGTTGCGGTCAAAACGGGCGGCGCGACCGCTTCGGGCGCGGACGCCGAGCGCAATCTTGCCGCTGCCAGAATGAAATACAACGACGCCCGGCGCGCGCTCGGGCTGGAGCTCGTCGAATGACGTCTATCAATCAGCTTGGCGATTACGATCGCCGGCGCAATCGCCAGCCGCGCTGCCGGCATCTGGGCGCGGTGGTGATGGCCGCGTGGCCGCTCCTAGTTCACGGTGCCGACGCCGTGGTGTCGGACACACAGATCGAGCAGGCGCTGCAAGCACCGCCGGCGACTCCCGCGCCCGCCGCGATCGGGATGACGCGCGGCCTGCGGGTGCAGGCGCGTACCGAAACCAGTACAGCCAAGCAGATGATCGACCTGAATATCCCGTTTGAATTCAATTCCAGCGAATTGCAGCCGCAGGCCACGGCGCAGCTCCGGCAACTGCGCTCGGCGCTGACGTCGCCGGCACTGAGCAAGGATCGCTTCATGGTCGCCGGACACACCGACGCCAAAGGCAGTGCGCAATACAACCAGCAACTCTCGAAGCGGCGCGCCGAGGCGGTCAGGCGTTATCTGGTGGACAATGGTGTCGAGCCGGAGCGACTGCAGGCCGTGGGCTACGGCGCCGATCATCTGGCGCAACCCGATCACCCCGAGGATGCGGCCAATCGAAGAGTGGAAATCCGCAATCTGGGTGAAATGCCTTAGCCGCGACGCTAACCGGCGGGCGTCGCACGACGCGCAATTCGCGCCAGCTCAATCGCCGGAACCTCAGGCAGCACCCGCCCGTCGTCTTTTGGGGTACCAAGCCGCGTGCAGACCGGCACCACTCCGGCCCAAATCGGCAGCGAATAGTCCACGTCGTCGTCCAGCGGCGGACCGCTGCGGATCTTGGCCGACACCTCCGCCAGCGGCAGCGCCAGTACGCTGGTTTGTTTGAGTTCCAGTTCATTGGGCCAGCGCACCTCATTCCAGCGTCCCGGCACCACGTGATCGGTAATCGATTGCAGGGCGTGCATCTTTTCGTCCTTGTCATCCACCAGACGCGCACTGCCGATCATCACCACCGACCGATAGTTGAGCGAATGATGAAAGGCCGAGCGCGCGAGCACCAGCCCGTCCAGCAGCGTGACGGTGATGCACAGCTGTACGCCCTGGGCCAG
>Ga0302326_10022257_pt1 | contig 12968 bp, 10 predicted proteins | sample Palsa_T0_3_FD_202264 | JGI IMG/M metagenome (GOLD analysis project Ga0302326, IMG submission 202264) | Peat permafrost microbial communities from Stordalen Mire near Abisko, Sweden - Palsa_T0_3 | ecosystem: Environmental > Terrestrial > Soil > Palsa > Peat permafrost | place: Sweden: Abisko... | reverse complement strand
CCAGACTTAAAACTGATGCCAAAAGTTAAAACTTAAGACCGACGACAAAACTTAAAGCTGATGACCACTTCACTCCGGGCGATCGATCTGCGCTTTCTGCAGCGTGTCGGAGTAATCCACGTAGACGGACTTCCACTCCGTGTAAAAGTCGATTGCGCCGATGCCGCCTTCGCGATGGCCGTTGCCTGTCGCTTTCGTGCCACCGAAGGGCAAGTGAACTTCGGCGCCGATGGTTGGAGCGTTGATGTAGGTGATGCCGGCCTCCAGATCGCGGACGGCCGCAAAGGCCTTGTTCACATCTTTCGTATAGAGCGAAGACGAGAGGCCGTACTCGATGTTGTTCGCGATTTCGATAGCATCCTCCAGATCGTCGCAAAGGATGATCGAAACCACTGGGCCGAAAATTTCCTCCTGGGCGATGCGCATCCTGGGATTGACTTCGGTGAAAACGGTGGGCTCGAGGAACCAGCCATGCTGGAATACGCCTTGGTCGAGGCGGTTGCCTCCGGTCGCGAGCTTCGCGCCCTCGGATTTGCCGATCTCGATGTAACTCATATCGGTCTTCAGCTGATTTTCGTTGACGGCGGGACCCATCTCGACCGTTTCATCGAGGCCGTTACCGACTTTGATCTTCTTGGCGCGGGCGACGAAGCTTTCGACGAATTTTCGATAAACACCCTTCTGCACGATGATGCGGCTGGTCGCGGTGCAGCGTTGTCCGGTGGTGCCAAAGGCGCCCCAGAGGCCGCCTTCGATGGCGAGGTCTAAGTTCGCGTCGTCGAGCACGATCATTGGATTCTTGCCGCCGAGTTCGAGTGAGCAGGGTTTGAAACTCTTGGCGGCCGTCGTGCCGATGTTCCTGCCGACCGCCGACGAACCGGTGAAAGAGACGGCGCGCACTGCTGGATGCTCGGTCAGTGGTGCGCCTGCTTCGGGGCCATAACCGGCGACGACGTTGATCACGCCCTTGGGGATGCCGGCATCGGTCAGCGCCTGCACCAGATTGAAAGTGGAGAGCGGAGTGTCTTGTGCGGGCTTGATTACGCAGGTGTTGCCGCAGACGATGGCGGGCAGGAGTTTCCAGGAAGAGATGGCCATGGGGAAATTCCAGGGCGTGATCATGCCGCAGACGCCGATGGGCTGGCGTACGGCCATGGCGAACTTGTTGGGCAGCTCCGAAGGCACGGTGGGACCGAAGAGGCGGCGGCCTTCGCCGGCGTTATAGTAGGCAGCGTCGATGGCTTCCTGGACATCACCGCGAGTTTCTTTTAGCACTTTGCCCATTTCTCGCGTCATGTCGCGGGCGTGATCTTCCTTGCGCTGGATCAGGATTTCGGCGGCACGGAAAACCATCTCGGCGCGGCGGGGCGCGGGCACGAGGCGCCATTTGGCGAACGCGCGCTTGCCCGCGTCCACGGCGTCGTCGACGTCAGCTTTATTCGAGCGCTGAAAGATGGCAACGACCTCGCGCGTATCGGCTGGATTGCGGTCTTCGAAAGTCTGCCCGCTGGCGGATTCGACCCATTCGCCGTCGATGAAATTCTTGAAGTACTTTGTCGTGCTGGTGCCGCCGGCAATTACGGGTTTGGTCAGGGTATCGGTCGCCATAGAAACCTCCTGGGAATAGTGCAGGAACTTACATGCTAACAACCGGGGCCGAGAGGAGCAAGGCGGCTGAGGTTGAGGCGGTTTAAAAAAAAACATCCCCCGGCGGCTAAGCAGAGTGATGAAAACGTGGGATTTCGATGCGCAGCCCCTTAAAGAGTGTGCGTGACAACCGGGTCCGTTCGACTTCGCTCAGGCGAGGCTCTCCGGGACTTGCGTTATTTCTCCCACTTTCCGAGCGCTGAAGCGTTGGGCTAAGGCGCGGGTGCCCCTCCGGGGTTGGATTCTTGTACTTCCTTTCCACCGGATGGCTAGAAAACGAAGTTCTCGCGCGCCCCTAAAGGTGCGTCTGATTTCGAAGGACTTACGGTATCGCTGAAGCGATTCCCAGACACGAAACTGGCGACGCCCTGATAGGGTATTGCTCAGCGAAACCCTGATATGAAGCTCGAGTTTTTCGACATTCTGTAAAGCCGGGTTCATTCAATGGCGCGTTTTGGCCGCTTTCCCTGGATCACTTTCGTAACCCCCATCCCCCTGACCCAAGTTTAATACCCATACTCGCGCAGCTATGATGATTAGAGGGTAAGAGATATCCAGTATTCTCAGAACTTCGCAATGAGGTTGGCACGAAACCGTGTCGAATAAGAATAAGCCGGAGATCTACGTTGCATGGAAGACGGTAACGTATCGCAGCGTGATCATGGTGCTGCTCGGCGGGGCGCTGATCCTCTTCGCCGTGATGCATGTTTTATTTCCGAAACTTACAGACTCGACGGTGAAGGCGGCGGGAAGGCTTTCCAATGATTTAATGGAGAAAGTTGCAGGATTCGCGCCTCCGCTCAAGGGCCCCTCGACGGCGGTTTCGCAGCAGGCTCACTTCACTGCGCTCGACGGCACGATTCGCGTAAAGAAGGGCAACAGCAATAGTTGGATCAACGCCAATTACAATGTGCCGCTGGAAAAAGGCGACGTGGTGCAGACGGGCGCTGAAGGCATGGCGAAGATTGTTTTCAACGATGGCACGAACTACACCGTGAAACAGGATTCGCTGATTGTGATCGAAGAGAACTCAGCCAACGATCAGCAACAAACCAACGTGTCGGTGGCCGTCACCACGGGCACGGTCGATCTGACGACGGCGACCTTTGTCGAAGGGTCGAAGTCGCAGGTGGTGGTCGCGGGAGCGAAGGCTTCACTGGCTCCAGATTCTTCGGCCATGGTGCATAACGATCCCAAGGCCGATCAGCATGAAATTTTGCTGAAGAAAGGCAGCGGCGACATCGAGCGCAATGGAGAAAAGGTTCACCTGGCAAACTGGGAAAAGGTGAGTTTCCAGAGCACGTCAACGACCATGGAACGCGCTACCGAAATCGGTCCGCCCACGCCGATTACGCCGGGAAACATGATGCCGGTTTTCATCAACGCCGGGGAGAAAGCAAAGGAAGTGGATTTTGCCTGGACGCCGATGGCGCATGCCGCCGGATACCGGCTGCGCATATCGCACAATCCGTATTTTTCCTCTTTATTGCTGGATCGCAAAGTGGAGACGCCGGAGGTGGTGGTGACCGGCCTGCCGGTTGGCGCTTACTATTGGTCCATCGAATCGTATGACGCGGCGGGCAGGGAGTCGGTGGAAAGCGAAAAGAATCGCTTCACGATCATTGTCAGGACGAAGGAGAAAATAGATCTGGCGTTGGAAGTCAATCCCCTGGTGCAGCTCGGTCACGTCATCGAAATAACCGGCAAGACCGAGGTTGGAGCGCGCGTCATGGTCAACGGCAGGGAAGTGCCGATGGTCAGCGACGATGGTGGCTTCCACTATTTCACCCCGCCCTTGCCAAACGGGGAGAGCCTGATCACGGTGACGGCGCAAAATGCGAAAGGCGGCGTGAATACCCACCAGGAAAAAGTGGTGATTCAGTAAGAAATCGATGGAAGGTCAAGATCCACAATAACGAGTGTTCAGATCGACGGGTACCAATTGGGAAACCTGTTCTCCTGAACATGCAAGTAGAATAGAAGACACCAGCGGAGATCGACTCGCGCGGACACCGAAGAAGGCCCGGGTTCCAGGGGCGGGGCGAATTCCCGGAAGAGAGATTTATTGTTATGTCAAATAACGGTTTTCATAACGGCTCCACGCGCTCGCACAATCTGCGTTCATTGTTCAGTATGTTTTCGAGCGATCTGGCGATTGATCTCGGCACGGCTAACACGCTCGTGTATGCGCGGGGCAAAGGGATAGTGGTCAACGAGCCTTCGATCGTGGCGATCAACAAGAATACGGGCGAGGTGGAAGCAGTCGGCAAGGAGGCCAAGGAGATGCTGGGGCGCACGCCCGGTAATATCGTGGCCATCAAGCCGATGAAAGACGGCGTGATCGCCGACTTCAAGGTCACCGAGAAGATGCTGAACTATTTCATTCAGAAGGCGCATAACCGGAAGATGCTGGTGCATCCGCGGATCGTGATTGGCGTGCCTTCGGAAATCACACAGGTGGAAAAGCGGGCGGTGATGGATTCCGCCTATCGCGCCAAGGCGAGTGAAGTGCATCTGGTGGAGCAGGCGATGGTGGCGGCCATCGGCGCAGGTCTGCCGATTACCGAACCGAGCGGCAACATGGTTGTCGACATCGGCGGGGGCACGACCGACATTGCGGTAATTTCTCTCAGCGGCATTGTGTATTCGCGTTCCGTGCGCATGGCCGGCAACCAGATGGACGAGGCCATCATGAACTACCTCAAACGGAAATATAATTTACTGGTCGGTGAGCGCACAGCTGAGCAGATCAAGATGGAAATTGGCTCCGCCTATCCGCTGGACAAGCCCTTGACGATGGAGATCAAAGGCCGCAATCTGATTGAAGGCGTGCCCAAAACCATCACGGTAGATGACAGCGAGATACGCGAATCGCTGAGTGAATGTGTTTCGACCATCATGAACGCCATCCGCGTGGCGCTCGAACGCACGCCACCGGAACTCTCGGCCGATATCAGCGACCGCGGCATTGTTCTGACGGGCGGCGGGGCTCTGATCAAGAATCTTGATAAGCGCATCCGCGAGGAAACCGGATTGCCGGTTTCGATCGCCGACGATCCGCTGTGCAGCGTGGTGCTCGGCACCGGTAAAATGCTCTCGGACTTCAAGCTGCTGCGGAAGATCTCGATTGAGTAGAGCTGACTGTTCGTGCGCTGTCAGTAACCGATGCTGTTCCATGGTCGAGACGAAGGTAGGGGGCCTTCGACTCCGCTCAGAAAGACGATTTCTCCTGAACTGAAGGTTTCGCGCGAGACGATTCTGGCGGGCTGATTTCGCATGAGGCGACGATCCCAGGATGACGAGCTCCTGGTGAGCGCTGAAAACCGATAGCTGACAACTGAGAGCTGAGAACCGGTGTTATGGACGTCCTCGGACGCTACCGCAATCTGATCGTGCTGGTCGGAGTGTTATTTGTCCAGATCCTTGGCCTGGCCGTGCAGGTCAGGCGGACGACGGACAATGAACCGACTCGGCTCATCCGCATCTGGGCGGTGGGCGCGACGACTCCTCTCGAAAAGGCGCTGGTCTGGGTCAAGACCTCGACCGGCAACGTCTGGCACAACTATTTCTACCTGCGCGGGGTGCGCGCCGAGAACCGCGCCCTTAAAGAGCAGATTGAGCGCATGCGATTGGAGCAGGTGCGCATGAGCCAGGACGCCGATCAAGCTCGGCGTCTGCAGTCGTTGCTGGCATTTAAGGAACAATTTATCTCCCAGACCACGGCGGCGCAGGTCATAGGGGGGAGCGGCAGCGAGCAATCGCGCCTGATCTACATCGACAAAGGTTATAACGACGGTATCAGGCCCGACATGGCGGTCATCACCGCCGACGGCGTCGTAGGCAAGGTGTTGCACGCGGACCCGGCGAACCGCCACGTTGCCCAGGTGCTGTTGATCGACGACCAGAGCAGTGGCGTGGGAGCGATCCTCGACAAAGCGCGGCTGCAAGGCATCCTGCGCGGCACGCCGTCGGGCGAAGTTATGCTCGAAAAAGTGATGAGCGACGAAAGTGTGCCTGCCGGAGAACAGGTGCTTACCAGCGGAGGAGATGGGATTTTCCCCAAGGGCCTGCTGGTGGGCCGGGTCACCAGGGTTACGCCGGGGGGTGATCTTTTTCTTAACATTCGCGTGCGTCCCGCGGCCGATCTCAGCCGCCTGGAAGAAGTGCTGGTGGTAACAAAAATCGATGAAAGGCAGGCCGAGGCCGAGCAGGCGGGTGCGGCCCGCGCCGTGGATATTCTGGCCGAGCGCTTGCCAGGCGTTCCTTCGAAATCAGAAGAGGCCGGTAAGAACGCAGAGGGCGCCGCTGCCGGCCCGGGCACGGCTGAAACGGCCAGTAGTGAAACCAAGGCTGCGGGAACCAAGTCGGTTGGAACAAGACCCGCAGGCTTGCAGACGAATGCACCATCGACTGTGGTACCCGCGAACGCTGGTTCCAACGCTGGCTCTGACGCGAAGAAATCCACTTCCCTGCCTCCACAGGCCTCGACTAGCGGAATCGCGCCACCCGCGCGGCCGAGTTCCGTATCATCTACCCCACCAGTCGGTTCGCCAAGAAGCCCGGCGATCAGTTCAGCGCCTAAATCCGGAATCCTAATGGGAACTTCCTCTGCAAGTCAGGCAACCGCAACTCCTGGTGATGCCGTCAAGATTTCTCCCAAGCCGGTAAAGGCGGCGGTCCAGCCCAAACCGCAACCCGCCGTCGAGGATGGCCCGCACTAAAGTGGCCATCACTTACACATCGGGAGAACAGGTTGAGGTCTATCGTTTTGGCTGGCCGGCGACACTGGCGATTCCACTGGCAGCGGTGGTTCTGCAGGCGTTCGTGCCGATATGGCTGCCCTTCGTTCGGATTTTCGATCTGCCCCTGCTGGTTGTGATCGGGTTCGCGACGGCGCGGCGCAGTCCGTTGGCCGGCCTAATTACGGGCGGTTGCATCGGCATTCTGCAAGACGCGCTGACCCATCAGCCCATAGGACTCTATGGAATTTCGAAGACCGTCGTGGGTTTCGGGGCATCTTCGCTGGGGATCAAGCTCGACGTGGAAAACGCTGGCGCCCGCTTTCTGTTGACGATTTTCTTTTACGTGATGCACGAGGTTGTCTACTTCATGATTGCGCGGGGCATGGTCGGATTGCATATGGCATGGAGTTGGCCGCAAGAGCTCCTGTCGGGTGTGGCGAATGCCTCGCTCGGAGTTTTCATCTTCATGCTGCTCGATCGCGTCAAGCAGCGAACGTAAATCATGGCAGTTCGCCCGATTCGTCGGTAGAGACGGGGCTGCCCTGTCTGGAGTTTGCGGCGGCACCCAATGCCGGGGCTTGAGCTGAGACGCGGCAAGCCACGTCTCTACGGGAAATGTTTTACGATGACATATCCCAGGGAGGCCGCAGCCAGTGTGGCAAAGAAATTCACGGTTTGATTATTGATCCATCCGCGACGTTGCAGGGTTGCGCCGAGAAGGCTGTCGATGAGCATCCCGGCAAATCCGGCAGCCACGGCAATCCAGAGCTGGCTAGGAGCGATTAGCCGTCCGGCGGCAGCGAGCGCCGCGATGACCAGCCCTGCCGCCAAGCCGGCTATATTCCCCGGCAGGGTGATGCCGCCGTCGGTGCCGGCCGGGACGCGCTGCCAAGTCGTAATGAATCGCGCGTCGCAGCCCAAGTATTGACCGATTTCACTGGCCACGGTGTCGGTTGCGGCTTCGGCGAGCGCCGCTACTGAAGCGACCAACCAAGCCCGATTTCCCGTGGCGCCGAAAACCACCGAGCCGAGCGCAGCTACGGAGAGATTGGCGAGGACTTGCCAAGCGTTTCGGCCATCGCGGCGCTCAGCAAGCCCGCGTTCCAGCTTTCTGCGGTATCCCAGGCGAGTCGATACCCAAGTCATGGCAAAGAGTATGGCCAATGCAGCGAAAGTGGCGGGACCCGCGGCTGCGAAAAGCATCAAACAGACGAGACCGCCGGCCAGAGCCCCGGAACGACTGACGCCGCGCACGACCCGTGCCAGCGCAGTGAAGCCAATCGTCACGGCGGCAGCGACGGCCAGCCGCTCCGGTGTTGAGGCCCAGGCGTTTTGGAGGAAAGACGTTAGCATTGGCGAGACTAGCTGTCGGCTGTCAGCTCTCGGCTCTCTGTAGAGTCTCACGTCATTAAACCGAATGGCTGAAGGCCGACCGTTGACCGCTGATTGTGTAGGTTCCGCGATCGACAACACTATATTCGGTGTGACTCGGAGAGTGGCCCCGTCATGTAGTGCTTGGCCTTTGGATTCGCCTCGTAATCTGGTGGAGGCAACCGCGGCTTGCTTAGGCTAAACTTCTGTACGCTGGGGGGAATTCCGGCATCTGAAGTGCAATACGGGACGAGGCAAGCCTCGTCTCTACCTCGTCTCTACTAGGGAGCGCTACCTATGGCGGCATCAGTGTGGTCTGGTTATCTGACGTTCGGATTGATCTCAATGCCGGTGCGTCTGTTTTCGGGCGCGCGCAGCAGCGGCATCTCGTTTAACCAGCTTCACCGCACCGACCACCATCGTGTAAAGCAGCAACTCATTTGCCCTTTGGACAACCAGGTCCTCGAGCGCAGCGATATCGTCAAGGGCTATGAGTATCGCAAGAACGAATACGTCATCATCGATCCGGAGGAGATCAAGAAGATCGAGCCGAAGACGGCGAAAACGATGGAAATCCTCGAATTTGTGAAGTCGAGCGAAGTGGATCCCGTGTACTTCGAGTCGTCTTATTACATGATACCCGAGGAAGCCGGCCGGCGTCCCTACGCGCTTTTGACCAAGGCGCTCGAGGAAAGCGAGTTCGTCGCTATCGCCAAACTTACCATGCACAACCGCGAATACACGGTTTTTCTGCGGCCGCACAAGGGCGGAATGATGCTGCACACCATGTATTACGCCGAGGAGGTGCGCGAGGTCGAATCCTTCGGTGCTCCAGACGTGGAGATTAAAGAGGCCGAACTCAAAGTTGCCCATCAATTGATTGAAGCGCTGGCGGACGAATGGGACCCGGAGAAATATCACGATAGCTTTCAGGAAAATCTGAAAAAGCTGATCGAGACCAAGCTGGAGGGTGGGGAAGTCCAAGCCGTCGAGCAACCGAAGAAGCTGGCCCCGGTGGTGGATCTGATGGCCGCACTCAAAGAAAGCCTGGCGCAGACGAAAAAGCCGGCGGCTTCGGAGAAGGTTGCTGAAATGCCAGCCCAGCGACAAACTAAGGGAAAACGCGGACGCGCGTGAATCCCCGGGACCGACCGGGTTTGAATGCCGGGACGTTGCCCATTTCCCCTCGCCCTCGCGAGCTCTGTGTAGTTTCGCCGTTCGAAACTTTTTCAACGCAGTTTGCAACTTTCAAGTTGAAACGATGAGATCTTAGAGCCTGGAACTTTGAACCTGCTTCGCGGGCAACCGGCGCTGGGCGACCCCCGAGCTGATTTCCCCTCTCGCCCCGGTTCCCGATACAATATCGTTTCCGCGTAACGCTAATTTTTTCCTGGAGTTTGAATGAAGCGGTTTCTCTGTCTGGGGTATGCGCTGTCCCTTTCTATGGTTATGAGTGGGTGTGGCGATACCTTCCGCCCGATTATCATCCCGAATCCTCCCACCTTTCCGAATCCCGCGGCCACCAACACCGTGGTATCGATCAATGACAACGGAGCCTTCATAGCCGGCACCGCCATGGCTATTGATGTCTCCGGCGACTCGGTATCGAGCATCGCTAATACTGACATCCATCCCATCTTTGCGGCGCAACAAAGCGCCAGCGAAATCCTGGTCCTCAATCAGGCGGTGACCGGGCCGGAATTTCCAAATGGGGTGGGCGTGCCCACCAGTTCTTGTCTGGTAACGGTTGCGCAGCTGCCACCGCCCAATCCTCCGCCAGACGTGGTGTTGGACGTGTGTCCTTCGATTACCGAGCTAAATTTCTCAAGTACAAGCATCGGCAGCACCAGCACCATTACTCTGCCAATTTATTCTTCGCCGAATTTTTTAGCGGTTGCGCCGTCGGCCACGACGGCATATGTGACGTTGCCGACTTATCCGCCGAATCCTGATCCCACCCCGCCTCTGGCCATTGTCCCTGTTCCCTCGGTGGGAATAATCAGCATCGGCAGCACGAACAGGGCCCTGGTCGGGACGGTTCCGATCGTAAGTACCCCCGCGGGAAGCACGCCGGTGTTGAGCAATCCGTACGCCCTGGCGGTCACACCCGATAACACCAAGCTTTACGTAGCCAACGACTCTGCTTGCAGTAGTCCCCCGGTGGCGGGAATGTGTTCGGTTAGCGCGTTCAATACGAACAATACCGACTTTTCTTTATCGGCGCGCGGGATCAACGGATCGTTGAGTTCGCCTCCGATCTATTTGTCGGCTCGTTCCGACAGTCAGGCGGTGTATGCGCTCGAGGCAAACGGAACGCTGGCCTACATTAGTATTGTGTCGACCACCGGCCCCGACGTATTAACCGAGGCCGCCATCAGCGTGCCGGGCGCCGTCAAAATGGTCTACAACGGAAATCTCAATCAGCTCTACATTCCCGGAGGCAGCCAGGTCGCAGTGGTGGACGTCTCGCAATCCGTGCCTGCGCTACTCGCCACCATTCCGATCACAGCGGTGCCCGCTGCCAGTCGAAGCGCGTCGGACCCGTGTGCGGCGACGACGGTAAACACTTTGAATACGATCGACGTGACCGCCTTGCCCAATAACATCCAGGCCTACGCTGGAACTTACTATCAGGCCGCGGTCGGAGGTGTAAGTTACATTTGCCCGCAGGTTACAGTAATCGATGCCACGAGTAACTCAATCGGAGGCCCACCTATTGCGATCCCCGGATTTGCTGCCTACGAGCCTTTCTGCGCTAACACGCGCTTCCGCCTGACGATGGCTCCCGGGGGTGACAGCACGCGCGCCTACCTGGCCAGTTGCGATGGCGGGATGGTCAACATTATTGACACCTCCACCAACAGCTACATAGAGAATCAGCCGGTACCGACTGGTGCAGGGAACGGCTCAGGCTCGCAGAATTTGCCGCAGAATCCGGTGTTTCTGCTGGCGGGGCCCTGATCGAAAGATGGCAATTTGGGCGAATCGTAAATCGTAAAGACCGACAATATCGACAGGATGCGGGGTGGTGGAGGAGAAAAAGCAGAAGGATGTTGGGATTTGGAAGTCGCGACGTCTTGCCACTAACTCTTGTATCCGGCGACCGCCGCCTGTTCGGCGGTCGGGCGGCGCAGGTAGCGCAGGGCGACATTCATAAAAATCTTGCCGCTGGACGTATTGAAGCACATCACCAATGCTTCGGTGTCTTCACTGCTTTTGCTGCCTTGTTCTGAAGTGTGGAGCCGCGGGGGGCGAACGTGAAAGTGAAATCCCTGATCGTTGAGCGTGGTCACGGCGTTGCCAATAATCTGGTTGGCGAGTTCACAGACCGCCTCGCGCACCAGTTCTTCGTCCGTCTCGGATACTTCCACGCCGGCCAGACGGCTGGCGAGCAGCAATGCCGCTCCCATATCCACATCGAAAATAATTCGTCCTTCGATCTCGCCCGTCAGGCAAACCTCGGCGGCGATGCCTTTCCGCCGGTAGGCCTCTTCTTCCATGGTCAGGTTTTCGATGAAAATGGAGGACTCCAGCGCTTGCGCCAGAACCGCGTCGGTGGAGTTAATGAAAGGCTGGATCAGGTCCATCCGCATGGCTAGACTCCGGCTCCGGCGCTCTTGGCTACGGTGGCATCGTCGCGCATTACGTACTTGATGACTTCGTAGAGAACTTCCGGTTTCACCGGCTTTTGCACGAAGTGGCGGGCGCCCCGCTGCAGGGCAGCCACGATATTCTCCTGGTAGCCGACGGAGGACACCATCACGATGCGGGCCCCGGGATGGTCGCGCACAATCTTCTCCGCCGCCTCGATGCCTTCCATCTCCGGCATGGTGATATCCATCAGAACGATGTCGGGCGTGAGGCGCTGATATTCTCTGATCGCAGAAACTCCGTCGCCGGCCTCGCCGATGACCTGGCCACCGAAGGTTTCGACCATTCGGGCCAGATTCTTGCGGGCAAACACGGAGTCATCCACGATCAGGTAACGCACTGGCTTTCCGTCTTCGCTCCGAGTAACCGGCAGAAACTTTTCCATGACACTCCTCCACTACTATCACTTAATACGATCCAGGCAACTTCGGGTAGATTACGTTAGTTACCTCCGGCGTTGGCCGTCCATCGGAGTTCGGCATTGTTTTCCCGAGCGCGATCCTGTGCGGTCGAAGACGAACACTGTGCTTGCAAGAGAGCGGGCATATCCTGAAGGGGGGTAATGCGCATCACGTAGCCGCGCTCAATGGCCGCCTTGGGCATGCCGAAAACCACGCAGGTTTCCTGGCTCTGCGCCACCGTGTAACCCCCGGCAGCGCGCACCTCTCCGAGGCCAACCGCTCCGTCGTCACCCATTCCGGTCATCAACACAGCCGTGGCCTGCGGAGCAAACTGCGCCGCCACACTGTGGAACAACACATCGACCGAAGGACGGTGTCCGTTCACCGGGGCATCCTCTGCCAGGACCGCGACGTTGCCGAGCGGCAGTTTTTTCACTCTCAAGTGCCGATTCCCGGGAGCGATGAGAGCTCGGCCAGCGACCAGGAGGTCGCCCGATTGGGCTTCCTTCACTCGTATCCGGCAGCTGGCGTCGAGTCGCTTGGCAAACAGCTCGGTGAAACCCTCTGGCATATGCTGCACCACGAGAATGCTGCCCGGAAAATCGGCCGGCAATCTCGAAAATACATACTCCAGCGCATTCGGACCCCCGGTCGAAACGCCGATGGCGATGATGTGCGTCGGCGCCAGGGGTTGCAGTTTGCCGGGCTGCTCCGGGTGCGGTTCTGCCGGCAGGAACTGCGGCTGCACTCCCGCGCTCTGTGCCGCAGCGTGGATTTTCCTGATGAGCTCGTCGGCAACTTCCGGCATGTGCGCGAAAACGTCCTGCGGCTTGGCCACGAAATCAAACGCGCCGAGGGCCAGAGCTTTAAGCGTGATGGCAGCTCCGGCGGTGCTGTGGGAGCTGACGACGATCACCGGCAGCCGCCAGCGGCGCATGATCTCTTTCAAAGTATCGATTCCGTTCAATCCCGGCATTTCGAGGTCGAGCGTCACCACTTGCGGCGAGAGATCTTCAATTTTCTTCAACGCAAAATTGCCGTCGATGGCTGTGCCGACTACCTCGATCGAGCTATCGCGCTCGAGAATTTTGGGTATCAGCTTGCGCATGAGAGCTGAGTCATCGACCACCAGCACTCGCACCGGCTTATTCATAGT